>Ga0302314_10013769_pt1 | contig 13875 bp, 15 predicted proteins | sample III_Palsa_N2_3_FD_200533 | JGI IMG/M metagenome (GOLD analysis project Ga0302314, IMG submission 200533) | Peat permafrost microbial communities from Stordalen Mire near Abisko, Sweden - III_Palsa_N2_3 | ecosystem: Environmental > Terrestrial > Soil > Palsa > Peat permafrost | place: Sweden... | reverse complement strand
GCTTGCTCCGGGGGGCCCCCCCCCGGGCCCCGGGGGGGGGGCACCCGGCTGTCGTGCGCCGGGCGGCGCCCCGGCCCCGCCGCACCCTGCGGTGAGACCCGGGCGTCAGTTCGAGGCCGTAGCATGAGCACAAATCAGGCCCTCCCGAGGAGCGATGATGGTGCATCCGCGAGCAGGACAGCCGGCGCGACCCAGTGACCTGGTCGACATCGCCAGACTGGTGACCGACTACTACACCCTCACCCCCGACCCGGCCGACCCCGCCCAACGGGTCGCCTTCGGCACCTCCGGCCATCGGGGATCCGCCTCGGCCACCGCCTTCAACGAGGACCACATCGCCGCGACCAGCCAGGCGATCTGCGAGTACCGCGCCGCCCGGGGCACGACCGGCCCGCTGTTCCTCGGCATCGACCCGCACGCCCTGTCCGAGCCCGCGCGCGCCACCGCGCTGGAGGTCCTCGCCGCCAACGGCGTCACCGTGCTGCTCGACACCGAGGACGGCTACACGCCCACCCCCTCCGTCTCGCTGGCGATCCTCGCCCACAACCGGGGGCGCACCGACGGCCCCGGCCTGGCCGACGGGATCGTGGTCACCCCCTCGCACAACCCGCCCGCCGACGGCGGCTTCAAGTACAACCCGCCGCACGGCGGCCCGGCGGACGGGGCCGCGACCGGCTGGATCCAGGACCGGGCCAACGCGATCCTGGAGAAGGGCGGCGCCGAGGTCCGGCGGGTCCCCTACAGCCGTGCCCTGGCTGCCGACACCACCGGCAGGTACGACTTCCTCGGCGCCTACAGCGCCGCCCTGCCGTCCGTCGTCGACCTGGACGCCGTCCGCTCGGCCGGGGTCAGGATCGGCGCCGACCCGCTCGGCGGAGCCTCCGTCGGCTACTGGGGGCGGATCGCCGAGGAGCACCGGCTCGACCTCACCGTGGTGAACCCGGAGACCGACCCCACCTGGCGCTTCATGACCCTGGACTGGGACGGGAAGATCCGGATGGACTGCTCCTCGCCCTACGCGATGGCCTCGCTCATCGAGCGGCGCGCCGACTACCAGATCGCCACCGGCAACGACGCCGACGCGGACCGGCACGGCATCGTCACCCCCGACGCCGGGCTGATGAACCCCAACCACTACCTGGCCGTCGCCCTCTCCTACCTCTTCACCCACCGTCAGGACTGGTCCCCGGCGGCCGGGATCGGCAAGACCCTGGTCTCCTCCTCGATGATCGACCGGGTCGCCGCCGACCTGGGCCGGAAACTGGTCGAGGTCCCGGTCGGCTTCAAGTGGTTCGTCGACGGGCTGCTCGGCGGCGAGGTCGCCTTCGGCGGGGAGGAGTCCGCCGGGGCCTCGTTCCTGCGCCGTGACGGCAGCCCCTGGACCACCGACAAGGACGGCATCCTGCTGGCGCTGCTGGCCTCCGAGATCATCGCGGTGACCGGGCAGAGCCCGTCCCAGCACTACACCGCGCTGACCGCGCGCTTCGGGGACCCCGCCTACGCCCGGGTCGACGCCCCGGCCACCCGCGAGCAGAAGGCCGTCCTCGCGGCGCTCTCGCCCGAACGGGTACCCGCCGGCGACCTGGCCGGCGAGCCGGTCACGGCGGTGCTCACCCGCGCGCCCGGCAACGGCGCGGCCATCGGCGGGCTCAAGGTCTGCACCGAGAACGCCTGGTTCGCGGCGCGCCCCTCCGGCACCGAGGACGTCTACAAGATCTACGCGGAGAGCTTCCTCGGCCCGGACCACCTGACCCGGGTCCAGGACGAGGCCCGGCAACTGGTCGCCGAGGTGCTGGCGGACTGAGCCGTCGGCCGACCCGGCCCCGGCGGCGCGCTACCGGCGCGCGTCGCCGGGGCCGGGCTGCTCCGTCGGCGGTGTGTCGGCCCCGGGCGTGTCGGCCCCGGGCGTGTCGGCCCCGGTCCTGTCCGGGGCCGGGTCCGACGGCCCCTGCGGGCCGGACTGCGGTCGGGGGCGGCGGCGCTGCAGCAGGGCCGGAAGCATGGACACCAGCACCACCGTGCCCACCAGCGGCAGCAGGTAGTTCTCCACGCCGGGGACCGCCGCGCCCAGCCAGAACCCGGCCAGCACCAGGCTCTGCGTCCAGGCCAGCCCGCCGACCACCTGCCACAGGGTGAAGGTCCGCACCGGGACCTGGAGCATCCCGGCCGCCGGGCCGAGGACGCTGCGCACCATCGGCACGAAGCGGCTGATGACGATCGCCTTGCGGTAGCCGTAGCGGGAGAGCATCTCCTCGCTGCGGGCCAGGACCGCCTTCAGCTTGCGGCTGTTCATCTGCGTCAGCGCGGCCTGGCCGCCCCGTCGGCCCAGGTAGTAGCTGAACTGGGTGCCGGCCAGCGAGCCCACCGCCGCACAGAGCAGCACCTGCCACAGCGTCAACTGCGGCCCCTTGGTCACCTCGGTGGCGCAGAAGACTCCGGCCGGGAAGAGCAGGGTGTCGCCCGGCACGAAGAATCCGACGACCAGTAGACCCGACTCCATGAAGGTGACGACGAGGACGGCGAGTGCTCCGAAGGAGGAGAGCAGCGAGGAGCCGCTCGTCGGGTTCACGGCCAGCAGGGCCGCGTTCACGGAAGGATCCAGTTCACCCGAGAACCATAACCAGACCATTCGTGTGCCACGTCGCCCCACGGGTTGAGCTTGTCCCCGAGCCGGAGCCAGGGCTGGTTCCGGGGGCTCGTCCCAGGGGATGAGGGCGGGGCGGGGAAAAGCCGGTACCGGTGGGGGAAGACAGCGGCCTGCCGGGTCTGTCCCCGGACTAGGCCGGTCGGACGACTGCGCACGGCGCCGCGGGGCGCTCCCGGTCGGGGCGCCCGGGCGATCCGCATACAGTTGCTACATTGCGCAACCATGCAAATAGCGGCGGGTGCGCAGAGGGAGCGACGGGGAGCATGGTGGCTGATGGCGGCCCGGAGGCCGGCGAGGCTCGCGAGGACGGCGCCGACGAGGGCGCTGCGGGCGCTGCGGCGGGTGCGGCAGGCGGCGGCAGCGGGCGCAGCGAGGCCCGGGCGGCCCGGCGGCGGCGCCGGTTGAAGATCGTCGGCGTGGGTGCGGCCGGGGTGCTGGTGGTGGCCGTCGGTCTGGGGGCCTACGGCTACGAGCGGATCTTCGGCCGGATCCAGTCGATCAGCCTCTCCGGGCTCACCCACCGTCCGGCCGCGTCGAAGCCCAACGCCGAGGGCCAGACCCCGCTGAACATCCTGGTCCTGGGCTCGCAGACCCGGGACGGCCAGCACGGCGTCAATCTCGGCAACTCCTCCAAGAACGGCACCAACCTCTCGGACACCGCGATGCTGGTGCACCTGAGCGCCGACCGGCGGTGGTCGGTGGTGGCCTCGATCCCGCGCGACCTGATCGTGCCCAGGCCCCAGTGCAACGCCCGGATCGGCATCGGGAACCGGACCAGCGCCACCCTGGTCCCCGGCTCGGACGGCGACATGTTCGACGCGGCGATGAGCCTCGGCGGGCCGAGCTGCGCGGTGGCGACGGTGGAGGAGACGACCGGGATCCGGGTCGACCACTTCGTCGAGATCGACTTCAACGCCTTCCAGCAGCTGACCGACGACGTCGGCGGAGTGCGGGTGTGCGTGCCCCCGCCCGGGATCAACGACCCGGACTACAGCGGTCTGGTGCTGGGCCCCGGCGTGCACACGGTCAGCGGCCCCCAGGCGCTGGAGTTCGTCCGGGACCGGCACGGCATCGGTGACGGCACCGACCTGGGCCGGATCCGGATGCAGCAGATGTTCACCTCCTCGCTGTTCCGGAAGCTCAGCAGCAACGGGACGCTGACCGACCCGGTCACCCTGTTCCGGATCGCGAGCGACGTCGCCGCCAATCTGACGGTGGACAGCGGACTGGACTCGCCGACGGCCATGGTGTCGCTGGTCGGGAGCGTCAAGGACCTCAACTCCCGGTACATGCAGTACATCACCGCGCCCTACGAGTTCGATCCGCTGGACCGGAACCGGGTGGTCCCGGGGCAGGACTTCGCCCAGGTCTGGAACGACCTGCGGGCGGACGAGCCGCTGCCGGGCTCGGCCGCCGCCACCGCCTTCGGGACGACGGCCGGGGCCGACCCCGGGGCCGGGGCCGCGCCCGCGGCCTCGGCTTCGCCCTCGCCCTCGACCTCCCCGACCGGGGTGCCGCTGTCGGCGGTCGAGGTCACGGTCGACGACGGCACCGGGACGCCCGGGCTGGCCGCCAACGCGGTGGCCGCGCTCGACGCCCAGGGTGTGCGGGCGACCGTCGGCGGCGACGTCCCCGGCTCCAATCCGACCACCGAGATCACGTACCCGGCGGGACAGGCGGCGGAGGCCGGGGCGCTGGCGGCGGACATCCCCGGGGCGGTGCTCCGGGCGGACCCCGGCGTCCAGCGGCTGACCCTGGTGCTCGGTGGCAACGCGCCGGCCAATCTCACCAACACGCCCACGCCCGGGCCGAGTTCCAGTGCCATCGGTTCCGCCTCGCCGAGCGTGGGCGCGGAGAGCCGGAGCGGCGACGAGAGCATCTGTTCCAGCCTGCCCACTCCGGTCGACTACGGGGGCGCTCCCGGCGACCAGCAGCCCCTGCCGAGGGTGGCAGGATGACGCCGGGGTCTCCCCACCGCATGGTAAGCGCCGCAATTCTCATGACGGAGAGTCAGCTCATGTCGACGTCCCACCGTGTCCCGCATCCGCGCATCGCCGACCGCAAGGCCCGGGGTCCGGTCAAGGTCGTCGACCAGATGCCGCGCGACAGCGCGATCACCCGCTTCAACACCAGGGTGGCGCTCATCGTCACCCAGGCCGTCGGCAGCATGTGGTGCGCCTACGCCTTCGCGCTCTTCGACCTGATCAGCCTGCCTGACGCGATCAAGGCCGGGTTGGCGGCGGTGGTCTCCTGGGTGGCCCAGACCTTCCTCCAGCTGGTGCTGCTGTCGGTGATCATGGTCGGCCAGAACGTCCAGGCGGCGGCCGCCGACAAGCGTTCGGAGGCGACCTTCGAGGACGCCAGTGCGACCCTGCACGAGGTGGCCTCGGTGCAGCTCCAGCTGGCGGCGCAGGAGGCCCTGCTGGCCCGGATCGCGGAGAAGCTCGGCCTGGACCCGGCGGCCGTCGCCGACGCGGCTGCGGGCGGGGCGGGCGAGTCCTCCTGACGCAACGTCACACCCCGTCGCCGGATGGGACCGTTATATCCGGATTGACGGGTGTGCGGCGGTTGGGCATCATGGGCGTGTTGCTGAGACAAGACACCTCTTTCGGTGAGGCGTCTTCACGGACACAGGCCACTGATCCCACCCGTCGAGAGACGCTCCGGATCAGGACACCTCTTCCCGACCTAAGGGTTGAGGCCAAGTGGCTGCGCATGCGGACCCTTCGGGGGCTCGCGCTACGCCGTGGAGTGCCAAAGCTCTGACGAGTTGGGGTGTGCCGGGAGTGCTCTGCCCTCCTGGCGTTCCCCCTGCGGTTCGGACGCCACCGGTGCGTTCCCGACCAGAGGGAGGCGAGAGACATGGATTGCCGTCGGAGCGGTCCGGGCCGTGAGCGGCCCCAGCACCCATGCCCGTCCGCGTCCCCGGTCGGCAGACGCTAGCCCTGCGCGCCTCCCTCGCGGCGGCGGCGATCCTGGCCATCATCAGGATCGCCCGGCGTCCGCACCGCCGTTCCACCCCTGACCACCGTCCGACCCCCGACGAGGAGGTGCCGCCGTGCACGCCCTGACCACCACCGAATTCCTGCTCCGCCTGGCCACCGGCGTCGGCTGCGGCGCCCTGATCGGCGTCGAACGCCAGTGGCGGGCCCGGATGGCCGGCCTGCGCACCAACGCGCTGGTGGCGGCCGGCGCCACGCTGTTCGTGCTCTACAGCGTCGCCGTCCACGACATCGGCAGCCCCACCCGGGTCGCCTCCTACGTGGTCTCCGGCATCGGCTTCCTCGGCGGCGGGGTGATCCTCCGCGACGGGGCCGGCGTCCGTGGCCTCAACACCGCCGCGACGCTCTGGTGCTCCGCCGCCGTCGGCGTCCTGGCCGCCTCCGGCCAGCTCGCCTTCGCCGTCCTCGGGACGCTCGCGGTGCTCGCCATCCACGTGGTGCTGCGACCCGCCGGACGGCTGCTCGACCACGCGCCCGCCGCCGGCACCGACCCCGACTCCCAGGTCCACGCCACCGTCCACCTGGAGTGTGACCGCCGCTCGGAGACCCACATCAGGGCGCTGCTGCTGCAGGCGCTGACCTCCTCCGGACTGACCCCGACCGGTCTGCGGGCCCGCCGGGAGCAGGCGGACTGCACCAGCCTCCAGGCCACGGTCGCGGTCAGCGGCGACGTCACCCAGGCGCTGGAGCAGGTGATCACCCGGCTCTCGCTGGAGGCCGGCCTCCGCGACCTGCACTGGCACCTGGACGAGAACGGCCCGCACCCGGAGCACCAGGGACTGGCCTGAGCCCCGCCGTGCCGGCTCCGACCGGGCCGGCTAGACCTGGGGGGTGGGGGTCTCGCCGCGCGGCCGCATCCCGGCGGCCCGGTAGATGTCGTCGATCAGGCCCATGGTGACCACGGCGTCCTCGGCCGGGGTCAGCACCGGGCCGCCGTGCAGCACCGCCTCGGTGAAGGCGCGCAGCTGGTAGCCGTAGGTCGGGCCGCCGTGCACCCGTTCCCGGCGGGTGCCGGCCGGGGTTCTGACGGTGAGCCGGTTCCAGATGTGCGGCGCCAGGTAGTTGGTGATCCTCAGCTCGCCGCTCTCGCCGACGACCCGGGCGGTGAAGTCCAGCAGCCGGTGCGACCACATCGAGGCGGTGATCCGGCCGCTCGCCCCGCCGGGGAAGCGCAGCTCGGCGGTCATCGCCCGGTCGATGTCCGGGCTGCGCAGCGTGGCCCGCGCGCTCAGCACCTCCGGGGTGCCCTGGCCCAGCAGCCGCAGGCAGTGCAGGGCGTAGCAGCCGCCGTCCATCAGCGCGCCGCCGCCCAGGTCGTAGCGGTAGCGGATGTCGCCGAAGAGCGGCAGCGGGAAGCACATGGAGACCTCCACCGAGCGCAGCCCGCCCAGCTCGCCGCCGGCCACGATCTCGCGCATCCGCTCGGCCAACGGGTGGTAGCGGTAGTGGAACGCCTCCATCACCACCAGCCCGGACGCCTTCGCCGCCGCGGCCACGGTGGCGGCCTCGGCCGCGTTGGCGGTGAACGGCTTCTCGCAGAGCACGTGCTTGCCGGCCTCCAGCGCCCGCAGCGTCCACTCCGCGTGCAGGGCGTTGGGGAGCGGGTTGTAGACCGCGTCGATCTCCTTGTCGTCGAGCAGGTCCTGGTAGGAGGCATGGACGACCGGGATCCGGTGCTTCACCGCGAAGGCCCGGGCGCGCTCGGGGTCGCGCGCCGCGACGGCGGTGACCACGGCCTCCGGGACCCGCTCGGCCGGCCGGATCAGGGCCGAGGGCGCGATGCGGGCGGCGCCGAGGACGCCGATGCGGAGCTGGGAGGTCATGCGCGGTTCCCCGATCATGGGTGCGGGCCGGTCCGGTGCCGCCCCCGTGGTGCCGAGGCCGACGGCGGAACGCCACGGCCGTGGGGACCGCGTTCGGACTGGCGGTACGACAGGAAGGCCCTGCCATCGGGGGGATGTGGCAGGGCCTTCCAGAAGATACTAGCGCGCGCGGGTCCGCTGCGACAGGTGCTGCGTCGGGTACTTCTACGGGTCTGCGCCGGTCCGTGGTGCGGCGGGGGAGCGAGGCGCCGGAGTTGCGGGTGATGCGGTGGCACGGTCGGAGTCAGGCCGGGACCGGCTCCCGGCGACGGCCCTGCCGCCCCTCGGGAACGGCCTCCAGCAGGGTGTGCGGGGACCAGTCGACCATGCCCTCCGGCAGCTGCCGCGGGGTGAAGCCCATGGCGGCCTTGAAGACCCGGGTGAAGTGCGACTGGTCGTGGAACCCGGACCGGGCCGCGATCTGCGCGAGCGGCAGACCCGCGTCCTTCCAGTCCAGCGCCTGCTGGATCCGGCGGATCTGGGCGATCTCCTTGGGGGAGCGGCCGACCTGCTCGCGGAAGCGCCGCTCCAGGTGCCGACGGCTCCAGTTGGCCGAGGCGGCCAGCTCGTGGATCGGGATCCGTCCGCCGCTGCGCTGCAGCTCCCGCCAGACCCACTCCACCTCGCGGTCGACCACCGGGCCGTCCAGGATCCGGGCGGTGAACAGCCGGTCCAGCAGTCGGAACCGGTCCTCCCAGGTCGGGCACTGGGCCAGGCGGTCGTCCAGCGAGCGCAGCCCGGGACCGAGCAGTTCGGAGGGCGCGAGCCGCAGCTCCGACCACTCGTGCATGGGCACACCGAACAACCGGTAGGCCCCCATCGGGGTGAGCGTGGTGACCAGCCCGTGGACCCGGCCCGTGTGCCGTCCGACCACGGCGGTCAGGCTCACCGGTCCGACCACGGACACCGCCGTGAGACTTCGGCCGGGGTCGACCAGGTCCACCATCCGCACCGGGGCGCCGAAGCCGAACATCAGCTTCACCGTGCCGTCCGGTGCCACCAGTCGGGTCCGGGGCCACTGCCCGACCATCGGGCCCAGCCGGAAGCCGCGGTAGCCCAGGACGTAGCCGTTGAGGCGGGCGTCGACGGGGCGCCGCTGGGCCACGCTGCTCTCCGTGTCACCGGGGACGAGCAGCGAGGTGCGGGCACCGGGGACTGCCGATCCCGACGAAGACACAGTCGCTTCCTCCACTGGTGGGTGACCCTCTGTCGTCAACCCTAGTCCGGCCGGACCCGTGGGTGTCCGTCAGTACACATTCTCCGCCGTTTCCCGAACCGGGTCTGTCGCATTTATGCAAGACGATGACCATGGAGTTGCCGCAGTCTGTTCGGAGAGCCGGTGATCAACGACGGTGCGCCGGCGCCGGTCGGCCGACCCGGCGGAAGGGCCCTGCCATCGAGGGGATGGCAGGGCCCTTCGAGCTCTCCGGCCGGCCGCCCGGCGCCGGTTCCGGCCCCGCCGTCCGGCCGCGGTGGCGCTCCGCGGCCGGGGAAGGGGTCCGGAACCGGTCCGCGGGTCGGCCGACCGGTGTCCGACGTCGCGTCAGTTGACGTAGAGGTAAGCCGTTCCCAGGATGCCGGAGCCGGTGTCGGGGTTGCTCATCGGGATCCACACGCAGTAGTAGTCGGTCCACTCGTGGGCCGACTCGCCGGCCAGGCCGTGGGCCTGGCAGATCTCCTGGTAGAAGGACTCCGAGTTCAGGGTGTAGCCGGGGGCCGGCGCGGGGGGCGCGGCGTCGGCCAGGGCGGGCGAGGCGGTCGCGACGACCGCGCCGAGTGCCAGGGCGGAGAGGGCGGTGGCGATCCTGGTGCGTCGGGTCATGGTCCTGGTTCCTCCTTCTCGGGGGCGGGGACGGGCACCGGCGAGTGCTGACGCCGGTCGTCGAGGCGGTCGACGTCGCAGCTGTCACTCGACGGTGACGGTGGGTCAGAGCTGGGGCGAGCGAACCGTGGGGCGGCCGGCGGTGCCCGGGGACTTCCGGGCGGCCGGGGCCGGTCGCGGGCAGCGCGAGTTGATCGGGCTCGCGGTGACCGGGACCGGCTGCCCCCTGGCGGGGCGGCATGCTGAATCTCGCCGTCCGCGGGGGCGGTGGCGCTCCGCGTCCGGGGACGCGCCGAGATCTGCTGCCGTCGTGGGGTGAACGGTCGGCCGGCCGAGAGGTCTGCCGGCGAGCGGCCGTCCGGGCAGCCTGAAGCAGCCCGGATCGGGCCGTTCGGGGCGGGACGGGTCAGTTCACGTAGAGGTCGGCCACGCCGTTGATGCCGGAGCCAGGGGAGCCGGTGATCGGCGTCCAGGTGCAGTAGTAGGCCGTCCACTGGTGGTTGGTGACACCGTTGGCGCCGAAGTAGTTGCACTCGTCCTGGTAGAAGTACTGGCCGTACAGGGTGTAGCCGGCGGCCTGGGCGGGGCCGGCGGTGGCGACCACCGCGCCGAGGGCCATGGTGGCGAGTGCTGTTGCGATCTTGGAGCGTCGGTTCATGCTCGCGCATGCCTTTCAGCGGGGGGAAAGGGACTGAACGCAGCCGCGCCATGGCTGATGAAGCGGAGACTAGTGATCGGGTTGATGACGCGTCAAGTGGTCTGGACCAACTCGGACCGGCTTCCTCGGTACACGTTCCGCCGGGCCGTTCGGCCGGTTCCGTCGGCCGGCGTCGGGGGTGCCGGGGGCGGAGCGCGGCTGGCCGAAAGTCCCCGTTGCCGGGGCCCGCGCTGTTTGCGCCGGGCCGATCCGGAAAGCCGTTAAGCGACGGGGGCGGGAGGACGCGAGTCCGGAGCGGGCCGGTGACGGTCCCGAGGGGGACGACATGTCGACAGCGGCGATCGGTTGGACCGCGGCGGCGGGGCTGGGCGCGGTCGCGCTGGTCCTGCTCGCAGGGCTGCTGCTGTCACGTCGGCGTCGGCGTCGGCTCCAGGCCAGGTTCGGTCCCGAGTACGACCGGGTGCTGCTCGCCCACGGCGGCGACGCCCGACGGGCCCGGCGCGATCTGATCCGCCGCGAGCGGCGGATCGGCGCACTCCGCCTCCGGGCGATCGACGACGTGTCCTGGGAGCGCTACTCGGCCCGCTGGAGCGCGCTGCAGGAGCGTTTCGTCGACGCTCCGGCCCAGGCCGTGATCGATGCCGACGAACTCCTCGACGCGATGCTGCGCGAGCAGGGCTACCCCGACGAGGACCGGGAGCTGGCCCTGACGCTTTACCAGAACCGGGCTCTGGCAGGCTATCGGCGGGCGCGGAACGCAGCGGGACGCGCCCGGCGCGGCGAGGCGACCACCGAGGAGCTGCGGGAGTGCTTCGTCCACGCCCGGGGCTCCTTCGAACTCCTCGCGCACCAGTCCAGGTTCACCACCGGCAGGAGGGCATGATGGCCGACCCCCGATTCCCCGAACGGGGAGACGACATATCCGAACTGGTCCGCAACCGGCAGCAGCGCCGGCCGGGGCCGGCCGACGACGATTCCGACGATTCCGGCGCGGCCGCGGCCGCGGTGGAGACGGGAGCGGACACGGCGCGACCCGAAGCCGTGCAGCCCGAAGCCGTGCAGTCGGAAGCCGTGCGGTCGGAGGCGCGAAGGGCGGACCTGGTGAAGGCGGACGATGTGAAGGCGGACCTGGTGCAGACGGATCCGAAGGACGGCGCGGACGCGGCGGTGGAGCGGGCGGGTTCGGCCGGCTCGGAGCCGGACCCGGGCGCGCGTTCGGACGCCTACGCGGCGTTCGGGCAGCCGCCGGTCCCGGCGAAGCCGCCGGTTCCGGCCGCGGCGCGGACCGCCGGGGCGGACCCGCTGCTCCAGGAGGGGACTGCGGAGGCGCTGCGGCGTACCTGGCGGCGGATCCAGCACGACTTCGTCGACAACCCGAACAAGGCGGTGGCCGAGGCGGACAGCCTGGTCCAGCACACGGCGGCGCAGGTGGCGGCGGAGCTGGAGAAGCTGCGCACCGAGCTGCGGGACAGCTGGAACACCGAGGGCCGGTCCGGCGCCGCCGACGACCGCCGCCGGACCACCGAGGAACTGCGCCTGCTGCTCCAGGAGTACCGGAAGCTGCTGAACAAGCTGCTCGATCTCTGAGGCCGCCACCCGGTCGAGCCCCCGACGCCTGTCGATCCAGTACCCGGCATGTCCATTGATCAGAGGTCAGACATGACTCCGGAGCGACAGGGGTAGGGGCTCGCCATGGCTGAGATTCTGGTGGAGGAGAACTTCACCCGCATAGACGGTGCGGACATGAACGTCATCCTCGACATCCTGGGCGACCTCGACCTGGAGGCCGAGCCCACGGCGCCGCGCCGCAACGACCGGGGGAAGAACTGGAATCTGACGATCCACTGGCTGCGGCGGGGGCCGATTCCCGAGGACACCCTCACCGGCCTGCCGGCCGCCCTCGCCAAGATCAAGGATCATTTTCTCGCCGTGGGAAAGATCCCGCCCGCCCAACTGATCCTCCGCGGCCCGGACGAGGGGCTGCTGCGGACGCTCTAGCGGAGGAAGCCAGGAGATGACCGCGCCGTCCTGCTGGACCTGCGCCCATGAGGCCGCCCCGGGCGGGCTGCCGCCGCGGGAGCGTATCGCCGGTGACGACCACTGGCGGGTCGCCCACGCCCTGGGCACGTCCCTTCCGGGCTGGCTGGTGCTGATCCCGCGCAGGCATGTCACCGCCGTCGCCGGGCTGACGGATGCCGAGGCGGCCGGGCTCGGGCTGTGGCAGGTGCGGCTCTCCCGGGCCCTGGAGCGGCTGACGGGCTGTCCGAAGACCTATGTCGCCCAGTTCGCCGAGGCCGAGGGCTTTCCCCATGTCCACTTCCACCTCGTTCCGCGCCAGGTGGACCTGCCGCCGCGGCTGCGCGGACCCGGTGTCTTCGGCCTGCTCGGCGTGGGCCCGGACGAGGCCGTCACCGCCGAGCGGATGGACGAGATCGCGCTGGCCCTGCGGGCGTTGCTGTAGCCGCCGGGTGCGGCCGCCGCCGCTCGGCGCCGCCGCTCACTGCCCGCGTGCCGCGGCGAAGCCGCTGATCAGCGCGGTCAGGCCGAAGGTGAAGCGCTCCTCGTCGTCGGTTCCGGCGCCGGTGTTCGCGGCCTCGACCAGGAGTGGCAGCTCCTCGGGGTCGAGTCCGGCCAGGAAGTCCGTCGACCCGGTCCCGCCCCCCTCGTTCACCGGAGCGGTGTCCACCTCGGACGCGGCGTGGGCGACCACGAACAGGGTGAGCGAGTTGAACGCGTGCAGTGCCTGCCCCAGCGGGAAGTCGGCGCCGCGCAGTATCTCCAGTCCGCGCTCGACCGCCGTCAGCGTGCCCGGGGTCGCGGCGGGGCGGGAGGAGACCAGCGGCAGCGTTCCGGGATGCAGCAGCAGGGCGGCCCGCAGCGACCGGGCGTAGCCGCTCAGTGCGTCCTGCCAGGGAGTCGTTCCGTCCTCGCCGCCCCGGGCCTCGGCGACGGACCGGCCGGCCTCCGCGATCACGCGCTCGACCAGGCCGTCGAGCAGGGCGTCCTTGTTGGGCACGTAGTGGTAGAGCGTCATCGCCTCGACGCCGAGCTCCGCGCCCAGCCGGCGCATGGACAGCGCGCCGGGGCCCTCCTGGTCGACCAGGGCCAGCGCGGCGTCCAGGACCTTCTCCCGGGTCAGTCCGGCCCGCTCGCCCCTGCTCCGCTTCACGGTCATCTCTCCGGGCCTCCACTGTCGGCTTGACATTCTTACGGCGTAAGGTCACTCTACTCGACAAGGAGTTCTTACGCCGTAAGAATGCATCAGGGGAGGGCGGGACCATGGGTACCGAGGACAACAAGCAGGTCGTGCTGGACTTCTTCCAGGCCGTCAACGAGGTGCGGGTGGAGGATCTGCCGAAGTACATGTCGGCGGACGTGATCGACCACAACAAGATCATTTTCGGCGAGGAGGACGAACCCGGCGCGGCCTTCGAGGGCTTCCGCCAGCAGCTGATCGCCTTCGGGCAGCACATCGGGGAGACCGCGGAGGGCACCGGCGAGCGCTACGGCATGATCCCGGAGGAGCTCATAGCCGCCGGCGACCAGGTGGTGGTCCGGATGACCATCCGAGCCCTCCACTCCGGCTACCACCCGCGGATGCCCGAGCCGACCGGGCGCAGCTGCGCCGTCGAGTCCATCTGGATCCTGACCATCGCCGACGGGAAGATCTCCGAGATGCGCGCGGTCACCGACCGGCTCGGCATGTTCCTCCAGCTCGGCTGGGACTGGCCCACCGCCGACTGAGGCCCCTCGGTTCCGGGGGCCGGTATGGGGGAGCTGCCATGGGGCGCGCGGCGCGCGGGCCGTTGTCCGATTCGTTCAATACCCGGGGCGGGGTCGCGGCCTAGCCTGGGATCATGAATCCTCAGCTCCGACTTGATCTA
>Ga0302314_10013768_pt1 | contig 13876 bp, 10 predicted proteins | sample III_Palsa_N2_3_FD_200533 | JGI IMG/M metagenome (GOLD analysis project Ga0302314, IMG submission 200533) | Peat permafrost microbial communities from Stordalen Mire near Abisko, Sweden - III_Palsa_N2_3 | ecosystem: Environmental > Terrestrial > Soil > Palsa > Peat permafrost | place: Sweden... | reverse complement strand
ACCTCTTCGGCGTCCGGGGCGAGCTTCGACGCCGCGCGCAGCTCGTCCTCGGCACCGGCAAGGTCACCTGCGCCCGCGAGGACGACGCCGAGGTCGTAGTGCGCCTCCCAGAGCGTGCGGTCCAGACCGATGGCTTCCCGAAGGAGTGCGATGGCCCTGTCCCGGGCACCATCCTTCGCCGCCTGCGCCCCTTGCACCATCCGCGCGACGGCTTGCGGGTTCGCCGGGGGAAGGGCGACCTGCGCGGTCGCCGCGGGCTTGGGCGCGCTAGAACCGCCGCCGCACGCGAGGAGCGCGAGCGCCATCGATGCGCAGAGCCCGAGCCGCAGGGTGCGCTTCACTTCTTTCCCTTCGTCTTGAGCGTGGGGAGCGGCGCGCTGGGTGCGGGCGGGGGAGCGGGCGCGGCAGGCGTCGCGGCCCCCGCGTTTCCTGCGCCCTCGCGACGCGGCGCCTCGATGAGCGGCGGCAGCGGCGACGGTCCGGACGAGCGAATCTCGAACCCGATCTCGCGAAACGGCGGGTACAGCTCCCCGTTCAGGCGCCCGAGGGCCTCGCGCATCTTCTCGGTCCACTGGTTGTAGATGCCCAGCTCGGTCGCTTTCCTCCATCCGTTCTCGTAGGCGTCGAGGCTTCGCTCCTCGATCGGGACGACGAACTCGTCGATCTGCTGCTGGTAGGCGTCCTTGTCGGCGTCGGACAGCCCGGCGGGCGCGGGCGCCTCGCGCATCGACTTGGCAAACGACTCGTACGTGCGCCCGATCGAGTAGAGCGCGGCCGTCGTCCACTCGGCCACGCCGAGCGACACCGTGTCGAGGAAGATCGCCGACGCGCTCTTCAGGAGATCCGCCTTCTCCTTCAGACGCTTCGAGAGTTGCTTCACGTCGCCCTGGATCTGGATCTTGTCGAACTTGGCGAGCACGCGCTCGCCCTGCAGGAACCGCGCGTGCGCCGCCGCGTACTTGCCGTCGGGCCCGAGGTCGCGCGCGCGATGCTTTCCGAAGGTGACCGCGTCGGCCAGCGACTGGTCGGAGCCGCGATCGTCGCCGAGCTTCGCCTCGATCGCCGCCAGCGCGACGAGCCCCTGTACGTGGTGATCGGCGTTGTGCGCGCGACCGAGGTAGCGGCGATAAAGGTCGGCCGCCTGCTTGTCGCGCCCGGCGTTCTGCTCCGCCTTGCCCATCTGGAAGACGACCTCGTCGGCCTCTTTGTCGGAGCCGTAGAGCGCGAGATACCGCTGCCCGTCGAGCACGGCGCGATCGTGCTCTCCGATGGCCTCGCGCAGGATGACGGCGTTGTAGGCGGCGTCCTTCGAGTGCTCGTACTTCTGGTACGCGGGGTGGTCGCGGTCGGCGAGCTGACTCATCGCCTCGTCGATCTCCGCCGCGCTCGCGAACAGACCCATTGCCTGGAACGTCGTCGCCGCGGTCCACGCACCCACGGGCGACTCGGCGTGCTCGCGATAAGACCCGCTCGTCACGAGCGTCGCCGCGTCCTTGAGCGTCGCGACATCGCCCGCCTTCTGCGCCTCGAGCTCGGCGTTCACGCACGCCTGCGCCGCCCGGGGGTCCTTGGGGAACTCGCGCGCCGCGCGCAGGTAGGCCGCGCCGGCCGCTGCGTGATCGCCTGCCTGGCCCTTCTGCTCGCCCTGCTTGAACACGGCCTGCACGATGAGCGTCTCGAGCTTCTTCTGCTGCTCGGGCGACTGGAAGCCTGGTGCCGTCTTGAGCTTGCGCGCCCAGGTCTCGATGTTCTCGTAGTTCTTGGCGCGGTTGAACGAGTCGAGGATCAGCTCGCCGGCGTCCTTGGCGTACTGGCTCGCGGGGAAGCGCTCGACGAGCGAGCCCCAGATCTTCACCGCCGAATCGTAGACGCCGTAGTCGTAGTAGAGGCGCCCCTGGCGGAAGAAGAGCTCCGGCAGCGCCGGGTCCGTCGGATAGAGCTGCGCATAGAGGTCGAGCGCCTCGGCGAACTGCTTGTCCGTCGGCGACTCTTGCGAGCCGCCTTTGCCCTTGCGCGCTTCGAGCTCGCTCACACGCAACCGCTCGAGCGCCGCGAGGGCGTCGTAGATTGCGTCGTGCCGGAGTGTCTTGAACGGATCGTGCTGAGCCTCGGCGTTCGGGATGCCGCGCGCGGCGGCCATATAGTGCGTCGCCGCTTCGCCGTCCTTGCCGAGGTGACGGAAGTCGATCTCGGCCATGTAGAAGTGAATCTGGTACGCGTTCGCGTCGCTGCCGAACTTCGTCAGGTAGATGCCGTAGAGCGCGGCGGCGCCGTCGTACTCGGCCCGGCTCGTCTTGTCTTTCTGCGCGCGCGAGTGGAGCGCCAGCGCGTCCTGCCGGAGCTGCGCCTCGATCTTCTGGGTCGTCGCCTGCACGTTCGCCGGATCCGCCTGCGTGCGCGACCACGGCCCACCCGCGGTGTATCCCGCGAGCGCGCGCTCGTAGGTCGCCTTGAGATGTGGGTAGTCCTCGAGCTGGCTGTAGCCGCTCGCGATCGCGAGCACCCAGTTGCCGGCCTCGCGGCTCGTGGGCTCGAGCTTGAGCATCAGCTCGTAGGCCTCGATGCCACGCTCGTAGTGCGACTGGTCGTAGAACGTCTCGGCGAGCGCGCGAACGACCTTGCCGGCGAACTTGTCGCCCCCGATCTTCTGGAGGAACCCGTACACGTCGTGCGCGGTGTTGTGCTCGTCCTCCGTGAAGACCTCGACGAGGTACTTGAGCGCCTCGCTCTGCAGCTCGTCGAGCTGCTTGCGCTGCTGCGCGCTCACGGGCTTGCCGTTGGCGTCCGTCACCTCGAACACGCTCACGAAGCGCTTGGCCGCCTCGTCGGAGTTGCCGAGCCGCCAGAGGCACCACGCGCTCTTGAAGAGAGCCAGGCCGTACAGGTCGTTGCCCTTGTACTTGAGGACCTCCTCGTACTCCTTGAGAGCGGCCGCGTAGTCGTACTTCTCGTTGAAGAGCGCCTCGGCTTTGAACATGTGCGCGTCGGGTGTGAAGCGCGACTGCGGGTAGCCGTGGAGGATGCGGTCGAAGCGGTCGAGCGCCTCGTCCTCCTTGCCCGCCTGGCTCGCGAGGAAGCCGTCGACGTACAGCGCGAGGTCGTACTCGGGGAACTGAGGGTAGTCCTTGAGCACGCGACCGAAGAGGTCACGCGAAGGCTTGAAGTCGGGCTGCGGCGTGGGGCCGCGCTGGTCCACGGGGAGCGCATCCCATCGCTTGAAACGCTCGACGTAGCCCTCGCGCTCGACCTCCCAGCGGAGCTCGCCGAGGCGCAGGAGCGCCTCGGGCATCTCTGGTGCCTCCCTAGGCGACTCGTTCACGAAGGTCGTGAGCAGGAGCACCGCGTCGCCGCGCAGCTCGCGGATGCGCACGAGGTCGCGATCGATACGTGCATCCATCTGCGCCTTGAGCTGCGCCTTCAGCTCGTCGGGGATGCGCGGGCCCGTCATCGCGGGGCGCGAGCCTGGTCCGCTGTCCGCTGTCTTGGGAGCCGAGCCGCCGACGCGAGGCTTCGACGTGTTGTCCGACTGGAGGGACCGCTCGGCCGCCGCCTTCACGCCGGCGTCCGCGGCTCGCGCCGCTGGCGACGCGAGGACGAGCGCGGCGGCGAAGAGGAGCCCGCGCCTCACTTGACCTCGCTCCCCACGAACTCGTCGGGCCAGTCGTCGCCCTCGAAGGGCCAGTACTCCTCGTTGTCCTTCAGGTAGCGCGCGGCATCGAGGTTATCGACGGCGTCCGCGGGCAGGACGCCCGCGTTCAGCGCTTCGATCTCCACCTCGAGCGCGCGCTTGCGACCGAGCACGCTCTCGATTCGCCCGAGACGCGCGCGACGCAACAGACGCGACAGGCGCAGATCGAGCCGGTGCATCGCGTCGCGCGCCAGCGATCCTTCCGCGGCGGCGAGCGCGGCGCGTGCGTTGTCGAGCTGCACGGAGAGGGCGCTCGCGGTGGCGGCGTCCGCGCGGAGCAGATCGGGCAGGTCGCCGCCCGTTGCCGCCGCGGCTGACTCGCTCGCCTGCTGCTGTCCGTTCGCGAACGCGAGGCGCAGGTCGAGCTTCTTCGCCTCGTCGCGCAGCGACGCGATCTGGTCGGGCGCGGCGTGCGCCGCCTCGGCCTCCGTGATCTGCCGCTTCACGCTCTCGAGCGCGTCCTTCACCTCTTGCGCGTGCTCCTGCGGATCGCTCACCTCGTCCGCCGCGGGACGCACGCCGCCGTTCGTCGCGAGGCTGCGCTGCACGTCGGCGAGCGCGCCCATCGTGAGACGAAGTCCACTCGCCTCGCGGTCCGCGACCGCGCGACGCCGCGCCGCGCGCCCGTACTCGGGGTCGAGCCGCACGAGCGCCGCGATCGCGCGCAGCGCGTCCGAGCTCACGCCTCCCACGTCCGTGCTCGCGGCGTCCTGCCCGGCGTGCGCGGCGCGGAGGAGCGCCTCGGTCAGGTGCACGTCGCTCGAGACGCGCCGGGCGGCGTCGCGCAGCGGCTCGTACCGCGCGAGGAACTCGACGAGCTTCCTGTCGGCCTCGGGGAATTTGCACTGCGCGAGATCGATGTAGGCGTCGAGGATCCACGCTTCGTCCTCGTAGCGGTGGTGGATCTGCAGCGCCTTGAGGTCGTCGAGCAGCTCGCGCGCGCCCTGGTAGTCCTTCTTCTCGTAGCGGCTGGTCGCGGCTTCGTAGAGCGCTTCGGCGAGGCGGTCCGAGTCGCGCGGCACGAGGTAGTAGTAGTAGCGTGCGTCGTCGAAGCGGCCGGCCTCGTGGGCCACGCGGCCGAGGGCGAGGCGAGCGAGATCGCGCACCGCGAAGAAGCGCTCGTCGGCGAAGACGGGCGTGGTGCGGTCTTGGCGCTTCGGGTCGGCGACCTTGCAGAAGAGGTCCTCGCCTTCCTTCCAGTTGCCGCGCTCGACGTTGATGAGCCCGCGCAGGTACGTGGCTTGCGACCACCAGCGCGACGCCTGCGTCACCTGCGCGTACGCCGCGAGCGCGGCGTCGGGGTTGCCAGCGGCCTCCTGCGCGCGGCCCGTCAGGTACAGCACCTCGCCCTGCGTCTGCTCGCGCGCGTTCGGCGGGACGCCCTGAAGGTCGACGAGGGCCTGCTGCCAGCGCTCCGTCTCGAGCCCGATGTCCACCAACCTGCGCACGGCGCGCTGAGCCCACGCGCCGCTCGACGTCCCAGGACCCATCGGTCGCGCCGCGCTCGGCGCCGAGAGACTGTCCCACGCGCCGCGCATCGCGAGAACGCGCCGCAGCTCGGCGCGCGCGGGCTCGAACGCGCCGGCGCTGGCGAGCGCGTCGCCGAGCACGTACACGGCCGCGCGCCCGGCCTCGTCCTCCTCGAAGGGCTGGAACGACGGCTGCTCGACGAGCTCCGTGAGACGCGCGATGGCCTCGTCGAGGCGCCCCGTCGAGACGAGCTGCTCGGCCTCGGCCACGCGCGTGGAGATCTCGTCGAGGTTGAGCGGCGCGTCGGAGCCGAGACGGCGGGCTACCAGCGCGGCGTGGTAGGCGCGGATGCCCGAGGCGCGCAGGGCCGGGTCGTTGGCGGGGTCGGGGGCCGTCGTGGGGGTCGGCGTCGCGGGTGGGGCGGGCGCCGCGGTAAGAGGCGGAGCCGGGGTCGAGGTCGCCTTCGCGGGCGGTTGGGCCATCGCTCCTCGCGCCCACAGCGCTAACGCCAGAACCGCCCCGACGCCGAGTCGGTTGCCCACGGTGCTCACTTGACCGGCTTCGCCGTCGCCTTCGCGCGGACGCGCAGGTCGTACCGGCCGCTGTGGTCACTCGGAAAGTCGCCGCCCATGTTCGAGTCGTCGTCGATGCGAATCTCGAGGTCCAGCCGCTCGTCCTTCGGGACGTCGACCAGGAAGCGCGAGCGCTGCGTCGTGCGGAACGTGTCGTCGCGATCGTCCTTGCGGTCCACGTCGACGACGACTGCGTGACGCCCAGGCGCGACGCCGTGGTCGTAGAGCGCCGTGCGCGACTCGAAGCTCGTGCCGGGCGCGGACGTGTAGACCACGCCGTCGTCGAGCGACACGACCAGGCGCGCGATCTTCGCGTGGCTCCCGCTCGCCTCGAGCGACACCGCGATGCGCGACCGGAAGAGCGAGTCCGTCACGGCGGCGACGCGCGCGCGCAGAGCCGAGACGTCGCCGAGGAGCTTGTCGTAGTCGGGCAGCGGCGCGGAGCTCTGCGGCGGGAGCTCGGCGGCCGCCGGGTTGAGCGGTGAGGGCTTGATGCCGCCATCGCCCAGATCGATGTGCGCGATGGGCGGCGGCGGCGGACCCGCGTCCACCGCAGCCGCATTGCCGGCGGGGGCGGCGGCCGAGGCCGACTCCTCGCTGCCGCCAGAGGGGGTTTCGCCGGCGTCCGCGACCGGCGTCGCTGCGGGCTTCGGCTTGCCGTGCGGCTTGCCGTGCGGGGGCTGCTGCGCCACCGCGACGGGCATGAGCACGCACGCATACGCGAGCGTGAGAAACGACGCACCGAGAGCCACCGACCTACGGACGCGCACCTCGTCAAGGATGCACGCGCCGCAGTATTCGCGACAAGCGGCAAATCGGTACGACGGGGTACGTGCGCGTGCGCAGTCGATTGCGCTTGCGAACGCCTTCAGCCCCCGAACGGGATGAAGACGCTCGCACCAAGCGTCACGAGCACGTCGTTCACGAGGTGCTCGTCACCGACCAGCGCCTCCTCGAGCACGTGGTCGCGCACGTCGAGGCGCAGGGCAAACCACTTGCCGAGGAACAGCTTGCCGCCGATCCCGGCGCTGCCCGTGAGGCCGCGCGAGGTCGAGTCGTCCGTGATGCCGGACCCGATCGCGATGTTGAAGTCGAAGCGGCTGATGCCGCCGCCCATCCAGCGAATCTTGCCGTAGCCGAGCGTCCAGATCAGGTGCCCGAAGTACATGCGCACCGGCTCGGTCGTGGCGTTCTCGAGCTGGATCTGCGGGTAGCGCCGCTCGTACGTGTCGGTGACCGCCGAGTGGAACTGGGTGAACTGGACGCTCGCCTCGAGCGCCAGGTCCTCCGAGAAGTGGAACGTGTACGCGCCGCCCAAGAGCCAGGCCGAGGAGTACAGGTCGGCCGCGTAGTAGCCGCCCATCACGGAGAGCTCGTGGCGAAACGCCTTCGTGAACAGACGGTCCTCGACGCCGCGGTAGTGACGGCCGCCGACGAGCTCGTCCTTCAGCTCCTCGTCCACGCACTGCGCGTGCGCCTCACGCGGCACCGCGAGCGTGACGAGCGAGACCGCGACCGCAACGCAGGCGAACCGCATGACGCTGGTGGCTCGCTCGGCGCGCATCGCTTCGTTCATCGTCTCTCTCGGGGGTATCAGGCGCGGTTTTGCCCTGTCAATGTGAGCGGAGGCAGCGCAGAGTGCGCGCGATGCAATCCGCCTGCGTCGTGGCGATCGGCGGGCTCGATCCCGGCGGCGGCGCCGGCCTCGCGGCGGACCTGCGCGGCGTGCTCGCGGCGGGGGCGTTCGGGTGCGCAGTGATCGCGGTGGTGACGGTGCAATCCACCTCGGGGCTGCGGTCGGTGCGGGCGATCGCGCCGCGGGAGGTCGTCGCACAGGCACGCGAGGTCCTCCGCCACCAGCGCGTGCGCGCCATCAAGACGGGCGCGCTCGGCAGCGGCGCCAATGTGCGCGCGGTCGGCGAGCTGCTCGCGATGCACCGCGACCTACCCGCCTTCGTGGACCCGGTGATGACCCCCACGCGCGGGCGGGGGCGCCTGCTCGCGGAGCGCGCCGTCGCCGAGGTGCGCCGGTCGCTCCTGCCACGCGCCACGCTGGTCACGGCGAACGTCCCCGAAGCCGAGGCGCTCACGGGCAAACGCGTCACCAGCGTGAGCGAGGCGCACGACGCGGCGCTCGCGCTATGCAAGCTCGGAGCGCATGCCGCCATCGTGAAGGGCGGCCACCTGTCGGGGACGCACGCGGTCGACGTGCTAGCGCTGGGCGGCGAGGTCACCGAGATTCGCTCGCGCCGACTGCGCCTCCCGCCGATTCACGGGGGCGGGTGCACCTTTGCCTCGCTCGTCGCGGGGCGCGTGGCGAGCGACACCGGCAGCTCGGGGGACGTGGCGCTGCTCGACGCGATCCGCTGGGCGAAGCGCGCGCACCACCGGGCGCTCGCCGACGCGCGCGACGTCGGGGGCGACATGCGCGTGCTCGTGCCCTGACGCTGGCGCTAGCGCTCGACCAGCATCGCGATTCCTTGCCCCACACCGATGCATAGCGCGGCCATCCCGCGCTTCGCGCCGCGCGCGTTCATCGCGTGCGCCAACGTCCCCAGCACGCGGCATCCACTCGACCCGATGGGGTGGCCTAGCGCGATCGCCCCGCCGTTCACGTTCACGCGCGACGGGTCCAGCTCGAGGCCGCGCACGCACGCGATCGACTGCGCCGCGAACGCCTCGTTCAGCTCGACGAGGTCCAGGTCGGCCACCTTCCACCCGGCGCGCGCGAGGGCTCGCTTGCCCGCCGGGATCGGCCCTTCGCCCATGAAGTTCGGCTCGACGCCTGCCGTCGCGAACGCCACGACGCGCGCGAGCGGCGTCAGGTTCGCCGCCCGCACGGCCTCCTCGCTCGCGACGACGACCGCGCTCGCCCCGTCGTTCAGCGGCGAGCTGTTGCCCGCCGTCACCGAGCCGCCCTTGCGGAACACGGCGGGCAGCTTCGCGAGTTGTTCGAGCGTCACGTCGGGGCGCGGGCACTCGTCCTTCGCGAACACGATGTGCTCGGCTTTCTTGTGCGCCGGCGGCACGGGCACCGGCGCGATCTCCCGATCGAACGCACCCGCCGCGATCGCCGCACCTGCCTTGCGCTGCGACTGGAGCGCGAAGGCGTCCTGCTCCTCACGCCCGATCTTCCACTTCTCCGCGACGTTCTCGGCCGTCTCGCCCATCGACTGCAGCGGGAAGCGCTCGGCCATCTTCGCGTTCTCGAAGCGCCAGCCGAGCGTCGTGTCGAACACGCGCGGCGGCGTGCGGTCGAACGCGTCGGTCGCCTTGCCGAATGCGAACGGCGCGCGCGTCATGCTCTCCACGCCACCGGCGATCACGACGTCCGCGTCGCCGCACCACACGCGCCGGACCGCGTCGGCCACGGCCTCGAGGCCCGAGCCGCACAGGCGATTCACGGTGACCGCGGGCACCTCGTACGGCAGACCCGCAAGGAGGCCCGCCATGCGCGCGACGTTGCGATTGTCCTCGCCGGCCTGGTTGGTCGCACCGAACACGACGTGGTCGATGCGGCCCGCGAGCGCCGGCGCGCGCGCGAGCAGCGACGTGATCATGTGCGCCGCGAGGTCGTCGGGGCGGACGGCGGCGAGGGCGCCCTTGTACTTGGCGATCGGCGTGCGGAGGGCGTCGGCGAGGTACACCGTGCGAAGCGCGTTCATTCCCCGGGGCGTACCACGGCGGAGCGGAGCGCGCGAAGAGCCCTGGCTGGGCTCACTTCGGCTCTGCGACGCCGTCTCTCCAGCGATAGAACCCCTCGCCGCTCTTCTTCCCGAGCTTGCCGGCGCGCACCATCTGCCTCAGCAGCGACGGCGCGCGAAACTGTTCGCCGACCTCCTTGTGCAGGTGGTCGAGGATCGCGAGCCTCACGTCGAGCCCCACTAGGTCCGTGAGCTTCAGCGGCCCCATCGGGTGGCGGTAGCCGAGCTCCATGGCGCGGTCGATGTCTCCAGCGCTCGCCACGCCGCTCTCCAGCATGCGAATCGCCTCCGCGCCGAGGATCACGCCGAGCCTGCTCGTCGCGAACCCGGGCGTGTCGCGCACGACGATCGGTGTCTTGCCGATCGCCTTCGCGAACCCCAGCGCCCGCTCCACCGTCGCCTCGCTCGTCCCGAGGCCGCGCACGATCTCGAGCAGCTCCATCACGGGCGGCGGGTTGAAGAAGTGCAGACCCACGGTCCGCTCCGCCGCACCGATGCGCACGCCGAGCTCCGTGATCGACAGCGACGACGTGTTCGACGCGAGGAGCGCGTCCGCCGCGGCCCCCTTCATCGCGGCCTTCAGGAGCTCGACCTTGAGCGCCATGTCCTCGGGCACGGCCTCGATGACCACCCCCGCGCTAGCGCTTGCTTGCGTCAGGTCCGGCGCGGGCGAAAGCCGGGCGATCGTTGCGTCCTTGGCGGCCTGGTCGAGCTTTCCCTTCGTCACCAGCTTGTCGAGCTGGCTTCTTATCGAAGTCAAAGCCTGTGCGACGCGCGCAGGATCGATATCATGGAGCCGTGTGGGAAACCCGGCGGCCGCGGTGACCTGGGCGATGCCCTGGCCCATCGTTCCGGTACCGAGGACGCAGATGGTGGGGGTGCTGGAGCTCGTCACGGGCGCAGCATAGACACGCCGAGCGCCGGGACCAAAGCGAGAGAAAGAAAAGAGAGAAGGCACGCTTGCGCAGAATCCTCCTCGTCGATGACAGCGCCAGCGCGCGGCACCTGCTCGCCGCGCGCCTGCGCGAGAAGGGCTTCGACGTGACCGACGCACCGGACGCGGGGGTCGCCGCGGAGATCGCGCTCGCCCAGCCGCCGCACGCGGTGGTGACGGACCTGTGGATGCCCGCCATCTCCGGCCTCCAGCTTTGCCGCCTGCTGCGCGCCGACGCCGCGACCTCGGCCATCCCGATCGTGCTCCTGACCGCGAGCGACGACCGCCGCTCGCGCTTCTGGGCGCGCTGCGCCGGCGCCACGGCGTACGTCACGAAGACGGAGATCGATCAGCTCGTTCGCATCCTCGACGAGGTCACGACGGAGGGTGAGACGTTTCCTCCTCCCCCCGCCACGACACGCGGCGAGCTTGGCCGCGTGCAGGAGCGCCTGTCGCTCCTGCTCGACTCCGCGCTGTACGAGGCGACGATCTCCAACGAGGTCCGTGCGCTCGCGCACGCCGACGGCGACCTGCAGAAGCTCTTCACTGACCTGGTGCGCCTCGCCGCGGACGTCGTGAGCTACCGCTGGTTCGCGCTCGCGACGATCGCCGACGGCATGCCCACGATGCTCCTGCACACGCACGCCGCGACGCGCGCAGCGTCGCAGGAGGAGGCGCGCCGCGTGATCGGCGCGCCGGAGGACGTGGCCGTCTCGGCGCTCGAGGACGATCGCGCGCTCGTGGGCAACGCCTCGAGCGCGCCGCTGGTGCACGCGGTCAAGTTCGGCAACCACACGCTCGGGACGATCGCGCTCGGCCCGAACCCGCGCGGCGCTTCGAGCGAGGACCGGCGCCTCGTCGAGCTCCTGGCCTCCGAGCTCGGCGGACCGCTGCGCATGGGCGCGCTCATGAGCGAGGCGCGCCGGCTCGCGGCGACCGACGCGCTCACCGGGCTCATGAACCGGCGCGCGTTCATCGAGGCGATGGACCGCGAGCGCTCACGCGCCGCGCGCCACACGCTCCCCCTGTCGATCCTCATGCTCGACGTCGACCACTTCAAGAAGGTGAACGACTCCTACGGCCACGACGGCGGTGACGCGGTGCTGCGGGGCATCGCCACGGTGCTCGCGAGGATCGCGCGCAAGAGCGACTTCGTCGCGCGCTGGGGCGGCGAGGAGTTCATCGTGGCGCTCGTGCAGACGGCGGACACGGGCGGGCGCATCGCCGCCGAGCGCGTCCGTCGGGGCATCGCCGAGACCGAATTCATCCTGCCCACGGGCACGGCGATCCACGCGACCGCCTCGGTCGGCCTCGCGAGCGCGGGAGCCTCGATGAGTCTCGAAGAGCTGATCTCACGCGCCGACAAGGCGCTCTACGCCGCGAAGGCGCGCGGCCGGAACCGCGTCGAGATCGGCTAGCTAAGCCGTCGCTTCGTGCGGCGCGGCGTCGGCCGCGGGCTCGCGCGACTCGGTGTCGCCAGAGACATCCGCGCCCTTCGACGCGCTCATCGCACCGCCGCACTCGCACGCCCCGGGTACGTGGTCCTTGTGGTAGACGCGCTCGCAGCGACCGCACACGCGCGCGTCGGGCTCGAACGCGATGATCGTGCCGCTCTCGGCGCAGCGCCGCCCGACGATCTGGAGCTGCTCGAGCACGAGCCGCTCGCCGGCGCCCTCGCGCGCCGTGGGCAGACCGGCGTCGTCGCCGATCTCGACGGTCCCCGGAACGCGTGCGCGCGCCTCACGCACGATCCACGCGGCTGCCTGCGGGTGCCCTTTCACGCGCGCCTGCACGACGACCTCGCCGCCGCCCTCGCCCTTCCCGCGAGCCACGACCGCGCCCGCCGTCCCGTCGTACGCGATGCTCTCGACGCCCGACCACGGCAAGCGCGTCACGCCGTTCTTCTCGACGGCCACGCCGCCGTCGCCCACGCGCAAGGTGGGCTCGCCACTCGTGCCGAGCCAGATCGCCACGCCGAGAGCGACGATGCCGGCTGCGAGGATCCACGTCCCCGCCGGAAGCGACGCCTGCGCGGACGTGAGCATCACCCGGCCCCACTGCGCCCATGCGCCAGCGCCGATGAGGAGCGCCGCCACTGCCCCCACCGCGTAGATGACCGGAGGCTTGCCCACCGGCCGGGGAATGAAGCGCAGCTCGCTGCGCTCGCGACGTGCCTTTTTTCCGCCTTTGGCCATCACCTTCGATGCTCCTACGGTTGCTGCCCGGCTCCGAGCCTTCGGCTCTCCTGCGCGGCGCACCTTAGTCGCGATCGGCCCGTCATGCCACGCGCCGCGCCCTACTTCGCGAGCAGGACGAGGGCCTCGCGCACGAGCTCGGCGAGTGGGGCGCCGTCGAGCCGGGTCTCGAGCTGCCCGGCAGCGCGCTCGGCCTCGGCGGCCCGGTACCCCATGTTGACCAGCGCCGACGTGAGCACCTCGCGGTTGGTCCCAGCGCTCGCGACCTTCGCGGGCGCGGCGGGCCCGGCCGACCCGAGGACCGGCAGCTTGTCGCGCAGCTCGAGGACGAGGCGTTCCGCGGTCTTCTTCCCCACTCCCGGCACGTCCGTAAGCCGCTTCAGATCCTTGGCCGCGATCGCGCGCGCGAGCTCTGTCGCGGGAAGGGCGCTGAGGACGGCGAGCGCGGTCTTGGGGCCCACGTTCGGAATCGAGATGAGCGTGCGGAAAGCGAGCCGCTCCGTGTCGTTCGCGAACGCGAAGAGCGTGAACGCGTCTTCCCGGACGTGGGTGTGGATGCGGAGTGTAACGCGCCCGTCGGGCTCGCGCGGTGCGCGGCCGAGCGTCCCGAGCGGCGCCAGCAGCTCGTAGCCGACGCCGTGCACGTCCAGCACGATCGCGCCGTCCTCGTCCTCGAGCGGGACGCCGCTGAGCCGTCCGATCATGTCATTGCTCCGTGCCCAGCCCCGCGTCGAACCCGGGAATGTCACTCGGCGCGCCCTGCGCGATCCACGCACGCACGGTGAGCCGATCGTTGACCGCCATGAGGTCCTGCCCTTGGGGCATCAGCTCGGCGCACGTCGCCGAGCACGCGGCGACGGTGCAGGCGTCCCCGTCGATCTTGTGCTGCAGGAAGCTGTTCGCAGGGTCGCCGGGCTTCACGCGCATCATGGTGGGCACGTCGTTCGAAGGCACGTTCACGATGTTCTCGTACGTCGCTTCCTCGTCCGCTCCCAGATACATCCCGCCCGTCGGCCCGCTCTCGGAGCCATGGCACGACGCGAAGGCGCAGCTGCGCAGCACGATGGGCATCACGTCGGCGGAGAACGTCACGGTCGGGCTCGTGGGGGAAAAGGTGGAGGGTGGCACGTAGGCCTGGCAGCCGCCGGGGTCCTCCGGCTGGACGCTCGGCAGGGGGCTGCCGCACGCCGCGCACGGCGTGCCCAGAGCAGCGGTGGCGAGGACGAGAACCCGGGCACCGCGCAGCCCCATGCGGGGACCATGGCGCACGTTGCACGGGGCCGACCAGCGAAAAATCGGCAGCCGCCGATCCC
>Ga0302314_10013767_pt1 | contig 13876 bp, 12 predicted proteins | sample III_Palsa_N2_3_FD_200533 | JGI IMG/M metagenome (GOLD analysis project Ga0302314, IMG submission 200533) | Peat permafrost microbial communities from Stordalen Mire near Abisko, Sweden - III_Palsa_N2_3 | ecosystem: Environmental > Terrestrial > Soil > Palsa > Peat permafrost | place: Sweden... | reverse complement strand
TGGTGCCGCAGATTTTTTCCGCGCGCCGGTTCAAGCTCGATCTCGCGCCCTATCCCCGCATCCGGCGGATCGAAGCGCTCGCCGCGGCTCACCCTGCGTTCACCGCCGCGGCGCCGGAGCATCAGCCGGACGCCGAGTAGCCGGCGTCACGAAACCTTCGCGCCCGGGATGATTGTTTCGGCCTAGGCGCGGTAGTATCGCGATCGCCATGAATGCTTCCCCGAACTGGATTCGCCGCCGCCCGCGGCTCTCCCGTGGCGACATGCCGGATGTCACCGAGGCCGAGCCACTGACCCAGCCCGGCACCGGATTTTGGCGCAGGTTGCGCGCGGTGCGCCGTATCACGTTACTGTTGCTGTGGAATCTGATCGGCTACCCAATCCTTGGCCTGCTCTATGTGCTGCCGGGCGGCTGGGAGAAGCTCTATCCGTTGGTCTACTGGCAGGCTTCCTGCGCGCTGCTCGGCATGCAGATCAGGGTGATCGGCAAACCCGCCCAGATCCCGGACCGCCCAGTTATATTTGCCTCGAACCACAGCTCCTGGCTCGATATTCCGGCGCTCGGCACCATCCTCAAGGCGAGCTTCGTTGCCAAGGACGACGTCGAGCACTGGCTGCTGATCGGCACCATGGCCAAGCTCGCTCGCACCGTATTCGTCAGCCGCAAGCGCAGCGGCACCGGGCGCGAACGCGAAGAAATGGGCGCACGGCTCGATCAGGGCGATAATCTGATCCTGTTTCCGGAAGGCACCAGCTCCGACGGCTCACGCGTGCTGCCGTTCCGCTCCAGCTTCTTCGCGGTGAGTTCTGCCGCGAGGCAGCCGGTCTATCAGCCGGTTTCGATCGTCTACGACCGGCTGGCGGGTCTGCCCACCACGCGCGCGACCAGGCCGATCTTCGCCTGGTACGGCGACATGGAGCTGTTCCCGCACCTGTGGAACCTGGCGCAATGTCGGTCCTACCGCTGTACCATCGCGTTGCACCCGCCGCTCGACCCCGTGAATTTCCCCAGCCGCAAGGCGCTGGCAGCGGCGGTCCACCGGGCGGCGGCAAATGGCGCCGCTGCACTACGCCAGAGCCGACCCTCGACGCTTGCCAAGAATGAACTTGCTCTTGACACCGACACTCGATTTGTTGCGACACTGAAGCTGACTTGGTCATAAACTCCGACCACCAACCGAGTCCGCTTTCCGCTGGAGTTCCCGCAAACGCTGCTTACCTTGACCAAATTCCAGGCTGGGACCAAATCATCGCCTCGGCGCGCCGGGCGGTTCCGGTATTGGCTGTTGGATTGGTCGAATGGTTGAAACTGCCCCGAAGAAGCGTCTGCACGTCATCACTTGGGGCTGCCAGATGAATGTCTATGACAGCGCCCGCATGGCCGACGTGCTGGCGCCGATCGGCTATACCCCGACCGATACGCCCGAAGACGCCGATATGGTGATCCTCAACACCTGCCACATTCGCGAGCGCGCCACCGAAAAAGTGTTCTCGGAACTGGGCCGGCTGCGCGAAATCAAGGACGCGCGCAAAACCGGGGGTGCTGCAACCATCCTCGCGGTTGCCGGCTGTGTCGCCCAGGCCGAAGGCGCGGAGATCATCGCCCGCGCGCCCTATGTCGATCTGGTGCTCGGGCCGCAGACCTATCATCGCCTCCCCGAAATGGTCGCGCGCGCCGCGCGTGCCGGCAAATCCGTGATCGACACCGATTTTCCGGCCGAGACCAAGTTCGATTTCCTGCCCGAAATCGCCGCACCGCAGGGCGTCACCGCCTTCCTCACGATCCAGGAAGGCTGCGACAAATTTTGCTCCTTCTGCGTCGTGCCCTACACCCGTGGCGCGGAAATGAGCCGCCCTGCCGCCGGCATCATCGCCGAAGCCCGCCGTCTGGTGGCCCAAGGCGCGCGCGAAATCACCCTGCTCGGCCAGAACGTCAACGCCTGGCACGGTGAAGCGCCGGACGGTTCTATCTGGGGTCTCGGCCGCCTGGCACGCGCGCTTGCCGAAATCGATGGCCTGCTGCGGCTGCGCTACACCACCTCGCACCCGCGCGACATGGACGACGATCTGATCGCCGCCCACCGCGATATCCCGGCGCTGATGCCGTTCCTGCATCTGCCGGTCCAATCCGGCTCCGACCGCGTGCTCGAAGCGATGAACCGCCGCCACACCGTCGCCGATTACCGCCGACTGATCGATCGCTTGCGTGACGCCCGTCCGGATCTGGCGCTGTCGTCCGATTTCATCGCGGGCCACCCTGGCGAGTCCGAGGAAGACCACCAGGCCACGCTGCAACTGATCCGCGAGATCGGTTTCGCCCAGGCGTTCAGCTTCAAATACTCGCCGCGCCCCGGCACGCCCGCCGCCGGCGCGCGCGGGCAAATTGCCGAGGCGATCAAGGACCGCCGTCTGCAAGAAATTCAGGACCTGCTGCGCGACGCGCAAACCGTGTTCAACGCGCGCTGCCAGGGCCTCACGCTACCGGTGCTGATCACCGGCCTCGGCCGCCGGCCCGGGCAAATCGGCGGACGTTCGCCGTATCTCCAGCCGGTCCATCTGGAAGCCTCGCCTAGCCTGATCGGCACCGTGCAACCGGTCACGATCCTCGCCGCCCACCCCAATTCGCTCACAGGAACCCTTGAACCCGAAAGAGAGTGCGCTTGAACCAAATCATCCCCCAGGCTGTTCCCCAATTGTCATCGCGTGAAGCCCCGCTTGGCCGAGGCGTAACCATGACTTTCAACGACAACGCATTGCTGCCGCTGCTGCTCGGCGATCACGACCGCTACCTGCTGAAGCTCGAACAAGGTTTCGGCGTGCGGCTTTCCTGCCGCGGCAACCGCATCAATGTCTCGGGGGATCCAACCAGGGTGGAGGCGGCGCAATCCGCGCTCAACGGACTGTGGCGACGATTGGAACGGGGCGAGCGATTTTCCGGCGGCGACATCGACGCGGTGATCCGCCTCGCCGAACCCGACACCGACCCGCGCCTGCCATTGTCGGACCTGCCCGCGATCCGCACCCGCCGCGGCCCGATCGGTCCGCGCTCGCCCGGCCAGGCCGCTTACATGGAAATGCTCACCAACCACGAGATGGTGTTCGGCATCGGCCCCGCCGGCACCGGCAAAACCTACCTCGCGGTGGCGCAAGCGGTAGCGATGCTGCAAGCCGGCAAGGTCGACCGGATCATCCTCTCACGTCCCGCGGTCGAGGCCGGCGAGCGGCTCGGATTCCTGCCTGGTGACATGAAAGAGAAAGTGGACCCCTACCTGCGGCCGCTCTACGACGCGCTCAACGACATGCTGCCGGGCGACAATCTGGTGAAGCGCATGACCACCGGCGAGATCGAAGTGGCGCCGCTCGCATTCATGCGCGGCCGCACCCTCGCCCACGCTTTCGTGATCCTGGACGAGGCGCAGAACACCACGCCGGTGCAGATGAAGATGTTCCTCACCCGCATCGGCGAGGGCAGCCGGATGGTGATCACCGGAGATCTCACCCAGATCGATCTGCCCGCGGGAACCCGCTCCGGCCTGCGCGATGCGCTCGACACCCTCGAAGGCGTCACCGGCATCGGTGTGGTGCGTTTTGACAAGCGCGACGTGGTGCGGCATCCGCTGGTAGCGCGCATCGTCGACGCCTACGATCAGCGCGATACCGCGCGCCAGGATCGCTCGCGCGACCAACAGGAACCGAATGGAACCCCGAAGTAGTCTCTGCGCCCAACGGCTAACCATAGAAATCCGCGATCCGGCCTGGCGCCGGTTGGTGCCCCGGGCCGATCTTTGGGTGCGCCGCGCGTTCAATGTCCTGCGCGACGCACCCCCAGTCACGATCGTGTTAGGCTCGGACCGGGAAGTCAGAAAACTCAACGCCCGCTTTCGCGGCAAGAACAAGCCTACCAACGTGCTGACCTTCGTGCCCCGGCCGGGTCAGCCGGGGGATATCATCCTGGCGCTCGGGGTGGTGAAGCACGAAGCCCTGGCCGCAAAAAAACGTCCAGAGCACCATCTCGCGCACCTGGTTTTGCACGGATTGCTGCATCTCGAGGGCTTCGACCACGAATTGGTCGCCGACGCACGAGCGATGCAAAATCTGGAAAGCGGATTGCTTTCGCGCATTGGCGTGCCCAACCCATGGAAGCACGCGTGAACAAGCATTCCAACCTGTTCGACCGGCTGAAATTTCTCTTGCGCCGCCGCGCCGGCGAACACCGGCTGCGCGACGAAATCGCCGAGTTGGTGCAGGAAGCCGACGACCATCCCGACCTCGCCGCCTCGCCGGATGAACTCGATCCCCAGGAACGCGCGCTGATCGCCAATGTTTTGCATCTGCGCGGCACCACGGTCGACGATGTGATGATCCCGCGCGCCGACATCGTCGCGATGGAGATCGACACCACCCTGGAGCAGGCACTGGTCCAGATCCGCCGCGAGGGTCACTCCCGCCTGCCGGTTTTTCGCGCGCAGCTCGACGACATCGTCGGCATGCTGCACATCAAGGATGTGTTCGCCTACGTCGGCCGTCCGGACGCGTTCAAGCTCGACGCCATCGTGCGCAAACCGCTGCTGGTCAGCCCCCAGACCCCGGTACTTGATCTCCTGTTGCAGATGCGCCAGGCCCACATGCACCTGGCGCTGGTGATCGACGAATACGGCGGGGTCGACGGCCTGGTGACGATCGAGGATCTGGTCGAAACCATTGTCGGCGATATCTCCGATGAACACGACGAGCTCGAACGGCCGCTGATCGTGGAACGCCCGGACGGGGTCATCGACATCGAGGCCAGGCTGCCGATCGAGGAATTCGAGGCGCGCTTTGGCCGCTTCATTACCGACGAGGAACGCGCCGCTGACATCGATACCGTGGGCGGCCTGATCGTGACCATCGCCGGCCGCGTCCCGGCACGCGGCGAAGTGATCGCTCACCCCTCGGGACGCGAGTTCCGCATCCTCGAGGTCGACGCCCGCCGTATTCGCCGGATGCGCACGCGGCAACCGGTGGGGTTGCCGGCTTAGGAAAGCAAGGCGAGGGGCAGAGCCCCTGGCCCTGCCTTTCTTATGCTCGCGACCTGCCCGGTCGCCATCTTGCCCCCCGCGTGAGCTTCGGCCATATTCCGCCGCCTTATAACCCCCCCGAGGATCCAATGCGTTTCCCGACGTCCGCCGCGCTGGCTGTTTTGCTGGCATCTACAGTATCGCTGGCCCAGGCTCAGACGACGGCTGCGCCGACCGCTGCTGCTGGGCAGGCCCAACAGGTCAAGCCCGACACCGTGCTCGCCACCGTGAATGGCCAGAAGATCACCGAGCGTGATCTGGCGATCGCGTATTCCAATCTGCCCGATAGTGCCAAGCAGCAGCCGCAGGCGCAGGTGCTGCCGCAGCTGTTGAACGAGCTGATCAACGAGAAGGCGATCGACATCGCCGCCACCCGGGACGGGCTCCAGAACAATCCAGACGTGCGCGCCGGGATGGATTATGCCGCCGATCAGGTGCTGCAGACCGCGCTGCTGCGCCAGGACATCGGCCCGCAGCTGACTGAGGACAAGATCAAGGCGGCCTATGACGCGCAATACGCGGGCAAGCCGGGCGAGGAAGAGGTTCATGCCGAGCATATTCTGGTGAAGACCCAGCCCGAGGCGCAGGCGATCATCGACCAGTTGAACAAGGGCGCCGATTTCGCGACTCTGGCCAAGTCGAAGAGCACCGATCCCAACGCCACCGACGGCGGCGATCTCGGGTGGTTCAAGAAGGGCGACATGGTCCCGGCCTTTTCCAACGCCGCATTTGCCTTGAAGCCCGGGCAATACTCGCAAACGCCGGTGCAATCGCCTTATGGCTGGCACGTGATCAAGGTTTTGGGCACTCGGGTCGCGCCGCCCCAGACCTATGAGGAGGTCCATGACACCCTGGCCCAATCGATGGAGCAAGCCGCGGTACGTGCCGAACTCACCAAGCTGCGCACGAACGTGAAAGTCGTGGTCTTCGACCAGAACGGCAAGCCGGTCCCCCAGAACCCGCCGACGGCACCGTAATAAAATTATCAAAGTTTTTTTGCTTCTTTTTGTTCACAAAAAGAAGAAGAGTCTTGGCTTCTTAAAGCATCAGATAGAACAAAGAAGCGAAGTCTTCTTTTTTGAAAAAAAGAAGCAAAAAACTTCTAACCGATTAGGGACGCCCGATGGCCATTCCGATTTCGCCGCTTGCGGTGCCGCTGCCCGGGCTCCCGCCGATCAAAGGTGTGCGGCTTGGCGCGGCGGAGGCTGGGATCCGCTATCAGGGGCGGCCTGATCTGGTGCTGGTCGAACTCGCGCGCGGCACCAGCGTCGCAGGCGTGTTCACCCGCAACCAGTGCCCCGGCGCGCCGGTTGATTGGGATCGGGCGGCGCTCGCCGGCGGCAAGGCGCGCGCGCTGGTGGTAAACGCTGGCAATGCCAACGTCTTTACCGGTAAGGCCGGCTTCGCCGCCGCCAAGGAAACCGCCCAGGCGGCGGCGGCTCTGATCGATTGCTCGGCGAAGCAGGTGTTTCTCGCCTCGACCGGCGTGATCGGCGAACTGCTGCCGCACCACAAGATCACCGCGGCGCTGCCGGCTTTGCATGGCGCACTTAGCGAGGACGGGTTCGAAGCCGCCGCGCGCGGCATCATGACCACCGACACCTTCCCCAAGGCCGCCACCCGGATCGCGCGCATCGACGGCGCGGACGTTCGGATCACCGGCTTCGCCAAGGGCAGCGGCATGATCGCGCCCGATATGGCGACTATGCTGTGCTTCGTCTTCACCGACGCCAAGATTCCCGCCCCGGCACTGCAGGACGCGCTGAAAAAGGGTGTGGAGACCAGCTTCAACCGCACCACCGTCGACAGCGATACCTCGACCTCGGACACCGTGCTGCTGTTCGCCACCGGCCAGACCAGGCACACGCCGGTGCCCGATCACGGCGGCCGAATCCTGCGCGATTTTCGCGAGCAGCTCGCCGATCTGCTGCTCGAACTGGCGCTGCTGGTGGTGCGCGACGGCGAGGGGGCGCGAAAACTGGTCCGGATCGACGTCGCCGGCGCGGTGACCGCCAAGTCGGCACAGAAAGTGGCCTTCGTAATCGCGAATTCGCCGCTGGTGAAGACCGCGATCGCGGGCGAGGACGCGAATTGGGGCCGCATCGTGATGGCGGTGGGCAAGTCCGGCGAGCCCGCCGACCGCGACAAGCTTTCGGTCGCGGTGGGCGGTACCTGGATGGCAAAAAACGGCAGCGTCGTGCCGGGCTATGACGAGGCACCGGTGGTGGCGCACATGAAGGGCGACGAGGTCGAGATCGAGGTCGACCTCGGACTGGGCAAGGGCGAGGCCACGGTGTGGACCTGCGATCTGACCCACGGCTACATCGACATCAACGGTTCATACCGAAGCTGAAACAAAAATCCGGCTCCGACCGGTTGGGCCCGCTGACGCGCTAACTCCCTCTTGAGCATTATCAGAACGTTACTGGTGTTGCTTTGTTCCTCCACGCGGCTCTTGGCACGCGTCTGCCCTGTGTTAATTTCCCTTCAGGAATAATGTCCGAAGGGTATCGGTATGGCGCGATTGCCGGTGATGGATATCGTACGGTTGTCGTTTGAGGATCTCAGCGCCTATAAGGGGTTGGCGGCAGTGCTCTATGGGATTTTGCTCGCCACCAGCCTTGGGATCGGCTTGCTCGCGCAGTATCTCGCCAGCATTCCGGTTCCGCTGGAAATCTCCTTGCCTTCGGCCGTGGACGCGATGGTATTCCGCGCGGCGCTCTATCGCTTTGCCTTTCTCAGCCTGATGCCGGCTCTGATCAGCATGTTCGTGATGGCGTGGGTCAACATGCAATGGGCCGACTGGGTGGCGAGCCGGACCGAGCGCGGAGAATTGCACGACGGCCGCTATTGGACCTCGTTCCTGACGCTGCTGAAGTATTGGGCGATCGTCATTGCTTTGCTCGGCACCGGGGTCGCGCTGATGCAATCGGGCGAACATAGTTCGGTCCCGGTATCGATGCTGATCGGCGCGCACCAGCAGGTAATTCTGTTGCCGGAGACCACCAGGCAAGCGGCCCTGGCCGCCTTGATGCGGACCAGCGCGGCCGGCGGACCCGCCAAGGTACTAGGCTTTCTGGTTTCTCTGCTTGGAATCTGGGCCATGGTGCGGTTGCTCTTGCTGCCGGCGCGCGGGGCGATCGGCGAGGGCGCATCGCTGGTCGCTTACTGGCAGTCCACCCGGGGCTTCTTTTGGTCACTGTTGCGGCTGATGTTGGTGTTCGCCGGGCTGTTTCTGTTCGGCGCGATGCTATCAGGCGTGTTGTTCGCGATGATCGCTTTCGTTGCGGTGGACGCGGGCTGGATCGCGGCACCGTTGAGCCTCACTCCGGCCGGATTGTCGCAATGGATGGGATTGCCGACGACGCAGGCGCTCTCGATGGTGCGCTCTGTCTTGTTCGCGCCGGTGTCGGGGACGGTATTCTTCATATTCATCGGCTCGATCATGCGCGCGGCGCTGCTGCTGCAGCGTGAGGAAGGGCGCAGTGCCTACGCGCGCGCGATGGCTGCTTGGCCGCCGGAAAAGTCGCTTTGGCAGTGACTGGTTGGCGGGCGCCGCGACGGCAGGGCTGATCACTCCAGCGCCGTACCCGGAACGGTCTGATCTTGAAACCTTCACGCTGGCCAGAATCCAACCGCATGCTAACGTGCGATCGAAGGAATAATTCCATAGGCGAGTGAAATGGCGCGTTTTCCGGTCTTCGGCTCAATTGGGGCAGCGATTGATGATCTGCTGACCAACAAGATTTTCGCAGCCAAGACCTACGGGGTCGTGCTGGCAGCGAACGTGGTGATCAGCATTCCCTCGCTGCTGTTGGTGCGCCCAATCATACCGGGTGCGATGCCGGACCGGGCACTGATCGTTCCGGCGATCTTGTTGGGGCTCATCTCCGCCGTCGTCAATATAGGTACGATGACCTGGATGTTCGTGCGCTGGTCGGGACTGGTGGTCGAACGCGTGACCGGCGCGCCGCCGCCTCCGAGGCGATTCTGGGCTACCATCAGAGCATTTCTGAAACTGTTCGTCGTAATGGTGCTGGCTTACCTCAGCCTGGTGATTGCGGTCATGTTTCTCGCCCTGCTCGGGAGGATTCTGCCGGTAATGAAGTCCGTGGGTGGCGTGCTGATGCTGTGCGCCTTGCTGGCCGTGATCTGGGTGGGGATCAGGCTGATACTGGTTCCGGCGCGCGCCGGCATCGGCGAGGGCACCTCGATCGAGGCATGTTGGCGTGCCACCAAAGGTTGTTTTTGGCGCTTGTTCGGGTTGGGAATCCTGAACGAATTCGTTCTGCTGGCGAGTTTTGCCGTGGTCGGGATTCTGTTCGCAATTGTGGCATCGATCGCGTTTCGAGTTGGCTGGATCACTGGTCCCGGCTCGGGTGCACACATGCGTGCCTGGCTGGATTGGTATTCGCGGGCGACCCAGCAGAGGGGAATGCGGATGCTTTTGCTGTTGGTTTCCATTCTATCGGCGCCGGTGATTGCCTCGGCCTATTTCATCGTGATCGGTGCCTATGCCCGGGTTGCGATCGCGTTGCGCTTGAAGCTCGCCGCGGTCGTGGCTGGCGATCCATGGCAAGGGTAAACTCAAGTCAGTCTTCTTTTTTGAGAAAAAGAAGCAAAAAACTCTTGAACGATTCTCCCTGTTCAAAATTGACAAGGTTTTTTTGCTTCTTTTTGTTCACAAAAAGAAGATTCTTGCCTTTTCCTTCAGTCCGGATACTCGATAATCCGCCAGTAATTCTCGAGTTTGCTGATTGCATCGATAAAATTCTGTCCCGGCCGGTGTTTTAGGACGTAGCCCGCGACATTGAGGTCATACGCATTTTTGCGGTCATTTTCTGCCGCCGAGGTGGTCAACACGAATGCCAGGGTGCGGCGTAGTTTGGGATCGCTACGGAGCTGGTTGAGAAACTCGATCCCGCCCATTCGCGGCATGTTGAGATCGAGCAGGACCACGCACCGTGCGGGCAGTTTCTCCCGGCCGTTCTCACCGCGCAAATGCTCCAGCGCCTCGATGCCGTTGCATGCCTCGATCACCGGATTGTTGATCTTCAAGTTGCGGAACGAACGTCGTACCGCCATCGCATCCACCTTATCGTCATCGACCAAAAGAATCTTCACCTGGTCGATCATCAGGCCGCGGCTTCCTTCCAGGTAAACACGAAGCTGGTCCCGCGTGCCGGCGGCTCGCTCTCGATCCAGATTCGGCCGCCGTGGATCTGCACCTTGCGCTTGACGATCGCGAGACCGATGCCGCTCGATTCGACCACGTCGCGGCTGGCCAAGGTCTGGAAAATCAAGAAGACACGCTCCTGGAAATGCTTCGGAATGCCGGGTCCGTCGTCGGTCACGCGAAACTCCACCATATCGGACGTCCGCTGCATCGAGACCGTGATCCGTCCCGACGCGCGGTCGTGATGTTTGAGCCCGTTGCTGATGAGATTCTCCAGCACCACCTGAATTGGCGTCCGCTGGGTTCGGATGGTTCGCATCTCGCCTTCACAAACCACCTCGAAGCCGGCTGGAGGCGCCAGCATCGCCACGGTCTCGCGCACCAGTTCGGCGATGTCGACCTCCTCGACCGGGGTATGGGTGTGGCCCACCCGCGCGTAAGCCAGCAGCCCATCCAGCAGCAACTGCATGCGCGAGACCCGACCCTGTAACAGGGTCAGGTTCTCCAGGGTTTGCGCGCTCGCGTTTGCGGTGATGTCCTCCGTAATCCACTCGACCAGATGGGAGATCCCGCGCAGTGGCGCCTTCAGATCGTGCGACGCGGCATAGGCGAATTCCTCAAGGTCGGCATTGGAGCGCTCGAGCTCATTGCGCTGCTGCTCCCATTCCCGCTCGATCCGGCGCCGCGCAGTAACATCGATGATCCCCGCCAGCACCATCGGTTGCCCGTCGAGATCGATCGGATTTAGCCCGATCTCGATCGGAAATTCGGTGCCGTCCTTGCGCAAACCTGACAGATCCCAACCTTCGCCCATTTGCCGGGTCGACATCCGGGCCAGGAAATTGTCGCGCAACTGCACGTGCCGGCCGCGGAACCGTTCCGGCATCAGCATCTCGAGCGGCTGGTTATGCAGTTCCTCACGCTCGTAGCCAAACATCCGTTCGGCCTGCTGGTTCAACATTTCGATCCGCCCGGTTTTACCGGTCAGCACCAGCGCGGTCGGCGCCGCCTCGACCACGCGGGCAAAGCGGTCCTCGGCCGAAAGTCTTGGCCAAACCTGCGCCGCGCCCTCGATTTCGTCTTCCGCCATCGCAACTTCCACTGCTCTCTAGCCTGCGGCGTGAGTTTGACCGCTGAGGGTTAACGCCACGTATGCCCGGGCGGAATTATTTGCCCGCGGTCCGTTCCGGCAAGGTTTCGTCAAGATTCGACCGCTATGGATCGCCAAGGGGATCATCGCCATGGCATACGTCGAACGCGTCTATCGCCTCCTGATCGTTGATGACGACGAAACCGATCGGCACCACTACGTGCGGCTGCTGACCCAGCATGCACCCGGCGCGTGCGAAATCGAACAGGCGGCCGATGGCATCGCCGGCCTGGCGGCGCTGTGTGCAAACCGGTTCGATTGCGTGCTGCTCGACTACGATCTGCCGGACATGAGTGGCCTCAAGTTCCTTGTCGAGTCTTCGGTCGAAGGCGAACCGCCATCCGCGGTGGTGCTGATTACCGGTCATGGCAGCGAAGCGATCGCGGTCGAGGCGATGAAGCATGGCGCGCAGGATTATCTTGTCAAAGGCCAGCTCGACGCCAGCCGGCTGTGGCGTGCGGTCAGCCAGGCAACCAATGAAAAAGAGCTGCATCAGCGGCTCGCGCGGTCGCTGCGGGATCTGACCGCTGCAAATTCCGCGCTTGAGGTGCAAATCGAGACCCGGGTCGCGACCGAGGTCGAACTGCGCGCCGCCAAGGAAGCCGCCGAGCACGCCAGCCAGGTCAAAACCCGCTTCGTTGCGATGGTCACTCATGAATTGCGCACGCCGCTCAACGGCATCCTCGGCTACGCCCAACTGCTGCGGATGGAAGGCGGACTCACTACCGATCAGGACGGACGGGTGGGAGCGATTCTGCAGGCCGGCCGTCACCTGCTCGATATGATCGAGCGAGTACTGGATTTCGCCGCCATCGAAACCGGACGGATGGAATTGCGGCCGGTGCCGCTTTCGGTGCGTGAATTGGCGGACGGCTGCGTTTCCTTCATCGGACCAATCGCCGCCGACCACGGGCTGAACCTGCGGTTGATCAGCGCGCGCTGCGCGCCGAAGCAGATCTCGGCGGACCCCGTGCGTTTGCGCCAGGTATTGCTCAATCTGTTGGGCAACGCGGTGAAGTTCACCGCTGCAGGCAGCGTCGAATTGCGCCTCCTGGCCGGACGCACCGCCGGCGGCCTCCGGGTCGAAGTTGCCGATAGCGGCGTCGGGATTAGCGCGGAAGGCAGCGGTCGTCTGTTCCAGGATTTTGAACGGCTCGAGCCGGCCGCCTCAGTGGAGGGCACCGGCCTGGGACTCGCGATCTCGGCGCGGATCATTGCCTTGATGGGCGGGAGCATCGGTCAGACTGCGGCGCCTGGCGGCGGCAGCATATTTTGGATCGAGCTGCCGCCGGGCGAAACCGCTGCACAGGCGCCGCTTCAGGTGCAAGCAGACGCAAAGCCCGTATCTGGACTCCGAGTGCTGTTGGTGGATGACATCGAAATGAACCGCGACGTGATCGGCGCCTTCCTCTGCGCCGCCGGCCACGAGGCGGTCCTGGCGGAAGGCGGGAAGGAGGCGGTGCGGCTGGCGTTCGAACAGAATTTTGACCTGATCCTGATGGATGTGCGGATGCCTGAGATGGATGGGCTGGAAGCCACACGGCAAATTCGCCAACTGCCGCGGCGGCGCGGCGTGGTACCGATCCTCGCTCTGACCGCCAACAGCTTTCCCGAACAGATCGCCCAATGCCGTGAAGCAGGCATGGACGGGCACGTCGCCAAGCCGGTGGATTATGCCTCGCTGGTGGAGGTGATCGCCGCCACGGTCACCCGTACGACAGCGGACTGGGCCGAAGATTTCGTCCTGCCCACGGTTCCCGCGCAGGCCGTGGAGCCGGCACCGCCGCGGTTTGACCGCGCGACGCTCGACCAGGCCCTCGAATTTATGTGGCCGGAGCAGATCGCTCCCAATCTGCGCCTGCTGCGCGCGCGCAAGGAAAAAATGGTGCAGTTGCTCGATCAGCGCGCGGCGCCGGCCTTGCTCGCGGATCATGCGCACGGACTCGCCTCGGCGGCGGGCATGTTCGGCTTCCCGGCGCTGACGGCGGTGGGACGGCGCTTCGAGCATGCGCTCGCGCACGATTTGCCCGAGACCGAGTTTCTGACCGTGCAGTTGCGCGGCGAAACCTGCGCGGCGCTGACCGTGCTCGATCAGCTTCTGCGCGAGGATCAGATCCAGCAGGCGTGAGTGTCGGTCAGGAATAGTAGTGAATAAAATCAACAAGTGAGACGAAGAGAAGAATCTTCTTTTTGTGAACAAAAAGAAGCAAAAAAACTTTATCAATTTAGTCAAATGCGAAGCTTCCCAGGGTCGGCAGGGAACCAATCGAATAAAAGTTTTTTGCTTCTTTTTTTCAAAAAAGAAGACTCTTCGACTTCACTAACCACGGCCTAGCGGAATCCCGCCACCGCGCCTAGAATCCCCACGGACTCGGCGCCCGGGGAGAGCAATATTGGCGGCATTTCCGGTCTGGCCCATGATTGCCGCGGCCTGGGATGATGTCTGGCGCGAAAGGTCGGCGGTAATCAAAGCTGGTTGGCCGGTGTTCATCGT
>Ga0302314_10013766_pt1 | contig 13877 bp, 14 predicted proteins | sample III_Palsa_N2_3_FD_200533 | JGI IMG/M metagenome (GOLD analysis project Ga0302314, IMG submission 200533) | Peat permafrost microbial communities from Stordalen Mire near Abisko, Sweden - III_Palsa_N2_3 | ecosystem: Environmental > Terrestrial > Soil > Palsa > Peat permafrost | place: Sweden... | reverse complement strand
ATGGGCGCTTGGCAAAGCCTGCGTGGCCGGTGCTCGCCATGCCAGGTACGGCTCAGGTACGCGACGGGCAGTCAGCCATGTGCGGGTGCCAGGGAGGCGGCACTTTGGCGCCGGGTCTTGAGTTGCTGGAGAACATAAGCCACGGCCAGCAGTGCGGCCATGGCGCCAACATCGGCAGCCAGACCTTCGAACAAGGTAGGGCTGCCGATTTGGCTTGATAAAGTGTTTGATGAGGCAAGCCGCAAGGCGGTACTCGCCGTAATTGAAATCACGCTGCCGTAGACAAAGCACGCCAAGCCGTGTTGTCCCACCGTCACGACGCTAGGCAGCGCCCGAGCCAGCCGGCCAATCCAGCCCAGGCGCACGGCTTGCGCGGCGAGCCAGGCGAGCGCCAGAAAACTGATGACTCTGAAGCCTGCCAGGTTTTGTTTGTAATGCCCGGCTTCCGGCTGGGTCTCCAGAAAAATCTTGATTGCGGCGCAGCCTAAAGCCAGCACCCAAGCCAAGCGAGTCAAATTCAGACCGGTTTTTGAAACCTGGAATGCCGGCGTAAGCGGATGCAGGCGACACACGATGCCGAACATAAACATCAGTTGCCAGGCAAATGGATTAAAGCCCCAGCCTTGCGCATCGGCGCTGGGCAAAAATAGCGCCATGGGCTGCGCGCATAGCCAGACCATCACGCTGCCGAGCACGGCGGCGACCGGCTGCGCGCGCGCCAGCGGAATCGCCAGTGGCGCGGCCAGCGCGAAGCAGGCATACATGGGCAGTACCGAAGCGAGATAAGGCTGAGTACGCAAGCTCAGAATATTGAAGATGGTGTAGAGCGGCCGATCGAGTAGTTGCGGCAAACTGGTGTAAGTCAGCTCGGCCCTATGCATGCCCAGCATCAACATAACCAGGCCCGCAGCCAGCATCAGGAGCGCGGTCAGCAAGTACGCCAGGTAAATTTCCCAGGCTCGTTTCACAAAGCGCCATGCTGCGACGCCGTGATCGCCACGCGCGGCGATCCTGGAATAAGCCGCGGCCGTTGCATAACCGCCGACGAAGACAAAGACTTCAGCTGCATCGCAGTAAGCGTAGGAGTGCAACATCAGATGCGAAAGCACGCTTCCCGAAATGTGATCGATCACGATCACCAGCAGTGCTGCGCCTCGAAAGAAATCCACTTCCAAGCTTCGCTGAGTTCCCGTTGTCATCGGATGCCATACTCCAGTCAGTGAAATCGACTAAAGCGTGTTGGTCCGCAGGGAATGCAAAAGATTCCGGGGTCATATGCACTTTTAGCAAAGCTTTATGACGAGATATAAAGCCGGTGCCAGCTGCGTAGGAGAACTATAAAAAATGTAAACAGGACGGCGCGGCGGGCGCTGTTTGTCAGCAAAACGAAAGAATGCCCGGCGCACGGGCCGGGCATTGTGTTTCAGGCAAACGCTGCCGGAGGCATCACGTCGGCAGCGTTTCTCCTTTGGTTTCCGGTGCAAAGGGAATAATCAACAGACCCAGCAGGAAGGCAATCGCCGTCAGCGCCACCGGTATGCCCAGGGTCTGCATATGCAACACCATGGCGCCCAAGGCGAAGTTCACGCCGGCGCCGGCGAAGCGGCCGACCGAGGTGCAAAATGCAAACGCGGTAGCTCGCACCCGGGTTTCGAATTGTTCGGGCAGCCACAGACTAAACAGCGCGAAATTGCCGCCGAAAAATCCCAGTACAAAGAGCAGGGCGATAAATACCGGCAGGCCGTTGGGCAGGTAGAAGGCCCAGCCGAAGGTGACGGCGATGGCGGCGGCCATGCCGACAAAATAAACCGCCAGAGTTTTCTTGCGGCCGATTTTTTCGGCCAGATGCGGCAAGGCCAGGCATCCCAGGATGGTGCCTATCGATAATAGGCCGGTGGCCAGCGAGGCCAGCTTGGCGGCGTCGGGCCGCGCCATGCCGGACTTGAGCGCGAGCTGGATCACCGCCGACGGTTCATACACTGCACCCGCCCACAAACCGATAATCGCAACCGTCAACAAGGCGGTGGCTACGATGGTGCGCTTGGCATAACGAGGGCTGAAAATTTCCTTGAGCGTGCTTTGGCGCTTGACTGCACCCGGTTCGACTTTTTTCCATTTGTCGGTTTCCTTGACGCGCAGCAGCACCACGATGGAAACCACCACCGGCAAGGCGCCGACCAGGAACATCGCGCGCCAGCCGAAATGGGCGCCGATGGTGTAGTTCAAGGCGGCGGCGAGAAAGAAGCCCGCGTAGTAGCCTGTTTGCAGATAGCCCGCGCCCATCTTGCGCCGGTCTTCCGGCCAGGCTTCGGCCACATAGGTGCCGGCCAGGGCCCATTCGCCGCCGATACCGATGCCGGCGATAAAGCGATAAATGCCGAGTTCCCAGATGTTGTGCGAGGTGGCTGCGAGCCCGGTGAAAATCGCGAACATAAAAATCGTCGCGGCCAGCACTTTGGTGCGTCCGAAACGATCGGCCAGCGGCCCCCAGATAAACGACAAGCCCCAGCCCACGAGGAACAGCGCAAACATGATGGAGCCCGCCAAGCCGACATTGCCGGGCGTCGCCGCGTAACCGGATTTGGGCAGCAGTTCGGTCAGCGCGGGGGCCAGTACCAGGGCATAAATAAACGAATCCATGCCATCCAGGGTCCAACCCGTCCAGGCACCCCAGAATCCGACTATCTGACTGCGATTGAGCGGCGTGCGTTTGCCTGCGGCCGGGCCGCGTTCTGCCAATGAACTCATTGAACTCCTCCGGTATAGCGGTTATTTATTCTTATTGAACAGGTGATTTCGGAGCGGGATGCTTAGCGTTACTCTGGATATCTCATGTCTATTTTTATATATAATATTTGATGTTATGAATAAAGCAACGGCTCGTTTTCCCCATGTTGCCTCTCAGGTCCCTGTCGCAGCGGGGTCGGGGGAGGTGCGTGGATTTCCCGCCAGCGTGACGCTGGAGCCGCGGCAGAGCACGTCGCGCATGATTGCCGATACCTTGCGTTTGGCGATTGTGGAGGGCGTCTTGCTGCCCGGTATGCCGCTGCGCCAGGATGCCGTGGCACGTCAGTTTTCGGTGAGTGCGATTCCCGTGCGCGAGGCTTTGCGGCAGTTGGAGAGCGAGGGTTGGGTCAAAGTCGAAACGCATAAAGGCGCAACTGTCAGCCCCTTGCTGGCCGATGAGGCGCGCGAGATCTACGAGATTCGTGCGGCGCTCGAAAGCCTGGCGATCGGTTTGGCGATTGAACATCACACGGCCGACTCCCTGGCGCAAGCCGAGGTTTGCTTGCGTGCGGCGCTGGCCGAGTCTGAAGAAGCGCTGTACGTGAAACACAATGAGGCTTTTCATTTGAGCCTCTATCAGCCCGCCGGGCGTCCGCGCCTGATGGAATTGATCGATACCCTGCACCGGCGCGGCGAACGCTACCTGCGTTTGAAGTTGGGCCGGCCTTCGCATAAAGCTCAGTCCGACCAGGAGCACGTGGCCTTGCTGGCGGCGGTACGCCGGTGCGATCGGCCGACGGCGCAGGCGCTGGTGACCGAGCATTTGCTGAACACCGGCCATTTGCTGCATGATCTTTTAAGCGCCAAGCTGGCGGCTGACAGCCCCAAACCTAAACGCAGGCGTGCCAAGCAAGCACCTACTCCGGGGAGTTCCAACTGACATGAAGCCAGACGCTACCGTAGCGCAAGCCCAGACCGGCAGGTCATGGTCCACGCGCCGCGACGAAAAAGCCCGCCGCCTGAAAAGCATCGCTCCCTGGCTCAAGGACGGCATGATTTTGCCGACCGGGCGTATCGTCGAAGCGCTCGAAGCGCTGATTTTGCCGGGCGACCGAGTGGCCTTGGAGGGCGATAACCAGAAGCAGGCCGATTTCCTCTCGCGCTCTCTCGCCAAAGTCGATCCGGCGCGCGTGCACGATGTCCATCTGCTGATTTCGAGTATCAGCCGCCCCGAGCATCTGGCCTTGTTCGAACATGGCATTGCGCGTAAGGTCGATTTCTCTTTTGCCGGCCCGCAAAGCCTGCGGGTGGCGCAATTACTCGAAGACGGTCTACTCGAAATCGGTGCGATTTATACCTATATCGAGTTGTATGCGCGGATGTTTATCGACCTGACGCCGCAGGTTGCTTTGCTGTGCGCCGAAAAAGCCGACCGCCACGGCAATCTCTATACCGGGCCGAATACCGAAGATACGCCGACGATTGCCGAGGCCGCGGCGTTTCGTCATGGCATCGTGATCGTGCAGGTCAACGAGATTGTCGATGAATTGCCGCGCGTCGATATTCCGGGGTCCTGGGTCGACGTGGTGGTGCAGGCCGACCGGCCGTTCGCGGTCGAACCGCTGTTCACGCGAGACCCGCGGCATATTGGCGACCTGCAAGTCCTGAGCGGGATGATGGTGATACGCGGGATCTACGAAAAATACGGCATCACTTCCTTGAATCACGGTATCGGCTTCGATACCGCGGCGATTGAATTATTGCTGCCGACCTATGCCCAGTCGCTGGGCCTGAAGGGCAAGATTTGCACGCACTGGGCTTTGAATCCGCACCCGACCCTGATCCCCGCCATCGAAAGCGGCTGGGTTGAGAGTGTGCATTGCTTCGGCAGCGAAGTTGGCATGGAAGACTATATTCGGGCGCGCTCCGATGTGTTTTTTACCGGCCACGACGGCAGCCTGCGTTCCAACCGGGTGTTGTGCCAATTGGCGGGCCAGTATGGTGTCGATCTATTTATCGGCTCGACCTTGCAGATGGATGCCGATGCCAATTCGTCGACCGTGACCTTGGGGCGGCTTGCCGGTTTCGGCGGCGCGCCCAATATGGGCCACGATCCGCGCGGCCGGCGGCATGCCAGCGCCGCTTGGCTGGCCTTGCTAAAAGGCGATGCACCGGTGGCGCGCGGTCACAAGCTGGTGGTGCAGTTGGTCGAGACTTTTAAAAAAGGGGGCGAGCCGACCATTGTCGATGAGCTGGATGCGATTGCCGTCGGTAAAAAAAGCGGCATGCCGATTGCACCGGTGATGATTTACGGTGACGACGTCAGCCACGTCGTGACGGAAGAGGGCATTGCTTATCTGCATCATGCGGAAGGCGTGGACGAGCGCCGTGCGGCGCTGGCCGCCGTGGCCGGCGTCACGCCCGTGGGCTTGCGCGCCGATCCGGTTACCACTGCCGCGCTGCGGCGGCGCGGTATTGTGGCTTTCCCGGAAGACCTTGGGATTCGCCGGGGTGATGCGAAACGCTCCTTGCTGGCGGCGCGCAGCATCGACGATCTGGTGACCTGGTCCGACGGTTTGTATGCGCCGCCTGCGCGGTTTCGCAGTTGGTAGCGCGCAGCATGGCCGGGCTGCTTCAGCCGTCACTTGCCTGCAGCCGTTTTAGCCCGGCACAGCTGGGCGGCTTGGCGGTCGAGTCGCTGTTGGACGAAGCACGGCTGACACCCAAGCCTGCACTGGTGGATCGGCGTGGCGCGGGGGCGCATCGCGATCTCGATTTGGCGACCATGGAACGCTCGGCTCGGGTCTTGCGTCCCACTTTTGAGGCGCTGGCTTCGGCCAGCATGGGCATGCCGCCGTCGCAGGCTTTGCGCGAACAGCTGGCGATGGTGGGTCGCGCCGGCGAGCGTGCGATGTTGGCGGCCAGTGGCGGCAGCAATACGCATCGCGGCGCGATTTGGATCGTCGGCTTATTGGTAGCCGGTGCGGCGATAACGGACTCGAGCGCCGACGATACTGTGCTTGCAGCAGTATCCACCCGATTGCCGCAGCGAATTTGCGCCACGGCGGCCGAGATTGCGCGCCATCCCGATCGCTTTGCCCCGCAGGTCGAGACGCATGGTAGCCGGGTCACGCGTGAATACCAGGTAGGCGGCGCGCGCCGCGAGGCTTGCGATGGCTTTCCGCACGTGCATGAGATCGGCCTGCCGGCCTTGCATGCCGCGCGAGCGCGCGGTGTCGGCGAAACCCATGCGCGGCTCGATGCACTGCTGGCCATCATGTGTAGCCTGGACGACACCTGCTTGTTGCATCGCGGCGGGCATCTCGCCTTGCATGCCGCGCAGCAAGGTGCGCAGCGGGTACTGACGCTGGGCGGCAGCAGCCGGCCGGAAGGCTATGCGGCATTGCTGGCACTGGACGCGTATCTGATCGAAATCTATGCATCACCGGGTGGCGCCGCGGACTTGCTGGCGGCCACGCTGTTTGTCGATAAACTGATGCATTGCACGCTTGATCAAGAGGAGTGCGTGACATGGAACAACTGACATTTGCTTATCCCGCAAGCCGTCCCGCGCGGCAACGCGCGCATGTCGGGGTGGTTGGCTCCGGCGATTTGGAGGTATTGCTGTCGCCGCTGCCAGGCCTGCAAGCCGAGGTGGTGATACGCACCAGTGTCGATGGTTACGGCCCGATCTGGAAAAGCGTGCTGGACCGTTTTTTCACTCGCTACGATGGCGCGGCGCGGATCGAAATCAATGACTTCGGCGCCACGCCGGGGGTGGTTGCCTTGCGCTTGGCCGAAGCGGTGGAGGTCAGCGAATCATGAGTCATAGCGAGTCTTCCCATGGCGCGGCCTACGAGGCCATCCTCGCACGCCGCAGCTTTATCGAACTGGGTGCACGTGAGCGGGCCCGTGCTTTGCTGGACGCGGGCAGCTTTCGCGAGCTGCTCGGGCCTTTCGATCATCTGGAGTCGCCCTGGTTGCCGCTGCAAGGTATCGTGTGCCAGGCCGACGACGGTGTCGTGATCGCCAAAGGAGCCTTGGATGGCGAGCCTGCGGTGGTGTTGGCGATCGAGTCGGCTTTTCAGGGCGGCAGTATCGGCGAGGTGTCGGGCGCCAAGATTGCCGCAACGCTTGAATTGTTACTGGGTGAAGCCGAAGCGGGCCGCCCGGTGCGTCCGGTGATTCTGTTCGAGACCGGGGGCGTGCGTTTGCAGGAGGCTAATCTCGGCTTGGCTGCGATTGCCGAAATCCAGGCCGCGATTGTCGCGCTGCGCCGCCATGTGCCGGTGGTCGGGGTGATCGCGGGGATGGTCGGATGCTTTGGCGGCATGTCCTTGGCGGCTGCGCTGTGTTCTTACCTGATCATGACCAAGCAGGGCCGGCTCGGTATGAACGGCCCGGAGGTGATCGAACAGGAAGCGGGTATCGAAGAATTGAATGCCTCGGATCGGCGTTTGATCTGGAGCCTGATCGGCGGCGAGCAGCGGGCGGCGACCGGCATGGTCGATGTGTTGGTCGAGGACGACGTCGAGCAGCTTGCCGCCAGTGTGCGCGAACTGTTCGCGGCGGGCCGGCCGGCGCAAGCACGCAGCGAGCGCATCGCGCATTATTTGAGCTTATTGGCGCGGGTCGATCCGGCCACCATCGACGCGGCCGCCATGCGGCAGTTATACAACGAGGAGCCATCATGGACCATGCCTTGAAACCAGCGACCGGCGGTGCCGCAAGCGTGCCGCCGAGCCGCGGCCGAATTTGGTTCGAAGCACTCGCCGGCACGCAGTCCGCACGGGCGCCGGTACTCAGCGGCAGCGCCGAGATGGCGGGTGAGCGCGCGCAATTGATTGCGGTGGTGCCCGATCCGCAGCAGCGTTTTCCGCGAGCCAGCGATAACGTGGTTGGGCTTGAGCAGGGGTGGTTGCTGGCGCAGGCGGTACGCGCCGTGATCGAGGCCGATGCGGCCGCGCCAATCAAACGTCCCATCGTGGCCTTGGTCGATGTCAAAAGCCAAGCCTATGGACGGCGCGAAGAGTTGCTCGGGATACATCTGGCATGTGCTGCCGCCGTCGACGCCTATGCGAGCGCGCGGCTGGCCGGCCATCCGGTGATCGCGTTGATTGTCGGGCCGGCGATGTCCGGAGCCTTTCTCGCGCATGGCTATCAAGCCAACCGGATTCTCGCGCTCGACTCGCCCGGCACGATGGTGCACGCGATGGGCCGCGAGGCAGCGGCACGCGTTACGCGCCGTTCTCTGGAAGCGCTCGATGCCTTGGGCGAGACGATTATTCCCATGGCTTATTCCATGCAGGCGTTTAACCAGCTTGGTTTGCTCTCCGAACTTATTTCGGGAGTCAATGCCGATGCCCCGAGCGACGCCGATCTCGATACGGTACGCCAGGCGCTGGGCGCGGCGATCGCGGATACGCGCGCCGGCGCCAACGATTTGTCCGCTCGCTTGGGGTCGCCGGCCGCGCACAAAAATCGCGCCGCTTCGATTGAAGTACGGCGGCGGCTCGCGCAACAATGGCAGGCGGAGTAACGATGACCGGGGTTCGTCCGCACGATCTATTGTGGTTGAAACGCATCCCGCGCTGGCACGACGCGCCCGACTGGGTGGAGCTCGCACTGGCGCGCTTGCCTGTGGTCGTGGTGCGCCGTGCCGGCGCGCCCAAGGGCTTGGTGAGCGTCGGTGTGCGTGGCGAGCTGCGCCGTGAGCGCTATGGTGCTTTGCTGTCGATTGCCGAGATCGAACAGTGCGTCAGCCCGGAGATGTTGCAGGCGGGCTTGTTGCAAGATAGACCTCCGATCATGCCGCCGGAGAGCTGTGTCTCGGCCATGAGTTTGCCGCAGCCGCTGCGCGCTGCGGCTCGCGCCAACCTGCCGGCCTTTATATTGCTGCAGGGGCTGGCACCGGTTTTACGGCGCTTTCGCCTGGTCTGGGGGCCGACCGGCAGTGTCGGCTTCGAGTTGGCGACGGGAGTGCCGGTGGTCCAACCCGGCAGCGATCTCGATCTGTTGATCCGTCTACCTGAATGGATTGGACGCGATACCGCGCAGTCCTTGCTGGGCATACTCTCAACCCAGGCGGCGCAAGCCGGGGTGCGGATCGATGCGCAACTTGAGACGCCGGGTGGAGCCGTGTCCCTGGCCGAATATGCGGGCAGTACGCGACGGGTGTTGTTGCGCGGTAGCGGCGAACCTATCATGGTGGACGATCCGTGGGCATGGGGGGCTCATCCGGGCATAGGGGCGACGCCGCACAGCGAGCCCATCCAGCACACCGATCGGGAAGTCTATGGATACGCCGCAACGCATATCATCCCTGCGAGCTCGAATTCGTGATTGCCTTGCTATTTCCTGGGCAGGGCGCCCAGACGCCGGGTTTCCTGCATCGCTTGCCCGATCATGCACAAGTTCGTGCGACCCTGGAGCAAGCCTCCGAGGTGTTGCTCCACGATGTGTTGCAACTCGATACCGAGGCAGCCTTGCGCTCCACCATCTCAGTACAATTGGCACTCCTGATTTCGGGTGTGGCCGCCGCGCGCGCATTACATGCTGAAGGTGTGACGCCGTCCGTCACGGCGGGTTTATCGATCGGCGCGTATGCGGCTGCGGTCGTGTGCGGTGCGTTGGAATTCGCCGATGCGCTGACGCTGGTGCGGCGGCGCGCTCAGTTGATGGAACAAGCCTATCCGTCGGGCTATGGACTGGCCGCGCTGGTCGGCTTGAACGAGCCGCAGGTCGGCGCTTTGCTGGCGGCACTGCGCGCGGAACAGCATGCCGAGGTTTACCTGGCTAATCTCAACGGGCCGCGGCAGATTGTGGTGGCCGGCAGCGATGCGGGCTTGAATTTGTTACTGGCGCGTGCACGGCAGGCCGGTGCTCGGCGCGCCGAACGGCTGGCGGTGAGTGTGCCTTCGCACTGCGAATTACTGGCGCAGGCTGCACAGGAATTGGCTCAATTGGCCTCGACCTTGCACTTCCACACGCCGCAGATTCCCTACATCGGTAATCGCAACGCGCGGGCGCTGCGCCATGCCGATGCGGTGCGCGACGATCTGGTCGAGAATATCCGCTATCCGGTGCGCTGGCACGATGGGCTATGCCTGATGGCCGAGTTGGGCGTCAGGTGTTTTATCGAAGCTCCGCCGGGGCAGGTGCTGACGGGCTTGCTCAGCGAGTCGCTACCGGAACTGGGTGCGCTGGCTTTGGCCTCTGATGGCTTGGCCCGCACCGTGGCAAGGGTGCGGGTTTATCAGGCAGAGCCGCTTTGAATGGCTGCCTTAAATGGCAATCGGCGCCTTGATCGCAGGATGGAATTGGTAGTTCTCCACTGCGAAATCTTCATAGCGATAATCGAGGATGCTGTCCGGGCGGCGCAGCAGCTTCAGCGTCGGTAAGGGATAGGTTTCGCGGCCTAGCAATTGATCTACCTGCTCAAGATGATTCAGGTAGATATGGCAATCGCCACCCGACCAAATCAACTCGCCGACTTCCAAATCGCATTGCTGCGCCAGCATATGGGTGAGTAGCGCATAGCTGGCGATATTGAACGGCGTACCGAGGAACACATCCTGGCTACGGCAATACAGCAAACAGCTTAAACGGCCTTCGCTCACATAGAATTGGGCAAAGCAATGGCATGGCGCCAAAGCCATCTTGCCGGCACGGGCGTTATCCGCGGGCGAAATGGTTTCGTCGGGGAAATCGGCCACGTTCAAGGCGGTCAGCAGCAGGCGGCGTGAATTCGGGCGTGCGCGGATTTGTTTTACCAGTTCGCCGACCTGATCGACGGTACTGCCGTCCGGCCGCGGCCAAAAACGCCATTGGTAGCCATAGACCGGGCCCAGGTTGCCGTGCTCGTCGGCCCATTCGTCCCAGATCGAGACGCCGTTTTCCTTTAGGTACGCGGTATTCGTGTCGCCATTCAGGAACCATAAGAGTTCGTGAATCACGCTTTTTAAATGGATTTTCTTGGTGGTGACCAGCGGAAAACCTGCCGCCAGGTCAAAGCGCAGTTGCCGGCCGAAGACGCTGATGGTGCCGGTGCCGGTGCGATCCGACTTGCGTGTGCCGGTGCTCAGGATGTCTTTGAGCAGGTCGTGATAAAGCTTCATGGTGAGTTCCGGCTGATACGTTCTGGGCGGAGAATTCGCTATTGTAGCAAGCTGCGCGAGGTGCCGGTTCGGACGCCGTGGCTAGCGCGCTTCATTGGTCTGCTTTAGCGGCCGATTAATGACCGGTGACGCTGACGCCCTGGTCCACGGTGCCGTACATGGAAATACTGCCGGAGCCTGCGCCGGAGTTGCTGCCATAGCCGCCTTGTGCGCAACCGGCCAGCAATAACAACAGGCCGGCAGCTGCAAAAAATAGTTTCGGCATGTTTGACTCCTTCTATTTCATCCAGAACGCTATTTTAGACCAGCTGCGCGCGCTCAGGCGCCGATCGCAGTGCACCATGCCTATGCCACGTCCTGCATGACGATGGCGGGCGCCTGGGCTGGCTCGCTGCCCGATCTCGAGCGGCTCTTGCGATCGGACAAGTAGCTTGCAGGTGGTTTGCCGACCGCCTTACGGAACATGGTGACAAAACCACTGGCATTTTCGTAACCGAGATCCAGGGCGACCGTCTGGACACTCTCGCCCTTGGTAAGGCGTTGCAGCGAAAGAATCACATGCAATTGCCGCCGCCAGCGTCCGAAGCTCATGCCGATCTCCTGCAACAGCAAGCGGGTCAAGCTGCGCTCGCTCATACCGATGCGCACGGCCCAGTCGCTCAGCGATGCTTTGTCGGCGGGATCGGCGAGCAGCAGTTCCGCGAGCCGGCGCAAACGCGCGTCGTGTGGCATGGGCAGATGCAAATCCTCGACCGGCGCCGCAACCAATTCGTCCAGCAAGGTGGCGATTAATCGGCCTTCGGGTCCGTCGAGCGCGTACAGCTCGGGGAAACTCGCGGCCTTTTGCAATAACTCGCGCAGCAGCGGCGAGACCGACAAGGTGCTGCAAATCTTGGGCAGATCGGGGGCGGCATCGGGCTCGACAAACAGGCAATAACACTCCGTTTCACCTGAACCCCTAGCCGCATGGGGCAGTCCGCCGGGAATCCATACGGCGCACTGAGGCGGTACGATCCAGACCCCATCCTCGATTTCGCAGTGGATGATGCCGCGTAGAGTGAAGAGCAGTTGCGCCTTACGGTGACTGTGTTGTGCGTGCTCCCACCCGCGCGTCACGGTCGCCGCGTGCACGGCCATCACGGGACGTTGTACGCCGTCCATATGAACTGCACTCAGGGGATCGGGCCGATCGATAGGGAACATGGCAGGCGCTGAACTCTTGGCGATGAAATTGGCTGAATTGAATAATAGTATGGCAATTTTGTGCAATGAGGTCCAGGCATTTTCTGGGTATTGTGATGCCTAACCACTCCTAATCTAATTCGCATGATTTCCACACCGACCGACACCGAGATGGATACGCAACGCCGCGCAATGAGCCTGGGAGGCTCGTTACCTTAGTGATCCTTAAATGCGATGTGTTGCATCGCCTGTGGCGGGAGCGTCTGCCAATTCCCCATGCATTGTTTGTCCCAGCTGAATAGTGTTGCCCGATTCAGCCTCTTTATCTCACTTTGTATTCGCCGCAGAATTCGTTCAACCAATCAAATGAGATCAATGCGTGTATTTGGCGCGAATAAATCATGGGTGCATCACTGGAAATTGAAGAGCTTCAGATCGTCGGGCACGTGCGGCCCATTGGCTTGCGCCTGTATCGGCCGCAGCGACTCGGGCGGATTCTGCCTATCGTGCTGTACTTTCACGGTGGCGGTTTTACCAAGGGCGATCTGAACGATGCCGACGCGGCAGCTGCCTATCTGGCCGAACATACGCCGGCATGGGTGGTCTCGGTCGATTATTCACTGGCACCCGAATATCCGTTTCCGATTGCCTTGAACGATGGCTATCTGGCCGCTCAATGGGCCCTCAGTCATGCTCATGAATATCGCGCCGATCCGCGGCGCATAGGTGTGGCGGGTCACGATGCGGGCGGCAACCTGGCCACCTGCCTGTCGATGATGGCTCGCGACCGCGGCGAGTTCGTATTTTCGGCGCAGGCCTTGCTTGCACCATTGTTGGACCCGAGCATGACGCGCTTGGGCGATGAGCAGAAGTTGGCGTCCGACGTCGATGTCCGCGAGTGTGCGCAATGCTATCGCGCTTACCTGCCGGCCGTGGCGCAGCGCCTGCACCCTTATGCCGCACCGATCGAGTCGCGCCGTTTGGGCGGATTGCCGGCGATTCTGGTTGCCAGCGCCGAGCATGACGTGTTGCACGTCGAAGCCGAGCGCTATGCCGCAGCACTGATCGCCGCCGGGGTGCACACCGAGATCACGCGCCATTTGAGCGTATCGCATTACGCGCTGGCGGCCCATCAGCCGGCGCTGGATGACGCCGCAGTGTTTTTCCGGCGCCGTCTAGCCGAACAACCATAAAAAAAACCTATAACTTTACTGGGAATAACGACATGTCATTGAAACGCAAACCCCTGGTTGCCGCGCTTGCCGCGATCGTGCTCCTGAGCGGCGCGGGTGCGCTGCTGGCGCTCCACGGCAACGGCGACGTGCTGAATTCGGCCCATGCCGCCGGCGCCCCCCCGGCCGCCGACGTCGATGTGGCCACCGTGATCGAAAAGAACATTACTGATTGGCAGAACTACTCAGGTCGCCTGCAAGCTGTGGATCACGTTGACGTGCGGGCCCTGGTGCCCGGCACCATCATGGCCGTTTACTTCAAGGACGGCGCCTTGGTGAAAAAGGGCGAGCCCTTGTTCTTGATCGATCCGCGGCCTTATACCGCGGCCGTGGATCAGGCCGATGCGCAAGTGGCCGCGGCTCGTGCGCGTGCCGCTTTTGCCAATACGGATTACGCGCGTGCGCAGAAACTGCTGGCCGACAATGCGATTGCCAAGCGCGATTTCGACCAGAAAGCCAATGACGCACTCGAAGCCAATGCCAACTTGAAGGCTGCGCAAGCCGCGCTGGAAGCAGCTCAGATCAATCTGGGCTACACGCGTATCGTGGCGCCCGTGACAGGACGGGTGTCGCGTGCCGAAATCACGGTAGGCAATGTGATCGCCGCCGGTGTCAATTC
>Ga0302314_10013764_pt1 | contig 13877 bp, 11 predicted proteins | sample III_Palsa_N2_3_FD_200533 | JGI IMG/M metagenome (GOLD analysis project Ga0302314, IMG submission 200533) | Peat permafrost microbial communities from Stordalen Mire near Abisko, Sweden - III_Palsa_N2_3 | ecosystem: Environmental > Terrestrial > Soil > Palsa > Peat permafrost | place: Sweden... | reverse complement strand
CACGTGGACGCTGTCGGTGATGTTCCTGGTGTTCACCCTGCGCGCGATCTTGTACAGCCCGTTCGTCCGCCAGATCCGCACCACCCGCCAGATGCAGGAGTTGCAGCCACAGATCAAAGCGCTGCAAAAGAAGTACGGTAAGGACCGGCAGCGGATGGCGCTGGAGATGCAGAAGCTGCAGAAGGAGCACGGGTTCAACCCGATCCTCGGATGTCTGCCCATGCTCGTGCAGATCCCGGTGTTCCTGGGCCTCTATCACGTGCTGCGCTGCTTCAACCGGACCTCCACCGGCATCGGACAGCTGGGCCTGTCGCCCGAGCGCAACCGCTCCTTAGGCAACTACGTCTTCAGCGCGACGGACGTCGGCCACTTCCTGGACGCGAATCTGTTCGGTGCTCCACTGGGCGCCAGCATGACGCAGCGTGGTGCGAGCCTGGCGGCGTTCCAGGGCTTCGAATTCAGCCGCCCGGCCGTCGCGGCCGTCGGCGTGCCGGTGATGATCCTGGCCGGTATCGCGACCTACTTCAACAGCCGGGCGTCGGTGGCCCGGCAGAGCGTGGAGGCCGCGGCCAACCCGCAGACCGCGATGATGAACAAGCTGGCGCTGTACGTGTTCCCGCTCGGCGTGGTGGTCGGCGGGCCGTTCCTGCCGCTGGCGATCATCTTCTACTGGTTCGCGAACAACATCTGGACGTTCGGACAGCAGCACTACGTGTTCGCGATGATCGAGCGAGAAGACGAGGAAAAGAAGCGCGAGGCGATCGAACGCCGGTCCGCGAACGCGCCGGCGCCCGGTGCCAAGCCGAAGCGGTCGGGGCGGAATGCGTCGGCGGTCGGCAACGGTTCGCCGGCGACGGACGCTGCCGAGGGGAACGGCGCTGCCGAGGATTCGTCGGAGGCCGGCGACCCGGTCAGCCGGGCGCCGCGGCCGGGAGCCAAGCCAAAGAAGCGCAGGCGTTAATCCAGCCGCCGAATCGTTGCGACGGTTCTGCGGTGCGACGGGACGACAGACTTAACCGGGCGAGGCCCCGGGTACGGGAAGGGAAAGAAGCAGATATGACCGACGTCGAAACCACCGGACATGAAGCGCATGAGGCGCCGACCCACGAGGATCTGGACGAGGCCGTCAACGGCACCGCCCCGGCCGAGGGCGACGGCGAGGGTGATCAGGAAGAGCGGTTGGTCGCCGAGGGAGAAATCGCCGGCGACTACTTAGAGGAACTGCTCGACCTGCTCGACTTCGACGGCGACATCGACCTTGACGTGGAAGGTAGCCGCGCGATCGTCAGCATCGACGGCAGCGACGATTTGTCCAAGTTGGTGGGCCGCAAGGGCGAGGTGCTCGATGCGCTGCAGGAGCTGACCCGGCTCGCAGTCCACCAGAAGACCGGAGTGCGCAGCCGGCTGATGCTCGACATCGCCAGCTGGCGCCGCCGCCGCCGCGAGGAGTTGGCCGCGCTGGGCGACAAGGTGGCCAAGCGGGTGCTGGAAAGTGGCGAACGCGAGGAACTCGCACCGATGACGCCCTTTGAGCGCAAGATCGTCCATGACGCCGTCGCAGCGGTCAGCGGGGTTCATAGCGAGAGCGAAGGCGTCGAGCCAGGGCGCCGCGTCGTCGTCTTGGTCGACTGAGCGAGCATCGAGTTACACCTATGTAGTTCGGGCGCGCGTCGACAGCGGGCACGGAACGGGAGGGATGTTTCACGTGAAACATGTCGATTCCCGCGACCGCGCTGTAGCCGAGATACCCCCGCCGCCGGAAGCCGCGACCAAGATCTTCGGCGAGCGAATCGGCGTCGCCGAACGCTACGCGGAGCTGTTGGCCGGCATCGGAGTCGAGTGGGGACTCATCGGACCCCGTGAGGTCGAGCGGTTGTGGGACCGCCATCTATTGAATTGCGCTGCGCTGGCCGAGCTCTTCGAGCCGGGGGAGCGGGTGGCGGACATCGGTAGCGGCGCCGGCCTTCCGGGACTGCCGCTCGCGATCGCCAAACCGGGAGTCCGGGTGGTGCTGGTGGAATCGCTGTTGCGCCGCGCCGAATTCCTCCGCACGGTTGTCGCCGATCTCGAACTCGATGTTGAGGTCGTGCGCGGCCGCGCAGAGGACGCGGCGGTCCGCGAGGCCGTCGGCGGATGCGATGCAGTGGTGTCACGAGCGGTGGCATCGTTGGACAAGCTAGCGCGCTGGAGTCTGCCGTTGCTGCGGCCGGGCGGCCGGATGGTAGCGATCAAAGGCGAACGTGCCTACGACGAGGTCCTCGAGCATCGGCGTGTGATGACCGGGTTGGGCGCGACGGATGCCAGGGTGATGGAATGTGGCGTGAGCTATCTATCCCCACCGACAACGGTGGTGGTTGCGTCGCGCGGAAAGCCGGAATCGGTCCGGCACTCGCCGCGTCGACGGTCGAGCAAGGGGAGCCTATGAGTGCGCCACATGACCCGTTCGGCCCCGTCGGCGGTGTGCATGTTTCACGTGAAACATCGGATCTGGACACTCCAATCGGAGCGGCCGCCGAACGCGCGATGCAGGTGCTCTCCAAGTCCTACGAGCCGCTGAACCGACCCAGCCATCGCCGTCTCTTCACCATCGCCAACCAGAAGGGCGGCGTCGGTAAAACGACGACCGCGGTAAACCTGGCGGCGGCGCTGGCCGTCCAAGGAATCCGGACACTCGTGATCGATCTCGACCCGCAGGGCAACGCGAGCACCGCGCTGGGCATTACCGACCGGCACTCGGGGACCCCGTCGTCGTACGAGGTACTTCTCGGCGAGATCAAGCTGAAGGAGGCGATGCGCCAGAGTCCGCACAGCGAGCGCCTCTATTGCGTGCCGTCGACCATCGACCTGGCCGGCGCCGAGATCGAATTGGTGAGTATGGTCGCCCGCGAAAACCGGCTGAAGACCGCGCTGGCCGAGCTCGACACGGTCGACTTCGACTACGTCTTCATCGACTGCCCGCCATCGCTGGGACTGCTAACGATCAACGCGTTGGTCGCCGCACCCGAGGTGCTGATTCCCATCCAGTGCGAGTACTACGCACTCGAGGGAGTGTCGCAATTGATGAGCAACATCGAGATGGTGAAGGCGCACCTGAATCCGGGGCTGGACGTCAGCACGGTGATCCTGACGATGTACGACGGACGGACCAAGCTGGCCGACCAGGTGGCCGACGAAGTCCGTCGATACTTTGGAGCCAAAGTGCTACGCACCGTGATCCCGCGCAGCGTGAAAGTCTCCGAAGCGCCGGGCTACAGCATGACCATCATCGATTACGATCCAGGGTCCCGCGGTGCGCTGAGTTACCTCGACGCCAGCCGCGAACTCGCCGAGCGTGGTCGACCAGCAGCCGATGAAGGGGACCGTCGATGAGCCAACCGTCACGTAGGAAAGGTGGCCTCGGGCGAGGCCTGGCTTCGCTGATCCCCACCGGACCGGCCGAGGGTGAGACGGACCTGGCGCGGCTCGGGGGGCCGCGGATCGGCGCCGCCGCCGCCGACGTCCTGATGGGTGGCCCACCCGCCGCGGCGACCGACATCGGCGCGGTGTACCGAGAGATTGACCCGGCTCTGATCGAGCCGAACCCGCGTCAGCCGCGGCAGGTGTTCGACGACGAGGCGCTCTCCGAACTCGTGCACTCGATCCGCGAGTTCGGTCTGATGCAGCCGATCGTGGTCCGCGCACTCGATGCGCCCGGCGGAGCGCGCTACCAACTCGTCATGGGGGAACGGCGCTGGCGCGCGGCCCAGACGGCAGGCTTGACCGCCATCCCCGCGATCGTGCGGGAAACCGCCGACGACAACCTGCTGCGCGATGCCCTCCTGGAAAACATCCACCGAGCGCAGTTGAACCCGTTGGAAGAGGCGGCGGCGTACCAGCAACTGCTCGACGAGTTCGATGTCACCCACGAAGAACTCGCCGCCCGGATCGGTCGGTCGCGCCCGCTGATCACCAACATGATCCGATTGCTTCGTTTGCCGATCGCGGTCCAGCGCCGGGTCGCTGCCGGCGTGCTGTCGGCCGGGCATGCCCGGGCACTGCTGTCGCTGGAGGCCGGAGCGGAAGCGCAGGAGGCGCTCGCTGCGCGGATCGTCGCCGAGGGATTGTCGGTGCGGGCCACCGAAGAGGCGGTCACAATCGCCAATCGCAGCGAGCCGAGTCAGCCGGCCGCGCCGCGACGCAAGCCAATCCACATGCCCGGCCTCCAGGATGTGGCCGAGCAGCTCTCCAGTGCGTTCGACACCCGCGTCACGGTGAGTCTGGGCAAGCGCAAGGGCAAGATCGTGGTCGAGTTCGGCTCGGTGGACGATTTGCAACGCATTGTCGAATTGATGAACGCGTCAAAGAGCTGACCGTCTACACTGTCTCGTTACGTCACTGTGACAATCCACCAGATCAGACTGCTCTGACATGCCACAATTTCCCGAATCCAGCTGTGTACCAGGTGATTTCGGCACCGGCACCGGCGCGGGCATACTGAGGACAGTCGGTGGGCCCGAAACCGGCCGCCGGCCGGCGCGTAGGGGCCCGGAGGCGGCCCCGCGCGGGTATCGCCGGCCCCATCCGGGGGGTACGCTCGGCTGCGGGGTTGGGGCACCACCGCTCGCGGGGAAGCCGGGCCATCAGTGACCGCGCTGCGACGAGGCGACCCGGGTTGGCCCGAGGAGGAGCAGCTCACAATGGCACCGCCCCACAGAGGCCCAGGAGTCTAGTGTCTGCTCGAATCACACCACTGCGACTCGAAGCTTTCGATCAGCTTCCGAAACACGCCCGCCGCTGCGTCTTCTGGGAAGTCGACCCCGCGACCCTCGGCCAACAAGAACAGCTCGCCGATCCGGAGTTCGAGAAGGAAGCGTGGCTGTCGATGGTCATGCTGGAGTGGGGATCGTGTGGCCAAGTGGCCATGGCCGCGCCGGCCGACTGCGGCCGGGGCGAGCCGGCCTGTCTGGGCTACGCCTTCTACGCCCCACCGCGCACCGTGCCGCGGGCACACCGGTTTCCCACCGCGCCGGTATCCGCCGACGCTGTGCTGTTGACGTCGATGCGGGTGGAACCCGGACCGGCCGCCGACGAGCTTCCGTACAGTCTCGTCGCCCGGGTGGTCGACGAATTGGTTCGTCGCGGTGTGCGGGCGCTGGAGGCATTCGGCCGCACCGAGATCGTTGCGGAGTTGGCCAACCTGCCGAGCACCGACCCGGAGCTACAGCCGGTGCTCGAGGTGCTGGGTGACTGCTCGGCCGAACACTGCGTGATCGACGCCGGCTTCCTGCGCGATGTCGGATTCGTTGTGGTGGCGCCGCATCCGTACTTCCCGCGGCTGCGCCTAGAGCTGGACAAGGGTCTGGGCTGGAAGGCCGAAGTCGAGGCAGCCCTGGAGAGGCTGCTGGAGAGTGCGGCGTTGCAACAGCCGGTGGCGGCGGGATCGCCGGCGGCGTCGTCGGCTAGGAGCCGGTGACCCGACCGACCTGCTCCACCGCCAACTCGTGAGCAAGCAATTCGGCGAAGGTGAACGTGCCGGTGGGCCGGTCGTTCTTGCCGAGCAGGTAGAGCCGCTTGACCGCCGCCAGGACGCCCTCGGCAATCGCATCACGGGTTTGCGTGGTTACCAGCAGCTCGCGGTCATGCGGGTTGGTGATGTAGCCGACGTCGACCTGGACGGTGGGCATCCGGGTCAGCCGGAGCAGGTCCCAGGTTCGGCCATGGGTGCGGCAGTCCCGTAAACCGGTGCGCGCCACCACTTCTCGCTGAATGAAGTCAGCCAGATTGCGGCCGATGGTCGACACCGAACCATGCGAGTTCCCGAAGTGGAACGATGCGACGCCGCTGGCCGACGCGCTGGCCTGGGTCTCGCAGCGCAGGCTGATCATCAGGTCGGCGCCCACGGCGTTGGCCGTCGCCGCGCGCTCGTGGTCAGACGGGCTGCGGTTGGTCGGCCGGGACAGGAACGTCTCCATGCCGATCGCGGTCATCCGGCCTTCGAGACGACTTGCCAAGTCCCACAGGATGTCTGACTCGCTGATCGGTCCTGCGGAGCCGTGCGCGATCATGCCGTGGTCGGTGCCGCCGCGACCCGGATCGATGATGATCCGCTTGCCCGACAGCTTCGGTCCCGATCGGCGCACCAGTTCCTCTTCGCGAATGGCGTGCAGCGAGCCGCCGGTCACCCGCGAACTGAGAAAGTACAAGGAGCGCAACGTTTCCGGGCCGCAGATGCCGTCGGCGTCAAGGCCGTACTCGCGCTGGTAGGACATCAACCCGTTGTGGGTCTGCAAGCCGAAATATCCGTCGACCAGGCCGATGTAGAAACCGAGATCCTGTAGCCGGGCTTGCAGCGTGGCGACGTCGTCGCCGTACATCGGCGCACCGAACTGGTGATGCAGGGTGCGCGCACCCAACCGGTAGGACGCTTCCCGCAGCGCCCGGTTGGTGGCTTCGCCGACGATGCCATCGACGAGCAGCCCGCGGTGCTGCTGAAACGCCCGTACCGCGTGGTCGAGCTCCTCGTCGAACACGTCGAACGCGACGTGCCTTCCGGTGCTCAGATCCGCGTCCGCGCTATCCAGATGGCCCAACGCGGTCAGCGCAGCCCGGATGTCGGTGACCGCGGCGTTACGGTCACCACGGCGTAGCGCTTCGCCGACGCCGCGATGCGGTCTCGACATTCCAAGGGCCTCCGGTGAGCCGGTGCTAGAAGCCCTGCCGATTGTTTGACAGGCCTGGCGGTATTGTCTCAGACGCTTAAGGTTTTCGGGAAAACGCCAGGCAAGCCGCGTCGATATCTGGCCAGCTAGCCGACGTTGGGAACGGCGTCGGAAAGCTCGCGCAGCAACGCCGCCTTACCCTTGGCGCCGACGATCCGCTTGACCGGTTTGCCGTCCTTGAACAGGATCAGCGTCGGGATCGAAACCACGTCGAAGTTGCGCGCGGTCTCGGGGTTTGCGTCGACGTCGAGCTTGGCGACAGTCAACTGGCCGGCGTTTTCGGCGGCGATCTCCGCCAGCACCGGCGCGACCATCTTGCACGGTCCGCACCATGTTGCCCAAAAGTCAACCAGGACAGGCGTATTGCTCGCCAACACATCGGTTTGGAACGAGGCGTCAGAGACATCTACAGGTGCGCCGGCGTTTTCGGTGTGTGTCATCGCATGTACTCCAATCAGAGGGACGCTGTCGCCGGTGCTCCGGCGGATTTGGTCTGTGTGTGCTCGCCCGGCTCGGCCTGCTCGGCCAGCCAGCGCTCGGCGTCGATCGCCGCCGAGCAACCGGTGCCCGCAGCCGTGACGGCCTGCCGATAGGTGTGGTCGACGACGTCGCCTGCGGCAAATACACCCTCCAGCGAGGTGTAGGTGGTGTTGCCGACGACCCGAACGTAACCGGCGTCGTCGAGGTCGACCGCACCGCGCACCAGCGCGGAGCGCGGGTCGTGGCCGATCGCGACGAACACCCCGGTCACCGGCAAGGTGGATTCCTTGCCGGTCACGGTATCGCGCAGCCGCAAGCCGGTCACCGTGGACTCGCCTTCGACGGAGACCACGGTGCTGTTGGTGACGAACCTTATCTTGTCGTTGGCGCGGGCCCGGTCGAGCATGATCCTGGAGGCCCGGAACTCTTCGCGGCGGTGCACCAGGGTCACGCTACGGGCGAACTTCGTCAAGAAGGTGGCCTCTTCCATCGCCGAGTCGCCGCCGCCGATCACGGCGATGTCCTGGTCGCGGAAGAAGAAGCCATCGCAGGTGGCACACGAGCTCACGCCGCGGCCGAGCAACTCCTGTTCACCGGGTACGTGCAGGTAACGCGCCGCGGCGCCCATCGCCAGGATGACGGCGCGGGCATGCAGGGTCTCGCCTTCGGAGGTGGTGACGGATTTCACCGGGCCGTCGAGCGACACCGATTCGACGTCCTCCATGCGCAGGTCGGCGCCGAATCGCAGTGCCTGCTCGCGCATCTGGTCCATCAGCTCGGGGCCTTGGATGCCCTCGCGGAAGCCGGGATAGTTCTCGACTTCGGTCGTGGTCATCAGGGCTCCACCGAACGAGACTCCCTCGAAGACCACCGGTGCCAGCTGCGCGCGCGCCGCGTAGAGCGCTGCGGTGTAGCCGGCGGGTCCGGAGCCGATGACGATCACGTCGTGAACGGTGCTGGTTGACGAACTCATACCAACCTTTCGGGTACTGGAAACCGCTTCAAAGCACTGGAACGCCAGGGTAGGCGGTGCTGTTCCCGCGAACACTACGGCCGGGTGACGATCCTGTCAGCCGACAGGCCGGTGTTGGCTGCACTGCAGGTCGGCGCCACCGCGACTGCTTTGACGTCGCCCGGCGCGTCGCCGGCTAGCACCAGAAGAACGGCCGGATGCCCGGCGATCTCGAGTGGCCGGGCGCCCAGCACCCGGGCGTTCGCCGGATAGCCCAAGCCGGACAGGCATGACGCGCGGCGGTGAGGATCGGTCAGCGGGCCGAAATCCGGTTCGTGGTCGACCAGGGCAAGGATCTGCTGATCCGACAGCGGAATGGTCAGCGGGGGCCGCGAGACGGTGATGTGCTCGATCGTGGTCGGCCTGCTCGTTGTCGATGCAGGGGCCGTGATCAGCGCCCGGGTTCCCAGCCAGGCGGCGATGGCGACCGCGGTCAACCCGGTCACCGCGACCGCAAGCCGCGCCGAGCGGGGGAGGCTGCCCCGCCGGACGGCGTGCTGCGCGCGCAGCGCGGCCCCGATGCGGTCGACGGCTGCGGGATCGACGTTGGGTGCCGACGACCCGTCGCTGCCCAGCGCGGCAACGTCACCGCGGACCCGGTTCAGCGCGTCCATGGTCTGCTGGGCATCCGGATCGGTGCGGACCTTGTTGCGCAGCCGAGCGGCAGTGTTGTTGTCGTGCAGCCCGGCCTGCAGGTCGGCGAGGGAATCGACGGTCAGCGGCGGATCGTCGCGCGCGTCGTCAGCCATCCCCGCCAGTCTCCGTCATCGTTAACCCGAATGCCACATGCGAATTGGTCCACTTGGGGTGACGTAATCGGCAGATGAGTCTAAACTCAGAAAAAGCTGAGGAATATTCAGTTTCTAGGGGCGAACTGAGCGGCGTGGACACCGGGCCTGCCGTGCCGATGCTTGAAAGACGCTGATAAACCACGTCGGGAGAACGCGGTGGCAGGAATCGCCCTGAAAAGTATCGAGCGCGTACAGCCGCTCGCTCTTGCTGAGCAGTCCCAGGACATTGAGGCCGATCAGCAATACCGCTGGCTGCTCGATCACAGCCCGGTCGCCATGTGTGTTCATGCCGACGGCCGCTACGTCTACGTCAACCAGACGTTGGTGCGCAAGATGGGAGCACAGTCGGCCGGCCAGCTGCTCGGTCGCAAGATCACCGATTTCATCCACCCGGATTCGCGCGCCGCGGTGCGCGCTCAGATCGCCGCGCGGCAGCATGACGGGGATACCGGCCCGCCGCTGGAAATGGTGATCTTGACCCTTGACGGTGTCCCGCGGGAGGTAGAAGCGCTCGCCATCCAGACGCAGTGGGAGGGCAGGCCCGCCCACAAGGTGGTGTTCCGCGACGTCAGCGCGCAAAAAGCCACCGAAGCAAGCCTGCGCTTCCAGGCCGCGCTGGTCGCGCACGCCAGCGACGCGTTCATCTCCACGACCACGTCCGGATTTGTGACCAGCTGGAATCCGGCCGCCGCTGCGATCTATCAGCGGTCAGCGGTGGACGCATTGGGCCTGCCGATCGGCGGGGTTGTTGGCGCCGACCTCGATTTGGCCGCGATTGTCGTCGGCGGGGGTGTCGTGCACGCCACCCACCGGGCCGCCGACGGTTCGGAGCTGGCGGTGCGGGTCTCGGTGTCGAGGATGGACGACGGATTCGTGGTGTCGTGCGCGAATCAGACGGCGCTGCGGCGCGCTGAGCAGCAGTGCCAAAGGGTTGTTGCGTCACTGCAGGAAGGCGTCGTCGTCATCAAGGCAGATGGCACGGTGGAGTCGGCAAACCCCGCGACATTACGTATTTTCGGCGGGTCTATGACGGGCGTTGGCGCCGTCGAGTTCGCGAAAGTGGCCGAGGTGCCGGTGTACGACGCAAACGGTCGGTTGCTCACCCGGGACCAGCGCCCGGTCATGGAGACCCTCAAGCGCAGCCCGCGCCGAGGCTGCATCTACGGTCTCGACCGGTTCGGCGACGGCGAGCGGATATGGATATCGATCAACTGGTCGCTGCTGGACCCTAGCGATCCGGACCGGTCGTCGGTGTTGATGTCGATCGTGGACATCACCGATCAGCACAATGCCCACCGGCAGCTCGCTTACCAGGCCACACATGATGTTCTGACCGGGCTCCCCAACCGCGCCCACCTGGTGGCGTTGATCAACGATGCGATTGGTTCCGCCGAATACCGCTGGGGTGCGGTCCTTTTCATCGATCTCGACAAGTTCAAAGTCATCAACGACGAGCTGGGGCACCACGCCGGCGACACTGTCCTCGAAGTCGCCGCGCAGCGACTCCGGGCGGCTCTGGGCCCGGATGATGTCGTCGGTCGAGTCGGAGGCGATGAGTTCGTGGCGCTGCTGGCGGCACCGATACAGGGCGTCAAAGTCAACGCCCTGGTCAGGCGGCTGCATACGGCGCTGCGCAAGCCCATCCGCATCCCCGCCGTGTGTGATTACACACCGACGAGGCGCGTCCAGATCGGTGCCAGCATCGGCGTCGTCGCCGTGCAATCCGACGAGCAGCGCTGCGCCGCGGAAATCCTGCGCGCCGCCGACGCCGCGATGTATCAGGCCAAGACGACTGGTGGGACGACCTGCCACCACAGCGAAGTCGCTTCTGCGCCAGCGCGCCGCAGGCAGCCCGCTCGCCGCGCCGGGCAGCCGGCTCGGACTTGAATGGCGGCTAGCCGGCGGGGCGATGGGTGTCGCTGTGCAGATAGCCCAGGATCGCGGCCAACCGGGCCCGCGCCCGCGCGCAGCGGCTCTTGACGGTGCCTTCGGCGACCCCGAGCAGCCGGGCGGTGTCGGCCACCGAATAGCCGTGCATGTCAACGGCGACCACCGCGGCGCGCTGCTCGACGGGCAGGCGCATCAGTGCCCGCTGCACCGCGATCGCCGTGTCGACCTGCGCGGTCCGGTCCGGCACCGGATAGCGGTCGTCGAGGACCGTGGTCGGGTGAGTCTTGTTGCGGCGCAACCGATCCAGGCAAGCATTCACGACGATGCGGTGCAGCCAACTGCTGACCGCAGCATGGTGCCGAAACGTTGCGGCGCCGCGGTGCGCCGAGACCATCGCCTCCTGCAGCGCGTCCTCGGCGTCCTCGGCGCTGCGGCTGCTCAGCCGGGCGACGCGGTGCAGTTGCCGGTGGTGGCGGAGGAACAACTCCTCGAACGCATACCGATCGCCCGCGACGTGAGCCGCCAACAGTTCGGCGTCGCTACGTTGTCCGGGACGTTGCTGCCGAACCTGCGTGGAGCCCACCGCCGGACAGTAACCAATGACTCGATGCCCGGCACTTCACTCGAGGAGGCCTGTCAGGACTTGGCCTGAACGGTGACCTCGGAGAGTCCGGTGCGGCTGGCACCGTTCGTGGTGCCCATCGTCGGAATCCACACCAGCACATACGACGTGGGCGACGACGCGTTGACCGGAATGCTGTTGTGGCCCGGGTGCACCGAGACCGGCTGCGTCAGCGCGGTGGTGTCCTCGAGCTTGCCCGGTGTCGCCGTCGCCGACGAGCGGATCTGGATCTTGGTCCCGGTGCTGGGGACGTCGACGTTGACCGCACCCACGACGGTAGGTTGCGGTAGCTGCAGCAGCAGGCCGATACCGCTCTTGAAACCGGGGAACGGGACCGCGTCGTGGTAGGTGTCGGTGTCCCACGACGTGGCCGGGTTGCCGTCGATCGCCTGCTCGGCCTGCCCGGGGTTGTCGGGCTCGCCGCCGGGGGAGTACACCGTGGCCGTCACCGGCTTGACGATGCTGCCCGCCGCCGCGCCGGCGCTGGAGCTGGTCGAGGGGCCGTTGAGGCCGAGCTGGTCTTTGTCGAGACCACTGACATCCCCGAACATCCGGGTGATTACCGAGGCCAAGACCAGTATCGCGACCAAGATCACCGCCGCGCCGCCGCCGAACCAGAACATGATGACGCGGCGCCGTCGGGCGCGCGCTTGCGCCTCGTCAATGTCGGGTGTGCGGGCCCGGCCCGGCCGCGGGGGCGTCGGCGGAAGAGCGTCGTCGCCGATGGGGGCGAGCAGTTCGGTACGGTCGGCCACCACCGTCGCCTGCTGAAGCAGATTTAAAAGCGTTGCCGCACTGCGTATCCCACCATCGCCCTGCAGCGAGTGGGTGGCCGCCGCGGAAATCTGGAACGGGATGTCGCCGTCGATCGCGCTGGGCTCGAGCGGTTGGCCGGCGGGATCTCGCGGTGCCTGCGCCATCCCGCTGGGTGCTCCGGACTCGGGCAGCGGCCACCGGTTGACCAGCAACGCATACAGCGCGGCGCCGATGCCGCGGATGTCGTCGTCGGGGCTGATGTCTGGCATCGTCGCCGGGAAGGCCAGCACGACATCGCCTTCGATGCTGACCCGCACCCGGCTGGGATGGTCGATCGACAGCGCGACGCCGGCGTGGTGGGCGGCCTCGGCCGCGGCGGCCAGGGTTTGCATCGCGCGCGATGCGCCCGCGGCCGACGGCGAGGTGTCGGCCACCTCCTGCAGCGAACCGCCTCGCACCCATTCGGTGACCACCAGGCCGCCGGTGCCGGTGTGAACGACGTCGAGGATTCGGGCGATGCCAATTTTATCGATGCGGCTCAGCCGCATGGTGCGAGCCAGGATCTCGCGGAGTTGCTCGTCGGGAAGCGTTCCGTCCGGATCGACGAAAGTAAGTGCCACCTGCCGATTCAGCGCGGTGTCCAGTGCCTGCCAGAACTGGGTGTGCGGGGCCCCCCCATGGAAGACCAGCAGCCGGTAGCGACCGCGGGCGATGCTGGCACCGGGGACCAGCTGCTGGTCGTCTAACGCCGCCGCCGAGTCGGATCCAGGCGAGCTCGACGTATCGAACTCGATCGGGTCGCGGGCGCCGAACGCGGTGGTCTCGAGATCGGGGTCGGACGGTCCGCCGCTCGCGACGGTGCCGACGTGGAGATCGGGCAGGACGTCGGGCTGGAAGTCGTTCGCGGCAGGCGTCGATGCGGGGTCAGAGACGGCGCTGGGTGCGGCGCTGTCCGATGGGCCGTCGGTCATTCCCGGTCCTCTCCCCATCCCCTCCCCGGTTGGGTGCGTTGGATACCCGCGTCCGAGGGATTCCCGTACCTGATGTCCCGCCCCCGCAGACGAATTCCTTTGCTCAGGGTACGTGACGATACCCGAGCGCAACAGTTGATCGCTGCCTTCGGGTAGGGGGGCAGGGACGCGGGCTGACCTGCTCGAAGGGGGTGCTGGGGCGCCGACGGGAGGCACTCGGGGGGGTGCCGGCGGTGCGGCTTTCCCGCGGGCCGGTTTTGCGCCGATCCAGCGGCGGAACATCGCGAGCGCCGCCACGGCCTCGGGCACCTGCGCGCGCACCATGACCACCGCCACGATCGGCGCCATGATCACCGCGAGCACGAGCAGCCGCAGCAATGAGCCGGCGCCGCCGCCGTAGGCGGTGAGCCGCTGCAAGCCCATCAGCACGTCCACCAGGTACGCGACCAGACCTGCCAGCAGCGACGCGGTGGCCGTGACCAGGATGGTCCGCACCTCAGCGACGCCGAGCAGGTGACCGCCGCGGGGCCGCAGCGCGTTGCGGAGCAAGAAGTAGCCGGCGATCGCGCCGGCCACGAATCCCAGGCCGTTGGCCAACCCCAGATAGCCCGCGACGAGGTCGGGGTTGTCAGTCAGGTGCGGCGCAACCAGCGAAGC
>Ga0302314_10013763_pt1 | contig 13878 bp, 10 predicted proteins | sample III_Palsa_N2_3_FD_200533 | JGI IMG/M metagenome (GOLD analysis project Ga0302314, IMG submission 200533) | Peat permafrost microbial communities from Stordalen Mire near Abisko, Sweden - III_Palsa_N2_3 | ecosystem: Environmental > Terrestrial > Soil > Palsa > Peat permafrost | place: Sweden... | reverse complement strand
GCCTGATCAGCGACATCACCCTGACCCTGGTCAGCCAGTTCCTGTTCACGGTCGCCGGCCTGGTGCTGCTGCTGCTGCGCATCGAGGATACCGCCGTGGTCTGGCGCGTGATCTTCGGCCTGCTGGCGTTCCTGCCGATGGTCGCGGGCCTGTTGGCGATCCAGCGCATGGGCATCGTCAATATGGGCGCCAAGCTGGTCGGCGCCTTGTTCGGCGACCGCTGGGCCGATCTGGTCGGCAATGCGGCCCGGCTCGACCGGGTGCTGCGCCTGGTCTACCGCCGCCCCGGCCGGGTGCTGAGTTCGATCGGCTGGCAACTGATCGGCTGGACCGTCGGCACCGGCGAGATCTATCTGGCGCTCCAATTCATGGACCATCCGGTCGATCTTTACGATGCCGTGCTGCTGGAATCGCTGGCCCAGGCGATCAGCTCCGCCGCCTTCGTCGTGCCCGGCGCGGTCGGCATCCAGGAAGGCGGCTTCATCCTGCTGGGCGCCATGCTGGGACTGGACCCCGGTACGGCGCTGGCCGTGGCGATCGCGCGCCGCATCCGCGACGCGATCATCTTCCTGCCGGGGCTGATCGTCTGGCAGATCGCCGAGGCGCACAAACTCGTGACCCGGCGGCAGCCGGCCGAATAGTGGCAAAGCCGGCCGGGCGCCCCATCTAAAGGGCGATATCCTATTTCCTTCTCGGAGCCAGCCGCCAGATGATCGAACTCCATTATTGGCCGACGCCCAACGGGCACAAGATCACGATGTTCCTCGAGGAGGCTGGCCTCCCCTACCAGATCAAGCCGGTCAATATCGGCGCCGGCGAGCAGTTCAAGCCGGACTTCCTCAAGATCGCGCCGAACAACCGCATGCCGGCGATCGTCGATACCGCGCCCAACGACGGCGGCGCGCCGGTCGCGCTGTTCGAATCCGGCGCCATTCTGGTCTATCTGGCCGAGAAGACCGGCAAGTTCCTATCGACCGACACGCGCGTGCGCTACGACACGCTGCAATGGCTGTTCTGGCAGATGGGCGGCCTGGGGCCGATGGCCGGGCAGAATCACCATTTCTCGGTCTATGCGCCGGAGAAGATCGAGTATGCGATCAAGCGCTACGTCAACGAGACCAACCGGCTCTATGGCGTGCTGAACAAGCGCCTGGCCGATCGCGACTTCATCGCCGGCGACTATTCGATCGCCGACATGGCGGCCTATCCCTGGGTCGTGCCGCACGAGCGCCAGGGCCAGAACCTGGACGATTTCCCGCACGTGAAGCGCTGGTTCCACGCCATCAGGAACCGCCCGGCCACCATCGCCGCCTACGACAAGGGCAAGTCGGTCTCGACCACGCCGACCGTCAGCGAGGAAGCGAAGAAGGTACTGTTCGGGCAGACCGCCGCGAACGTGCGGTAGGTTCGAGACTCCGCACGCCCTTTGTGTCTTTGCAATCTGTCAGATTGCAAGGACACAAAGGGTATTTAACGACGGGCTCGCTCGATCGTATCTTCGAATTGCCCCGCGATCCGGTCCCACGACAGCGGCCCCTGAGCCGTCTCGACCGTGTTCGCGGCCAGGCGGGCATAGAGATCGGGGTCGGTCGCCAGCCGTGTCATCGCTGCGGCGAACGCCCCGGGCGTCGTATCCGCCGTGACCAGCCCGGCCCCGAACGGCATGATCTGTTCCGCCAGACCACCGACCGGCGTCGCGATCATCGGCAGGCCCGCGCCGTAGGACGCCGCCAGCGCGCCCGACTGGCTCGCCTCGCGATAGGGCGCGACGGTCGCGTCGGCCGCGGCGAAAATGCCCCCAACCTCATGCTCCGGTATCCAGCGCCGGTCGAGCCGGGCCCGCGGATGCGCGGCGATGCGGGCCGCAAGCGGCCCCAGATCGCCGTTTCCGACGATAGCCAGTTCGAAATTCACCGCCGGATCGATCCGTTCGACCGCGTCCATCAGCAGGTCCAGCCCCTTGTAGGGCAGCAGCCGGCCAAAGAACAGAAATCGAAACGGCCGATCGGCCGGCGCCTGGCGCGCCGGGATCAATCCGGTATCGAAACGAAAAATCCCATGGGGAATCACCGTCATGCGGTCGGCCGGATAGGCGAAGTTCGCCCGCACGCCGGCCGCCACGTGATCGGACAGGGTCACGACCCGGTCGCTCGCGCGAAGTTCGCGCGCGATCATGCGCTGGCGCAACGGGTGATCGTCGCCCGGATGGGACGCCGCGTCATGGACGACCGTCACGAGCCTGGCGCCGGCCCGGGCGACCAGATCGACCATGATCGGATTCCACAGATGCGACATGGTTGCGACCACGACCTCGATCCGCTGGCGTTTCAGATAATCGCGGAACGCCGCGCGAACCGCGGGCAGACGCAGGGTCGCGGTGATGAATTCCCGGCCGCCGCGATAGGTGTCGATCTCCTGCAGCGGCAGACCCTGCGCCCGGTAGTCCGCGATGATCTCGGCTTGGCGCGAGACCGACAGCGCCAACGCGACCCGGCCGCGCGCGGCCAGCGCGCGGGCCAGTTCGACGGTGTATTTCGGACCACCGCCCCGGCGCTGCCATTGCCAGAGCAGCGCCCGTGTCACAGACCCATCATCCGCTGAATCTCGATCATGTTGGGCGCGACCCAATGACCGCGCTCCTGATGCAGCGGCGTACCGGTCGGATCGATCAGCACGCGGTTGACGACGCCGGCATTCGCCCCGGCATCGACATCGCGCCAATTGTCGCCGATCGTCCAGCACAGCGCCGGATCGAGCCCGAACTCGGCGATCGCCTGCAGGAACATGCCCGGCTTCGGCTTGCGGCAGTCGCAATCGCGCCGATACTCACCCACGGCCTCGGTCGGGTGGTGCGGGCAGAAATAGACCTTGTCGATGGCACCGCCATGGGCCGCGAACCGTTCGCCGATCCAGTCCATCAGCACGTGGAACTGCGCCTCGCTATACATACCGCGCCCGATGCCGGACTGGTTGGTCGCGACCACGACGACATAGCCGGCCGCCTTGGCGGCGCGAACCAGTTCCAGGATGCCATCGACGAAGACGACATCCTCGATCCGGTGCAGGAAATTGATATCGACGTTGATCACGCCGTCCCGGTCGAGAATCAGTCCGCGGCGGTCACCCATCATGTCTTCTCCGTTCCCGTCAACAGCCGATCCAGGTAGCGCGCCGGCGATTGCTCGGCCCGCCAGACCAACGCGTCGGCGACCGCGGCATTCCGCGCCGCATCATAGCGGCGTAGCAACCGATCCAGGGCTGCCGCCAGATCGCCCGGGCCCCGAAACGCCTCGCCCGCCGGTGCCGGCGCCTGACGCGCGATCCAGGACCCCTCGGGCGCCACCATGGGCGTGCCGGCGACGCGCGCCTGCACCAGGATGCCCGACGAGCGGATATCATAGCGTGCGCTATCGTACGGCAGCACCAGCACGTCGATCCCGGCCAGCATCCGGTAATATTGCTCGGTCGTCAGCACCCGGTCTTCCAGAAGCACCAGATCGGCCGGAAAGGCGCCGAGCCGGCTGCGCGCGATACCGATCCCGGGCTCGCCGTCCTGGATGTTGAACGGCGCTTGAACATGGAAGCGCACCTTGCCGGCCCAGCCGAACCGGCCGGTCAGTTGCTCGATCAGGTCGGGCAGGTGCTGGAAGCCCTTTTCCAGCCGCGCGTTGCCCAGATAGCCGATGGTAATCGGCGCGGCCGGGTCCTTTGCGGGCGCCGCGGCCACGGCGGCCTGTATCAGATCGTGGCGGAACGCGATCGGCAGCACGCCGGCCGGCCGGGCGGTCAGGGCGCCATAGGCACGGGCCAACTCGGCGGTATCCGAATAAAGCCGGATGCGTCCTGCGGCCGGCCCCGACAGAAGCCGGGCGAGCACGGCGGCGGGCCGGCGCTGGAGCGGGCGACCGGCGCCGAACTCCTCGATCCGGCGCACCAACTGCAGATGGATCCACGGCCAGGCGCGATCGGTCCGGGTCAAGATCCCGGCCAGCGCGTCAAGCTCGTCGACCCCGATGGTATGGATCAGCGCGTGATCGTCCGGCCCCAGGTCCAGCCGCACGCAGGCCGAAAGGAAATCGCGGCCGAAGCTGTCGTCCACCGTGTTGCGCCGGCGATGGCGCTGGTTCCACAGCAGGCGCACGCCGTCCTGCAGCGGTCGGGCGAGCCAGGCCGGCAAAGCCGACAGGCCGCGATAGGCCAGGCGCCGGGCAAAGCCGCCCGAGGTCAAATCGTAGTAGCCCTGGCCGAACCAGGGCAGGATCTCATACTCGTCGGTCGGCCCGCTATAGGCGCGGTTGGACAGCACCGTGACCGACAGGCCACGGGCGCGGCCGGCCGCGGCCAGCGCGCCGTCATATTCGTAATGATGTCCGTTCAGGTCGACGAGCGCATGGTCGACGATAGCGAGTTTCATGAGGTGGAGTTTCGCGAGCGGCCGAGGATAGGCTTCCTATAGAGGATCGGCGCGCACCGGCCAAACCCAGATTGGTTTCCGTCGGTTGTGCTCAGGCCGGCTGATCGCAATTGACCATCCAGGGAATGCCGAAGCGCAACGTCGCTCTAGAGACAGGGCGCCGTCGCCAGGGATCGCGCGATGGCGCTTCGGCGTGGCCAGGATGAACGGGCCGAGCAGCCCCCAGGCAGTATAGGCACCGGCAAGATCAGCACTATGATCACAGGAGAAAAAGGTGGTGCGGGCGGTCGGAATCGAACCGACACTCCTCTCGGAACCGGATTTTGAGTCCGGCGCGTCTACCAGTTCCACCACGCCCGCGTCCGAGGCGACGGGCCGTTCCCCAGGGGGAAAGCCGTCTCGGTCTCGTCTTTACCGCCCGGAGAGGCGGCCTGTCAAAAACATCCTGCATCCGGGAAGCAGGCTTATAGCCGAGCCCGCCCCGGTTTGGCGATGGCAAAATCGAGCGCCCAGCCCCGCGACGAGGGCGCCGTTGCTTCCGGGCGCGCGAGGCTGTTAGATGCCGGCGATCTCGCCCTCCCGCGGGCGAGGGCGACTTGGCAGAAGGATTGGCATGCTTCGACGATTCTACGACTGGCTGCTGCTCCAGGCCGGCAAAAAGAATGCGACCTGGGTCATGGCCGGGATCTCCTTCGCCGAAAGCTCGTTCTTTCCGCTGCCGCCGGATGTGCTGATGATCCCGATGTGCCTGGCCAACCGGCGCCGCGCTTTCTGGTATGCCACGGTCGCGACCGTCAGTTCGGTCCTGGGCGCCTATCTCGGCTATGCCATCGGCTATTACCTGTTCGCCAGCGTCGGAGAGGAGATCCTGCGCTTCTACGGCGCGATGGATACGTTCGAGGCGCTGAGGGAAAAATTCCTGCAATATGGCGTCGAGATCATCGTGCTGAAGGGCATGACGCCGATCCCGTTCAAGCTGGTGACCATCGCCAGCGGTCTCGCCCAGTTCAATCTGGGTCTGTTCACGATGGCCTGCCTGCTCTCGCGCAGCATCCGCTTCTTTCTGGTCGCCGCCATCCTATATTTCGTCGGCGAGCCGGCGCGCGTCTTCATCGAAAAGCGCCTGATGCTCGTCACCACCGTGTCAGCCGTGCTGCTGATCGGTGGCGTGTTCCTGGTAAAGTTCGTCCATTTCGGCAGCTGACGGAGCCTTTCGGCCCATGCGTATCCCGTCCCTCCCCTTGATCGTGCTCGTCACCTCGGTCCTCGTGCTCGCCGGGGCCTGGTACTTCCAACTCGTCGTCAAACTGTATCCGTGCGAGCTGTGCCTGGCCGAGCGCTGGCCCTGGTATGCGGCGGTCGTGATCTCGGCCGGGTTCCTGGGTCTGAAACGGCCCGAGATCCAGCGCTATGCGCCCGCCCTGCTCGGTCTGCTGTTCCTGGGCGGCTTCTGCCTGGCCGCCTATCATGTCGGCGTCGAGCAGAAATGGATCGCCGGTCCCGACGCCTGCACGGTCAGCGGCAGCCATCATGCCAAGACGATCGAGGAACTGACCGCCGAGATCATGGCGGGGCCGACCGTGCGCTGCGACGATATCCAATGGAGCCTGGTCGGCATCTCGCTCGCCGGCTGGGATGCGCTGCTGTGCCTGGCCATGGTCGGCGCGGCCTGGAATGCGCGCGGCCGTCGCCGCCGGCTCGAAGGCTATGCCGCATGAGCGCCAAGCCCTCGATCAAGCGCTGGCTGCCGGGCGATCCGGTTCCGGCCGAGCAGGTCAAGCGCATGGTCCGGGTCGATCATGCCGGCGAGCATGGCGCCGCCCGGATCTACGAGGGCCAACTGGCGATCCTGGGCAAGCGCCCGGTCGGCGAGACCATCCGCCATATGGCGGCGCAGGAGCGCGAGCACCGCGCCGCCTTCGACAAGATGCTGGTCGAACGCCGGGTCCGCCCAACCCTGCTAAGTCCGTTCTGGGACATGGCCGGCTACGCGCTAGGCGCGGCGACCGCGCTGATGGGCGAGCGCGCGGCGATGGCCTGCACCGTCGCAGTCGAGGAAGTGATCGACGAACATTATCAGGACCAGGTCGAGGCGCTGGGCGACAGCGAGCCCGAGCTGAAAGCCGTGATCGAGAAATTTCAGGCCGACGAGCGCGAGCATCGCGATACGGGCCTGGCCCATGGCGCCGAAGCCACGCCGGGCTATGAGGCGCTGTCGGCCGTGATCAAGGCCGGCTCGCGTCTGGCGATCTGGATGGCGACGCGGATCTGATACTAAGCAGCCAGCCAGCGCCAGCGGGGGCCCGTCTCATACGTTGCAGGGGTAAGCTTCCCCGTCAGTCCCGCGCAGGCGCCAAGCTATGTCGCGACCGTCGTGATCGCGTCCTCGGAAGGCGATCTGGACCATGCCAAGGCTGCAGTGATTGTGCAGGCGTGCCCCATGCCGTCCAACACGTCGGCGCGCAGCAGGCCGGTCATCGCATCGTCCTCGGCCACCATCAACCTCGGAAAGTAATCAAATCCGAAAAAACTATATTACGGAATTTGCTAAAAATTAAAAATCGGCGGAACGATCCAAAAAAGATCACTTTTTATGCAGCATAAATTTCCGGAGAATGTCGGCGATGCTGCGTCGCATGACCTGGAAAGCAGCGATATCAGCGGATACCGGCTCAAATGTGCTACAAAATTGCCAAAATACTGCGCTCCATTGGCAGGTAAAGAGCCATGGATTTCGAAATTACTTCGTCTATATTTCAAAAAAATCCTGAATTTACCAGTAACCACGAAATAAGAATTAAATCGATTATTCGACTCGTAGAGCGTACGCTACTGCCTTCTGGCGATTACAAATCGCGATATTACAAATTTGAGCCTGCCGCCAGGTCAATAATCTTCAAGGCCAAGTCGAAATGCCGCAAAGCCGACCGCCCCAGACGACCGCAGCCAAGCCGCGAACCGAGGACGATTTCGCGGTCGTCGGCATCGGGGCGTCGGCCGGCGGCCTGGATGCCTGCAGGAAGCTGCTGGCCGCCATGCCCGACAGCGGCGCGATGGCCTTCATCCTGGTCCAGCATCTCGATCCGACCCACGAAAGCATGATGGTGGATCTGCTGGCGGGCCACACGACGCTGACCGTGCGCGAGGCGGCGGACGGCATGCCGATCGAACCCGCCCATCTCTACGTCATTCCCCCCGGATCCTATCTTTCGGTCGCCGGCGGCAGGCTGCACCTGTCCGTGCCCGAGGCGCGTCACGGCGCGCGGCTGCCGTTCGACTTCCTGCTGCGATCGATGGCGGAGGAATATGGTCCCCGCGCCGCCTGCATCGTGCTGTCCGGCACCGGGGCCGACGGCAGCCTCGGTTTGGCCGTACTCAAGGAACAGGGCGGCTTCGTCATCGCCCAGGATCCGGACGAAGCCGGCCATGACGGCATGCCGAAGGCCGCGATCATGACCGGCGCCGTCGATCGCGTGCTGGGCGTGAGCGCGATGCCGGCCGCCCTGATCGACCATGCCGGCCGGACCGCGGCGGACGAGGAGATCGAGCCGCCGGCGAGACCAAGCCTGCTGCCTGACATCATCGATTTGCTGCGGACCAAGACCGCCCATGATTTCACCCTGTACAAGACCGGCACGCTGCTGCGCCGGATCGAACGGCGCATGGCGATGGCCCCGATCGAACCCGGTCGGATGGATGCGTATCTCGACGTGCTCCGCGGCAATGCGGTCGAACTCGACCTGCTGGCCAAGGACCTGCTGATCAACGTCACCAGCTTCTTCCGCGACCCGGCCGTGTTCGAATTGCTGGCGACGACGACCCTTCCGGACCTGATCCAGCGCCATCCCGCGGACCAGTCCCTGCGGGTCTGGATCGCCGGCTGCAGTACCGGCGAGGAAACCTACTCGCTCGCCATGCTGCTGCGCGAGCAGTTGACCGCGGCCAAGCGGGACACCAAGCTGCAGATCTTCGCCTCCGACGTCGATCCGGACGCGGTCGCCACCGCGCGGGACGGGCTGTATCCCGAGACGATCGAGGCGGACGTCTCGCCGGAACGGCTCGAGCGCTTCTTCATCAAGGAAGGCCATAACTACCGGGTCCGGCCGGAACTGCGGGCCCTGGTCGTGTTCACGATCCAGGACGTGCTGGCCGATCCGCCGTTCGCCCGCATCGATCTGGTATCCTGCCGCAACCTGCTGATCTATCTCAGGGCCGAAGCCCAGGCCAAGGTCATCGCGCTGTTCCATTTCGCGCTGCGCGAGGGCGGCCTGCTGCTGCTGGGCGCGGCCGAGACGGTCGGCGCCGACCTGGGCCGCTTCGCCGTGGTGTCGAAGCCGGCGCGGCTCTATCGCCAGGTCGGGCACAGCCGGATCGGCGATCTGGGCTTTTCCGTGAGCGGCGGCGACGTCGTCCGCATTCCGACCCGGCCCGGAGCCGGTCCGGGGCCGTCGCGTCAGATGGCGCTGGCCGAACTCTGCCGGCGGCTGGTGATGGACAGCTACGCCCCGGCCGCCGTCCTGATCAACCAGAAGCACGAGTGCCTGTTTTCGCTCGGACCGACCGACCGCTATCTGCGCATGGCACCAGGACAGCCGAGCCACGATCTGCTGGCCATGGCGCGGCCGGGCACGCGAACGAAGCTGCGCCTGGCGATTCAGCAGGCCGACCGGGAGAATGTTCTCGTCACGGTCGCGGGCGGTCGGACCGATCACGACGGGACAACCCTGGCTTTCCGCATCGAGGTCAAGCCGGTCTCCTACGATGGCGACAAGTTGTTGCTGATCTGCTTCATCGATCTGCCGAAGCCGGAGCGGCCCCCGAGTTCGACCTCGCCGCAGGAAGCCTCGCGCGTGGCCGAGCTCAAATACGAGCTGGAATCGACCCGGACCGAGCTGCGCATGGCGATCCAGAATCTGGAGCTGTCGAGCGAGGAACATACCGTCGCCAATGAAGAGGCCTTGTCGGTCAACGAGGAATATCAATCGACCAACGAGGAACTGCTGACCTCCAAGGAAGAACTGCAGTCGCTGAACGAGGAGCTGACCGCGCTCAACAGCCAACTGCAGGAAACCCTGGAGCGGCAGCGCACGACCTCGAACGATCTGCAGAACGTGCTCTACAGCACCGATGTCGCGACCCTGTTCCTCGATACCGACCTCAACATCCGGTTCTTCACGCCGGCGACGAAATCGCTGTTCAACGTCATTCCCGGCGACATCGGCCGGCCGCTGGCCGACCTGCGTTCGCTGGCATCGGACAGCGAACTACCAGGCGACGTACGCCAAGTCCTCCAAAACCTGTCCCCGATCGAGCGCGAGATCGAGACGCAGAGCGGCGTCTGGTTCCTGCGCCGGGTCCTGCCCTACCGTGCGCAGGACACCGGGGTCGAGGGCGTCGTCATCACCTTCACCGACGTGACCGATCGCAAGCAGGCCGCCAAGGCACTGGAGGTCGCGAAGCAGGAGGCGGAGCAGGCCAATGCGGCCAAATCGCGTTTCCTCGCCGCCGCCAGCCACGATCTGCGCCAGCCGCTGCAGACCCTGTCGCTGCTGCAGGGCCTGCTGGCCAAGGCGGTGGTCGGTGCCCGGCCACAGGAGCTGATCCAGCGCTTCGACGAAACGCTGGGCGCCATGTCGGGCATGCTGAACGCGCTGCTCGACATCAACAAGATCGAGGCCGGCACGGTCCGCGCCGAAAAGAGCCTGTTCCGGGTCGGCGAGATCTTCGAGCGGCTGCGCGACGAATTCGCCTATCCGGCCCAGGCGAAGCGGCTGGAGTTGCGGGTGGTGACCTGCGGCCTGTCGATCGAAACCGATCCGCATCTCCTGGAGCAGATGATCCGCAATCTGCTGGCGAACGCGCTCAAATACACCAAGACCGGCAAGGTGCTGCTCGGCTGCCGCCGGCACCGCGACCGCGTCAGCATCGAGATCTGGGACACCGGCGTCGGCATACCCGATGACGCGCTGCAGGCGATCTTCGAGGAATATCACCAGCTCGACAATCCGGCGCGCGAGCGCAGCCGCGGGCTGGGCCTGGGCCTGTCGATCGTGCAGCGTCTGGGGGCCCTGCTGGGCCATCGCGTCCATGTGCGTTCGGCCCCGGGCAAGGGCTCGGTCTTCTCGATGGATGTGACGCTGCCGGCGGCGCAACCCAGGCCGGAGCGCGTGCCGCTCGCCCCGGACCAGAGCGCGGGCGAGACCGCGCGCAGCGGTGCGATCCTGGTCATCGAGGACGATCCGGAAGTGCGCGAGTTGCTCGACATCTTCCTGACCGACGAGGGGCACGCCACGGCAACGGTGCCAGACGGTTTCGCGGCGCTGGATCTGATATCGCACGGGCGCATCAGGCCCGATCTCGTCCTGTCGGACTACAATCTGCCGGGCGGGATGGACGGGCTGCACCTGATCGCCAAGCTGCGCGAGCTGCTGGGTCGAGCCGTTCCCGCAGTCGTGCTGACCGGCGACATCGCAAACGAGACCTTGCGCGAGATCGCCCGCCAAGGCTGCGTCCAGCTCAACAAGCCCACGAAATTGCGCGAGCTGTCGCAGATCATCCAGCGCCTGTTGCCGCAATCGATGCCCTCGGCAGTCCGGGCTCAGGCCGCCGACGACGCACCGGTGATCTTCGTCATCGACGACGACATCGCGCTCAGGGGCGCCGTGCGCGAAGTCCTGGAAGAGGATGGGCACAAGGTCGAGGCGTTCGCCAGCGGCGAGGCGTTTCTCGACGCTTATCGCCCCGGCCGCGCGGGGTGCCTGCTGGTCGATGCCACGCTGCCGGGCATGAGCGGGCTCGACCTGCTGCGCCGGCTGAACGAGGCCGGCCATCGGCTGCCGTCGATCATGATCACCGGCAACAGCGACGTGCCGATGGCGGTCGAGGCCATGAAGGCGGGCGCCTCGGATTTTATCGAAAAGCCGATCAGCCACGCCGACCTGATCGCCTGCGTCAACCGCGCGCTGGAGCAGGGGCGCGATGCCGGCAAGGCAATGGCCTGGCAACAAAACGCGACCAATCAACTGGCCGACCTGACGCCACGCCAGCGCCAGATCATGGATATGGTCCTGGCCGGGCACCCAAGCAAGAACATCGCCGCCGACCTGGGCGTCAGCCAGCGTACCGTCGAGAACCACCGCGCCTCGATCATGAAGAAGACCGGCTCGAAATCGCTGCCCGCCCTGGCGCGACTGGCGCTGGCGGCGGTCAGAGAGACCTGAGCGGTCGATACCCGCCGACGTCGGAGACGGTTCCACCCGATCTCGACAATCCCGCGCGGGACCCTAAGATGGTCCCATGCACAAGCGCTTCATCTTCGAACGCGAAGATCGGCCGGGTGCCGCCTGGGCGACACGCTTCGCCGCGGGCCGGGCCGAGGCCGAACAGTGGTATCGCGGCCAGGGGCTGGAGGATCCACCCAGCGCCACCGAATGCCGCGCGGCCTTGGCGCGCCACATGCCCGAACTGCTGGCACCCTACGACCAGGCCTGCGCGCTGGCCGGCGATGACGATATAGCGCACCGCATGATCAGCCACTATCGGCCGCCGCCGATCCGGCACGGCTGCAGCCAAGCGGTCTGGCGCGGCGCCGGAGGCCCGGCACTGGTGCGCAACTATGATTTCCCGCCCGGCATCGTGTCCGATCGCTTCGAACTGACCCGCTGGTCCGGACGCCGGGTGATTGCCAAGGCGCAGCGGCCCTGGGGCGGCTGCCAGGACGGGATGAACGACGCCGGCCTGGTCGCGAGCATGACCTATGGCGGCAGCACGGCCCAGGGCCGGGGCTTCTCGATCCTGCTGATGCTGCGCTATGTCCTGGAGACCTGCGATCGGGTCGAGGAGGCGATCGAGGCCCTGCGCGGAATTCCGCTGGCCCTGTCGCAGAACGTGACCTTGCTCGACCGGTCGGGCGCGCATGCCACGCTGTTCCTCGGACCCGGACGAGAGGCGGCGGTGTCGCGCGATACCGTCTGCACCAACCATCAGGAACTGCCGCCCGGGACGCTATCGAAGCCGCTGGCCAATTCCGTCCGCCGTCGACAGGCCCTGCTGGCGGCGCTGGACGATCCGGCCCTGACGCTCGCCGACCTGACCGCCCGCTTCTTTGAGCCGCCGCTCTATTCTCGCCGGGCCGAATCCGCGACCGTCTATACCGCGATCTACCGCCCGGCCGAGGGCCGCGTCGATTATCTCTGGCCGGGCGAGATCCGGCGCCAAAGTTTCGATCGGTTCGAGGCGGGGGCATACACGCACGACTTCGGCGATCTTACCTCGTAGCGCCGAGCATCCAGACCAGCGTGATTAACCGGCTGCGGCCTGTTCGGCGGCCTTGCGCAGCTGCTTGGCACGGTACATCGCCTGGTCGGCGGCCTCGAGCGCGGCCGCGACGCCTTCGCTGCCCTGGAAGCAATAGGCGCCGGTCGCGGCCGACAGATGGATGGTGACGCCGTTCCAGATCAGCGGAGTCGCCTCGATCGCGTCCGACAGGGCCACGGCCTTTTCCTCGGCGGCTTCCTGGCCGGTCTTGACCAGCAGCACGCCGAATTCGTCGCCGCCCAGCCGGGCGACCACGTCGGCGTGGCGGACATTGTCGAGCAGGGTCCGCGCGATATGCAGCAGGGCCGCGTCGCCGGCGTTGTGGCCCCAGCGATCGTTGATCGTCTTCATGCCGTTGAGGTCGATATAGAGGACCGAGGACGCGGTGCCGTAGCGCTGGGCCAGCGCTACCAGGCGCGACAGCTCGCGCATGAAGGCACGGCGGTTGGCGACCGGCATCAAGGCATCTTCGTCGGCGAGTTTTTCCAGATGGGCCGCGCGCGCCTTGGCCCGGTCCAGCTCGCGCTTCAGGCGGCCGACCTCGCCCAGCAGGCTTGCCAGCGTATCCTTGAGCGGATCCGGCACCTGACCGTCGCCCATCCCCGCCCGAGACAGCAGCTCCTGCAGCGCCAGAACGGCATTGCCATTCGACAGCAGGTCGCTCGTCGCCCTGGCGCGTCTGCCCGGTTTACGGTCGGCGATCTTCAACGAAATGTCCTCGACCCATTCCTGGTCACGTCCTATCCGTCACGCGTCCACGAGGCTCGTCGCTCGACCCCGGAACGATGCGTAGAATGCACGATCCGGTGCGCTTGCCCAAACGCTTTCCGCCAATATAATGCCCCCCTCGTCAAGAAGTGCTTAACCAAAAGGAAGTTTGCGCCGATGACCACATCCCGGGCGCAAGTCGGCGTCATCATGGGCAGCCAGTCCGACTGGGAGACCATGCGCCACGCCGCCGAAACGCTGACGGCGCTCGGCATCCGGTTCGAGACGCGCATCGTGTCGGCCCATCGTACGCCCGACCGGCTGGTGGCCTATGCCAAGGAGGCCAAGGGCCGCGGACTTCAGGTCATCATCGCCGGTGCCGGCGGGGCCGCCCATCTGCCCGGCATGGCTGCCGCCATGACGCCACTGCCGGTGCTGGG
>Ga0302314_10013762_pt1 | contig 13879 bp, 9 predicted proteins | sample III_Palsa_N2_3_FD_200533 | JGI IMG/M metagenome (GOLD analysis project Ga0302314, IMG submission 200533) | Peat permafrost microbial communities from Stordalen Mire near Abisko, Sweden - III_Palsa_N2_3 | ecosystem: Environmental > Terrestrial > Soil > Palsa > Peat permafrost | place: Sweden... | reverse complement strand
ACCTGCACGCCGGCGGTCAGGGTCGCACTCGCGGCCAGCTCGAGCTCGCGATGCGCGATCTCGGCGACGCCGTACTTCTCGGCCAGCACCTCACCCTGCTCGGTCATCTTCAGGCGGCCCTGGACGGTTCCGGGCGGGAGCGCATAGATTGCGGCGTTCGTCGGCCCGCCACCGCGGCCGACCGCGCCGCCGCGGCCGTGGAAGAACATCCAGCTCGCGCCGTGGCGGGCGATCACCTCGGCCGTCCGCACCTGCGCTCGGTACGCGGCCCAGCCGGAGGCAAGGTAGCCGACGTCCTTGTTCGAGTCCGAGTACCCGATCATCACCTCCTGCTCGTCACCGACCGACCGCAGCGCGGCGCGGTAGACGGGCTGGGACAGCAACACGTCCATCGTCGCCGGCGCCGATTCGAGCGTCGCTCCGGCCTCGAACAGAGGTACGATCCGCAGCATCGCATCCTCACCCTCGGCTCGGCTGAGGCTTGACTCCTTCATCAGCAGCAGCACTTCGAGCAGGTCGGCCGGACCCTCGGTCCCAGAGACGATGTATGTCTCGATGGCCCCCCGGTGATCCCCCGCCAGCGCGCTGCGGATCGTGCGGAAGGTCTCGACGGTTTCCTGCGTGGAGGCCGAGAAGCCGCCGATGTCGGCGGGGATCAGGGGACGCCGGTCGGCGATGTCGGTGGCCAGGCGCGCGATCTTCTCGTGCTCGGGAAGGCTCGCGTAGTCGTCGCAGATCCCCAGCGACGCATAGATCTCGTTCACGGCGTGCCGATGGATGCGCGCATGCTCGCGGATGTCGAGCCGTGAGAAGTGGAACCCGAACACCTCGACCTGCCGGATCACGTCATGGAGGTCGCCCATCGCGGTCAGCGATCCACCGCCGTCCCACAGCGACTTCTCGACCCGGCGAAGGTCGCTGAGAAGCTCGGCGGGCTCCGCGTAGAGGCCTGGCTCGCGCCGTCGTGTCGCACGGACGCGCTCGCGTATGAACTTGAGCGCCCGCCTGTACGGCTCCTCGGGATTGCGTTCGGCCGCCAGTACGGCGAGATCCGGATACAGCTCGGCGCCGGCCTCGAGGATCTCGTCGAGCGGAGCGGAGTGGCTGCTGATGCGATCCGACAGCGACAGGCGGCCGCCGAGGAGCTCGACGCGCTCCTGCAGGAACTGGAGGCACATGACGCGCATCAGCTCGAGCGCCTCGACTGTCGTCTCGGGCGTGACGTTGGGGTTCCCGTCCCGGTCCCCGCCGATCCACGAGCCGAAGTTCAGCAGCCGCGGGACCTCGATCAGATCGTCAGGGTAATACTCGCCGAGCGCGCGCTCGAGATCGCGATAGACGCGTGGCACCGTGTCCGCGATCGTGGTGTTGAAGTGCACGAGACCGCCCCGGACCTCGTCGAGCACGGTCAGGGACGTCGCCCTCAGCTCGTCGGAGCCCCACAGCTCCTGCACCGTCGCGAGCAGCTGATCGCGAGCGTCTTCGAGGTCGGCGTCCAGGCGCTCGTCCAGCTCACGGAGAACACGGAAGATGCGCTCGAGCTTCTCGAGCGTCGTGCGCCGGCGCGCCTCGGTCGGGTGCGCGGTCATGACCAGGCGCAGCTCTGCCCGGCGCAGCAGCACCTGCACTTCCGCGGCGCTCAAGCCCTCGCGCGCGAACGTGGCAACGGCCTCGCGGAGCGACCCCCGACGCGGCGCCGGGGCCTCTCGGACGTCCCTCCTCCGGAGCCTGCGGACGCGATCGTTGTCCTCGGCGAGATTGACGAGCTGGAACCACCGCGTGAGCGAACGGACGAGCACCTCGCTCCGATCGAGGTCGAGCCCGGCGACGAGCTCCGCCAGCTCGTCGCCGGCGGCGTCGTCGCCGTCGTGCGTCGCCCGGCTGAGAGCCACTGCGCGGTTGTGAAGCTCGAGCGCCGCCTCGCCATCGCTCAGTCTCACGACCTCCTGGAGGACCTCCGTGAGCAGCGACTCGTCGGCGGCGAAATCGCGTCCTGAAGCCGGCTCGGCGCCTTCCACACGCCGAATGGTCACTGCCGCGTCGGGCTCGCGCCGTGCGGTACTCAGTGGCGCGCCACTCCGAACGGAGTGCCCTCGGAGTCTTTACAGATCGCCCACTGCTCGCCCGGATGAATCACGCTGCCGCCGAGTACGAGTACCTGCTCGAGCGTGGCAGCGACGTCGGTGACCGTGAAGTAGGGCAACGAGAAGGTGTCGCCAGGTCCGGATCCGCGCTCGTGGATGCCGATCTCCACGCGAGGCGCCGAGTCGGAGTGCGTCTGCCAGCCACGTCCCTCGCCCTCCCGGCGAGCTTCGAGCTCGACGCCCAGGAGCCCGACCCAGAAGCGCTGCGCGCGCTCGGGGTCGTCGGCGGGGAACTCGAGCAGGGAGAGCGGCGAAGTGGTCACGCCGCCAGAACGATAACGCCGTGACCTAAGCGCACCGTTACTTCAGCGCGTCCAGCACGATCAGCGTGTCCTCGGCGGAGAGGACGGGGTCGTCGCCGACGCCGAGATCGACGTGCCCGTCGCGGGCGATGCCGAGCACGAGCGAGCCCGCGGTCGCCCTTGCCTCGGACAGGGGACGGGAGACGAAGGCTGGATCGACGGGTCGCTCGCCGAGCCTGTAGGTCTCGGTGTCGACGAGCTGCAGCAGCAGATCGCCGGCCTCCGGGGTCTCGAGGCTCTTGGCGAGCGTGTGGCCGACCAGCTCGTCGCTCGCGAGCGTGTGGGTGACGCCGAGCTCCTTCAATGCCCGGGCGACGCGAGGCGACTGCGTCAGCGCGTAGACCTCGAGCTTCGGCGCCAGGCTGTGGACCGCCACGGCGATCACGAGCGTGTCCGAGTCATCGGTGCAGGCGATCAGCGCGCGGTTGGCGCGCGTCGGTTCGCTCCGCTGCACGATGCCCTCTTCGGTCGGGTCGCCGACGAGCAGCTCGATGTCCCGAGGCGCGCCGGCGGGCTTGGCGGGGGCGACGAGCACGACCGGGTCCCCGGCGTGCTTGAGCTCCTCCAGCACACGCGGCAGGACCGGATGCGTGCCGTACACCAACGTGTAGGGCTGTGTCGGCAGGCGAATGTCCATGTCGAGAATCCTCCTGATGCGCGCGACCACCGAGGCGCCCGCGACCAGCGCGAAGACGGCCGCGACGATCGGGATCGTGGTCAGCATCACGCCGGCCGCGATCACGCGGCCGGCCGAGTTGTGGGGTGTGACGTCGCCATAGCCGACGGTCGTCGCGGTCGTGATCGCCCAGTACAGGGCGACGCCGTAGCTGATGTGCTGGGTGAGGGAGAAGAGGCCGGCTCCGATCAAGACGATCGCGATGGCGAGCGAGATCAGCGCCACCTCGCGGTAGCGGTTGATCGGGCGGATCAGGCGGCGGACGAGGAAGATCGGCATGCGTGGGGTGCGACTGCTGGGGACCGGTCACCGGAGGGGCCGCCAAGCGCGAACCCTAACGCGCCGGCAGCGGTCAGGGGGCGAGCGGCGCCTGACCTGCGCCCGTGCGATGACTTGCTGCTCGAACACGCTCGTGGACGAAGGCGAGCTTCTCGATCACCGTCGGGGCGAGCGTGAATGGGTAGAGATCCTCGTGCCCCATGCTCCGGTTGACGGCGTTGAGCGCATAGGTGAGCGGCAGCCAGTCGTCGATGATCGCCTCGGCGGGACGCTCGGCGGCGTCGAGCGCCGGGACTGCGGAGAGCGAGGCGCTCTGCGCGGCCTCGGGGCCGGTGACGACCAACCCGAAGGCAGCGGCGGTCTGCAGCGTGTCGCGGATGTGGAGATGATGGGCGAAGGTCTCCGCCCAGTCCTCCCACGGGTGCATGGTCGCGTAGGCGCTGACGTCCCGGTTCCTCCAGTCAGGCGGCGGCCCCTGCTCGTAGTGACGCTGGACGGCGTCCTCGTAGTCGAGCCGCTCGTCGCCGAACAGCGATCGCCAGCGCTCGAGCTCGCCGGTGCGCTCCACCAGGATCGGCCAGTAATAGTGACCGATCTCGTGGCGGAAGTGACCGAGCATGGTGCGGTACGGCTCGCGCAGCTCCGCCCGGCGCCGCTCGCGCCGTGCGTCGTCGGACTCGGCGAGGTCGATCGTGATCAGGCCGTCTTCGTGGCCCGTGATGACGGGTTCGGGGCGACTGGTAAGCAGGTCGAAACGGAGATCCTCGCCGATCGGCAGCCCGAGATCGAGCAGCTGGAAGATCAACCGGCGCTTGGCGGCCTCCGCCTTCGTGAACGCCGCGAGCCCGTCGGGATCGTCGTCCGCCGGGCGCTTTCGCGTCAGCCTGCAGCTGCGGCAGAGCGGACCGGGGTCGTCGTCCTCGAGCATCCAGTTGCACGCCGCGAGCGCGGCGTTCGCGCATGGACGCAGCGTCGCCGCGTCCGGTTCGTCCAGCACGACGATGCCCAGCCGCGAAGGCACGAAGCCGAGTCGGGCCGAGCAGCGCAGGCAGCGGCTGTTCTCGAAGAACAGGAGCTGACCGCAGGTGTCACAGGTGAACGCGCGCATGCCCGGAAGCTATACCTCGATCGGCGCGCGGCTAATCGGGCAGCGCGACGACGTCGACGAGCACGCGCAGGCTCTCGGTCTTGCCCTTGGTGTAGATGACGCCGTTCAGCGGCGGGACATCGTTGTAGTCGCGACCGTACGCGGTGACGACGTAGCGACTGGTTGCCAGTTGATCATTGGTCGGATCGACGTCGAGCCAGCCGGCGTCCGGCACCAGCACCGACAGCCAGGCGTGCGAGCCGTCGGCGCCGCTGAGCTTCGGGCGCCCCGGTGGCGGGTCGGTCTCGAGATATCCGCTCACGTAGCGGGCCGGCAGCCCAATCGAACGCAGGCACGCGATCCCGACATGGGCGAAGTCCTGGCAGACGCCCTCGCGCTGGTCGAACACCTCCGCCAGCGACGACGTGACGGTGGTGGATCCCGGCGCGTAAGCGAAGTCCGCGTGGATCCGCGAGCACAGCGACATCACCGCGTCGAGCAGGTGGCGGCCTGGCGTGAACGACGCGGCGGCGTACTCCCGGTAGGAATCCGCGACCTGGACGACGGGCGAGTCGAGCACGAACTGCACGGCGTCGACCGGATCCGGGACCCGTGCACTGCGCACCGCGTCGCGTGCCTCCTCCCACGGGCGCTGGCCGAACAGCGACAGGCCATCGGGCCGATCCGCGACCTCGACGATGCTGGTGGCGGTCACGGTCAGCGCGCGGTGGGGCTCGTGAATCGCGAGAAAGACGACGCGGTTGCCGAAGTAGTCCAGGCGCTCGCGGTAAGCCTCCGGCGAGGGAGCGACGATCACGTCAGCCGTCCGGCAATGCTGACCTGGCAGGTCACGGGGCAGCAGGTGCAGCTGGCTGTAGCTCGTGGACACCTCCTTCTCGTACTCGTACTCGGTGCGATGCGTGACGCGGTAGGTTGCGCTCATCTCATGCCGCCCGGCCGATCGAGGGCTCGGTGCCCGCCGGCCCGACCAGCGAGAACACTGGCACGAGGTGGGTGAAGTGGGAGCTGTCGACAGCGTCGGCGGCACGGAGGAGCCGGTCCTGCAAGTGCGCCAGGAAGGCGTCGAGCGCGGGCCGCCGCCCATCGTCCTGCTCGATCACGAGCGACGCCGGGTCGGCGAGGCGCAGCGCCGTCGAGGCCTCGAGGACGAGGCGCTGCTCCTCGCGCAGCCGTCGCTCGGTCGGAATCGGGAGCGCGTCGAGGTCGTCGGTCAGGCGGTCGAGCTGGTAGGCGAGCGAGCGCGGGTTGCCAGAGTCGAGCAGGAGCAGGTCGAGCAGCGTCTCGAGCTGCGCCTGGGATCGATAGCGGAAGCGGTAGGTAATGATGCTCTCGGCGGCGCTCAGCACCGACTCGAGCACGAGGCTGTCGGTGGCGGTGCCGTGGGCCAGCGTGACGGTCGAGCGCAGCAGCGACAGAAGCTGGATGCTCCGCTCGATCCGCCGGCCGGCGTCCATAAAGCGCCACCCGAGGTCTCGCACCATGCTCTCGATCCCGAGGCCGCCGAGCGCGAGCAGGCTCTGCATGACCTGCTGGAGCGCCGCCTGGACGTGCTGCTGCTTGTCATCGGCGGAGCCGCTCAGCTCGGAGATCGCGCGGTCGAGTGGTCCGACCACAAGCCATGTGTCCCGTGAGAGCTGGTCGCGCACCGCATACGCGGCGTCGATCAGCGACCGCACCGCGTGCGCCAAGGCGCCCGGGCGCTTGTAGTTGACAACGAGGTCGAGCAGCTCGCGCTCGGGCGCGTCCAGTCGCTCCTGCGATCCGTCGCCGACGAAGCCGGGGTAGGTCCCTGTGCTCCTGGTCAGCGCCGCCAGCAGGGCGCGCAGCGACTCGACTCCGGCCGGGTTGGTGCTGCCCTGGAAGTCGTTGCGACGGTCGTGGACCGTCCGCAGCAGCCGTGTCACCGCCTCCGCGCGCTCCGCGTAGCGGCCGAGCCACCAGAGGTTCTCGGCCGCGCGCGAGGGGATCGAGGACATCGGGTCGATCCCCTCGACGGCCGGCCCCGACTGCAGCCAGAAGCCGGTCAAGCGCTCGGGCTCGGACGCGAGCACCCAGGTGTCCTTCGCGATCGCCCCGTCCTGATTGGAGATGCGGCTGTTGCCGCGGTTCGGCGCGACGCGCGTGAGGCCGCCAGGCATCACCACGTAGGAGTCCCTGCGGGCGACCGCGAACGCACGCAGCACGCTGCGGCGCGACTCGAGGCCCGTCGGGGTGAGCGTCGGCGCGGATGCCATCGCGAGCGCTTCCTGCCCGACCCACGCGAAGGGCCGGTGCTCGATCCGCCGCCGCAGCTCGTCGAGCTCGGCCGCCGACTGCTCCCAGCCGAGCACCGACCCCGCTCCGGCCTCGCGTGAGACCGGGCGCAGAATCAAGCGCTCCAGGTTGTCGAGCACATGGCGTCGACCGTCCTCCTCTCCGCACCACCAGGTTGGCACGCTGCCGAGGCGAAGCGGCGTGCCGAGCAGATGCTCGCTCAGGCGCGGCAGGAACGTCATCAGAGCGGGGTTCTCGAGCACGCTCGAACCGAGCGTGTTGACGACCGAAACCGATCCGCAACGGGCGGCTTCGACGAGACCGGGGACGCCGAGCTGGGAATCGGGCTTGAGCTCGAGCGGGTCGCAGAACCACGCGTCGACGCGACGCAGGATCACGTCTACGGGTTCGAGCTGTCCCACCGATCGCATCCACACCCGGCCGTCGCGCACCGTCAGGTCGGATCCCTCGACGAGGGAGTAGCCGAGCGACGAGGCGACCACCGCGTGCTCAAACGCGGTCTCGTTCCACGGCCCGGGTGTCAGCACGACGATCCGCGGGTCGTCCACGCCCGGTGGCGCCACCTCCTGCAGGGCGACCCGAAGCGAGCGGAAGAACGGCGCCAGCCGGTGCACCTGCGAGTCCCGATACAAGCTTGGCAGCACGCGGGAGATCACGGTGCGGTTCTCGAGCGCGTAGCCGGATCCCGACGGTGCCTGCGTGCGGTCGGCGATCACGAAGCAGCGGCCATCCTCGTCGCGCCCGATGTCGGCGGCGTAGCTGAACAGCTGCTGCGTTCCCGGCAATCGGATCTGGTCGCACTGGCGCAGGAACCCCGAGTGACCCAACACCACCTCGGGCGGAAGCAGGCGGCGGCGGAGCAGATCTCGCGGCCCGTAGAGATCCTCGAGCACGAGGTTCAGCAGCTCGGCGCGCTCGATCACCCCCGTCTCGATCCCCTCCCACTCGCGGCTGCTCACGACCGTCGGCATCGGATCGAGCAGCCAGCGCCGGCCCGGGCGCGGAGACTCGCGGTAGGCGTGATAGATCACGCCGTCCTGATCCAAGAGCCGTGCGGCCTCCTCCTGGCGGCGCAGCAGCTCGCCGACGCCGAGCTCGGCGAACGCCTCGGCGAGGTGCGCCCAGTGAGGGCGCGGCGCCCCGGCGCCATCGATCATCTCGTCGTAGCAGCCCGACATCGGCCGGTAGGCGGGTAATGGTGAGGGCACGGTGCTCGTCATTGGCTGTCGGCCACGGCTTCGTTCCCTGTCAGCGGCACCCCGACGCGACGGAGATCGAGAGTCCGAGGGTATTCCCCCCCGCGGCGGATGTCGGTCACCTCGATCCGGCCGGGCGTGTGACCGGCCGTCTCGAATCGGCTCGCACGGCGGGCCTCGGCGTCATTGGCGTTGACCGGAAGGCGCTCGTACGCCAGTCCTCCCGGGTGCACGACGTGGTAGGTGCATCCACCTACCGAGCGGCTGCTCCAGCGGTCGACGATGTCGAACACCAGCGGAGCGTGGACGCCGATCGTCGGGTGCAGCGTCGACGGCGGTTGCCAGGCCCGGTAGCGCACGGATCCCACGTACGTTCCCGGCGTGTCGGTGGGCTGGACGGGCACGGCGAAGCCGTTGCAGGTCACCGCGTAGCGGGACTCGGCGACGCCGTCGACCCGCACCTGGAGTCGTTCGAGCGAGGAGTCGACGAAGCGCGAGGTCGTCGCGGCGGCCTCCTCGCCGAGCACGTTCCACGGCTCGATCGCCGTCCGCAGCTCGAGCGAGATCCCTTCGACGTTGACGACGCCGAGGACGGGGAAGCGGAACTCGATGAACGGCGCGAACCAGGCCTCCTCGAACGCGTGGCCGTGGCGGCGGAGGTCCTCGACGACGGAGCGGATGTCGAGCTCCACCCACCACGGCAGCAGAAAGCGGTCGTGCAGCTCGGTGCCCCAGCGGACGAGTGGAGCCGCGTAGGGCTCGCTCCAGAAGCGCGCCACGAGTGCGCGCACCAGCAGCGCCTGCACGAGCGCCATCTGCGGATGGGGCGGCATCTCGAAGCCGCGTAGCTCGATCACGCCGAGGCGACCGTGCTCCGAGCCGGGATTGAAGAGCTTGTCGATACAGAACTCGGCGCGGTGGGTATTGCCGGTCAGATCGGTGAGCAGGTGACGGAACAGGCGGTCCACCTGCCACGGCGGTGCCGGCCCGTCGGCGCTCAGGCGCTCGAGCTCGGCGAAGGCGATCTCGAGCTCGTACAGGCTCTCGTGGCGGCCCTCGTCGATTCGCGGCGACTGGCTCGTCGGCCCGACGAAGCGCCCGGAGAACAGATACGAAAGCGACGGATGGTGCTGCCAGTAGGTCAGGAGGCTACGCAGCAGGTCGGGGCGGCGCAGGAGCGGACTGTCCGCCGGCGTCGGTCCCCCGAGCGTCAGGTGGCTACCGCCGCCCGTCCCCGTGTGCGTGCCGTCGAGCCTGAACTTCTCGGTTGCGAGGCCGAGCCGGCGCGCTTCCTCGACGATCGTCGTCGTGCGCTCGGCCAGCTCCGGCCAGGAGGCGCTCGGGTGGATGTTCACCTCGATCACGCCGGGATCGGGGGCGACGACGAAGTGACGCCCGCGGGTGTCGGCCGGCGGCGGATAGCCTTCGACGACGATTTGCACGCCGGTCTCGGCGGCGGCGTCCTCGATCACTCCGATCAGCTCGGCGGCGTGGCCGAAGTCGGTCACGGGCGGCAGGAACACGTAGACGTGACCGTCGCGCAACTCGACGCACACGGCGGTGATCGGCGGCGGCTCGGCCGGCTCGGCCGGCTCCGGCGCGCGCGAGTCGGGCAGGTCGTCGACCGGCCGGAACAGCGACAGCGCCGGATCGCCCGGGGGCGGCGTCCAGGTGAGTGAGTCCAGCGGGAGCCGCAGCCCGATCGGCGAATCGCCGGAGATCAGGAACAGGTGGCCTCTGCGCAATCGCCACCTTCCCGTCGACCAGGTCGGGTCTCCCGGAGCGCGGTGTAGCGGCATCGCCCAGCCCCTGGGCCGCCCGCGGTCGGCGTCGAGGCCCGCGATGATCGCGGCTCGCGCGTCGGCGACGGCGAGCGTCGGGTCTGCCGGATCCGGCTCGGGGTGGCTTGGCGGATCGCCGCCCGGCAGCCTCGATTCCGTCCACAGCCGCCCGACCGGATCCTCGTAGGCGCGGTAGCGGACATCCTCGGGGAGGCCGAGGGCGTCCGCGATCGCCCGCGCGACGGACTCGGCATCTGCGTCGGTGGCCGACCCGGTCTCGGTCGGATCGGCCAGCAGCTCCGGGTCCCGCCACAGCGGCTGCCCGTCGGTTCTCCAGTACACGCCGATCTGCCAGCGCGGCAGCGGTTCGCCCGGGTACCACTTGCCCTGACCGTGGTGCAGCAGCGCCCCGGGGGCGAAGTCGGCCGCCAGGCGCGCCGCCAGGCTGGTCGCGAGCGCCTCCTTGCGACCGCCGACCGCCGCGGTGTTCCACTCCGGCGCCTCGATCTCCTTGGTCGCCACGAACGTAGGCTCGCCGCCCATCGTCAGCCGGGCATCGCCGGCTTCGAGCTCCGCGTCGACGGCACGGCCGAGCGCATCGATCCGCTCCCACTGCTCGGCCGTGTAGGGCAGCGTGACGCGGACGTCCTCGTGGACCCGGCGGACAACGTTCGAATGCTCGAGGGTCGTCGCGGTCGGCTCCATCGTCCCAGTGATCGGCATCGCGGCCGCCGGCAGTGAGGTGCACGCAAGCGGGATGTGACCCTCGCCGGTGAGCAGCCCCGAGGTCGGGTCGAGGCCGACCCATCCCGCTCCCGGGATGTACGCCTCGGCCCAGGCGTGCAGGTCGGTGACGTCGGCCCGGCCGTCGCCCCGTGGAAGAGCTTGCTCTTCCACGTCGTCGTCATGCATCTGCACCAGGTACCCGGACGCGAACCGCGCGGCGATCCCGAGCCGTCTGAGGATCTGCACGAGCAGCCAGGCGCTGTCGCGGCACGAGCCGAGTGCGCTCGCGAGTGTCTCGTCGGGTGTCTGCACGCCCGGCTCCATCCGGACCGAGTAGGCGACGTCGTCGCGCACGCGGCGGTTGAGGTCGACGAGGAAGTTGATCACCCCGGTCGGCGTCCGCGGCACGGTGTCGACCCAAGCGTCGAGTAGCGGGCCGCTATCGTCGAGGGTCAGGCACGGGGCGAGGTCGTGCGCGAGCGACGGGTCGTAGCTGAACGGCCACTCGCGGGCGTCCTCGTCGACGAAGAAGTCGAACGGATTGATCACCGTCATGTCGGCTACCAGGCTGACCGTCACCGACAGCTCTTGGGTCGGCTCGGGAAAGACGAATCGCGCCAGGTGATTGCCGAACGGGTCCTGCTGCCAGTTGACGAAGTGATCGTCCGGCGTGACCCGGAGCGAGTACGCGAGGATCGGCGTGCGGCAATGTGGCGCCGGTCGCAGCCGAACCTCCTGCGGGCCCAGCCGTACCGGCCGCTCGTAGCGGTAGACCGTCCGGTGCTCGATGGCGAGTCGGATGCTCACGATGGTGTGGAAGTACTGGCGCACTTCCGTTGGAGAAAGAGCGGCTCTTTCTCCGGGAGAGTTCAGGCCCGGCGGGGACCATCCCGATCGCAGGGAGGCGCCCCTCGAAGGTATTGATGATAGCCGTGGCTGGGGTACGGCTACGCAAGCGCTGGAGCATGCCGTCAATCGCCACCGCCTATGCTGGCGCCGAATGGATCTCGAACTCGCCGTCCGATCGCGCCGCACGCACAAGGTGTTCGGCCCCGAGCCCGTTGACCGTGCGACGCTCGAGGAGCTGTTCGAGCTCGCGCGCTGGGCGCCCAACCACCACGTGACCAACCCGTGGCGCTTCCACGTGCTCGGCCCGCGGGCCCGCGCCGCGCTCGAGGAGGCCGCCGAGCTGGAGCAGCCCGGCTCCGCCGTCAAGCTTCGCCGGGCCCCCACGCTCGTCGTCCTCGCGACGGTCCGCGACCCCGACCCGCTCCAGGACCGCGACGACCTACTCGCGACCGCGATGGCCGGCTACGTCGTCCTGCTGGGCGCGCACGCCCGGGGGCTCGCGAGCTACTGGCGGACGCTGGCCATCCTGGCCACGCCGGCCGGCCGCGCGGCGATCGCGCTGCCCGAGAACCAGGAGCCCGTCGGCCTGCTCCACCTTGGCCAGGCGCGGCAGCAGCAGATCATTCCCGAGCGGGCGCCGGTCGTGGATGTTGTGCGGTATCTGGACTGACCGCTTAGGCGAAATCCCGGAGACCGCAATCGTCAACGATCAGCGGGCTGCGTAATGAACCAGACCGAGCCCGTTCAGTTCGGTGACTATGAACTGTGTGCTGTCGCGGCCGACGACCGCTGCACAGGAGAACACGAGTCCTTGCTTCTGGTGCACACCCGAGGGGCAGCTCACCCGGGCATGCTCTCCGCGCTGGGTCAAGCTGCTCTGCTCGATTGCCTGGGCGACCTTCTGCGTGTTGAGGATCGTTGGCGCTTTCGCGGAGCCACCGCATGCCGTCACGGCAAGGCTCGCCGTGACGAGGATGCCCACGGCCAGCGAGCCGCCTCTGAGTCGGTCGACTGTCCGCATAGCTAGCCGATTTTCTCGATCATGACAGAGGCGTTCACATTCGCCTGTGTCCCGCCGATCGCGGTGGCAAGGCCGATCGCCGCGCTCGACGTGTGATTCCTGACCGTGATCGTGTCGCCCGCGGCGACGGTGATGATCGCGGCTCCGGTGTTCTGCTGGGTACCGGCGCCGGAGCCGTAGACGGTCCCGGGGACCAGCGCCCCATTGTCGAACAGGGCGATCTGGGTGGGTGCCGTGCCTGACACCTCATAGGTGACCTCGTAGGTACCGGCGTTCGCGAGCGTGATCCCCGCCGAGCCGGGTGTGTGTGCCATGCCGGAACTGAGAACGCCGTTCGAATCGAAGGTGACATCGGCTTCGAGCGGGACGGTCTCACCGGCCACGTTGTAGACGTAGGCGTACTGCGAGAGTCCGCTCGACCCGGCAGGACCGGTCGGGCCGGCCGCCCCGGTTGGACCTGCCGCCCCGGTTGGACCTGCCGGTCCGGTACCACCGTTGACTCCAGCTGTCCCGCTCGGGCCGGCGGGGCCGGTCACCCCGATGACTCCTTGCGAGCCTGCGACTCCTGCGGAGCCCGCAGCGCCGGAGGATCCGGCGGCTCCTGGCGAGCCTGCGACTCCTGAGGCTCCCGCAGCGCCGGCCGATCCCGCGGCTCCCTGCGAGCCGGTGGCCCCTGGCGAACCAGCGGCGCCGGTGTCACCCTGGACGCCTTGTAGGCCCTGCGAGCCGACGGAACCGGACGATCCGATGGCTCCTTGTGGACCGGTGGCCCCTGGCGAGCCCGCGGCGCCGGCGTTACCCTGGACGCCCTGTAGGCCCTGCGAGCCCGCGGATCCGGACGATCCGGCGGCACCTGGCGAACCTGCGGCGCCGGACGATCCCGTGGCCCCCTGCGATCCCGCGGCCCCTTGCGAACCCCCGGCCCCTTGCGATCCCCCGGCCCCTTGCGATCCCGTGGCACCTTGCGATCCGGTGGCACCTTGCGAACCCGCGGCACCTTGCGAACCCGCGGCCCCGGTAGTACCCGCTATGCCTGCTAGGCCAGTTGCACCAGCGGCCCCGGTCGCGCCACCTTCGGCTGCTCCGGTTATGCCGGTCGCGCCGGTCTTGCCCGTCTTGCCGGTCTTGCCCGTCTTGCCCCGCGGAGCGGAATGCTTTCGCACACAGACGGCCTTTTTGCGGGACGAACGGGAGGCGCAAGCGGCAGAAGCCGCGCCAGCCGGCACCAGGAGAGCAAGCGAACTCGCTGCGAACAGGAGCAGCATCCGGCATCGTGGACCGAACATGTCTCGACCGACCTTTCTTGACTCCAGGTCCGGGTCTCCGGTCCTCGAAATCGCATTGGATGACTTGGGGCGGAGGCGAAGCGTCCGCGAAGTCAACCCAGGGCCGAGATAAGCGTGGCAAGCAGCCGTCACCTGAGTTATCGACCGCAACGGCTCGTAGCGCGAATGCCGTAGACGAATGGCTACCCGGGCGGGAACGGGCGTGCTGCGAAGTGAACAACTGCTGTTCAGTTCGCA
>Ga0302314_10013761_pt1 | contig 13879 bp, 9 predicted proteins | sample III_Palsa_N2_3_FD_200533 | JGI IMG/M metagenome (GOLD analysis project Ga0302314, IMG submission 200533) | Peat permafrost microbial communities from Stordalen Mire near Abisko, Sweden - III_Palsa_N2_3 | ecosystem: Environmental > Terrestrial > Soil > Palsa > Peat permafrost | place: Sweden... | reverse complement strand
GCAGGAACAGCGCGGCCTTGTTGTTCGGCGGGTAGATCCGCAGCCCCAGCGCCGGAGTGAGCTGGCACTGCTGCGGGGTGTAGCCGGATATCCCGTTGCTGTCGTGCAGCACCGAGTCGGCCTTGCCTCCCGGCGCCAGGGTCACCGTGCTGCCGGGGCCGCCGCTGCGGACAGCGGGGTTGCCGGACTGCACGCCGTTGGCCACCACGTAGGAGACCCCGGGGAAACCGGTCATCGTGCAGCTGCTGCCGGAGATGTTGGTGAACACCAGGGTCGAGTAGTACTGCCCCGCGCCGACGCTCGGGTTCACCTGGGCGACCGAGAGCTGCGAGGTGGCGCAGAACGAGCTGCCCGCCGCCGTCGCGGTACCGGAGGTGCCGGAGCCGCCCGAGGTGCCCGACGAGCCGGTCGCACCGGACGTCCCCGCCGTGCCGCCGCCCGACGTCCCGCCGCCGCCGGTACCGCTCGTGCCGCCGGTACCGGACGTGCCGCCGGTGCCCCCCGAGGCCGTCGAGCCGGACGAGGCGGACGAGGGGTTGGCGGAGCCGGAGGAGCCGGAGCCCCCCGAGGTCGCCGAGCACGCCGAGAGCGCGAGCGCAGCCGCGGCGGCGCCGACTGCCAGGACGGTGGCGCGTGACGCGCTGAGCCGGGCTGTCCTCGTCCGCGCTCCTTCGGTGATCTTCTTCATCGCAACCTCCCGGATACGGACGGATCGGGCATCCCGTGATGCCCCACTCCGAGCGTGCTGCCGCCACGCCCAAAAGTCACCGGCGTGGGCAGAGCTGCATCGGAACGGGGTCGGAACAGGGACAGAATCGAGAAGATTCGACGATTTGGGTCGCTTGGCGACCAGATGTGCACGGACGGTCCCGGCAACAAGTCCCGCAGACGAGCGGCCCGCCACCGCCTCCCTGTTGTCCCCGGGACAGCGGTGGTCCAAGCTGGTGGCCGCGCTTACCGGGGAGTCGGTCCGAGCAAGGGGGCGGTGGTGCGGCTTTGACCAGGAATCGCCTGCGGTGGACCGCGGTTGCCGCAGCGGTGCTGCTCACCAGCGGCTGCGGCGCGCTCACCAGCGGGGTCCGCACCACACCGGCGTTCCCCAGCGATCTTCCGTCGCTCGTCCCGACCGCCCACGGCTCCTCGGCGACCCCGCGCCGCCCGCCCACCCCGAGCCCGACCCCGCTGCCCGCCTCGGTGCTGCGGCAGGCGCCGACCACCGCCGGTCCCTGGCGGCTGGTCCTCTCCGACGACTTCAGCGGCGACCGGCTGAACCCGGACACCTGGGTCACCTGCTACGACTGGAACGACGACGGCTGCACCAACGCGGGCCACCAGGAGCTGGAGTGGTACCTCCCCGGGCAGGTCTCGCTGTCGGGCGGAGCCCTGCTGCTGTCCGCGCAGAAGGAGCCGGTCTACGGCACCGACGGCAAACTGCACAGCTGGACCTCCGGCATGGTCTCCACCGGCCGTGAGTCCTGGTACGGCACCCCGGGCTACACCCTCACCTACGGCTACATCGCCGCCGCCATCCAGATCCCGGCGCAGCAGGGCATGTTCCCCAGCTTCTGGCTGATGCCCTCCGGCAGCAGGACCACCCCGCCCGAGATCGACATCATGGAGGCGATCCAGTCCACCACCCTCGCCCAGATGACCCTGCACTGGACCGACCCGGCGACCGGCAAGGACGTGCACTCGGCCGTCCGCTACGGCCCGGTCGACTACTCCGCCGGGTACCACGTGTTCGCGGTGGACTGGGAGCCCGACTCGATCACCTGGTACATCGACGGCGTGGCCCGCTACCGGGTGACCGACACCGCGCACATCCCCCGGGTGCCGATGGAGATCCTGTTCAACCTGGCCGTGGGCTTCCCGCACTCCCCGCCCGCCGGTGTGCGCTCCGCGCAGATGAGGGTCGACTGGGTCCGGGCCTGGCAGCACTGACCGGCCGCCCCGCACCCGTGCCTCGCGCCGCGGCCCCCGGCCGCCCCGCCGACGGGCAGAATGGCGTCATGGATCTAGGACTTGAGGGCCGGGTGTACCTCGTCACCGCCGCCAGTCGCGGCCTCGGCTTCGCCACCGCGCGGGAGCTGGTCGCCGACGGGGCCCGGGTGGTCGTCACCGGGCGCGTGCAGGAGACCGTGGAGCGGGCCGTGGACGAGCTGGGCGGCCCGGGCAGGGCGCTGGGCGTGGTCGCCGACAACGCCGCGCCGGACACCGCGCAACGGCTGGTCGACGCGGCCACAGCGAACTTCGGCCGCCTCGACGGCGCGCTGATCAGCGTCGGCGGCCCGCCCGCCGCCCCGGTCTCGGAGGCCACCGACGAGCAGTGGCGGGACGCCTTCGAGAGCGTCTTCCTCGGCGCGGTACGCCTGGCCCGGACGACGGCCCGGGCGCTCGACGAGGGCGGCTGCATCGGCTTCGTGCTCTCCGGCTCGGTCCGCGAGCCCATCGGCGCCCTGGGGATCTCCAACGGCCTGCGGCCCGGCCTGGCGATGGCCGCGAAGAGCCTCGCCAACGAGTACGGTCCGCGCGGCATCCGGGTGCTCGGGCTGCTGCCGGCCCGGATCGACACCGAGCGGGTGCGTGAGCTGGACGCGCTGTCCGCGGACCGCGACGCGACCCGGGCCGGCCACGAGGCGCGGATCCCGCTGCGCCGCTACGGCCGCCCGGAGGAGTTCGGCCGGGTCGCGGCCTTCCTGCTCTCCCCCGCCGCCTCCTACCTCACCGGGGTGATGATCCCGGTGGACGGCGGCGCGCTGCACGGCATCTGACACCGCCGCCCGGCCCCGGACCGCGAAAAGGGCAATCCCACGGCGAGCGGCGCGGCGCGGGGGTGTAGACATGGCTCTGCCCGGACAGAGCCGTCGACAGACCTGCCCCCGCGAAGGACGCCATGCAACCCATCCTGCTGATCTGCCTGGCCGCCGCCCTCGGCGCGGCGGCCGGACCGGCGCTGGCCCGCGCCTGCTGGGTGCTGTCCGTGCCCAGCGGCGAGCCCCGCCGCAGCCGCTGCGAGGACTGCGACGCACCCCCGCCCGCGCTGCCCAGGACGCGCTGCGCGGGCTGCGGGCGCGGCCTCGGCCCCTCGGTCCGGTGGATGTCGGCGGCGGCGGCGGCCGCCTGCGCGGGCTGCGCCTGGCGGATCGGACCGCACCCGGCGCTGATCGCCTACCTGGCGACCGCCCTGGCCGCAGTGGTGCTCGCGGCCACCGACGCCAGGGTCAAGCGGCTGCCCAACGCCGTGGTGCTGCCGCTGTACCCGGTCACCCTGGCCGCGCTCGGCGCGGCATCCCTGATGGATAGTCACCATGGTTCCCTGACAAGGGCGTTGATAGCGATGGCGACCCTGGCCGGGGGGTTCTACCTGCTGGCCCTGGCCAGCCCGGGCGCGCTCGGCCTCGGCGACGTCAAACTCGTCGGCGTCCTGGGCCTGTTGCTGGGCTGGCTGAGCTGGGCGGCGGTGGCCACCGGGGTGTTCCTCGGCTTCGCCGTGGCCGCCGTGGCCGCGCTCGGGCTGGTCCTCACCCGCCGCGCCGGACGCAAGGACACCATCCCCTTCGGCCCGTACCTGCTGCTGGGCGCGCTGCTGGCGCTGCTCCTCCAGTAACCGCGGCCGAGCCGGGCGCGGCCGGCCCGCTGCCGGTCATCGGCGTCAGCCGGCTCTCCCAGCCGGATCCCCCAGGCGGCTCCCCCAGCCGGACGAGGCGCCGGACGCGGTCGACCTGGAGCCCGGCCCGGAGCGGCGCATCCGGCCGGACGCCGCCCGGGGCTGAGCCCGGCGCCGTACTCATACGTCCGCCTCACCCGACCTGCCTGTTGCGGTCTCACCGATCGCCTGTACCCTCAGCTGCCATCTTGACTTCAATCTGATTTGTGAGCCGGTGCGGGCGCGGTCGACGCGACCCCGGCTGGGGGGAATCACGCGTCATGTCACACACGTACCCATATGCCGTCGCGGCCGCGTTCGCGCTGCTGATCGGCGCCGTCGGCACCACCGCGGCCCGTGCCGACGGCGCACCGGCCACCGACCTGTACGTCGACGGAGCCTCGCAGCAGTGCCTGGACTCCGGTCCGGGCACCGCGGCGGAGCCGTTCTGCACCCTCCAGGCGGCCGCGGACGCCGTGGTTCAGGGCGACACCGTGCACGTGACCGCGACGACGATGCCCTATCAGCCGTTCACCATCAGCCGCTCCGGAACCGCCGCCCAGCCGATCCAGTTCGTCTATGCCCCCGCGCCGTCCGGGTTCGGGCCGACCGAGGTCGAGGTCCAGTCGCCGACCTCGACGGCGATCACCGTCTCCGGGGCCCAGTACGTCTCCTTCTCCGGGTTCGACGCGTACGGCCTGGGCCAGACCGCGCTGAGCCTGACCGGTGCCGCCCACATCAGCTTCGACAGCGGCATGCTGGTCTCCACCCACACCGGCACCGCCACCACCACCCAGCCGAACACGGTGGAGATCGACGGAACCTCGTCCGCCGTCACGCTCTCCAAGGACCAGGTGCCGCAGAGCTCGGGCTGGGGTGTCGACGCCCAGCCCGGCGCGAGCGACATCGTGGCCACCGACGACTACTTCCACCCGGCCCAGGGGCTGGGCGGCATCCACGCCGACGGCGTCAACGGCATCGTGGTCACCGCAGACTCGATCCGCACCAACTGCGGATCGGCCGTCGACATCGAGGGCGACTCCTCGGGCTCGATCGAGAACGTGGTCGCGCAGGGCGCGGGCTCGACACCCGACACCGGGAGCGTCCTGTGCGCCAACGAGGGCCCGGCCGCTGAGATCAACGTCTCCACCCAGGCCGCGCCCCATGTCGTCAGCGACTACAACGCGGTGCAGGCCGGCGACTACGGCGTCGACTACCAGTGGGCCGGCAACCCCTACACCACCAGCCAGGCGTTCAACCAGGGCAGCACCCAGGGCGCGCACGACCTGGACACCCCGAGCCTGGACGACGCGACCGGCCTCCTCAAGGAGGGCTCGGTGCTCATCGACTCCGGCGACGCCGACGCCCCCGACCAGCCCGCCACCGACCTCTACAACCGTCCCCGCACGGACGACCCGCTGGTCGCCAACAACGGTACCGGCGACGGCTATGTCGACCGGGGGGCCTTCGAGTTCCAGAACCCGTTCACCCTTACCGAGGCCACCGAAACACCCGTCCAGGGCCCGGGGCCGCTCCCCGTCACCGCGAGCGCCGACGTCGTCAACCCGTGGAACACCCAGGGCGTGCTCTACAGCTTCAGCTTCGGCGACGGCAGCCCGGCCAGCACCCCCTCGGCCTCGACCACAGCCGACCACACCTATGCGGCGGTGACCACGAGCACCCCGTACTACATCAACGCCACCGCGCAACTGCCGGACGGCAGCACCCGCCACGGCCAGTACAACTCCGTGGTCACGGTCAACCCCCAGGCCCCGCTGGTCCCGGTGATCGACGCGGCCACCGCCGCCGACCAGCCGGACAGCGCCATGCTGACGTTCTCCGCGACCGACCCCTGGACCGTCACCGGCTCCCTGGTCGACTTCGGCGACACCTCGCACACGCTGCAGTTCGCCGGTTCGGCCCAGGCCCTGTGGCACCCCTTCCCGGCCCCCGGCACCTACACGGTCACCGACACCGTCACCGACCAGGGCGGGAACACGGTGACCGTCAGCAAGCAGGTCACCGTCGGCCTGTCGTTCACCGGGATCATCCCGCAGCGGGTACTGGACACCCGGTACGGCACCGGCGCCCCCAAGGCACCGGTCGGCCCCGGCGGCATGGTCCGGGTCAAGATCACCGGCGTTGACGGCATCCCGTCCACCGGTGTCTCGGCGGTCACCATGAACGTCACCGACACCCACGCCACCGCGTCCAGCTGGATCACCGCCTACGCCGACGGCACCCCGCGCCCGAACACCTCCAACCTCAACTTCGGCGCCGGGCAGACCAATCCGAACCTGATCACCGTCCCGGTCGGCAGCGACGGCTACGCCGACCTGTGGAACGCCAACGGCAAGGTCGACCTGTTCGCCGACGTCCAGGGCTACTACACCGACTACGCCAGCGACACCTTCACCTCGGACACCTTCGCGCCGACCACCCCCACCCGGGTGCTGGACACGCGTTACGGCACCGGCGCCCCCAAGGCACCGGTCGGTCCCGGCAGCGTCACCACGGTGACCCTGCCCGCCGCCTCGGCCCAGGCCGACGACGTCGTCCTGAACATCACCGAGACCGGCGCCACCGCCGGCAGCTGGGTCACCGTCTACCCCGGCACCGGCGGCATGCCCAACTCCTCCAGCCTCAACTTCGGCCCCGGCCAGACCACTTCCAACCTGGTGGTGGTCCCGCTGTCCAGCACCGGTCCCAAGACCATCCGGATCTACAACAGCGCCGGGCGGGTCAACCTCTTCGCCGACGTCCAGGGCTACTACGACAACCTGCCCCAGACCAGCCCCTACATCCCGGTCACCCCCACCCGCGTCGTGGACACCCGCTACGGCACCGGCGCCCCCAAGGCGCCCATCGGCCCCGGCGGCACCCTGCGGATCAAGGTCACCGGCGTCCAGGGCGTCCCCCAGGGCACCGCCGCCGTCCTGCTCAACCTCACCGGCACCCGCGCCACCGCGAGCACCTGGCTCACCGCCTACGCCAACGGCGCCACCCCCAGCACCTCCAACATCGACCTCGTCCCCGACCAGACCCGCCCGGTCCTCGCCGTCGTCCCGGTCGACCCCGACGGCTACATCACCATCGCCAACGCCCGCGGCACCACCGACGTCTTCGCCGACCTCGAAGGCTACTTCGGCTGACCCGCCCCCTCACGGCGAAGGCCCGGCCCCCGGCCCCCGGTACCCACCGGTCGGGCCGGGCCTTCGCCGTGCTCGGGGTGCGCGGCTACAGCGGCAGACGGTAGAAGACCTTGCCCTCGCTCACCGGTACGCCGAGCTTCTCGTAGAAGCCGAGCGAGGCCGGGTTGTCGGTGTCGCCGGTCCACTCCAGGCGGCTGCACCCCAGCTCCTCACCGGCCTCGCGGACGGCGGCGAGCAGTTGCCTGCCGACACCCTGGCAGCGGGCGTCGGCGCGGACGTAGAGCTCCTTCAGGTACAGCGACACATCCGCCCCGGTGGCAGGCCACAGAGAGCTGAACGAGGCGAAGCCCACCACCCGTCCGCCCTGCTCGGCCAGCAGCACCGTGGCGGCAGCGGGCTCGGAGAACAGGGCCACCCGGATCTGCTGCTCATCGACCGGTGCGGGGTGGCCGCCGTAGTACGCCTCGACCTCCCCCAGCATGACGCTGATCGCCGTCGTGTCCCGCTCGTTCGCCTGCCGGATCGTGACACCCACAGAAACTCCCATCCTCATGCGCCGGCAGGCAGAGCGCGGACGCGCCCTGCCACCCTGCCCTCCAGCGCCCGGTGTGCTGACGCTGGGACTGTATCGGCGCAATCACCTCCGAACCGGGACATCCCACAGCCGACCCGGGACCGGACGCTGGGCGGCCCCGGGGCGATCGCGGGGCCCTGCCACACCCCCGTTGGCAGGGCCCCGCGGTGGAGCCCGTCGGATCAGTTGTCGATCTCGTCCAGGGTCCAGCCCTGGAACCCGGAGTCCTGGGACGCGCCGTTGCAGGCGTAGCCACGCGTCCCCAGGTTCGACGCGTCCAGGCAGATGTTGCCGTTGCCCGCCGAGGCATAGCCGGACTTGATGACCTGCTCGTAGGCGCCGCTGGAGCTGAACCGGTTCACGACGGTCCACGCCTGGTACCAGTTGTCGAAGCTCGGGCCGTTGCACGGGTAGGTGCGCAGCAGCCCCGGGGAGTAGTCGAGGCAGCGGCCGGTGGCCTGGTTCTGCAGCTGGGCCCAGCCGTTGCTGAAGTCCAGGACCTTCCACTCCTGGTAGGACTGGCCGTTGCAGCTGAACGTGCGCAGGTTGTCGCTGCCGTTGGCGCCGGTGTTGGAGTCGTCCAGGCAGCCGTCACCGATCTGCGGGGACCAGCTGTGGAACACGTAGGTGATGTTCGAGGTGAAGTAGTTGGCGGGGCGGCTGGTGGATGCCTGGGCGGTACCGGCGGTGGCCAGGCCGAGCCCGAGGGACATGGTGATGGCGGCGGCGGTGCCGAGGCGGCGAAGGTTCATCAACGCGTGGTCTCCTGTGTTCGCGCGGACAGGGGGGCCGTTCCCCCCGGAGTTGCTGTGAAGCGTCCGCTCGTTGCGTGCCCCAGGCTGCCGTGACGTGCATACAATCCGCTTACAGATGTCCGCATAGGCGGGCTATGTGGTGACACGGGGGATGACAGGGTGGAGTTTCGCCTGTTCGGGCCGTTGCAGGTGCGTGACGATGCCGGGGGGACGTGCCAGGTCTCCCAGGGGCGGTTGCGGACGCTGCTGGCGGCGCTGCTGGTGCACGCGGGCGCGGTGGTGTCCACCGACGCGCTGACCGAGTACGTGTGGGGTGAGGCGGTCCCCGGCCGTCCGCGGGTGGCGCTGCAGGTGATGGTGACCCGTCTGCGCGGCAGCCTGGGCCCGCAGGGCGCGGCCAGGATCAGGACGGTGCGCCCCGGGTACCTGTGCGAGGTGCGGCCGGGGGAGCTGGACGTCGCCCGCTTCGAGGAGCTCCACCGCGCGGGCTCGGCCGCCCTGGTGGCGCGGGACTGGGCGTCCGCCGAGGACTCGCTGGCGGAGGCGCTGGGGCTGTGGCGCGGGCAGCCGCTCGCCGACGTGCCGACCGGCGCCGCCCTGGACCGGTACACCGCCCAGCTGGAATGCACCCGCCTGCACGCCCGCAGGCAGCTCGTCGAGGCGGGCCTGCACCTGGGCCGCCACACCGAACTCCTGGACGACATCTCCGTCCTGGCCCAGGAGCACCCCCTGGACGAGGAACTGCGCGCGCAGTGGATGCTGGCGCTCTACCGCAGCGGACGCCAGAGCGAGGCCCTGGACGTCTACCAGCAGACCCACCGCACACTCGCCCAGGAGATCGGCGTCGACCCGGCCCCGCCACTGCGGGAACTGCACCAGCGCATCCTCAACGCCGACCCCACGCTGACCGCGGTGACAGCCGCCGGAACGAGCGCGGCGGCGCGCGAGCTCCTGGTCCCGTCCCAGTTGCCGGCCAGCACCCGCACCTTCACCGGCCGCACCCGGGAGCTGGAGCAACTCCTGGAGCTGGCCCGCAGGGCGCCGGCCGGGAGCGACGCCGAAATGGTGGTGATCTCGGCCATCGACGGCATGGGCGGGGTCGGCAAATCCGCCCTCGCCATCCATGCCGCCCACCGCGTCCGCGGGCTGTTCCCCGACGGGCAGCTGTTCGTCGACCTGCTCGGCCACACCCCCGGGCTCGCACCGCTGACCGCCGGCGACGCGCTGAGCCGGATCCTGCGGACTCTGGGCGTACCTCCGCAGAGGATCCCGGTCGACCTCGACCAGCGCACCGCGCTCTACCGCCGGCGCCTGGCCGACACCCGCACCCTGATCATCCTGGACAACGCCGCCGACACCGCCCAGGTACGCCCCCTGCTGCTCGACACCCCTGGCTGCCTGGTGGTGGTCACCAGCCGCAGGCGCCTCACCGGCCTGGACGACGCCAACGTCATCTCCTTGGACACCCTCACCCCGGACGAGGCGCTCACCCTGCTGCAAAGGGTCACCAGCCCCCGCCGGGCGACCGAGGACGGTCCAGAGGTGCGTGAGCTGCTCGCCCTGTGCGGATTCCTGCCGCTCGCCGTCCGCATGACCGCCGCCCGCCTGCGCCAGCACCGCACCCTGAGTGTGCGGGACCTCGTCGAGCAGCTGCGCGACGAACACCACCGCCTGGACCATGTCGCGGACAAGGACCGGAACCTCACTGCCGTCTTCGAGACCTCCTACAACTCCCTCCCCGAGCCCGAGCAGCACCTCTTCCGTCGGCTCGGACTGGTCCCCGGACCGGACTTCGACGCCTATGCCGCCGCCAGTCTGACCGGTACCGACCACCGCACCGCCGAGCGCCTCCTGGAATCACTGCTGGACCACCACCTGCTGACCCAGCCCACCCCCGGCCGCTACCAGTTCCACGACCTCGTACGCCTGTACGCCCGCGCCCTGGACGGCGCCGACGCCGCCCCCGACGGGGCACGGGAGCGCGGGAGAGCACTGGAGCGGCTGCTCGACTACTACCAGCACACCGCCGCCGCCGCGGACCGCCACCTCGCCCGCCACAGCCGCCCCGCTCCGGCCTGGCTCCCCGAACCGCCGGCTGCCGCGCCGACGTTGCCGAACCGGGCCGAATCCCTGGTCTGGATGCGCAATGAACGCGAGAACCTGCTGTCCGCCGTCACCCACGCGGACACCCAGCCGCGGCGCGCGATCGCACTCAGCACCGACCTGGCGGCCTTTCTGCTGCAGGAAGGCCCATGGCCCCGAGCAGTGGACCTGCACCAGAACGCGGCCGCGGCCGCGCACCAGCACGGCGACCGCAGCGGCGAAGCCGGCGCCTTGTGGAACCTGGCCCGGGTGCGACAGGCGACGGGAGCCTCATCCGAGGCGATCGGCCTGATGGAGCGGGCCCTGACGATCTACCGGGACATCGGCGACCGCCAGGGCGAGGCCAACACCCTCGCCGAGCTGGGCCGGACACGCTTCGCGACCGCGGACCCCGCGGAAGCGGCCGCAGCCGCAGAGCAAGCCCTGGTGATCTACCAGGACATCGGCGACCGCCGGGGCGAGGCCAACGCCCTGTCCCACTTGGCCCGGGTACGGCAGTTGCGGGGCGACTTCCCAGGCGCGACCGGCCTGCTGGAAAGAGCCCTGCCGATCTACCACGAGGTCGGCGACGCCCTCGGCGAGGCCAACACCCTGTGGGACCTGGGCGGTGCGGAGTTCGTGGCCGGCGACTACCCGGCCGCGGGGCGGCTGCAGGAGCGCGCGGTGGTCATCTACCGGGACATCGGCAGCCTCCACGGGGAGGCCAATGCCCTGTGGGACCTGGGGCGGGTGCGGCACGCCACCCATGACTACGCCGCCTCTGCCCACCTCAACGAGCAGGCCCTGGTGATCTACCAGGAGATCGGCCACCGCCACGGCGAAGCCAACGCCCTCGCCGGTCTGGGCCGGGTACGGCACTCCACCGGGGATTTCGACGCCGCCGCCGGTCTGTACGAACAAGCGCTGGCCATCACCCGGGAGATCGGCCACCGCCACAGCGAAGCCTCAGCCCTGCTGGACCTCGGCCGCACCGGCCTCGCGGCCCGCGACTTCACAGCCGCAGCCGACTTCCTCGACCAGGCGCTGAAGATCTTCCAGGACATCGGAGACCGCCAGAGCGAGGCGGAGACCCTCAATGAGACAGCCGAGCTGATCGCCAGAACCGTCGGCCCCCACGAGGCCCTGGACATCTACCAGCAGGCCCTCCACCTCGCCCGCCAGACCTCCAACCCGGTGAACGAGGCCATGGCCCTGGAAGGCACCGCCCGCTGCCTCGCCCAGCTGTCCACCCCCGCCACCCCACCCAGCACCCCGAACCCCGACCACTGAGCACCCCGCCCCACGACGAAGGCCCAGCCCCCGGTACCTACCGGGTGAGCTGGGCCTTTGTCGTGGGTGCCGGGGGTGCGGCGGGTGTGCCCCAGGCAGGATTCGAACCTGCGACACCGGCTTTAGGAGAGCCGTGCTCTATCCCCTGAGCTACTGAGGCGCGGACTGGTCGGGCCGGTGGGCGGCCCTTGCTGTCCTGGTGGCTGCTGCTGGAGCGGCCGAGGAACAGCGTACCCGGTCCGGGGCTGCGCCCGCGTACAGGTTTCGCTGATCTTGCCCGTGGGGGCTTCAGCGGGAGCGGGCGGAGGAGGACTGGACGGCGGACTCGACCGCTGCCGGGATGGGGGTGTCGCCGCTGACGAGTTCGAGGGCCAGGCCGGCGCTGGCCGGGGTGTGCAGCAGCTGCGCGATCACCGCGGCGACGTCGCGCCTGGGCACGCGGCCGGGGGCGCCGCGATCGGCCAGGTGGTCCGTGGTGAGGGTGACCAGGCCGGTGGCGGGGTCGTCGGTCAGGTGGCCGGGGCGCAGGATCGTCCAGTCCAGGTCGGTGCGGCTGGCGAGGTCGCTGTCGGCCGCGCCCTTGGCCCGCAGATAGGCGGCGAAGCCCGCGTCGGTGCCCGGCGGCGGCTCCCGGTCCGCGCCCATCGAGGAGAGCTGGACGAGCCGGCGCACCCCCGCCCGCTGGGCGGCCTCGGCGAACAGCACCGCGCCGCCCTGGTCCACAGCCTGGGTCCGGGCCATGCCGCCGTGCCCGCCGGCCCCGGCGGCGAACACCGCCGCCTCCGCGCCCGCCAGATCCGCCGCCAGCTGTTCGACGCCGACCGACTCCAGGTCGCACAGCAGCGCCTCCGCCCCGGCGGCCTGCAGCTCGTGCGCCTGGTCGGACCTGCGGATCAGCCCGACCGGGGTGTCCCCGCGCTCCGCGAGGATCCGCTCCAGTTGCAGTGCGACCTGACCGTGTCCACCCGCGATGACGATGCGCATGCTCCCGACCCTAGGAGCCCGGGGCGGCGGATGCGCGCCGGGACGCGCCGCCTTCGGCCAGTCGGGGGCACGGCCGGGGGCGTGCCCGGCACCGGATCCCACTGGATCCGGACCGGGTCACGCCGGGGGGTTGCCGTCGCTGCCGGTCGTGAACGGGCTGACGCTGAGCTGGTCGCCGCAGAGCATCACCTGACCGGGTATCACCAGCGCGGCCTTGTCCCCCGGCGGGTAGATCCGCAGGCTGCTGGAGGTTCCCGAGCAGCTGGTGGCACCGGCGTTCAGGCTGTGGATGGTGTCACTGGCCGAGGCTCCCGGGGCGAGCGTCACCTGGGTGTAGCCGATCGAGTGGTCGAAGGTCGCGGCGGCGCCCATTTGCCTGCCCTGGGCGTCCAGCAGCGACAGCCCGGGGAAGCCGGCCAGCACGCACGGCGCCGTGCCGTGGTTGGTCAGCACCAGGTATCGGTACAGGTTTCCGGCTCCGGCGTCGCTGCCGCCGAGCGCGGCGGTCAGCTGCGTGGTTGCGCAGGTGGTCACCACGCCCCCCTCGGAGCCGGCCGCCGTGGTCGGCGACGAGTACGGCGCCATGGAGGGGCCCCCCGCTCCGGGGGTGGGAACGGCCGACGCGCTGGGGAGCGCCACCGGAGGACTGGTGCTGGCCGATGAGGTGGCGGGGCTGGGCGCGCGGGAGCCGTGGGGGGTGGCTACGGGGACCGGACGAGAGGTGCCACCGGTCGCGGTGACCGGGGGCGCCGCGTTCCAGAACGACCCGGTGACACCCGCCAGGTAGAGCGAACCGGCGGCGACGGCGACGGCGACGCCGCCCCCGGCGACGGCCCGTACCCGTCTGCGCCGGGTGGCCCGGCGGCGGATCCGCTCGAAGGAGCCGGACGGCACCGGCAGCACCTCGGTGGGCCCGAGACCCAGCAGGCGGCCGCCCGGATCACGAGGGTCGCCGAGGTCGCCGATGTCGCCCAGGTCGCCGGGGTCGTGCAAGTCGTGCGGGCCGGACAGGCCCGGGGGCGGCCAGGAATCCTCACGGTCGCGGAAGGGGTCGCGGTCGCGGAAGGGGTCGCGGAACGGGTCACGGTCACGGTCGGGGAACTGGTCGCCGAGGTCTCCGCTCATTGCGCCCCTCCCAGCTTGGCACGCAGCAGTTCCCTGGCGTCGTGCAGATCCGACTTGACCGTTCCCTCGTTCCGTCCCATCAGCGCGGACACCTCGCGTATCGGCAGGTCCGCGTAGTAGTACAGCAGTACCGGCGTGCGCAGCCGCTGCGGCAGCGACTGGACCAGCAGCCGCACGGACGGGTCGCCCGTCTCCGCGTGCTGCTGCTTCACGACTTCCTCCGTGGTGGCGCGCCGCACGGCCCGCCGTTCGCGCTCCATTTTGCGCCAGT
>Ga0302314_10013760_pt1 | contig 13880 bp, 13 predicted proteins | sample III_Palsa_N2_3_FD_200533 | JGI IMG/M metagenome (GOLD analysis project Ga0302314, IMG submission 200533) | Peat permafrost microbial communities from Stordalen Mire near Abisko, Sweden - III_Palsa_N2_3 | ecosystem: Environmental > Terrestrial > Soil > Palsa > Peat permafrost | place: Sweden... | reverse complement strand
CCGTTCTACCTCGCCAGCATCGTCGAATGCCTCGGCTCCAAGGCGCTGGTCGCCGACGAGATGGCCGAGCTCACCGGCCAGAGCTACTACGCCGGCATCGCCCAGGACACCATCGCGATGTCCATCAACGACCTGATCACCGTCGGCGCCACGCCGCTGGTGGTGCAGGCCTACTGGGCCGCCGGCGGCAGCGACTGGTTCAGCGACAAGCAGCGCGCCAAGGCGCTGGTCGACGGCTGGAAGGCCGCCTGCGACACCTGCGGCGTCGCCTGGGGCGGCGGCGAGACGCCGGCGCTGGCCGGCATCGTCGAGAGCGGACGCATCGACCTCGCGTCGTCGTGCACCGGCATCGTCAACCCGAAGAGCCGGCTGTCCGTCGGCGACCACCTGCAGGCCGGCGACGCCATCGTCATCCTCAGCTCCAGCGGCATCCACGCCAACGGGCTGAGCCTGGCCCGCAAGCTGGTCGAGCGCCTGCCCAACGGCTACATGACGCAGGTCGAGCCGGGCGTGTCCTACGGCGAGGCCCTGCTCGCGCCGACCACGCTGTACTCGCCCGTCACCGAGGCCCTGGCCGCCGCCGGCCTCACGGTGCACTACAGCGCCAACATCACCGGCCACGGCTGGCGCAAGCTGCTGCGCCATCCGAAGCCGTTCACCTACCGCATCGACAAGGTGCCCGCCGTGCCGCCGGTGCTGAAGTTCATCCAGCAATGGGCCAAGCACGACGACCGCGAGGCCTACAGCACCCTCAACATGGGCGCCGGCTTCGCCCTGTTCATGCCCGCCGACCAGGCCGCCCAGGCCTGCCAGATCGCCGAGGACCTCGGCATCGGCGCCTGCATCGCGGGCCAGGTCGAGGACGGGCCGAAGCAACTGCTCATCGAGCCGCTGAACATCCGGTTCGGCGACGACGACCTGCAGCTGCGATAAGTTTTGTACCGAGGCTTCGGCGCGCCAGGAATGGCCCCGAAGTCGCCTACAATCGTCGGTGACGGGCCTCCTCGCATGGAAGCACGGCCAACCGGGTCAGGTCGGGAACGAAGCAGCCCTAACTGTTGTGACCAGTGCCGGGGTAAGGCTCGTCACCTATTCTTGCCCCTTGAAGACCGCCCGTGAGGCGGTCTTTTCGTTGGGGCGCTCGCAATGATGGGGCCAGGTCTCGCGTGGCAATCAGACACGAGTTGGTCGGTGCGTCAGTAGGCAAGCGCCGTATTTCGGGTTGCGAGGCCAACCCTTGGCGCTCACGTCGAAGCAGTCCGCGCAGCGCTCGGCCTTTGCGACTGCCTCGTCATCCAATTCGCAGCCACTTCGCCAAGGTCACGCCATCCAGCCGCCCGCTGTACATCCGCCGCACGATCGCGCCTTCGTGATACCCCCGCTCGTTGTAGAAACTCCGCGCCGCCTCGTTATCCATCCGCGCCTCGACCCGGATCTTCCGCGCCCCCGCCGCGACGGCCGCCTCCTCGAGCCACCGCAGCAACGCACTCCCCACCCCCCGCCGCTGCTGCGAGCGATGCACCGCGAACAGCAGCAGGTGCGCGTCGTCCTCCGCGTAGTACATGACGCCGAACGCCGCCACCGCGCCCGGTGGGCCGACGACGATGACGTTGGTGTCGGGATCGGCGATCGCGTGCCGCACGCGCGGCTCGCGCCACGTCCACGGCAGGCCGTGCTCGATCTCGTCGCGCGACAGCGCGGCGATGGCCGCGGCGTCCTCGCGCGTGGCGAGGCGGATGGTCAGGGACGGTGTCATGCGATGGCTGGTCGTGCCCGCCCAGGCTACCTGAAGCCGCACTGACCGCGTTCAAGCCCACGTGCCATGTGACTTTCCGGCTGGCGAAGGCGCGCCGATCGCGAAGCGCCTATGCTCTGCGCCCAATGCGTCCGCCTCACCGGAGCCGAAACTGAATTCCGAGATCCATCCCGACGGCCTGCCAACGCCGCAACGCTGGTGGGCCATGGCCGCCATCGCGATCGCGGTCACCATGGCCGTGCTCGACTCCGCGGTCGCCAATATCGCGCTGCCGTCGATCGCGCGGCACCTGGGCATCACGCCGGCCGAGTCGGTGTGGGTGATCAACGCGTACCAGCTGGCGATCGTCGTGCTGCTGTTGCCGCTGGCCGCGCTGGGCGAGCGGGTCGGCTACCGGCGTGTCTACCTGGTCGGACTGGGGCTGTTCACGCTGGGATCGCTCGCGTGCGCGCTGTCGGGCACGCTGGAGGCGCTGGTGATCTCGCGCATCGCGCAGGGCGTGGGCGCGGCGGGGATCATGGCGGTCAACGGCGCGCTGGTGCGCTTCACGTTCCCGCAGGCGTCGCTGGGCCGCGGGGTCGGGTTCAACGCGCTGGTGGTGTCGGTGGCGGGCGCGATCGGGCCGACGGTGGCGTCGGGCATCCTGGCGATCGGACCGTGGCAGTGGCTGTTCGCGGTGAACGTGCCGATCGGCGTCGTCAACATCGTGTTCGCGGCGCGGGTGCTGCCGTGGTCGACGCTGTCGGACAAGTCGCCCGACTGGCTCAGCGCCGCGCTCAGCGCGCTGACCTTCGGCCTGTTCTTCATCGGCATCGACACGCTCACGCACGGCGCGAACCAGGGCGCGCTGGCCGCGGCGGAGCTGGTCGTGGGCGTGCTGGCCGGCGTCGCGCTGTTCGTGCGCGAGCGCCACGAGAAGCGCCCGCTGATCCCGATCGACCTGCTGCGCATCCCGATCATCGGGCTGTCGGTGGCGACGTCCATCTGCTCGTTCGCCGCCTACATGCTGGCGTTCCTCGCCCTGCCGTTCTGGTTCCAGTCGGTGCTGCATCGCGACCAGGTGCAGACCGGCCTGCTGATGACGCCGTGGCCCGTGGGCGTCGGCCTGGTGGCGCCGTTCGCCGGACGGCTGGCCGACCGCATCCCCGCCGCGATCCTCGGCAGCGTCGGCCTGCTGGTGCTGGCGATCGGGCTGGGCCTGCTGTCGCTGCTGCCGGCCGACGCGTCGGCGCTGGACATCGTCTGGCGCATGACGCTCTGCGGCCTCGGCTTCGGCTTCTTCCAGGCGCCCAACAACCGCACGATGCTGGGCAGCGCGCCGCGCGACCGCGCGGGCGCGGCGGGCGGCCTGCTGGCCACCGCGCGGCTGACGGGCATGACGGGCGGCGCGACGATCGCGGCGCTGGTCTTTCGTACCGTGTCGCAGGACGCGGAGCACGTGTGCCTGCTGATCGCCGTGGCGCTGGCCGTCGGCGGCGGGCTGGCCAGCCTGTCGCGGCTGAGGGCCCGCGCGGCGACGCCCGCGGCCTGAACTCAGCCGCGCTGGCGCGCCCGGTGCAGCGTCTCCAGCGTGATGTGCCGCACCTCCAGCTTGCTCTGCTCGATGTGCGCCTTGAGCAGGCTGACGGCGTCGTCGGCGCGGCGCCGCGTGATCGCGCGCAGGATGCGGGCGTGCTCGTCGTAGGTGGCGTCGATGCGCGCCGGCTTCGTGAAGTCGAGCCGGCGGATGATGCGGATGCGCTCGGTGATCTCGTGGTGCACGCGCGCCATCTCGCGGTTGCCGCCGGCGGCCACCAGCTGGGCGTGGAACTGCTCGTCGAGCCGGCCGACCGTGGCACTGTCGGCGAGGCGCTCGGCGGCCGGCACGAGCCAGACCTCGGCCAGCGCCGCGAGTCCCGGGCGCTGCTCGGCGGTGGCGAGCTGGCGCGCCGAGTGGCACTCGATCAGCACGCGCAGGTCGTAGAGCTCGTCGAAGACGTCGAAGTCCAGCGGCGCCACCTGCCAGCCGATCTTGGGCATCACGCGCAGGAAGCCTTCGCGCTCGAGGCGCTGCAGCGCCTGGCGCAGCGGCGTGCGGCTGACGGCCACGCCTTGCGCGAGCTCGCTCTCGCTGAAGCGGTCGCCCGGCATCAGCGCGAACTCGAAGATCATCTGCTTGATCTGCGCGTAGGCCTGGTCGGCGAGGGTCGTGGGTTCGGGCGTGGACACGCGCGGAATGATAGACGGCGCCGCGGACACGTTTGTCTTCACGCGAACGGGATCATGCTGACGTGGGCGGAAACGATCTTCCACGTCGGCACAGACGTGCCCGCTTCCGTCAGCCGCACCCAGGTCTGGCTCTGGAAGCCGCGCAGCGGCGTGTCGCTGCGCACGAACTCGCAGTACGCCACGGCCATCGCGTCGCCGAAGCTCGTCACGCGCAGTTCCTCGATGCGCCGCGTGAAGTCGGGCGTCGGGCTCGCGCGGCGGAACGCGCGCATCTCCTCGATGCCGAGCTGGCGGTCGGCGATGCCGTAGCGCGTCAGGCGCGCGTCGGTCCAGAAGAAATCGATCAGCGCATCGACGTCGTTGGCCATGAACGCCTTCTCGTAGGCCCAGAACTGGCGCGTGACGTCCTCGACGACGGTCGGCAGGTCGATCTCGGGCCCGTTCATCGCGACTCCAGCCAGGCGCGCCAGCCGCCGTGCGCGCTGATGTCGCGCGCGCCGGCCAGCCCATGCGGCTCGCAGATGAAGCCCTTGACCCAGCGGCCGTCGGCCAGCTCGACCGAGCCCAGGCCCAGCGGCGGCGGGATCAGCGCGAGGAAGCCGCCGACGGCCTCCAGCGGCATGTCGTAGACCTCCACCTCGATCGCGACGCCGCCCTCGGCGCGCGCCAGGCCCGGCTTGGCGGGCGTGGTGTCGGGCAACGCGAACAGCTTGTAGGCCGGCACGGTGCGCGTGCGCGCCACGAAGCGGCAGCCGCGCTCGACGAGCTGTCCGTGCAAGGGCATGCCCTGCAGGTGCGCGCCGACGACCGCCAGCCGCAGCACCGGCGCGGACAGCGGCACGCGCGCGGGCGCACGGTCGTCCGCGTTCGCGTCGCGCAGGCGCGCGCCCAGCGTCGCCGGGCCCGCGCGTTCCCAGGCGAAACCCCAGCGCACCAGCGCGGCGTCGCTGCCGCCGGGCGCGATGAAGGTGACGCCGAACGGCAGCCCGTCGCTCGTCACGCGCGAGGGCAAGGCCAGCGCGGCCAGGCCCAGCAGGTTGACGAAGTTGGTGTACAGCCCCAGCTCCGCGTTGCGCTCGAGCGGCTCCGCAGCGACGGCCGCGCGCGTCGGGCAGGTCACCGCGGTGGGCACCATCAGCGCGTCGACCGCCTGCCACATCGGCGCGATGCGCGTGCGCAGTTCCTCGAGCGTGTAGCGGCCGCTGAACACGGCGTCGCCGTCGAACCAGTCGGCCGACTCCATGATGCCGCGCACGACCGGGTCGATCGCGTCGGGGTCGGACGCCAGCAGGCCCTCGGCGACGAGATGGCGCTCGGCCACCCACGGGCCTTCGTACAGCAGCCGCGCCACCTCGAACAGCGGCGCGAAGTCGATCTCGACCAGCTCGGCGCCCAGCGTTCGCGCGCGTTCGCAGGCCGCGTCGAACGCGCGATCCCAGCCGAGCGCGGGGTCGCAGCCCGGCAGCCTCGGAACGCCCAGGCGCGGCGGCCTGTCGCCCTGCCCCAGCCAGTCGGGCCGCAGCACCGGCTCGTTGAAGCGCGCCTCGTCGGCGGCGCCTTCGAACAGCGCCATCACCTGGGCCGCGTCGGCGACGGTCAGCGCCAGCACCGAGACGACGTCCAGCGAACGGCACGCCGGCAGCACGCCCGCCATCGGCACCGAGCCGGGCGTCGGCTTCAGTCCGACGAGGTTGTTGAAGCCGGCCGGCACGCGGCCCGAGCCGGCGGTGTCGGTGCCGAGCGCGAACGGCACGAGGCCGCGCGCCACCACCGACGCCGAGCCCGAGCTGGAGCCGCCGCTGACGTAGGCCGCGTCGAACGTGTTGGGCACCACGCCGTAGGGCGAGCGCGTGCCCACGAGGCCGGTAGCGAACTGGTCGAGGTTGGTCTTGCCCACGAGGATCGCGCCGGCCGCGCGCAGCCGGTCGACGGCCGTCGCGGACGTTTCGGCCGTGTACGCGAAGGCGGGGCACGCGCCCGTCGTGGGGATGCCGGCGACGTCGATGTTGTCCTTCACCGCGAACGGCACGCCCCACAGCGGCGTCGCGGCGTCGGGCGCGGGCGGCAGCGCGGCGAGCTGGTCGAGCACGTATTGCGTCGGCGCGCGCCAGATCCAGGCGGTGTCGCGCGCCTCGAAGGTCTCGACCAGCGCCGGCAGCAGGTCGGCCGGACGGACGCCGTCGGCATAGGCCCGGCGCCAGTCGGCGAGCGTGTGCAGCGGGATCATGCGTGCAGTCCTCCGATCAGGGCGGCGGCGGGCGCCGTCCAGCCGACGATCGCGCCCTGCGCGGCGATCATCGCCAGCGTGGCGGCCTTGAACTCGTCGAAGTAGCTCTCGGTGGCGTCCTCCACCAGCAGGCAGTCGTAGCCGCGGTCGTTGGCCTCGCGCATGGAGGTCTGCACGCACACCTCGGTGGTGACGCCCATGAAGACGAGGTGCGTGATGCCGAACTCCTGCAGCGTCTCGTGCAGGCCGGTGTCGAAGAAGGCGCCCTTGCCGGGCTTGTCGATGACGATCTCGCCGTCGACCGGTGCCAGCTCGGGCACGATCTCGTTGCCGGGCTCGCCGCGCACGAGCACGCGGCCCATCGGGCCGGTGTCGCCGATGCGCAGCGCGGGCGCGCCGCGCAGGCGCTTGGCCGGCGGGCAGTCCGACAGGTCGGGTAGGTGCGACTCGCGCGTGTGGATCACCAGGCCGTCGAGCGCGCGCCACGCGTCGAGCACGCAGCGCACGGTGGGGATGATGGCCTGCAGGCGCGTGACGTCGTTGCCCAGGCTCGCGCCGAAGCCGCCGGGCTCGACGAAGTCGCGCTGCATGTCGATGATCACCAGCGCGGTGGTCGCGACGTCGAACTCGAACGCGAACGGCCTGGCGGCGATGGACGTCATGCGGCCTCCTTGACCGGCGGCTCGGCCACGCGCCCGGCGTCCGTCGAATGCGCCTTGCCGCCCATGAACGCGCCCAGCGAGCGGCGGTCGGCCGCGGCGGCGGGCACGTCGTGCACGATGCGGCCCTCGCTCATCACGACGATGCGGTCGGCCAGCAGCAGCAGTTCGTCGAGATCCTCGCTGACCAGCAGCACCGCGGCACCTTCGTTGCGCGCCTTCATGATGCGGGCGTGGATCTCGGCGACGGCGGCGAAGTCGAGGCCGAAGACCGGGTTGCTGACCAGCAGCAGCTGCACCTCGCCGGCCAGCTCGCGCGCCAGCACCGCGCGCTGCACGTTGCCGCCCGACAGGCTGCGGATCGGCGCGCGTTCGCCCTGCGTCTTCACGCCGTACTCGGCGATCCACGCGCGCGCCCGCTCGCGCAGCGCGCCCCAGCGCACCGCGCCCGCGCGCTCCCACGGGCGCTGGTCGTAGTCGCGCAGCGCCATGTTGGCCGCGACGCTCAGGTCGCCGACGCAGGCGTTGCCCAGCGGCTCCTCGGGCAGGCTGCGCACCTTGCGCGCGCGGTTCTCGGCGCGCCGTGCATGGAACGGCCGGCCGTCGACCAGCACCGTGCCCGCCTCGACGGTGCGCTGGCCGCCGAGCGACTGCATCATCTCGCGCTGGCCGTTGCCGCTGACGCCGGCGACCCCCACGATCTCGCCCGCGCGCACGTCGAGGTCGAGCGCGCGCACCGCGGGCTCGCCGCGATCGCCCAGCACCTCGAGCTTGCGGATCGAGAGCTTGACCGCGCCCGGCGCCGCGGACGACCGCGTCGGCGCATCGGCCGCGGCCTTGGCGTCGCCGACCATCGCGACGGCCAGCGTCTCGGGCGTGCGTTGCGCCACCGGCCCGCTCTCGATGAGCCGGCCGCGGCGCAGCACGCTGACGTCGTCGGCATGGGCCATCACCTCGCGGAACTTGTGCGTGATCAGGATCACCGAGCAGGCGCCGCTGCGCGCCCGCGCGCTCAACGCGCCCAGCACCTCGTCGGCTTCCTGCGGCGTCAGCACCGAGGTCGGCTCGTCGAGGATCAGCAGCCGCGGCTTGAGGAACAGCTGCTTGAGGATCTCGAGCTTCTGCTTCTCGCCGGCCGACAGGTCCACCGGCGTGGCGTCCAGCGGCAACGCGAACGGCGCGCCGGCCATGAACTCCTCGAGCTCCGCCTTCGCCGATTTCCATCGGATCGCCAGCGGCAGGCGGCCGCGCGCGAGCAGCAGGTTCTCGGCGACCGTCATCCCGGGCACCACCGTGAAGTGCTGGTAGACCATGCCGATGCCGAGATCGCGCGCGATCGTGGGCGAGTGGATGTCCTGCTCGCGGTCGTCGACCAGCACGGCGCCGTCGTCGGGCCGGTAGTAGCCGACGATGCACTTGACCAGCGTGCTCTTGCCCGCGCCGTTCTCGCCCAGCAGCGCGTGCACGGTGCCGGGACGCACGGTCAGCGTCACGGCGTCGAGCGCGGTGAACGCGCCGAAGCGCTTCGTGAGCTCGTAGGTGGACAGCGTGAGCGAAGTCATGAAGAAGCCTCCGGCCCGCGGCCCGCGGTGCGAGCTGCCTTCGGAGCGGCCGTGCGCATGTTCATGTCACATCGTCCTCAGCACGTCGATGACGGCCAGCGAATCGGACACCGCGCCGAATACCCCACCCTGCATCCGGATCATCTTCAGCGCGGCCTCGTGGTTGCCGCGGTCGGTGGCGCCGGTGCAGTCCGACAGCATCACGCACTCGAAGCCGCGGTCGTTGGCGTCGCGCATCGTCGTGTGCACGCAGACGTCGGTCGTGATGCCGGTGAGGATGATGTTGCGGATGCCGCGCGTGTGCAGCAGCAGCTCGAGGTCGGTGGCGTAGAACGAGCCCTTGCCGGGCTTGTCGATGATGGGCTCGCCGGCGATCGGGTAGAGCTCGGGGATGATGTCCCAGCCCGGCTCGCCGCGCACCAGGATGCGGCCGCACGGGCCGGCGTCGCCGATGCCCGCGCCCATCTGGCGCGAACGCCAGCGCTTGTTGGGCGGCAGGTCGGACAGGTCGGGCCGATGGCCTTCGCGCGTGTGGACCACCAGCAGGCCGACGCGGCGCGATTCCTCCAGCAGCCGCCTGATCGGCGCGATCGGCGCGCGCGTCAGCGACAGGTCGTAGCCCATCTTGTCGACGTAGCCGCCGACGCCGCAGAAGTCGGTCTGCATGTCGATGACGACCAGCGCGGTGTTGGCCGAGGTGAACGCGCCGTCGTAGGGCCAGGCATAGGGTTCGGAACGGAGGGTGGGCATGTCGTTCTCCGAAAGGGACATTCAGCGCGAGACGCCGAGCTCGGCCGGCGCGCCGCGCAGCGAGCCGCGCGGGGACGAGGTCGCGATCAGGATCGCCAGCGTCAGCGCATACGGCACCGCGCTGAACAGGTAGTAGCCGCCGCTGATGCCCACGCTCTGCAGCGCCGGGCCGATCGCGCCGGCGCCGCCGAACAGCAGTGCCGCGCCGAGGCAGCGCCACGGCCGCCAGCGCGCGAAGATCACCAGCGCCACCGCGATCAGCCCCTGCCCGCTCGACAGGCCCTCGTTCCAGCTGCCCGGGTAGTACAGCGACAGCGACGCGCCGCCCATGCCCGCGATGAACCCGCCGGCCGTGGTCGCGGCGATGCGCACGCCGTTGACCGAGTAGCCGAGCGCGCGGGCCGCGTCGCTGGAGTCGCCCGCCATGCGCACGACCAGCCCCGGCCGCGTGTTCGCGAAGCCCCAGTGCAGCAGCGCGGCGAGCAGCACGCCGAGCGGGAACAGCGCGTTGATGGCCAACGCGGATTGCACCTGCGACGAGGCGCTCCACCAGCCGAGCGGCAACGACGGGATCTGCGCGGCCTGCGGCTGGATCAGCGGCTTGCCGAGATAGAACGCGAGGCCCGTGCCCAGCAGCATCAGCGCGATGCCGGTGGCGATGTCGCTGACGCGCGGCAGCGAGCACAGCACGCCGTGCAGCAGCGCCAGCAGCGCGCCGCTGAAGCCGGCGAGCAGCACGCCCAGCCACCATACCCCAGTGAGGTATGAGCCCGCGAAGCCGGCCATCGCGGCGAGCACCAGCACGCCCTCGAGGCCGAGGTTGATGCGGCCCGACTTCTCCGTCAGGCATTCGCCCAGGCTCACGAACAGGAACGGCGTGCCGACCCGCACGGCGCCGCCGACGATCGCGAACAGCAGGGTCATCCAGGCGTCCGGATTCATCGCGCGATCTCCCGGTTGAGCGACGTCATGCGGCCGCCTTGTCGACGACGGCTTCGGCGGCCGCGACGGCCTGCGCCGGCTTGGCCGGCTTGCCCTGGATCACGCCGAACGCCGGCCGCGCGGCCAGCAGCGGGACCAGCCGCCCGCGCAGCGCCTCGGCGCCGAGGATGCAGACGAAGGCGAAACCCTGCAGCACCAGCACCGACGCGTCGGGCAGGCCCAGCCGGCGCTGCAGCAGGCTGCCGGCCGCGGCGAAGCCGCCGAACAGGATCGCCACCGGCGGGATCGCCCACGGGTTGTGGCGCGCGACGAAGCTCACCAGGATGCCGGTGTAGCCCATGCCCGCGATCACCGAGGCGTTGGCCGAGGTCTGCACCGCCGCGACCTCGATCGCGCCCGCGAGGCCCGCGCACGCGCCTCCCAGCGCGCACGCGAGCACCACCAGCCTGTCGGTGGCCAGGCCCACCAGGCGCGCGGCGCGGGCGTTGCCGCCGACCACGCGCAGCGAGAACCCTTGCGCCGTGAAGCTGAGCCAGGCGCCGAACAGCACGCACGCGGCGATGCCGATCACGAGGCCCCAGTGCACGTCGCCGAGGAACGAGTCGGGCGCGATCGCGCCGATCTGCAAGGAGGCGTCCAGCGGTCGCGTCGACGGCTTGTTGAGGCTGGCCGGATCGCGCATCGGGCCTTCGACGAAGTGCTTGAACAGCGCGATCGCGATGTAGCCCAGCAGCAGGCTCGAGATCGTCTCGTTGACGCGCCGCCACTGCCGCAGCACGCCCGCCAGCGCGACCCACAGCGCCGCGAGCAGCGCGCCCGAGCCCAGCACCATCGCCGAGCCCGGCACGCCGCCCGGCACCTTCATGATGTACGGCAGCGCCGCGCAGCCGAGCGCGCCGAGCGCCAGGGCGCCCTCCCCGCCGATCACCGTCAGGCCGGTCTGCGCGGGCAACGCGACCGCCAGCGCCGTGAGCATCAGCGGCGACGCGCGCTGCAGCGTGTTCTGCCACGAGAACGCGTCGCCGAACGCGCCGCGCAACAGGATGCTCCAGACCTCCAGCGGACTCCGGCCGCCGAACCAGCAGAACACGCCGAACAGGAGCAGCGCCGCCGCCAGCGCCATCACGGGCAGCAGCAGCGCTTCGGCGGAGGCGTGCCAGTTGCGGGGCGTGCTCATGGCGTCATGCCTTGCCGATGACGCCTTCGACCAGGTAGTTCATCCCCTCGAGCGCCATGTCGGTCTGCTTGTAGACCTTGCCCGCCGGGATCACGACCTTGCCGGTGTTGTCCTTCAGCTCGCCCTTGAAGATGTCGAACTTGTCGGCCAGCATCGCGGCGCGGACGGCGTCGGCCTGCTTGCGCGCGGCGTCGCTCACTGCGGGACCGTAGGCCGAACTCTTGACGAAGCCTTCCTTCAGGCCGCCGCGCACGAAGTTCGGATGCGGCTTGCCGGTCTGCGCGGCGTCGATGATGATCTTGTAGGGCACGATCCAGTTCCACTCCGCGCCGGTGAGATAGGCCTGCGGCGCCAGCCTGGCCTGGCTCGCGTGGTAGCCGCAGACGAACTTGCCGCGCTTGGCCGCGGTCTCGACGATCACCTTCGGGCCGTCGACGTGCATCGTGAAGACGTCCACGCCCTGGTCGGCCAGGCTGTTGGTCGCCTCGGCCTCCTTCACGGGCATGCTCCAGTCGCCGGTGAAGATCACGGTGGTGGTGATGTCGGGATGCACCGAGCGCGCGCCGAGCGTGAACGCGTTGATGTTGCGCAGCACCTGCGGGATCGGCTTGGCCGCGACGAAGCCGAGCTTCCTGCTCCTGGTCGCGAAGCCCGCGACGACGCCGTTGAGGTACTGCGCCTCGTCGATGTAGCCGAAGAAGCTGCCGACGTTGGTCGGATGCTTGCCCGCCGTCCACAGGCCGCCGCAGTGCGCGAAGCGCACGTTCGGGTTCTTCGGCGCCAGCGCGAGGATGTGCGGGTCGAAGTAGCCGAACGAGGTCGGGAACAGCAGCGTGGCGCCGTCCTGCGAGATCATGCCCTGCATGGTCTTCTGCACGGCGTTGGTCTCGGGCACGTTCTCCTCCTCGACCACCTTCAGCCCCGGCATCTTCTTGACTGCCGCCGCGGCGTCGGCATGCGACTGGTTGTAGCCATAGTCGTCGCGCGCCCCCACGTAGATGAAGCCCGCGGTGAGCGGCTTCTGGGCGAGCGCGCGGCCCGAGAGGCCGACGAGGCCCACCGCGCCGGCGGCCTGGATCAACTCGCGACGATTCCAACGTTGTACGGTCATTGCGCTCGCTCCTCTTTCGACACGGAAGGACGTTGCCGGACGCTTTAGCCGGCCTGATCACACCGCTTGGTGTTCCGGTCGGTATACAAGCACGATCGATGCCAGCCGCCGCGCCCGGGAGACCCGTCGACGGCGCACAAGACGCGTGCGCGAAAGGCGCGAGCGACGCACAGCGGACGGGCATGCGTGCACCGCTTCGACCGCCTGTCGGGCACATGCATTGCCCAGTCGTGATCGCTCGCAACGGTTCTTCACCGGAGCCCCGGATTTCGTTCGCTCGACGGGAAAGAACTTCCGATGTGGAAGTCCACACCCTGTCAACTGAGCCCCCGGCGCCCCGCGTTACAAGCACATGGACTCGATCGATCGTCGGTCGGTGATCCACACAACTCACCAAGGAAATCACAATGAACAAGCTCCTCGCCGCCCTGATCGCTTCCCTGTTCGCTTCGATGGCCATGGCCCAAGCCAGCGCGCCCATGGCGACCCCCGCCGTCACCAAGGCTGAAACCAAGGCCGACAAGGCCGACGCCAAGGCCGCCAACTCCGAAGCCAAGACCGACGCCAAGGCCGACACCAGCGTGAACAAGGCGCAGTCCAAGGCCTCGAAGAAGAAGGCCGACGCCGCCGCCGACGCGTCGAAGACGAAGGCCAAGGCGCAAGCCAAGGTCGACAAGGCCGACCCGTCGGACAAGGCCAAGCAGGAAGCCAGGGCCGAGAAGACCGAGGCCGGCGCCAATGCCGACCAGGCCAAGACCGACGCGAAGGCCGACACCAAGGTCTCCAAGGCCAAGGTCGACGCGAAGTCGGACAAGACCAAGGCCGCCATCAAGACGCAGAAGACCCAGGCCGAAGGCCAGGCCGACGTCGACAAGGCCGCCGCCAAGCAGTAAGCGACACGCGCGAGGCCGCCGCCGCGATGCGGTGGCCTCGCACATACCGACGACGAGGCACCTCCTGCGCGAGGTGCCTCGTCGTTGTCGTTCATACCCCATGCTGTATCCAAACGCGTGGGAAGCGGCGCGATGTCGCGCCTCGGCGAATCCTGCCTGCGCGAGCGCGACCGCACGGATGCCTCAGGCTATCGACAGATGGATGTCGACTTGGGCGTCGTCGAATGCATCGCGCGGCGACGCGGGCCCGACGGCGGCATCTACCGCGGGCCCGGGCACTGGCAGCGCATCCACAGCGTCGGGACGAACCCGTCCGCGTCGCGTGCGCCGGGCAACGAAGGTCGGCCGATGGATTGCGTCAAGTGACGCGCGGGATCAGGGCGCCTGCTTGGCCCCGGCGGGCGCCGACGCGTTGTCCGAGGCCAGGAAGCGATCTGCGCGCGCCTGCGCGTTGGCGATCGCCTCGGCGACGCTTTCCTTGTGCGCCGGGGCATGCTGCGCCGTTGTCGCCACAAGCGGCGTGGCCGGCGGCAGCGCACGCGCCACGCGCGACGGCCCGGCCGCGCGGACCGACGCCGTCGGCACCGCGGCCGCG
>Ga0302314_10013758_pt1 | contig 13881 bp, 12 predicted proteins | sample III_Palsa_N2_3_FD_200533 | JGI IMG/M metagenome (GOLD analysis project Ga0302314, IMG submission 200533) | Peat permafrost microbial communities from Stordalen Mire near Abisko, Sweden - III_Palsa_N2_3 | ecosystem: Environmental > Terrestrial > Soil > Palsa > Peat permafrost | place: Sweden... | reverse complement strand
CTGCGCCGCGCCGCGCCGGAGGACGTGGAAGCCCTGCACGAGATCCTGTCCGACCCGGTCGCCATGCGCTTCTGGTCGAGCCCGCCGCACCGCAGCCTCGAACAGAGCCGGGTGTGGCTGGACGGCATGATCGCCGACGGTCCGCCGCTCGGCGAGGACTTCGTGATCGAGCACCAGCGCCGCGTGATCGGCAAGGCCGGCTGTTGGCGGCTGCCGGAGATCGGCTACATCCTGCACCCGCGGCATTGGGGCCAAGGCTTCGCCGCCGAAGCCTGCAGCGCGGCGATCGCCCACATCTTCGCCACCTACGATCTGCCCGCCATCACCGCCGACGTGGACCCGCGCAACGAAGCCTCGCTGCGCCTGCTGGCGCGGCTCGGCTTCGCCGAAACCGGCCGCGCCACCGCGACTTACGAAATCGAGGGCGAGATCAGCGACAGCATCTATCTGGCGCTAGGGCGGGGCGGCTGAGTAGCCGGCTAACGAAGCAGCTTCGTGACGTCACGGCCGGGTCCGAAAACACGCACGATTTCGATGCGTAGCGCAGCGCTGCGATACGCGATGAGGTAGCGGCGCAGAACCGTCCTGAAGCGAAGCGAGCTTGGTAGGATCCGGACCTCGATGACCCAGGCCGGGTCGACGCGCCAGTTGTTCGCAACCCTTGAAAATGCCGTCCCGGAGCCGATCGGCGGCGTCGGGATCGCTCGCCGCGATGTCGTCGACAATCTCCTCGATCTCCTGGAGCGCTATCTCGGAGATCTCGTAGTCGTTCATGTCCTGCGGCGACGCCGCTCGACGGTCTCCGTGACTCTGCGATAGGCCTCGCCGCTGCTTACGCTTCTTCCCTGGTCGAGCTGATCGAGGCCCTCCTGAAGCTCGGCGTTAAGCTGGCTGATCAGCCTTTCACGCTCTGTCTCGGACTCAAACAACCGGCGCAGCGCCTCTCGGACCACTTCGCGGGTGGTGGAGTAGAGGCCGTTTTCCACTTTCTCGGCGATGCGGCGTTCGAGTTCGGCGGTGAGGGAGATATTGAAGTGCCGATAATAGCATTTTTTGCCATTTCTTGAAGCCCTGACGCCTCACGACATAGGGTTCGCCGGCGGCGGGGGATCGCCCGGTAGCGGGATGAACTCGTCGTGGTCGAGATCGGGCAGCTTCATGCGGCCGGCGCGCCAGTCGGCCTTGGCCTGTTCGATGCGGTCCTTCGACGACGAGACGAAGTTCCACTCGATGAACCGTTCGCCGATCGGCTCGCCGCCCAGCAGCATGATGACGGCGTCGGTCCTGGCGGTGAACAGCACCGGCTCTCCGGGCGCGAACACGAGCATCTGGCCTCCGTGAAAGCTGCGGCCGTCCACCTCCGCCTCGCCTTCGACGACGAAGGCCGCGCGCTCCGGATACTCGGCTGGCAGCTGCGCCGTGGCGCCGGCCCGCAGCCGCCAGTGGACGTAGAACATCGGCGAATCGATCTTCACATTCGCCTTGGCGCCGAACGCCTCGCCCGCGATCAGCCGCGCCCACAAGCCATTGCCCTCATAGGTCGGCAGGTCCTCCGGTCCGTGGTGGGCGAACGCCGGATCGGTCTCCTCGGCCTCGGTCGGCAGGCCGACCCAGGCCTGGATGCCATGCATCGCCCCGCCGGTGCGGCGCAGATGGTCGAACCGCTCGGAATGGGTGATGCCGCGCCCGGCGGTCATCCAGTTCATCTCGCCCGGCGTGATGGCGATCTCGGAGCCGACACTGTCGCGGTGGGTGATCTCGCCGTCGAACAGATAGGTGACGGTGGAGAGGCCGATGTGCGGGTGCGGCCGCACGTCGACACTGCGCGGGATGCCGGGCGGGAACTGGATCGGTCCCATGTGGTCGAAGAACACGAACGGCCCCACCATCCGGTGCTGCGCGAACGGCAGCACCCGCCCGACCTCGAACCCGCCCAGGTCGCGCCGCCGCGAATCGATGACGAGTTCGATCATGGTCAGCTCCGGGGTTTAGACTCTCGCCGGGATATGGTTGCTGATCAGGCCAAGCGGAACCGTGGTCGAGTTCTTCACCGAGCGCACCACGATGCGGCTCTCGATGTTGGAGACCAGGCCGAGCGACAGGATCTTCTCGCGCAGGAAGTCGTCGAACGCGTGCATGTCGCGCGTGACGATGCGCAGCTCATAGTCGGCCGCGCCGGTGACCGTGGCGCACTGCACCACCTCGGGCCAGCGCTGCACCGAGGTCTCGAAGGTCTCGAGATTGTCCTTGGTCGGCAGCGACAGCTTGACCGTACAATAGACCTCGAAGCTGAGTCCCAGCTTCTCGCGGTCGAGGATGGTGACGCGGCGCTGGACGATTCCCTCGTCCTCCAGCCGCTTGATCCGCCGCCAGCAGGGGCTGGACGACAGGCCGACGCGCTCGGCGATCTCGGCGACCGAGAGGCTGGCGTCGTGCTGGATCAAATCGAGGATACGGGCATCCACAGAGTCCAGGACATCAGACAAGTTTTTCCCTCCTTTCCATGCTATTCGATATGGAAATTGCCGCAGCCAACTCATTTACGGGCATGGCTTTGGCAGGGCACACGTCCGCCTTATATGTTCTTGCGAGCCGCTCCGAAAGGGCGGTGGGAAAGAAATTGCTATGCGACACTCCGAAGTCACGCTTGACGACAAGTTTTTGCTCGAAGATGGGCGAGTTTTCATCACCGGCGTCCAGGCGCTGGTGCGCGTCCTGCTGGATCGGCGCCGGCTCGATGCGCGCGACGGACTGAAGACCGCGGGCTTTCTCTCCGGCTATCGCGGCTCGCCGCTGGGGGGCCTCGACCAGCAGGCCCACCGCGCGGGCAAGTTCCTTGCCGCCAGCGACATCGTGTTCAAGGAAGGCGTGAACGAGGACCTCGCGGCGACGGCGGTCTGGGGCACGCAGCAGGCCAACCTGTTTGCCGGCGCTAAGTTCGATGGCGTGTTCGGCATGTGGTATGGCAAGGCGCCCGGGGTCGACCGCACCGGCGACGTGTTCAAGCACGCCAACTTCGCCGGCGCCTGGCCCAAGGGCGGCGTGCTGGCGGTGGCCGGCGACGATCACGCCTGCAAATCCTCCACCCTGCCCTCGCAGTCCGAGTTCGCCTTCCAGGACTTCGAGATGCCGGTGCTGGCGCCATCCGACGTGCAGGAGGTGCTGGACTACGGCCTGCTCGGGTACGCGATGTCGCGCTTCTCGGGCCTCTGGGTCGGCATGATCGCCCTGGCCGACACGATGGACAGCGGCGTCACCATCGATGTCGGACTTGGCCGTCACCAGCACCGAGCCCCCGAGGGCTTCCAAATGCCGGCCGGCGGCCTCGGCATCCGGCTGAAGGACCAGCCGCTCGACAAGGAGCGGCGGCTGCGGCTCTACAAGCTGCCCGCGGCGCTGGCCTTCGCCAAGGCCAACGGCCTCGACCGCACCGTGATCGCCGGCCCACGCCGCCGGCTCGGCATCGCCGCCCACGGCCAGGCGTTCAAGGACGTGATGGAGGCGCTCGCCGCCATGGGCATCAGCCCGGCCGAAGCCGCGGACCTGGGCATCGCGATCTACAAGGTCGGCATGCCGTGGCCGCTGGAGCCGACCGGCATCCGCGCCTTCGCCCGCGGCCTCGAGACCCTGATGGTGGTCGAGCACAAGCGCCCGCTGCTGGAGCAGCAGACCCGCGCCGCGCTCTACGACCTGCCCGCTCACGCCCAGCCCAAGATCATCGGCAAGATCGACGAGCACGGCCACCCGCTGCTCTCGCAGCTGAGCTCGCTGTCGGTGGCCGAGGTCGCGCTGGCCATCGCCGACCGCCTGCCGCCGGGCCCGCACATGGAGCGGGTGCACGACTTCATCTCCCGGGTCTCGGCCTCCAGCATGGCCGCGGTGACGCTGGGGGCCGAGCAGGTGCGCAAGCCGTTCTTCTGCTCCGGCTGCCCGCACAACACCTCGACCCGGCTGCCGGAGGGATCGCGCGCACTGGCCGGGATCGGCTGCCACTACATGGCTAGCTTCTCCGACCCCTCGACCGACCTCACCAGCCACATGGGCGGCGAGGGCCTGACCTGGGCCGGCGCCTCGCCCTTCACCACCGAGGACCACGTCTTCGCCAACCTGGGCGATGGCACCTACAATCACTCCGGTTCGCTGGCGATCCGCGCCTCGGTCGCGATGAAGAGCCACATCACCTACAAGCTGCTCTACAACGACGCCGTCGCCATGACCGGCGGCCAGGCCCCGGAAAGCGGCTTCTCAGTCGCCCAGATCACCCGCCAGCTGGCGGCGGAGGGCGTGGCCAGGACCGTGGTCGTCGCCGACGAGCCGGAGCGTTATCTGAAGGTCGCCGACCTGGCGCCCGGCGTCGAGGTGAAGCCGCGGGCCGAGCTGATGGCGGTGCAGCGGATGCTGCGCAAGGCGCCCGGCGTCACCGTGCTGATCTACGACCAGACCTGCGCCACCGAAAAGCGCCGCCGCCGCAAGCGCGGGACCATGGCCCAGGCGCCGCGGCGCGTCTTCATCAACCCGCTGGTCTGCGAAGGCTGCGGCGACTGCTCGCGCGCCTCCAACTGCGTCTCGATCGAGCCGCTGGAGACCGAGTTCGGCCGCAAGCGCCGGATCGACCAGTCGACCTGTAATCAGGACTATTCCTGCCTAGAGGGCTTCTGCCCCTCGTTCGTGACGCTCGAGGGGGCCGAGAACGCCCATGCCCACCACCTGCCGACGCTGACCGCCGACTCCACCCCGATGCCGACCATTCCGGCCTTCGAGGGGGTGAAGAACATCATCTTCACCGGCATCGGCGGCACCGGCGTTACCACCACCGCCTCGATCCTGGCCATGGCCGCGCATGTGGACGGGCTGGCCGCCTCGTCGGTCGACATGACCGGCCTGGCGCAGAAGGGCGGCGCGGTGTTCAGCCACGTGCGCCTCGGGGCCGACGAGGAGACCCCGATCGGCGGACGCGTGCCCGCCGCCAGCACCCAGGTGTTGATCGCGTGTGACCTGCTGGTGGCGGCCGGCCCCGAGGCGCTGGCGCTCTACGCCAAGGACCGCACCGAGGCGGTCGGCAACGCAGATTTTCAGCCTACCGCCGACCTGGTCACCGATCGCGACGCGGTCTTCGACGGCCCGGCGATGGAGCGGCGCATCAAGGGCGCGACGCGGAGCTACGACAGCTGCCCCGCGGTCGAACTGGCCGAGGAGAAGCTGGGCGATGCGATCTACGCCAACACCATCATGCTCGGCTTCGCCTGGCAGAAGGGGCTGATCCCGGTCTCCGCCCGCGCGCTCTACCGCGCCATCAACCTCAACGGCGTCGAGACCGAGACCAATCTGCAGGCGTTCGAGATCGGCCGCATCGTCGCCTTCGACCCGGCGCAGCGCAAGACCGCGCAGCAGCTGGCGCCGTCGCCCCGCACCCGCCCGCTCGACGAGCTGATCGCCCATCGCACCGGCGAGCTGGCGGCATACCAGAACCAGGCCTACGCCGACCGCTATGCCGGGCGCGTCGCCGCCGTCCGCGCGGCCGAAGCGCCGTTCGGCGGCGAAGCGCTGACCCGCGCGGTGGCGATCAACCTCTACAAGCTGATGGCGGTGAAGGACGAGTACGAGGTCGCCCGGCTCTATTCCGACGGCCGCTTCGCCGCGACGCTGAAGGGCACCTTCACCGGCGGCAAGGCCAAGGTGCTGCTGGCGCCGCCGCTGCTCAGCCCTAAGGACGACGCCGGCAATCCGAAGAAGATCGCCTTCGGCGGCTGGATGCTGCGCTGGGGCTTCCCGACGCTGGCGAAGCTCAAGGGCCTGCGCGGCGGCCCGCTCGACCTGTTCGGCGTGACCGCCGAGCGCAGGCTGGAGCGCAAGCTGCTGGCTGACTACGAGGCCGGCCTCGATCGCCTGCTCGCCAGCCTGACCGCCGAGCGGCTACCGCTGGCGGTGAAGCTCGCCCAGGTCCCCGACGCCATCCGCGGCTTTGGCCACGTCAAGGAAGCGGCGATGGTCACGGCCAAGGCCGACGAGGCCAAACTCTGGGCGCAGTGGGACGCCAAGCAGGCTTCCCCGGCGAAGGCGGAGCCCGCTATAGCCCCCGTATGACCGAATTCGACTTCGACGCCTGCGTGGTGGGCGCGGGCGCGGTGGGGCTGGCGTGCGGCTATGCGCTGGCGCGGCGCGGCCTTTCCGTCGTCGTGCTGGAGCAGGAACGAGCGATCGGCCAGGGCGTCTCGTCGCGCAACTCCGAGGTCGTGCATGGCGGGCTCTACTATCCGACCGGCTCGCTGAAGGCCCGCTTCTGCGTCGCCGGCCGCCGCGCGCTCTACGCCTTCCTAGATGCGCACCACGTCGACTATCGCAAGTGCGGCAAGCTGGTGGTGGCGACCGAGGCCGCGGAGCTGCCGCGCATCGAAGCCATCGCCCAGCAAGCCCGCGACAACGACGTCGAGGGCATCGCCGAGATCGACGGGGCGGCGGCGATCGCGATGGAGCCGGGCCTGCGCTGCGTCGGCGCCGTGGTCTCGCCGCAGAGCGGGGTGTTCGACAGCCACGGCTACATGTGGGCGCTGAAGGGCGAGATCGAGGACCGCGGCGGCGCCGTCGTGCTGGCGACGCCCTTTGAAGGCGCCTCGCATTTGACGGGCGGTGGGTTGGAGATCCGCGCCGGCGGCGAGGCGGCGACGACGATGACGGTCCGGCTGCTGATCACCGCGCCCGGCCTCTCAGCGCAGAAGGTCGCGGCGACGATCGACGGCTTTCCGCCCAAGGACATCCCCGCGCGCCACCTGGGCAAGGGTGTCTACTTCCGCTTCACCGGCCGCGCCCCGTTCGAGCACCTGATCTATCCGCCGCCGATCCCCGGCGCGCTCGGCACCCACTACCGCAAGGACCTCGGCGGCCAGGCGGTGTTCGGCCCCGACCTCGCCTACGTCGAGACCGAAGACTACGGCGTCGACCCCGCCCGCGCCGCCGGCTTCTACGACTACGTCCGTCACTTTTGGCCCGGTCTGCCCGACGGCGCGCTGACCCCCGACTACGCCGGCATCCGCCCCAAACTGCACGGCCCCGGCGAGCCGCAGCCCGACTTCCAGCTCGACGGCCCCGAAGTCCACGGCCTGCCGGGTCTGATCGCCCTGTTCGGCATTGAGAGCCCCGGCCTGACGTCATCGCTGGCGATCGGCGAAGAGGTCGCGCGTCGCCTCGCCTCAGCTTGATGGCGTCCGGTGCTTCGCCTATAAGCCGCCGCTCGCGTTTTGGCTGGGTAGCTCAGTTGGTTAGAGCGGCGGATTCATAACCCGCAGGTCGGCGGTTCGAGCCCGCCCCCAGCTACCACTGCTCTCCCCCTCCCCTGATCCTCGGGGCGGGAAGCGGGCTCCAGGAAGTGCGCGAGGTTGCCGGTTAGGCGGAGTTCGACACCGTCCACCGCGGCCGCGTTCGGGATGACGTCAACGCGGACCACCAGATCGCGAACGGCCTCGACGATGGCCCGAGCAGCCTCGTCGCCGGCGACGGCGGCGGAGGCGTCCTCGCGAAGCCGAGCATGGATCTCGGCGATCATCCGGCCATAGCGAGCCGGGGCGCTCGGGTGGATTGAAATCGAAGCCGGCGGCGATGTGCGTTCCAGCTCGGCGAGCTCCGCCCCCAAGCGTTCGCGCTCGGCTTCCAGCTCGATCAGCTTGGCGCGTCCTATCGCGGTGATGTTCCCGTCACAGATATCGTTGACGAGGCGCGTGGCGCGGCGCGTCGCCTCAGCAAGCCCGCGCTCCATCGACAGACGGGTGTCCAGCCGGCGGGCCATCTCCTCAGCGAGGGTCCGTTGGTACTCCTGGGCGAAGACCTCAGCTGCTGCGGGATTCGCCAGGCGCGTACGCAAGGCCGTGAGGACGCGGTCTTCGATGCGTTCGCGACGGACGCGCTTGGCGTTAGCGCAAACCGCGTCGCCCTTCTCCCGGTGGGCGGCGCAGGTCAAGACGTTGCGATTGTAGCTCGTGTAGCTCGCCCCACAGCAGCCGCACTTCAGCAGGCCAGAGAACAAACCCTTGCGCCGCGCCGGCAGACGGCCCTTGCGCGCTTCTGGCGTTTCGCCAGGGGCGAGGACCGCTTCCCGCGACTTGCGGGCCATGACGGCCTCCCAAAGGTCCTCGGGCACGATCCGCAGATGCGGGACGGGAACTCGCTGCCACTCGCTCTCCGGCCTGATGCGCGGTAGCCGGCGCCCCGTCTCCGGGTCCTTCTTCACCTCAAGTCGATTGTAGACCTTCACGCCCGCGTAGAGTTCGGTGTGCAGAATGCCGTTCGCCCGCGACCGCGAGCCGTTGATGGCGTTAGCCCCCCAGGTACCACCCTTCGTCGCCGGCACCCGCCGTCGGTTGAAATCGGCCGCGATTTCGCGGGCCGTCTCACCACCGGCGAAGCGGCGATAGATTTCGCGAATGGCCTCGGCCTCAGCCTCGATGATCTCGATGGCTCCGCCTGGCTGAGACTTGTAGCCGTAGATTCTGGCGCCGGTAGCCAACCCTTTCTCCGCGTTGGCGCGCATGCCCTGCGCCGTGTGGATGCCGAGGTTGACCAGGTAGAGCTCGTTCATCAGCCCCTTGAGGGCGCTCTCGATCACGGTGACCTTCTCGGTCGCCGGCGTGGAGATCGTAACGCCCGCGAAGCTCAGGCGATTGAAAACATGGGCGTCATGTTCGCGATTACGCGCCAATCGGTCGGTGTCTTCGACCAGCAACACGTCAAACGACGCCGCGGCCGCGGCCGCCAGCATGGCCCGCAGGCCTGGGCGATTGGCGATCGCGGCTCCGGAGATCGCCGCATCAGAGAAGGTCGCTACGACCGTCCAGCCGCGTTGCCCCGCGCACTGGCGTAGGGAGGCCAGCTGATCCTCGACGGAGCGGTCGTTCTGCCGCTCCGAACTATACCGAGCGTAAAGGGCGGCGCGCAGGGATCAGCTCCTGAGTCTCGGAGGCCATCAGCGCCACAACATCAACGCGCGCTTGCCGCCGCGCAAGCGCCTTGATCAGCGCGATTTCCGTGGCTGTCAGAGGCTCCGGCGGTCGCTGGCGCGCGACGTTATCCATGGTCCCCAGCCTGAGCCATCGTATCCTCCTCGGCGGAGTGGTGCCTGGAGCCTTACGCACTGCCTGACGCTTCCCGCCGACGCATTCATGAGCCGGCGAGCGGTCCGTAGAAAAGTCGCTCTCAATCGGAGTAGTGCGGCTGGCGGTGCAATCGCGCAGATCGGTCGGTCAACACTCGCGCGGTTCTTCGGCGAACCAGAGATTGACGCTGCTAGGGCGCCCTGGGTACCCGAGTTGCCGCCGACCAGCAGCTTGGGAAGCTGACGCTTTCGACGCAATTTCATAGACTTAGCGCCGAAATCGGTCAGATCGTGCCCAAATCAAATTCAATAGTCACGGCCCCCGAAATGCTGGCCGTTCTTGCAACACGGCTTAGTGTGGACCGGCGCTGAAGCGGGCCCCCGCTACGACAACGTCTACTGATTTGATTTGTATATCCAAATTGACTCAAGGGTGGGGTCCCTATCGGCGCCTATCGGGACCCCAGCTGGTTGCCACTTTCCTGCACTAATTCAGGGCGGTAGGTGGAGATAGACCGGGGTCCCACTTCAGCGCCGGTCCACACCCAGCCCGCAGGTCGTCTGGCCGCAAGGCCGTTCAAACGCGCGCGGCTTATCCAAGACCCGCGACAAAACAACGGTCAGGTTTGTCTCCACGCCAACCGTTGATGACTGGCGGCGTCGAACGGCCGGATGACAGCCTATGCTCAATGATGCCCCTCATGAATCGCCGCGGTCACCGCCATCCGCGTTGCGAAGGAATGTTCTGATCGGCTCCCTGGCTCTGACCGGGGCCATGATCGGAGCCGGCGTGCAAGCCCAGCCGAACACGACGCCGGCTGAGCCCTCATCCAAGGCCACCTCTGCAGGAGTAACGCAAATGGATACGGTCACGACCCAGGACGGGACGGAGATTTTCTACAAGGATTGGGGATCGGGACAGCCGATCGTGTTCCACCACGGTTGGCCGCTCGGCGCCGACGACTGGGACAACCAGATGATGTTCTTCCTGGAGCGTGGCTACCGTGTGATCGCCCATGATCGTCGCGGTCACGGACGCTCTACCCAGAGCGGATCCGGACATGACATGGACACCTACGCGGCCGACGCGGCCGAGGTCGTCAAGGCGCTCGACCTGCGCGATGCGATCCATATCGGCCATTCGACCGGCGGCGGCGAGGTGGCCCGATACGTGGCCCGCCACGGCCAGGGTCGCGTCGCTAAAGCGGTGCTGATCTCCTCGGTGCCGCCGATCATGGTCAAAAGCGCCACCAACCCGATCGGCACGCCAATCGAGGTGTTCGACGACTTCCGCGCCAAGGTCGCCGCCGACCGCGCGCAGTTCTATCGCGAGGTCCCCCTCGCTTTTTACAACTTCAATCGTCCGGGTGTGGCGACGATCGATGGCGTCGTCGACAACTGGTGGCGCCAGGGGATGATGGGCGGAATAAACGCCCACTACCTGGGCATCAAGGCGTTCTCGGAAACGGACTTCACCGACGACCTGAAGGCGATCGAAGTTCCGACATTGGTGTTGCACGGCGACGACGACCAGATCGTGCCCTACGCCGACGCTAGTCCTTTGTCGGCGAAGCTCCTGAGGAATTCGACGCTGAAAATCTATCCCGGATTTCCGCACGGCATGGCCACCACCCATGCCGATCAGATCAACGCGGACCTGCTGGCGTTCGTCCGCGCCTGAACCGCCGCCGCCCTCCCCCTGGCGGCGGACCGGTCGCGGTCGTGAGCAGCCTGGCGAGAAGTCCTCGCCGTTTGGGCCGAGCTCGCGACCGCGACCGCTGTTGAAAACCCAGGCCGGCCCGATCAGGAGGACCGATATGCCCGATGAAGGCGCTGCCGTCCCGGCCGGACTAAACCGAATCCTGGCGAATTGTTTCGTGTTGCGTGGAGCCGTCCAAGTGACCTCCTGGCGCCTCCAACCTGATGATCGCGGAACCGAACGACTTCTCGAGCGGATAATGAGGTTGCTGGACGACACCAGCGGAAAGACCGCGATTCGCATCCGTGTATTAGGCGGAACGCCGCCGGGCGGACTTCAAGAGCTGGTCAGACTGGCCTCATGCGAGCCATCGCCGCCAGGCGGCGACGCACCCCAGTTAGGCGAGCTGGCACACGCCAGCATGGAGGTCGCACGCGATTTCCACACCATGGGCCAGATCGCCCATGAGGGCGGCGACGTAGCAACCGCCTGCCTTCTGCAAGGACGAGTCGGACAGATCGAGGAGGTAGCGTGGCGGCTCGCTAGCCTCGCCAAAGCCGCCGATATGGACGCGGGGCCTGGTGCATTGTGACCGTAGGCTGGCTAAGCTTCCGAAGGTCCCGCGATCATCATGGGCACGCGGTTCTGACGCCGACATGCCGACGGAGTGTCGCCGAAGAAGCGACGAAAGAGCCTTGAAAGGTGAGCCTGGTCCGCCATGCCAGATTCAAGGGCGACCTGAGACAGTGGAAGATCGGTCTCCAATATAAGGGCCTGGGCGCGCATAATGCGACGCTGGACCACATAGGCGTGAGGGGGGAGTCCCAGGCTCATTTTAAACGCGCGCGCGAAGTGGTTCTCGCTCAGACGGACAAGCGCCGCCAGTTGCGAGGTGTTGAGCCGCTCTGATAGCCGCTCGTCAATGTATTGCTTCACGCGCTTCGCCTGCCAAGGAGCCAGACCGCCGCTCTTGAGCACGGGCAACTCGTTAACGCCAACTCGCCGCTGGGTTTGCGTGAGAATCGATTCGAGGCGTTCGAACCAACGTTCGGCCGCGGTAGGATCATGCCTTACGGCTGCCCTCGCCTCGGCGAGAAACTCCGCCAGGAATACCGGCGAATCGGCGGCCATGACCGCAGTAACAAGCATACCCAAATCGGTATTCGACGCTTGCATGCCCACAACCCCATTTGACCGCCAACTCGGGCCCTCGATGGCTGCGGACGCACAATGCCCGTCCGGATTCGGAAAAATCTGTGCGAAGCCTTCTCGGTACGGCGACCAACTATGTCGGCGACGCTAAATGGGCAGGACAGGTGTGTCTTGCAGGAGCGGGGAGAAATTTGAACGAACGGACTTGAGGACGGAGCCGACGCACCCAAGAGCGCCGCACAATCAGTCTCTTCGCAGACGTCGCCAAGCGGCGGGCGAGACACCTTCAAATCGACGGAACATTCGCGAGAAGTGGGCTTGGTCCGCAAAGCCAGTGAGTTGCGCGATCTCCGCAAGCGGGAGCGCGGTAGCCCTGAGGTATTCCTCGGCCCTATCGCAGCGGCGTAGCAGAAGCCATCTATGAGCCGAAACGCCCGTTGAAATGCGGAAAGCGCGACAGAATGACGAGCGAGACATTTCGAGCACGCCTGCGAGTTCCGCAAGGCTGATCTGCGCCGCAAGACGGTCGAGCATATAGGTCGTGACCCGGCGGAATTGCTGCGCGGATAGAGCGCCGGATTTTGGCGCATAAATCCCGCGCCCTTCGAGCTTAGCCAGCCGCGTAAGCAGGGCGACGGCAAGACTGTCCCCGTAGAGAAGGTCGGTTGGCGTGTTGGCGACGCACTCAAAATGGAACAAATTCGCCAGATGCAGTATCGGCTCGTCGAAGAACATGAACCGAGGCCTGGAAAAACTCTCTAATAGATCGTCCTCGTCTATCGGTGAATTGATCAACTCCGCTGATATGGTAAAGCTTATATGCCTCAAAAACTGCGTGTGTTCTGAATGAGCCCAGACCGGCATATTGGCAGGTGCGTAGTTCATCTGATGCAACGTATGCTGGATAATCGGAGTCGGTCGGCTTGGCGCGCACCGTGCGTCTGGTATATCGCCGATGACGCCCAGCATGACAGTCAACCTGGCGCAGTCATGCTGCAGGTCGGCATGGAAAGGGCCGTCCAGATGAAGCTCCTTGACGCTCGCGCTGATCCCACTCCAGGCTTTCAGCTTTACGTCCGTGAGCTGAGCGCCCTGGTATTTCGGCACAAATAGGCGCCGCCATGATTCATCGCTCTGAGCGACGTCAGACGACCTTTCATCGGTCTTCCCTGCGTGCCGGTCGCTCATTCAGCCTGCACCGCTGCGCGTGCGCTCTCGCCAAGTTGCGGGTGCTCAACTCAAACTGTATTTGCCCGTGCGGGATATTTTCTTGCAGGAAAAAGAACTTAGTCGAACAAAAGAGACACTGATTGGCCGCGCGTTTAGGCCCCCCTCCCAGGCAGTCGGTGGGTAGGTGAACTGTCTCCTTGATGTTATGCTCTGGGTTGTGTTGACGAAGTGATTCCCAAAATCATCTGATGGCTGATTCAAGGCTGCTCTTTGAGGAGAGCAGGTTGGTTCGCGGGTTGATGTCGGATGAGGAATGGGCGTTCTTCGCGCCGTTCGTGATCGAGGCGGGTCCGCGTCGGGGTCGACGGCCGAGGGACCACCGCCTGGTGCTGGACGGGGTGTTCTGGATCGCGCGGACAGGCTCGCCCTGGCGCGACCTACATGATCACTTCGGCAAGTGGAGCTCGGTCTACCGGCAGTTCCGGCGCTGGACGCTGTCGGGGGTGTGGGACGTGATGCTGGCGGCGCTCAACGAGAGCGGCGCCGGTCAGGACAGCGTCCAGATGATCGACTCGACCATCGTGCGCGCTCACCAACATGCCGCCGGCGCCCAAAAAAAGCGGCAGGCCCTCAAGGCGAAGGTCTGGGGCGCTCTTGAGGTGGCTTCTCGACCAAGATCCATCTGAGGAGCAACGGCCTTGGCCTGCCGGTGGCGGTGGTTCTCACCGGCGGCGAGGTCTCCGACGTCAGGGGCTACGCGCCGGTGATGGCCGAGCCA
>Ga0302314_10013754_pt1 | contig 13883 bp, 10 predicted proteins | sample III_Palsa_N2_3_FD_200533 | JGI IMG/M metagenome (GOLD analysis project Ga0302314, IMG submission 200533) | Peat permafrost microbial communities from Stordalen Mire near Abisko, Sweden - III_Palsa_N2_3 | ecosystem: Environmental > Terrestrial > Soil > Palsa > Peat permafrost | place: Sweden... | reverse complement strand
ACTCGACCCACGGCAGCGGACACTATATAGGGTCGTTATGGACCCATCTCATCGCATAACATTCATCCCGGCCGACGGCACGCCCCCTCACGTCCTCCTGGTGCGCATGGTCTGCGCCACCTTCCCACGACGCATGTGGCACGACGCGAAGGCAGTGACGATAGGTGAGTGCTGGACGTGGCATCACCCCGAGGGCCTGGTCGACAATCAGAACGGCTGGAACTGCTCGGGGTTGCCAACGCCCGGCTACGTGCCCGGGGAGGTGGTCGTGGAGCCGCTTAGGAAGGGATGGGAGCCGACTTACGGCTGGACCTCCCCTGACTCTAATGAACCGAGATTGTCGATCCTGGGGCACGTCACGGCCGAAACTAGGGGGATGTACTAGCACTGCGATATCGTCGCGGGAACTGTCCGGGCAGGCGCAGTTCTGCTATTGGTTCGCGAGTAACTTTGGGCTAGTTGGCGTGCGGTGGAAATTTTCACTATGACACAGAGGAAACGACCCAGATAGGGTCGCCAATATCTCGCCCGCGCCTGTCATTCTCATTGTCTACAAGTAGGCGCGCGCGATCGTATTATATGCGATCTGATTTCACGCGGTTACGGCTGCTCATCCTGGTTTTCGCCACGAGCTGCCTCCAGGCTCAGACCCAGATCTCCTCACTGCCAGATCCAGATGAGTGGATCGCAAATGATGAGGTCGACGCCTCAACGTATGATCCCTTATCAGGACTCATGTATATCGGCGGTCAATTCACCCAGTGGGGCCGCATGGCTGGACGCTTCTCCGACTTCGACAACTCCACTGGAGTTCTCGACAATAGCTGGCCGCTCATCGCGGGTACTGACGTGTCAGCCATTGTCCCCGATGGCTCCGGTGGTTATTACCTAGGTGGAAACTTCACCACTGTGGCAGGCATCCCGCGAGCCGGACTCGCCCATGTCACCGCCTCAAAAACTTTGGACCTCGCGTGGAACCCAGCACCCAATGGCAGCGTCTATACTCTTCTGGTCACCGGCGGCGTGCTCTATGCTGGCGGCTCGTTCTCGATGATCGGCGGCGTTAGCAAGAACGGTCTGGCTGCCATCAGTTCGGCCGGAAACGTCCTGAGCTGGGATGCTGACGTCATTGGAAGCGTCTACACCATGGCATCCTTGGGCACTACGTTGTATATTGGAGGAACCTTCACCTCTGTGCTGGGGTCGAGCCGGCTCAATGCGGCGGCGGTGGATACCTCGGGAACGCTCATGGCCTGGGATCCCACCGTCAATGGCCTGGTGAGCGCACTGGTTGTGAGCGGCAGCTCTATCTATATCGGCGGCAACTTCACCAGCGTTGGCGTAGCGAGCCGCAGTAATCTCGCCAGCGTCGATCCTGTCACCGCCCTCCCTTCCTCCTGGAGCCCGACAGCGAACGGCCCCATCTACTGCATGCTGGACGATCTTGGCGCGATCATCGTGGGAGGCAACTTCACCAGTATAGGGCTGACCACCCGCGGCAATCTCGCCGCGATCGACTCCACTGGCAATGCCACCAGCTGGGATCCGGAGCCGAATGCCGATGTCTACATGCTCGCTAGTGCCCCCGGCGCGGTCGTCGCAGGTGGAGACTTCAGCCAGATCGGAAGTGCCTCGCGCAGTGGCGTGGCGCTCATCGATTCGACCGGGGCCGCAACCGCGTGGGATGCCAAAATGCAGGGCACCGCGCATGCCGCATATACCGTGGGGAGCAGCATCCTCATTGGTGGCACGCAGACCATGGCGAACATGGTCCAGCGCAGCCACGTTGTCGCCCTGGACTCCACTGGCGCGCCGACGGCCTGGAATCCTGGTGCCGATGGGATCGTCTTCGGCATCCAGGTGAATGGGTCCTCGGTCTATATCGGCGGGCAGTTCTCCCAGCTAGGCGGACAGGCGCGCACCGACCTCGGGGCGGTCGATGCGACCACCGGTCTGGCTACCTCCTGGAACCCTGGTCCAGATGACTACGTGGAATCGATGTCCATGGTCGGAAGCACAATCTACATTGGTGGTGTCTTCGCTAATGTGGGCGGCCAACCGCGCAGCTGTATTGCCGCCATCGACACCTCGGGGACGTTGCTTCCCTGGGCTCCAGATGCCGATGCCAAGGTCAAGATCATCGTTCCTGGCCCTTCCGGCACGATGTACCTCGGGGGACTGTTCCAGAACGTGGGAGGCCAGCCGCGGGGCTGCATAGCCCAGATCGACGCATCTGGCCTCGCCACCTCCTGGGATCCAGAGGCGTCGAATCCATCAGATCCTCACGGCGGCTATGTGGATGGCCTCTGTCCCACGGCAAGCGGCGTCTGGGCCTCCGGCTATTTTACCACCATCGGCGGCGCAGCGCGCGACCATCTGGCGGTGCTGGATGGAAACGGAAATGCGACCGCCTTTGATCCGGGCTCCATCGGCGCCGACTCGGTCCAGACTATCGCTGAGGGCAATGGCGTTATCATCGCGCTCGGGGGCTTCAGCCAGATGTGCGGCGTGCCGCGTGACGGCGGCGTGGCCCTGGATGAGGTGACGGGCGCCGTCCAAACCTGGGATCCCGGGCACGGCGGATATACTGGGGCTATCGCATCCGATGGGACGGTCTACCTCGGCGGCCTGGGGCCCGATTTTCTCGACATCTACCGGCCTGTCGGTTCCCAGTTGCAGCTGATCTCCCATTTCGATCCCATCGCGGTCCAGACGTACGGCAATCCGGCAATCTCACTGGCGGCCGTCACGGGAGGCGGCTCCTCGCAGCCCGTGCTCTTCTCAAGTAGCAATCCGGGGGTGGCGAGCATGAGCGCAACGCAACTGACGATCCTCGGTGCCGGCACTGCGATCATCACCGCGACCCAGGCTGGTGACAGCGTGTATGCAGCGGCGCCGCCACAGATGCAAACGCTGACCGTCAACCCGGCGGTCCTCACCGTCACCGCACAGCCGCAGAGCATGTCCTACGGCGCCGCCCTGCCGGCCTTCACCGATAGCATCACCGGCTTCCAGAATGGCGACACCAGCATCGTGATCGGCGGTGCAGCCACCAATACCACCACCGCGACCGGTTCCAGTGCGGTCAACACCTATGCCATCGTTCCTGCGCTGGGCTCGCTCATCGCGGCCAACTACACCTTCACCTTCGTTTCTGGCACCCTGAGCGTGACCAAGGCCGCACTGACCGTAGCCGGCTCGAACGATGCGATGGTCGCCGGTGAGACGGTGCCGACGCCAACCTTCACCATTACCGGCTTCCTCAATGGAGATACGGCCTCGGTGGTCACCGGCTCACCGGTGCTCACGCCGACCGCGACCAGCGGAAGTCCCATCGGCAATTACCCCACGACCATGACCATCGGTACACTCAGTGCCGCCAACTATACCTTCACGCTGGTCCCAGGCTCCGTACAGGTCGCGGCCCATCTCCTGACCGTCACCGCCAACACCCAATCCAAGATCTATGGAGCAGCCCTACCGGCCTTGACCTTCACCATCACCGGCTTTGTCAATGGGGACAGCCAGCTCACCGCCACCACCGGGGCGCCGGTGCTGACCCCGAGCGCTACAGCCGCTAGCGCAGTGGGTAGCTACCCGACTACCATCACCATCGGCACCCTTGCCGTGAACAATCCTGCCACCTACGCCGTGCATCTGGTCAACAGTTCGATGTCGGTCACGCCCGCCCCGCTCACAGTCACCGCCAACGCCCTTTCCATGACCCAGGGCGCGGCGGTGCCAACGCTGACCTTCACCATCACCGGCTTCGTCAATGGCGACACCGCAGCGAACTTGACCACACCGGTGCAGATCAGCACCATCGCCACCGCCAGCAGCGTGCCCGGTAGCTATCCCATCACCGTCGCGGGAGCTACCGACCCGAATTACACCATTATTGGTGTGAACGGGACATTGACCATCACTGTTATGACGGCAGGCACGACCGGAACCAGCACTACGGCCGGCACCACCACCGGAGCAAGCTCGGGCAGCGGTGGTGGCGGCTGTGGACTCGGTGGAGGAGCTACACTGGCATTCCTGTTGGGAATCGGGCTTCGTCGCCGCAACCGAACGTCGTGCTGCAGTTAGGGTTGAAAACTCCGGCTAGCTAGAGCCAATACCATCACGGTCCAGGCCTGCCCTGTCTCGTGCACGCTCGCCAACCGCTGCTCATAGACATACGTGGCCCACGTGTCGAGTGATGGACTCAGAACGCCATGCGCCGCCAGGCGTGCGGCGATCGCTTGCCGCCGCTATTCAATAGACGCCGCCGCTTCGTCGCACCCGGGTCACGACCTGGGGCCGTGCGAGGGATGGACCGCTCACCTGCGGCCGGATGCCCGATCTGTCCTTGGCATCACCGGCAGGAGGCGAGAATGGCAGCCTCGCCCTGACGCCGCACGCCCCACCTTGGAGTTCGCGATGCACCCCCTGATGTCCCACCTCCATCGTGCCTGCATCCTGCTCATCGCGGCGCTCTGCGCCGCCAGGCTGAGCGCGGCTGATGAGATGGTGAGTGTTGCCCGTGCCACCCTGGCCCAGGCCGCGTCCACCGTGGTCACGATCCAGGGAACGGTCAATCTCGCCTTCACCGCCGCCAGCGGCCAGAAACAGAAGCAGAACCGCTCAATCGAGCTGCATGCGACCTGTGTGGATCCAAGCGGCATCTTCGCGGCGAGCTATAGCGAGCTGATCCCAGGCGACCGCATCCAGGCGATGTTCGATGCCCAGAACCGCCAAGTGCATGTCGAGGCCGTGACCGGCGGGCTGGTGGTGGAGTTCGCCGACGGCTCGCACAAGGACGCCGACATCGTCATGAACAGCCGCGCGCTCGACGTGGTGCTGGTGCGGCTGCGCGACAAGGCTTCCGGCCTTGCCTATGTCGACCTCTCCAAGGCGGTGACCAGCGTCCAGCCGCTGGATGCGGTCTACGTCCTGGGACTGGCCACGAAGAGCGAGAACCGCACGCCGATGCTCGCGCTGGGACGGATCATGTGCTCGATCGGAGGGCCGAAACCCTTCTACCTGGGCGATGTGTCCCTTGGTGGCTTCATCGGCTGCATGGTCTATTCCGCCTCCGGCCAAGCGCTGGGCCTGCAGGTGTTCCGTCCGCTCGGCGCCGATGCCGCCGATGTCCATGGCATCCTGCAGCAGTCGGATCTCGGCGTGACCATCCGTCCCGCGACCCAGCTGATCGACATGGTCAAAGAAGCGCTCATTGCCAAGGCGGCCCCGGCAGCGGCGCCGACCGCGCCCACCCCCATCGCGCTGCCGCTCGACCCCGTGACGCCCTAAAACCAGGCTCAGCGGTGCCGAGACCAGCAGAGCCGAGTCGAGATCAGCTCGCCTCGACCGAGAAGTCGCGCAACGTCCCCTGTGAGACCGTATAGGTGATGCGCATCGGACTGCAGCAGACCTCGCAGTCCTGGATGTCGTCCTGATCGCCGCCGCTGAGATCCAGGACGACGGGCATGCTCTCGCCGCAATGCGGACAGGTGACCTGACGGATGAGGGTGCGCTCAGGCTCGCCCTCCTCGTCCTCATCCCCGTCGCTATCCAGAGCCGGATCCTTGGGCGCCTTCTTAGCCGATGCGGCCTTGCCGCGGCCGCCCTTGCTCACGGCGCCGCCGAAGAGCTCGTCGTCCTCCTGCGCATCGATCCCCAAATCCGCTCCTGGGAGGACGTCCCGCTCCACCTTCGCGTCCTCCTCCTCCTCGTCCTCGTCCTCCTCCTCGAGATCGTCGTCTTCGTCGTCTTCCTCGCCGTCGTGGGCGGATTCCTCATCGTCATCGTCGCCCGGCGCGCCGGGAACCTGTTCCTGGACCTCGAAGAGAAAGGCGTCGAGGGCTTCGAGGATGGAGTCATTGACCGCGATTCCGCGCTTCTTCAGCAATTTCAGGATCTTTTCGCGGGTCTTCATGTCGGCATCCTTGCCCAAGGATACAAGGACCACTCCTAGGACGCCAATACTGAATGCCCGGTGATTGACAGGTGCCACCTCGTTCCCCTGGCGACGCGGTCGCTGCTCGCCGCGCGCCGCACCTGCCTCCGACTGCGCACGGGCGCCAATCGAAAGATCTCGACCAAGCGACCGCGTGGGATGAACGAACCCTGCGCCGCACGCCCTAGGGTCGACCCCGACGCAGGAGCGATGCGGACAGTCCCTGTCCCAAGCTCGGGGAGCAGTCATGCGGTTTGCACGCTACCAGCGCAGTGATGGCGCCATCCAGCATGGGGTGGTCGATGGCGACACCATCGAGCCGATCGTCGGCAACATGCTCGATTCCTGGCATGCGCAGGGCCCGCGCCTCGCCCTGTCCGCGGTGCGCCTGCTGGCGCCGATCATTCCGCCCAACCTGATCGCCATCGGGCGCAACTACCTCGCCCATGCCCAGGAGGGCAACGACGGCGCGCCGCCGGAGCCGATCGTCTTCCTCAAGGCCACCACCGCGATCACCAACCCCGGTGCCGCCATCCCCCTGCCCGCCATGGCGCCGAGCGAGGTCGATTACGAGGCCGAACTGGCCGTGGTCATCGGCCGCACCGCGGTCCACGTCGATCCCGACAACGCCCTGACCTACGTCTTCGGCTATACCTGCGCCAATGACGTCAGCGCCCGTGACTGCCAACGTGGGGACGCGCAATGGGCCCGGGCCAAATCCTTCGACGGGTTCGCTCCCATGGGCCCCTGGATCGAGACGGAACTCGAGCCCTCGCAACTGCGGGTGCGGCTGCGCCTCAATGGCCGCACCATGCAGGACGCGAAAACCGAGCTGATGATCTTCAATGTCCGCTACCTGATCAGCTACCTCTCCTCCTGCATGACCCTGCTGCCAGGCACGGTGATCCTGACCGGGACCCCGGCCGGGTGCGGCTTCGCGCAGAAACCGCCGCTGTACCTGCAATCCGGCGACCGGGTCTGCGTGGACATCGAAGGCATCGGAGAGCTGCACAACACCGTCACCACCGCAGCCGCACGCGCGGCAGGAGCCCACTCATGACCCTCGCTGTGATCACCGACTACACCTTCAACGACGTCGAGATCGAACGTGCCGCGCTTACCGCGGTCGGCTGCCGCCTCGACGCCAGGCGCCTCAAGGAGCGCAGTGATCTGATCAGCCTGACCTGCGACGCGGACGTGGTCATCACCCAGTTCGCGCGCATCGACGCCGAGGTGATCGCCGCCATGAAGCAGGTGCGGGTCATCGCCCGCTATGGCATCGGGGTCGACAATGTCGATCTCGAGGCCGCCCGCGCCAAGGGCGTCCCGGTCTGCAATGTGCCAGACTACTGCATCGATGAGGTGGCCGACCAGACCCTTGCCATGGCCCTGGACCTGACCCGCCGCATCACCCAGACCTCACACTGCATCCATGCGGGTGAATGGCGGCTGCCGGTGGCGATCGAGGAGATGCGCACCCTGCGCGACCTGAGCGTCGGCATCATCGGTTTCGGACGGATCGGACGCGAGGTCGCGGCGCGCATGAAGGCCTTCAAGGGACGGGTCCTGGTCTTCGATCCGGTGGCCTCAGCCGAAACGATCACTGCCCTGGGGTGCGTGCCGGCGACCCTCGAGGAGATCTGGGCCGCCAGCGACCTGATCTCGCTGCACTGCCCGAGCACCGCCCAGACCCGGAAGATCCTCAATGCCGGGACGCTCGCCAAGTGCCGCAAGGGCGTCCTCATCGTCAATCTCAGCCGCGGTGACCTGATCGACACCCAGGCCCTGGTCGCCGCCCTCGCCGATGGACACGTGGGCGCTGCGGCGCTGGACGTCTGCGACCCGGAGCCGATCCCCGCAGGCCATCCGCTGCTGGCGGCACCGAATGTCGTGCTCACACCGCATGTCGCCTCGGTCAGCGTGCGCGCGGTCCACAACCTGCGCAGCGGCGTGGCGCAGATCGCGGTGCGGGCCCTGACGGGCCAGCCGTTTGTGAATGTGGTCAATGCCGTCAACGGCGTCGTGCCTTCAGCCCGCAAGCAGGCCTCGGCCTGAGTCTCGCGCGATCGCTCCCCGCGTGAACGCGTAACCCTCTCAATCCGACTGAAGCGAATCCCCCATGCGCCATAGCGACTCCTCCACCCACCCCGCCCCCCTGGTGACGGCCATCGACCGCCCGGCGGTCCTGCGGCTGTATGAGGAGATGGTGCTGCTGCGCCGCTTCGAGCTGTGTGCGCAGCTGCTCAACCGCGCCGGCAGGCTGCCTGGCTTCCTGCACCTGTACGTCGGCGAGGAGGCCACCGCGGTCGGGGTCTGCGCGCACCTGCACGCGCAGGACTGGATCACCAGCACCCATCGCGGCCACGGCCACGCCCTGGCCAAGGGCGTCGACCCGAGCGTGCTGCTGTGCGAGATCGGCGGCAAGGCCAGCGGCTGCTGCGGCGGACGCGGAGGCAGCATGCACCTCTACGATCCCAGCCATGGGCTCTTCGGCACCAATGGCCTGGTTGGTGGCGGCATCCCCTCGGCAGTGGGCGCGGCGATCAGCGCCAAGACCCGCGGCACCGACCATGTGGCCGTGGCCTTCTTCGGCGACGGCGCGGTCAACCACGGCGCCTTCCACGAGTCGATCAATTTCGCCACGGCCCAGGACGCGCCGATCATCTTCGTGTGCGAAAACAACCTCTACGCCACCGCCACCCCCCTGTCGCTGGCGACCCGCAACTGCGATGTCGCCAGCAAGGCTGTCGCCTATGGCCTGCCCGGCATCGCGGTGGACGGCAATGACGTCCTGGCGATGTGGGACGCGGCGCGGATCGCGGTTGCGCGTGCGCGCTGCGGGCAAGGCCCGACCCTGATCGAGGCCAGGACCTACCGCGTCGTCGGCCACCACGAAGGCGACCCCCTGTTCGGTACCTACCGCTCCAAGGAGGAGGTCGAGGAATGGAGGAAGCGCGATCCGATCGCGCTGCTGCGCGAGCGCATCCTCGACGCCAGGCTGGCCAGCGCCGCGGATCTCGATGCGCTCGAGGCGGCCGTGCAGGTACGCATCACCGCCGCCGAGGCGGCCTGGGCGGCAGCTCCGGAGCCCGAGGCCGCAACCGCCCTCGACCATGTCTACGCCTCGCCCCTCAACCCGCCGCTGCCGCCACCGGCCGGGCCGGCCACCACCACCCAGGGCTGGCTCGACGCGGTGCGCGACGGCATCGCCGAGGAGATGCGCCGCGATCCCAACATCATCTACCTCGGCGAAGGCATCGGCGAGCGCGGCGGCAGCTTCGCGCATACCAAGAACCTCTGGCAGGAATTCGGCGCGCGGCGCGTCATCGACACGCCGATCTCCGAACTCGGCTTCACCGGGGCGGCAATCGGCGCCGCAGCGACCGGCTGCCGTGCGGTTGCCGACCTGATGTTCGCCGACTTCCTCTTCGAGGCCGGCAGCCAGATCATCCAGCAGGCCGCCAAGCTGCGCTATACCAGCAATGGCGGCATGCGCGCGCCGCTGATCGTGCGCGCCGCCTCGGGCGAGGTGAAGACCGCCGGCCCACACCACAGCGGCTCCTACCATCCGATCTGGGCGCACATCCCCGGACTCATCGTCTGCGCTCCATCCACTCCGGCCGACGCCAAGGGTTTGATGAAGACCGCGCTGCGCGCCGGGGATCCGGTGATCTTCCTCGAGCACAAGTCGCTCTTCGCCAGCAAGGGCGAGGTGCCGGCCGGCGAGCACCTGGTGCCCTTCGGCTCGGCTGCGGTGGTACGCAGCGGCACCGATCTCACGCTCATCTCCAGCGGGCTGCTCCTGCACCGCTGCCTGGATGCGGCCAAGACCCTCGCATCCGAGGGGCTCAGCTGCGAGGTCATCGACCTGCGCACCATCGTGCCGCTCGATGTCGAAACCCTCCTGGTCAGCGTCGCCAAGACCGGACGGGCTCTGGTCGTGGATGAAGGCTATTCGATGTGCGGCATGGGCGGGGAGATCGCCGCCACCCTGATGGAGGGCGCCTTCGACGATCTCGATGCGCCGGTCGGCCGTCTGCACACCGCGGCCGCGACCCATCCGGTCAATGCCGCGCTGGAGCGGCAGGTGGTGGTGACCATCGAGAAAATCGTCGCTGCGGCCAGGGCCGTACGCAGCGGCGCGCCACTCATCCAGCACCGCCACGCCGGCACCTCAGCCCCCCTGCAGAACCCTGCATCCGCATCCGCTGCCCCTGGCGCGACGCCCGCATCCGCCACCGCTCCAGGCGTGGACGCCCCTGCTTCCATAGCCCCAGCGGCCAGGCCGCGCATGGCCGGGACGCCGGTCTCCATGCCGCATGGCGATCTCACCGTCAGCGAGGGCAAGGTGAAGTCCTGGTTCAAGACGGTCGGCGAGACGGTCCGGGCCGGCGAGCCTCTGGTCGAGGTCGAGACCGAGAAGGCGGTCACCGAGATCGAGGCGCCGATCGATGGCGTCCTGGCCGAGATCCTGACTCCGCTCGATACCGTGGTCGTGCATGGTCAGCAGCTTGCCACCATCGCCCAGGCCAAGGCCGCCCATGCATAGCGCGATCTCGCCCCGCGCGCGGCGGGCCATCGCCCGGCGTGGGCTCGATCCGGCAACGCTCCTCGGCTCAGGGCCGCGTGGCCGCATCGTCGAGGCGGATGTCCTCGCGGCGCCGGCACCACGGGCCGCGGGGGCAGTGAACGACGCCACGGCCCTGGCGATGCGGCGCATGATCGCCCGCACCACCAGCGAGAGCGCCGCCACCATCCCGCACTTCTACCTGCAGTCCGAGGTCGACTGCACCCAGCTGGTGGCCCTGCGCGCGGCGCTCGCGCCCGGCATGGAGCGCGAGCACGGCGTCAAGCCGAGCATCACCGACTTCATCGTGCGGGCGATGGCGATTGCCTTGCGGGAGCAGCCAGCCGCCAATCGCGTCTGGCGCGCGGATGCGCCGCACGCGCTGGCCGAGCCCGCAATCGGCCTGGTGGTCGGTCTGCCCGAGGGCCTGGCCATCCCCGTGCTCGAGGGTCTGGGCAGCCTGCGGCAGGCCGCCACGGCCCGCAACAGCGCCACCATGTCGGTGCGCAGCGGGGTGCGTCCGACCGCACGGCCCTGTGCCAGCTCCCTGTCCAACCTCGGCGCCAGCCGCATCGACGCATTCACCGCCGTCATCCCGCTCGGGCAGAGTTCGATCCTGGCCGTGGGGCGGCTGGCCCATCGCGCGGTGGCGGTTGGCGATGCACTGGCCTGCCGTCAGACCATGCGCCTAACCCTGTCGGTCGACCACCGCATCTTCGATGGCGTGCCGGCTTCCGCCTACCTCGGGCGCATCACCGAGCTGCTCGAGCAGCCGGCACCGCTGGTCTGATCCCCCGCTCCAGGAGTTCGTGCATGCCCATGACCGTTGATCTGACCGGCAGCATCGCCCTGGTGACCGGCGCCGGGCGCAACATCGGGAGGTCCATCGCCACCACCCTGGCGGCAAGCGGAGCTACGGTCGTCTTCACCGATGTGCGCGCCGAGGATGCGCAAAGCGCAGCAGCCGGCGTGCCTGGCGCCGTGGGCATCGCGCTCAACGTCGCTGATGAGGCGGCGGTGGAGGCGACCATCAGCGCGGTGGTCGCCCGCTTCGGACGCATCGACATCCTGGTCAATAATGCCGGCATCAACACCAGCCAGCGCGTGACCGTCGACGAGTTCCCGCGCAGCGAATGGGACAAGATCCTGGCTGTCGACCTGACCGGGCTGTTTTTGATGTGCAAGGCCGTGGCCCGGCACATGCGCCGACAGCGAGCGGGGCGCATCATCAACATCTCCTCGGTGGTGGGCGTGGTGCCGCTGCGCAACCAGTGCGCCTTCGGTGCGGCCAAGGCAGGGGTCATCAATTTCACCAAGGCCATGGCCGTCGAGCTCGGGGCCGACGGCATACTGGTCAACGCCATCGCGCCGGGCTCGATCCTCACCGAGGGCACGCGCACACTCTTCTACGGCAACGCCACCGGCGCCAATCCGCAGGCCAGCCGCATGCTCTCGCACGTCCCGCTCGGCCGCCCCGGCGAGTGCGAGGACATCGCCTATGCGACGTTGTTCTTGGCGGCACCGGAGAGCCGCTACATCACCGGCCAGGCGCTGTGCGTCGATGGCGGCTGGACCGCAGGCTACACGCGCGACTTCTGAGCAACGCGACTCGTGAGGAAATGGTGCGGGTGGTCGGCGAGATGCGTCGCCCGGCCTAGGTGATCGGCTGGTACTTGCCGTAGATGTCCCCACCGGTGCTCGGTGGCAGGATGTGGCGGTTGACCGGCAGGATCGGCTCTGCGTCCTGCTCGACCAGCGTCGCCGAGACCAGTCCGGCGCGCAGTTCCGATGGCAGCACGCCGAAATGCCGGCGGAAGGCCCGCGTGAAGGAATAGGCGTCCTCGAAGCCGAAGTCATGGGCGATGGCCTTGATCGGCTCGTCGCCGGTGCGCAGGCGGTGCGCTGCCTGACGGAAGCGCTCGCGGGCGCGATACTGCCCCGGGCTGACCCCGAAGCGCTGCCGGAAGCCGCGGATCAGGTGGTCGACTGAGATGCCCTCGGCCCGGGCCAAGGCCTGCACCTCCAGGTCCTCGCCCAGCTCGCTGGCCAGGCGCATGCGCAGCCGCTGCCAGGCGTCGAGCTTGAGGCGCTGACGGTGGGAGGGCCGGACGATGCGCGCCAGGATCGCCAGCATCTCCCACATCGCGGCGGTCACCAGGGCGCGCGCCGCCGGGCCGGTCTGGGAGAGCTGGATGCAGTAGGTGTCGAAGATGCGGCGCATCGCCGGCCGGTCGGCGCCGAGGCTGACTTTCAGGGGCAGAGCCCCGATCCCGTCAATCCACACCGCATGGCGGTTGCGCGGCGGCGGAGCAAACTGGATGTGCGCCTCGTAATAGCGGATGTGGTCGGCATAGCCGTACTGGTTGAGGTCGGCAGCGGGAAAGCAGAGCATGTCGCCAGGACCGGCAAAGACGTCTCCAATCGGGGTCACGGCGTCGATGCGACCCTCCTCGATCAGCAGGAAATGCTGGCCGGGGACGCGGTAGCGGTACGTGATCGTATTAGTAAGGTCATAGCAGGCAGCCAGGTCCAAGACTGGCTGCAATTCATCGAAGGTTGCGTAGTCGGTCATGTCGGTGAGGTCGATTCTTGCTGGTCGGGAATCGATTCCAGCAGCTTACCAGTCGTGGTGCCGCAACCCGGAATCGGTGTCATACATCCCTGTGAGGCCCTGAAGCCTCGCAGTCGCGACGACGCGGCACACCCAGGAGATCATGCGATGAGCACCGCCACCCTCAGCCGTCCGGAAACCATCGTGCCCTTCGGCACGCGTCCCGAGTACTGGGCCGGCCACAAGCCCAGCCAGGAGCAGCTCCAGGCCTGGGCTGCGCAGATGGATCGTGACGGCTACCTGATGATCCCCAAGATCCTGCCGCCGGAATTGTGCACTCAGCTGCGTGACGATCTCGACAGCATCCTCGGCCCGCACACCAAGACCGACCAATACTGCGAGCTGCGTTCGCGCATGTTCGAAAAGAGCGCCGCGAACCTTTCGCTGTTCGATATGGAGCCGCTGGTCTCCTTCGCCGAGTACGTGATCGCCCAGGACTGCCACGTCATCCACAACAACTCCTTCATCACCATGACCGGCCAGGGCATCTCGAGCTGGCACCAGGACGATGCACCGCACCTGATCCTCACTGACGGCGAGATGCCGAGCAACATCCGCCTGCCGGTCCTGTTCTTCACTGCCAACTACTACCTGACCGACGTCCTTGAAGTCGCCAACGGCGGCACCGAGACCATCCCCCGCTCGCATCTCTTCGGCGCCGGCTGCGTCAATGACTACAAGGGCACCAAGTGGGAAAGCAAGTTCGCAACCGTCGACCACAACCTGGGACCGGCGGGCAGCGTGGTGATGTTTAATAATCA
>Ga0302314_10013753_pt1 | contig 13883 bp, 9 predicted proteins | sample III_Palsa_N2_3_FD_200533 | JGI IMG/M metagenome (GOLD analysis project Ga0302314, IMG submission 200533) | Peat permafrost microbial communities from Stordalen Mire near Abisko, Sweden - III_Palsa_N2_3 | ecosystem: Environmental > Terrestrial > Soil > Palsa > Peat permafrost | place: Sweden... | reverse complement strand
GGACGGGCGAACAGCAGCACCCCGAACGCGACCGACACCAGCCCGGACAAGACGAACAGCGCCCGGGTGCCCGCGCTCTCCCCGATCTGGAAACCGGCGAAGACCTCAGCGAAGCCGCCGGCCAGCGCCCACGCCGCCACCACGATGACCAGCACGAACGCGGTAGGCGCGGGCCAGGCCAGGGCGAACACCCCGGCCGCCAGGTCGACCAGCCCGAGCAGCAGGTGACCCGCCACCGGCCCGGCGGACCGGCTGCCGAACGCCCGCGTGGCCTGCAGCCCCGCGTCGGCGAACGCGTAGACCGCGAACAAGATGACCAGCGCGAGAATCGTGACGCCCGGCCAGGCGATGGCCAAGATCCCGACGATGACGGCCAGGACGCCGAGCAGGATCAACGAAGCGGATGACGACTTGAACATGACGGGCATTCCTTCCGCTGGCCTCAGCCGCACCACGCCATCTGGACAGACCGCGGTACGTGTCCCGCCCAGCAGACACGACAGCCGGCGGCCCCGGCCAATACCTGCCGCCTATAAAGACATAGCCGCCGGCTACGGGTGCCTGCTGGCCTGGTTGTGCGCGCGGGACGACGGCCATCCGCAACATCGTCTCGCTCGCACAATGCCTGGCCCCGGGCGTGGCGGTAGCGTCAGACGCCTGATCAAGAGATGAGGATGAGGTGCGGGAAGCCCGCTGGAACCGCCAGCCGGAGCCGGTGAAACTGCCTGGGCCGGCAGCGGCGCCGCTGGCCATTGAGCTGCGACATCTGCGTTACTTCGCGGCGCTCGCCGACGCGGGGAGCTTCACCCGGGCCGCGGAGCGCATGTTCATCGCCCAGCCGACCCTGAGCCAGCAGATCCGGCGGCTGGAAGAGATCGTCGGCGCGCCGTTGCTGCAGCGCCGCCGGGACGGCGTGCGGCTCACCCAGGCCGGCGCGGTGCTGCTGGACGCCTCACGCGCCGTGCTGTCGCTGGTCGACCAGGAGGTGAACCGGACCCGGCAGGCCGCAGGGCTGGGACGGCAGCGGCTGCGCGTGGTCGTGCCGCCCGGACTGCCCGATACCCTCGCGGTCGAGGCCGCCTCCAGGCTGAAATCGGCCGCCGCCGCCGCGGACGTGGCGATCAGCTGGATCGAGACCCCGCTGGACGCCGAGTTCTCCATGATCCGGCAGCACCGGGCCGACGCCGGCCTGGGCTGGCTGACGGCCGGCGTCGGGGCGCTGCCCGCGCCGCTCGACGTCATGGGCCTGGCCGAGTTCGAACCCGACGTGTGGGTCCCCTCCTCGCACGCCGCGGCGCGCCGCGGGACGACCAGCCTGGCCGAGATGGCCCAGATGGACGTCATCTACGGGCCGCGCCACGCCGAGCCCGGGACCTACGACGCCTGGACGCGGGTCTTGCGGACCGCGGATCCGCGCTTCGAATTCGGCGATCCGCCGCTGCGGCACTCACTGCAGATGAACCTGGCCTTCGCCGCGACCGCGGACCGGCCCACCGCGGTGCTGACCGGCCCCAGCGTCATCGCCGGAAGGCGCCCCGGGCTGATCCGGCTGCCCCGGCCGGCGGTCACCCACGAGATGGTCCAGGTGGTTCTCGAGCACCGTCCGCTGGCGGCGACGGCGGCCCTGGTGTGGAGCGGCGACCTGCCCCGGACCCTCCAGCAGCTCCTGTTCGATACCGCGGAGAGCATCATCTCCCCCGCCCCAGACCACCCAGCCGGCCCCGCCCGGCAGGTCGAGCCGGAACTGCGGGCTATGTCCTTATCGCTCGCATCTTGGCCAGGCGTTGTCGGCCTGCGTTCACGTAGAGAGGGGCTGGCCTTGACCGCAGCGAGGCAGCCGGAGCTGGTCACCCTCCGCTCCGGTGACGTCGTGCGGATACGGCAGGTACGGCCGGATGACGCGCCGGCCCTGGCCCGGGCCTACGCGAACCTGGGCGGGCAATCCCGTTACCGGCGGTTCTTCACGGTCATGCCCGAGCTTCCCGAAGCCACCCTGGCGGCGGCGGTCGAGGTCGATCACGTTGACCACGAGGCGCTGGTCGCCGTGCCGCTGCTGTCGGCGGAGATCGTCGGAGAGTGCCGGTTCATCCGGCTGCCGGACCAGCCCGGCACCGCGGAGGTGGGGGTGACCGTGGTCGATGCCTGGCAGGGCCGCGGGCTCGGCCCCGCGCTGCTCGCGTGCCTGAGCGAGTACGCCCTGGCGGCCGGGATCGAGTACTTCGCCGCCGAAATCCTCGCCGAGAACCGGACCGTGCTCGCGCTGCTGCCTGGCCTGGGCCAGGTGGAGACCGAATCGCGCGGCCCGGTGGTCGCCGCCCGGGTGGAACTCGGCGAACCGTCTTGCCAAGCCCACCCGGACCTCCTTGACCTGCTGACCGCGGCGGCGCGCGGCGACATCGTGAGCCTGCCCCTCCTCCTGCGCCGGCTGATCCGGGTACCGGAGGGGCTGGCTCATATCGTGCGGTGGCCGGTGAGCGCCGTGCTCAAGACGTGGCGGCCAGACCCGCCCTAGCCGGTGCCAATCGCGGCGGCTGATCGTTCTCGGCCGGGTGCAGCACGGACGAGCCCAGCCAGTGGCTGGCTCTCAGCGCGAGCTCCACGTCATGGCGGTTCTCGCCCACCGGCTGGCCGAGACTCTCCTCGGCCTTGCGGATGCGGTACTGGACCGTGTTCTTGTGCAGCATCAGCCGTTCGGCGGTCGTCTTGTAGCTGCCCCCGGTTTGCAGGAAGACAAGCATGGTGTCGCGCAGGCGAGCGTGGTGCTCATCGTCGGTGCCCAGGCCCGCCAGGGTGCTGAGCACCCAGGCCCGCAGCAGGTCCGTGGATCGGAGCATCATCGCGACGGGTGCGACCTCGCTGAAGGCTACCGTCCGCGGCGGGGGGGATCCCGCGGCGAGCGCGACGGCCTGGGCGGCGATGGCCTGGGCGTGGCTGAGGCGGAACCCCGCGGCGCCCTTAGCCGCGTCGCCGAAGGCGAAATGGATGTCGCCGTCCACGCCGACCGCGCTGGCCGCCGCGTCGAACGTGTCCCGGATGCCCAGCGGCAGCCAGGCCCAGGCGCTGGATTCGTCGCGGGGCAGGAACACCGTTTCGCCGGAGCAGACCGCCTGCGCGGCCACGTGGCTGACCGCGTGCTCAAGCCGGCTGATCTCATCAGCGGCACCCGCGGCGTCGCCCGCCCAGCACACCAGGCCCACGTGGTACTGGCGCAGCCGGTAGCCGAGGGTCGCCTCCGCGGCGCTCACGTCGACCCGCTCGCCCGACAGCAGGTCACGGATCCGGGCGGTTCGCGCGGCGCTGCGGTTCCGCAGCCAGTTCTCTCGCTCCTGCGTATAGGCCGCGACCACCTCTTCGGATATCTGGTCGATGTAACCAGCCACGATCCTGGACATGCCTAGCGTGGCGGCACTGATCATCTTGGCGTCACTGATCTGCCGGGCCAGTTCCCTGAGCAGCCAGTCCGAGAAACGGGTATGTCCGACCCGGTAGGAGCGCAGTAGAGCGGTCAGCGGCGTGCCGCGCTGCGCCAGCCGGCGCGCGTACTCCACGGCCGCGGCCGGCGCGGTCACGGTGGCCAGGTCGATCCGGTGCTGCATGATCTGCAGGCAGGTGTCCACGTTGCTGTCGACGCTCGAAGCCAGCAGGGCGAGCAGCGGCTTGTCGTCGCGTAGCTGCGGGATCTCCCGGAGTATCACCTGGTAGACATCTGCGCGCACGACGCCGGCCCGGCTGCCTACCGCCGCCGCGACCTCGGCCATGATGCCCGGCCACCGCTCGGCGGGGAATACGGCGACTGTTTGGCTCATATCGTCTCGTGCCAGCTTCACGAGAACCTCCCAGCCTCCGGAGCCGACGACGGGCCATGTCTCCGGCCGCCGGTGGCTCTTCACAACGACTCTAGGCTCGCTGCTGAGAGGGTGAAAGGTCATCACCAGATCCGGGTGATTAGCCCGGGCCCGCCTGCCGCTCAGCGCGCGAATAGGCATTGCCTTCTGGCAGCGCGTACGTTACAGCCATGTGGCCCGTCGACCGGCCGCCGCGGTGGGTGGACCGGAGTGAGGAACTCGCGACCCTGCGTGCTGGCGTCGACGCTCTCCGCCATGGCGGGGGCACGGCGGTCTGGGTCGAGGGCGAGCCCGGCATCGGCAAGTCGGCCCTGGTCGCCGAGGCCTTGGCGGCAGCGAGCGAGCCGGGATGGAACATCGGATGGGGGATCGCAGACGAACTCGCCGAGCGGCTGCCGCTGAGCGTGATCCAGGACTGCCTGCAGGTCCGGCTCGGTTCGCCCGACCCTAGCCGCGCGCACGCCGCCAGGCTCCTGCGCAGCCAGCGCCTCGGGCTGTTCGCCGACGGCGACGCGTCGGTTTCCGGTGTCGAGGTCCTGATGGCGCTGACGGACGAGCTGTGCGCGGCCGCGCCGACGGTGATGGTCATCGACGACCTGCAGTGGGCCGATGACGCGTCCCTGCTGGTGTGGCACCAGCTCGCCGCCTCCATTGACCAGCTGCGACTGCTGCTGATCGCGACGTGCCGGTCGGATCCGCGCCGGCCCGAGGTGCAGCAGGTGCGCAGGTCCCTGTCCCGCCGCGGCGGGACGGTGGTCACGCTCGGGCCGCTGCCCGAGGCCGATGTGGCCGCGCTGGTCACGGCCATGATCGGAACGCCGCCTGCGGGTACGCTGCTCCAGCTGACCGGTCAGGCCGCCGGAAATCCCCTGTACCTGCGCGAGCTGGTCGACGCCCTGGCGCGTGATCGGGCCGCCGGCGGCGTCTGGTCCTCCCTGGAACCACTGCCGACGTCGCTGGCCGCCGTCCTAACTGACCGGCTCGGCTCCGTCTCGGCGCAGACGGCGCAGATCCTGCGGACCGCCGCGCTGCTCGGCGGAAAGTTCACGGTCACCGACCTGGCCGTGCTGCTGGGCAAACCGGTGTCGGAACTGGCCGCGGGCCTGCAGGAGGCCGTGGCCGCCCGCATCCTGGTCGGCTCCGGTGCCGAACTGGCGTTCCGGCATCAGCTGATCCGCCAGGCGCTGCAGGAGAGCATGCCGACGGCGCTGCGTACGGCGCTGCACGCCGAGGCGGCGCGAGAGCTCGCGGCCGCGGACGGGGATGCCCTGAGCGTCGCGCAGCAGCTTTCCGCGGCGGGACAGCCGGGTGAGGGCTGGGCCCGAGCCTGGCTTCTCCGGACCGCGCCCGCGCTGACCACGCGGGCACCGCAGCTGGCGGCCGGCCTGCTGCGGCGGGAACTGGATGCGACGCCCAGCGATGATGAGGCCCGGGACGGGCTCACGGCCAGCCTGGCCCGGGCGCTGCTCGCGGCCGGCTCCTATGACGAGGCGGCCGAGCAGGCCGAAGCGGCGCTGCCGGTGATGACTGACCCAGCGCGGCGGGCTGAGACATACTCGGTGCTCGCACGCGCCCAGGTCAGTGCCGGCCGCAGCGACGAGGCGACCGCCACCGTGCGGCAGGCCCTGGCGCTGACCGGCCTGTCCCAGCAGTGGCGGGCCCGGATGCTGGCCATGCTGGCGATGCTGGAGCGTGCCGGTACCGGCAAGCTGGATACGGCCGACGAGACCGCCCGGCAGGCCCTGGTCGTCGCCGAGGAGGCAGGCGACGCGTTCGCGACCGCCCACGCCCTGACCGACCTGTGGCTGAGCCATAGCATCAGGCGTGATCACGCCGCCGCGCTCGACTACATCGACCAGGCGCTGCGCGTGCTCGGCGACGATCCCGGCTACGCGGATCTGCGCTCGTTCGCCCTCGATGACCGCATCTTCACCCTGCAGAACCTGGACCGCTGGCCGGAAGCGGAGCTGACCCTCCGGCAGGCCCGCGAGTTCGCCCAGCGCAGCGGCAGTCCCGATCGCACCACCTGGGCCTCCGCGGCGGTGCTGCGGTACTGGCTCGGCCAGTGGGACGACGCACTGGCCGAGCTGAGCCCGCAGGAGGAGGCGCCCGGGCTCACGTATACGTTTCTGCGCGAGCGCTGGCCAGCGCTGCTGGTCCACGGCGTGACCGCGCTCATCGCCGGGCGCCGGGACCAGCGCACCACGGCCGACCAGCATCTGCGCGCCGGCCTGGCCTTGCCCGTGCTGACGGTTCCTGACCGGGAGAACCGGGACGTCCTGGTCGCCGCGCAGGCCGTGGCGCTGGAGCAGCGCGGCGAGACCCGTCGGGCCATGCAGGTGCTGGCCGCGATCTTGCCCCGGCGCGACGGTGAGATGACCCTGACCCACCAGTGGCTGCCGGACCTGGTGCGGCTCGCGATGGCCGCCGGCGACCGGCAGCTGGCGCGGACCGCGGCACGGGCCTGCCAGGAGGAGGCCGCGGCCGAGACCCGGCCGGCCCGGGCGGCCGCGGCGGGCTTGCGGTGCCAGGGACTCCTGCGATCTGATCCGGTCCCGCTGCGGGACGCCGTCGCGCACTACCGTACGGTCGGCCCGGCCGTGGAGTTGCCCGCCGCGGTGGAGGACCTGGCCGCCGTGCTGGCCGAACGCGGCCGCCGCGATGAGGCACGGGCCGCGCTGAACGAGGCCGTCACCTTGTACGAGAGCTTCAATGCCCGCTGGGACATCCGCCGGGCCGACAGCCGGCTCCGCCCCTATGGCATCAGGCGCGGTGTCCGCGGCCCGCGCGGGCCGCGGCCCGCCTCGGGCTGGGCCGCGCTCACGCCGACCGAGGTCAAGATCGCCGCGCTGGTCGCCCGGGGCGACTCGACGCCGGAGATCGCCCGCGGCATGTTCTTGTCCCGGCGCACGGTGCAGACCTATATCTCGCACATCCTGGCCAAGCTCGGCGCCAAGAGCCGGGTGGAGATCGTCCGCGAGGCGCTGCGCCAGGGCATCTCCCCGTAGCGGAGACGCGGGCCGGCTCTCACCTGTTTAGGTAAGGGCACGCGAGGTGGCCTCGTACGACCATGAAGGTAAGGTGCGGTTTGGAGGCGTTGTCATGGTCGACGTGGTGCTCCGGGGGCGATCCGAGCCGATGGCGACCGCCCTGGGCGTCGTCCGCAAGGTCGTCAGGACCGGCCAGGGCGACGGCCTGGTCATCACCGGAGAGGCCGGCATCGGCAAGTCCGCTCTGCTCACCGCCGTGCTGCGGGAGGCCGGGCGGCTGGGCGCCGCCTGCGGGACGGTACGAGCGGACCGGATCGGCCGGATCGTTCCCGCCGGCCCGCTGCTGACCGCGCTGCGCGACGGCCCCGATCCGGTGCTGGAAGCCCAGACGGCGGAACCGCTGGCGGCCCTGGTCGGCCAGCCGCTGCGGCTGCTGGACGCGGCGGCCGCCGCGCTGGAGCAGCGCGCCGTGCAGCGCGCCATCGTCATCGCGGTCGACGACGCGCAGTGGCTGGATGACCTGAGCGCGTTCGTGCTGCGCTCGCTGCCGGGCCGGCTGGCCCACTCGCCGGTGGCGTGGCTGGCCGCCGCCCGCACCGCGGACCTGCCGTTCCTCGCCGGGGCGGCCGGCGACGCGCCGCCGCGCCGGCTCGAGCTCGGCCCGCTGGCGGACAGCGACATCATCGCCATCGCCCATGACCAGCTTGGCGCCCTGCCCGGGACCGCGACCCGGCAGATGCTGGAGCAGGCGGGCGGTAACCCGTTCCTGGCCGTTCAGCTGATCGGCGGGCTGCGGCACGCGCAGGCTCGCGGCACCGATCCGGATGGCCTGCCGGGCGAGCTCGTCCGCGCGGTCCAGCGCCAGCTGCGGACCCTGCCGTCGCAGGCGGTCGAGCTGGTCAAGGTGGCCGCGGTGTTCGGCGAGCCGCTGCCCCTCGACGACGCGAACGAACTGCTCGACGGCCTGTCCGCGCAGGCGGTCGCCGAGGCCGCGGATGAGGCGATCGACGCCGGGATGCTCAGCAGCTCCCGCGGCGCGCTGCTGTTCCGGCATGGCCTGGTCCGCGAGTCGGTCTACGCCGGCCTGCCGGAGCGGACGCGCCAGTTCATCCACCTCATGTGCGCCCGCCACCTGCGCGAGGCAGGTTCCGACGCGCTGGCCGTCGCGGCGCACGCCAGGGAGGCCATCACGCCAGGCGACGAGGCGGTAGCGCTGCTGCTCGCCGATGCCGCCGGCGAAGCGGTGACCTCGATGCCCAAGACCGCCGCCGAGCTGATGCTGACCGCCTTCGGGGCGCTTCGGCCTGGTCAGCCGAACTGGCTCGCGCTCGGCGAGCGCTGCGTCGAGCTGCTCAGCCTGGTGCAGCGGTGTACGGACGCACTGGCCGTGGCGGACAAGCTGATGGCCTACCTGGACGACGACGAGGCGGCCGGCCGCCTCGAGGTTGCCCTGTCCCGCGCTCTGTGGCTCACCGGGCGGTGGCAGGAATCGGAGGAACGCAGCCGGCTCGCGCTGGAACGGCCGGGGCTGTCGCCGGCGCTGCGCGCGCGGATCGAGGCCCTGCACGCGCTCGCGCTGTCCCGGGTCGGCTCCCCGGCCGTGGCGCAGCCCGTGGCCGAGCGCGCGCTGGCGGTCTGTCGTACCGCCGCCGACCGCACCGGCCGCCTGTTCGCCTGGCACGCGCTCGCCGAGATCGCGCGCAACGCCGGTGACCACCGCACGTCGCTGTCGTATTTCCGGCAGCTGCGCACCGAATCCGAGCCGGCCTACGTCGCTCAGGAGATCATGGCCCTGCAGCACCTGGACCGGTACACGCACGCCGCCACCATGCTCGGCCAGGCGTGGCAGCAGGCGGGCCACGACACCGCGGCCATCTTGCCGTCGCTGCTGTACGCGCAGATCTGGCAGGACTACAACCTGGCCAACCTCGACGACGCGGAGACGACCGCGCGCACGCTGCTGCGGCTGGGCAGCGAGCTGGGCAGCCGGGTCTGCCAGCTTGAGTCGGCCGCGATCCTGAGCGCGGCCGCGCTGCTGCGCGGTGACGTGCCGGAGGCCCGCGAGCGGCTCGCCCTCGGCGGCCGCCCCGACCGGAAGGAACTGTCCCACATCCCGGTCCTGGTGCTGGTCCGCGGCTGGCTGATGGCCTGCGAAGGCGAACCCGCGATGGCGGTCGGGTTGCTGACGCCGCTGGTCAAGGCCGCGCTGGACGAACTGGACCCGTGGCCGTGGAAGCCCGGCTGGATGCGCATGCTGGCCCGCATCGGGCTCGCGGCGGGCGACGCCGACTTCGCCGCGCGCGCGGTCGAGCTGGCCGAGGAGGGAGCCAGGCGCAACCCGGGCGTGGCGACGTTCGAGGGCATCGCCCTCGGCCTGCGGGGGCTGCTCGAAAATGACCTCGACCGGCTGGCGCGCGCGGCCGAGGTGATAGCGGCGAGTCCGCGCCCGCTGATCCGGGCCGGCGTGTACTGCGATCACGGCCGGGTACTGCTGCAGGCCGGTGAGCTGACGGCCGGCGGGGGCCGGCTGGACCAGGCGTGGGCGGTCTACGACGAGGCAGGCGCGCACGCGGACCGGGCCGAGGTACAGCGGGAAATGCGCGCCGCCGGCCTCCGCCGGGCCTGGTGGCCGGCCGCGCCGCCGCGACAGGCGAGCGGCTGGGCCGCGCTGACCGAGGCCGAGCTGCGGGTGGCCAGGCTGATCGCCGAGGGCCACACCAACAAGTCAGCGGCCGCCCAGCTCGGCGTGTCCCCCAACACCGTCGGCGCGCACCTGCGGATGGTGTTCGGCAAGCTCGGGGTCCGATCGAGAGTGCAGCTCACCAACCTCATGAATCGGAACGACACGGGCTGGTCGTCCCGGGACACGGGGTCAGCTGACCAGGGCTTGGCGGATGAACCCGGCGACGCGAACCGGCTGGGCGATGAACGCCGAGTGTGAGCCGCGGACCGATTCGGTGACCGCCTTCATCCGCCCGGCCATGAACCGCTGCGCGTCCGGCGAAATCGCCTGATCGTCCTCCGAGACGCAGAACCAGCTCGGCCGGTCCTGCCAGCCGGCCGCCGTCGCCTTCTCGGTGTGGGCCGCCAGCGACAGCGGCCGCTGCGTCGCGTACATGACGTCGGCCACATCGGCCAGGACATCGGCACAGAGTGTCTCTCTGAACCGCTCCTTTCCGACGAGCAGATCGGGCCCGGTGCACGCGCCCGGTGCGTCGTAGGACGTCAGGCACGAGGTGGACACGAGCAGCGACGGCGGGAACGGCTCCTGCACGCTCGCGCAGCTCTCCCCCGCGGCCAGGCCGAACCCAGCTAGGTACACGAGCCCGGTCACGTTGGCGAGCCCGGCCGATGCCTGGCTGATCACCGCCCCGCCGTAGGAATGCCCGATCAGGACGACCGGGCCGTCGATGGCCGCGGCCACCGCGCCGATGGCCGCGGCATCGCAGGCCAGGCCGCGCAGCGGGTTGGGCGGAGCCACCGCGTCATATCCGGCCCCGGTCAGCTCCCGGAGCACACCGCCGAACCCGGACGCGTCCGCGAACGCCCCGTGGACGAGAACCGCCGTAGGCCGTTTCACGCTCATGCTCCCCTCAGGATCTCCTCCAGCCTCGCGCGCGGCGCGCCGCCAGTCCCTAGTCCGTTCAGGTAAGGCGCCGCCTGGCGTGGACTCATGCGTTCGCGTGATGGCCTGGCCGACGCCGCCGCGGTTACCTGAGCGCATGGGCAGGGCGGCACCAGCTCCACTGCCTCAGAACCACCATCCCAGCAGGAAGGAACCATCGGCTTGAATGCCCGACCCAACATCGTCCTCGTCCACGGTGCGTGGGCGGACGGCTCGTCCTGGAGCGGCGTGATCGAGCGCCTGCAGGCGGCCGGATACCACGTGACGGCCCCGCAGTTCCCGATGAGCTCGCTCGCGGCCGACGTAGGCAGGCTCCGGCAGGTGCTGGACTTCCAGGACGGCCCGGTCATCGTGGCCGGGCACTCCTACGGCGGTCAGATCATCACCGCGTTGGGCACCGACGCGCCCAACGTGGCCGGCCTGGTCTACATCGCCGCTTTCGGCATCGATCAGGGAGAATCACTCGGCGCGCTGCTGGCCGCCGGACCGCCGACGCCGGCTCTGGAGCACCTGTTCACCGACAAGCTGGGCTTCGGCTGGCTGGCCCACGACGACTTCGTCCACCACTTCGCGGGCGACGTCGACCCGGTCCGCGCCAACGTCATGTACGCCGTGCAGCAGGGACTGGCCGGTTCCGCGTTCACCGACGTCATGGGCGTCCCGGCGTGGAAATCGCTGCCGTCGTGGTATCTGGTCGCCACGCAGGACGAGGCGATCCCGCCGGACGCCGAGCGGATGTTCGCAAGCCGGATGGGGGCGACCACCATCGAGGTCCCCTCCAGCCACGTGGCGATGGTGTCCCACCCGGACGAGGTGACGCAACTGATCACGGCGGCCGCCGACAGCTGCGCCGCGGCGCGCTCCTGAGGAGGAGGACCCCATGAAGCTCAGGCGATCCGTACGGCACGCATCCAGACGCATCGCCGCGCTGACCGCGGCGGCGGCCGCCGCGGGGCTGCTGGTGACGGCCGGGGTAGCCAGCTCAGCCCACGCCAGCGCCGCGCGCGCCAGCGTCGGCACCACCACGGCCAGCGGACCCAAGCCCAGCATCGTCCTGGTCCACGGAGCCTGGGCCGACAGTTCCAGCTGGGACGCTGTCGTCAGCCGACTCCAGCATGACGGGTACACGGTCTACGTGCCGCCGAACCCGCTGCTCGGCATCACCTACGACTCCGCGTACATCCGGGACTTCCTGGACACCATTTCCGGTCCCATCATCCTGGTCGGGCATTCCTACGGCGGCGCCGTTATCACCAACGCCGCCACCGGCGACAAGCAGGTCAAGGCGCTGGTCTACGTGGATGCCTTCGCGCCGGCGCAGGGCCAGACCATCGGGCAGCTCGTCTCCGCTTACCCTGGTTCGTGTGTGCTGCCGGCAGCGAACGTGACCGCGCAGCCGTATCCCGGCGCACCCGCGGGCGCCGTCGACGTCTACATCAAGCAGGACGTGTTCCCGTCCTGCATGGCCAACGGCCTGCCCGCCAGCGAAGCGAGCCAGCTCGCGGCCACCCAGCGGCCGCTCACCTCCCGCGCGCTGACCCAGCCCTCGGGCGTCCCAGGCTGGAAGACGATCCCGTCCTGGGCCGTGATCGGCACCGCTGACCACGCCATCCCGCCCGCGGAGCTGCTGGCCATGGCCCAGCAGGCCCACGCTCGCATCACCGTCATCCCAGGTGCCCCGCACCTGGCGATGATCTCCAACCCCGGGATCGTCACCAGGGTGATCCTCGCGGCCGTCCACGCCACTTCGTGACCCGGTCATGCGGTCACCGTCACCATTGAAAGAAATGCCGTCATGACTTCCTACTCAAACCGTCCGAACAAGCTGATCAGCGCGCCCAACGGCGTCGACTACGCGTACCGTGACACGGGCGGCGGCGGTGGCGGCGGCGGCGGCGCTCCGCTGGTTCTGCTCCAGCACTTCCGGGGCAACCTCGACAGCTGGGATCCCGCGCTGATCGACGCGCTGGCCTCGGCCCGGCGGGTCGTCACCTTCGACAACGCCGGAGTCGGCGGTTCCACCGGGACAACGCCGGACACGGTCGAGCAGATGGCCCACGACGCCATCGCGTTCCTCGCCGCCGTGGACCTCGGTCAGGTCGATCTCCTGGGGTTCTCTATCGGCAGCTTCGTCGCGCAGCAGATCGCGCTGAGGAGGCCGGCCATCGTGCGACGGCTGATCCTTGCTTCCGCAGCACCGCAGGGCGCGGCCGGCATGCACGGCTGGGCCCCTGACGTCATCGGCGCCATCGGCACCCCGGAAACCAGTCCCGAGGAGTACATCGGCGTCTTCTTCGCCCGTTCCTCGTCCAGCCGGCAGGCCGGCAAGGAAGTCATTCAGCGCATGTACGCCCGGACGCAGGACCGGGACACGGCCACAAACTGGGCGACTCGTCAAGCGCAGTACGACGCGGTATGCACGTGGGGGATCCCCGATCACGCGCTGCTCCAGCGGCTCAGCTGCCTGCAGCTGCCGGTGTTCGTGGCGAACGGCGACAGCGACCCAATGATCCTGCCGCACTACTCCTACCTGCTCGCGGGCCTGATCCCGCAGGCTCGGGTAAAGATCTACCCGGACTCGGCGCACGGATTCCTGTTCCAGCACCACGCAGAATTTGCCGCTGACGTCGATGCCTTCCTCGTTAACCCGTGATGCGCGGAGCGCACCAGCGGGCCGAGCCCTCTGTTCAGGAACGCTATTCGCGGGCCTTCCGGGATGACACCGGAGAGTCCTTCGCCGCGATCACCGAGCCGGACATGGTGCTGTCCGGCAGCATCTTCTCCCGGTCCATCGCCGGGCGCGTCCAGGTGTGGCTGACGCTGCGCACCGCCGCGGGCCTATACGACGAGCTGACGTTCACCAGCGCCGCCGAAGCGCCCGGCCGGGCCTACCTGGACTGGACCGCCCGCGCCCTCGGGCTGGACATCGACGGGGTCACCGTGCTGACCGCCGGCCCGGCAGGCACCTTCACCGGCATCGCCATTCACCACCGGCCGTTCGGCGCCGTGCTGGCCTTCTCCCGCGAGATGGGACGTCGGCTCGACGGGCTGATCGAGCCCGGCCACTTCGCCGCGGGGTAACCGCCGCGGCACAAGCCCCGGCACCAGCCGCGGCACGACAGAAAGGACCTACGCAATGCCCATGATCGACGTGTACGCCACGGCGGGCACCTTCACCGACAAGCACCAGCTGGCCGCGGATCTCGCGGCGACCCTGATGGCCATCGAGAAGGTCCCGGATATCCCGATGTTCCGCCAGAACACGGCCGGCTTCGTCCACGAGCTGCCGGCCGGCGACCTGTCGAATGTCGACGGCGCGTCCGACTACGTTCGCGTGCAGGTGCTGACCAACGCGGGTGCTCTCGACCGCGACAAGCAGCTCGCGGTGGTGAGCCAGTTCACTCACATCGTCGCGGATGCCGC
>Ga0302314_10013751_pt1 | contig 13884 bp, 13 predicted proteins | sample III_Palsa_N2_3_FD_200533 | JGI IMG/M metagenome (GOLD analysis project Ga0302314, IMG submission 200533) | Peat permafrost microbial communities from Stordalen Mire near Abisko, Sweden - III_Palsa_N2_3 | ecosystem: Environmental > Terrestrial > Soil > Palsa > Peat permafrost | place: Sweden... | reverse complement strand
CGGCGAGACCGGTACGGTGGTGCTGGTGCATGGCTTCGCCACCAACCGGGCGGAGAACTGGCGACGGCTCGGCTGGCTGGGCGCGTTCGAGCGCAAAGGGTGGCGCGCGGTGGCCCTCGATCTGCGTGGCCACGGCGAGAGCGACAAACCCCACGAGGCGAGCGCCTACGCCCGTACCGCCATGGCTGGCGACGTGATCGCCCTGATGGACCGCCTGGACCTGCGGCGCGTCGACCTGATGGGCTATTCGATGGGCTCGCACCTGGCCCTCTCGATCGCCCTGGCTCGTGGCGACCGCGTGGCCAACCTGATCCTGGGTGGGGTCGGTGCGCGAATGCTCACCGGCGGTGGCCCGATCCGCGACGGCGCCATGACCATGGCCCAGGCGATGCGCACCGACGATATCGCCTCCATCACCGAGCCCACCCTGCGGGGCTTTCGCCAGTTCGCCGAGAACCAGGGCGAGGACAGGCTGGCGCTGGCCGCCTGCAGCGAGGGCCACGGCGCGCCCATCACAGCCGACGATCTCGCGACGCTGGGCGTCCCGACCGCGGTAATCACCGGCGACCGCGACGAGATCGCCGGGGACCCACGCGTGCTCGCCGACGCCATCCCCGGCGCGAAATGCGTGAGCCTGCCGGCGTGCGACCACTTCGGGGCCATCCCCCACGCCCTGTTCAAGGCGGCGGCGTTCGACTTCCTGGAGGGATGGCTGGACGAGATGTGAGCCCTGGAGCAGGATGAAATCCTGCTCTGGATCCAAAAGTGTAGAGCCTGATTCAGCCTCCGGATCTGTTCCGTCCAAGGCATCCGGCTCCGGGGCGTCATCGCCAGTTGTTCAGGACCGGCCCCAGCGCGTCCTTGAGGGGTCCGAGCCAAGGCTCGAAGCGCCGCCACTGCTCCAGGCCGTCGCGGAAGATCGGCCGGCGCACCTGCTCCGAGCTGACGGTGCGCACGGCGCGGTCGTTCTCGTAGAACCTCAGGCAGCCCGCCTCGAACGGCAGGCCGCAATAGGCCAGCAACCGCTTCACTTCCCCTTCGGTGTCCTCCACCAGGTTCTCGTAGATCACCCGGTGGATGCGCCCACGCGGCAGGACGGCGTCGTAGTGGTCCATCAGTTCGACGTAGCCGCGATAATAGCGCCCGAGATCGGCGAGATCGTATGAGAACGACTGTCCCTGGGCGAAGTGCTGCTTGAACGCGGAGAAGCAGGCCCCCAGCGGGTGGCGACGAGCGTCGATGATCTTCGCGCCCGGCAGGATCAGCTGGATCAGGCCGATGTGGTGAAAATTGTTGGGCATCTTGTCGATGAAGAACGGGCGGCCGTGCTTGCGGTGCAGGCGGGTAAGCTGGAGATAATCCTCGCCCAGCGCCGCCAGATCGGCCGGCGCCAGCGCAGCCAGGCATTCGGGATAGCGGCCCTCGCCCCCGTCCAACCGTCCGGCGATGTGGCCGATGTCCGGCAGTTCCTGCGTGCCTTCGACAGTCGAGTGGGTGGCCAGTATCTGCTCGACGAGGGTCGATCCGGATCGCGGCAGGCCGACGATGAAGATCGGCGCGTCGGAGGGTGAGCCGCCCCCAGCGCGGGAGGCGAAGAACGCTCGTGTGAACAGGGCCTTGGCCCGCGCCACCCGGATCGCGTCGTTGTCGCTGTCATAGGGCGTCTGGTCACGGCGCAGCCGCGCGCCCTGGGCATAGCGCCCGAAGGCCGCGGCATAGTCGCGCTGGTCTTCCAGCGCTTTGCCGAGGGCGAAACAGAGATGCAACCGATCTTCGTCGGAGAGGCGCGCCACCTCGAGCTGCGCGGTCATCGCTCGCCGGTCCGACTCGGAGAAGGCCGCCGTCTTGAGGTTGGCGAGACTCCACCAGGCTTCGCCGACACCGGGCGCCAAGCTGATGCAGCGTCGGTAGGCGGCCACCGTGTCGGCGCCGCGGCCGGTGGTGCGCAGGGCGTGTCCGTAGTTCAGCCAGATCTTGGCCTGGGCCGGGTATTGCTCCAGCAACGCCTCGTAGACTGCTATCGCCTGCTCGTAGTCACCGACGAGGGCGAGGCAGGCGGCCGCCAGGTTCCGGTAGGCCGGGTCGGCTGGGTCCAGGTCCAGCAGGCGCCGCGCCTGCGCCAGGGCCTGCGCGCCCTTCTGCTGGCGGAACAGGGCGTTGGCGTAGCCGAACCTGGCGCCGGCGTAGCCCGGATCGATCTCCAGAGAGAGCGCCAGCATACGCTCAGCCTCCCCGTCGCGCGCCAGCCTCGCCAGCGTGTCGCCCAGCATGCGCAAAGCGACCGAATCGGCGGGAGCCGCGGCCAGGCGCGCGCGCAGCAGCTGGTCGGCGCGGGCCAGATCTCCGGCGAAGATGGCGTCGGCCGGCTCGCGCAGCGCCGGGTCGCGCACGCAGGCGCGCTCGTGCTCGGCGAAAGCCGCCTCCGCTCCGGGTGCGTCGCCTTGCCGGAACAGGCAGTCGCCCAGGGCGCGCCAGGCTTCGGCGAGGTCGGGCTTGACGGCCAGCGCCTGTCGCAGGGCCTCCGCCGCGCGGGCATCCTCCCCGAGCCCCGCGAGAGCCAACCCCAGCTCAAAATGGGTGAGTGCAGCGCGCGACCATGCCTTGGCCAGGGGGGCCAGCACCGCCCGCGCCCCGGCGTGATCGCCCTGGCGACGACGCGCGGAGCCGATGATAAGCAGAATCCGGGGATCTTGCGGCGCGGCCTTGGAGAGCGCGAGGGCTTCGGCGAGCGCGCGCTCCGGGTCGGTCGCGAGCAACGTCGAGGCCCGGTCGATGGCGCTGGTCAGGGGGTCGCGGGCGCGTTGCGGGGCGAGGCTCACGACGCAGGCGCCGGGACGGACTTGCCCATCAGGATCAGCGGCACGCTCACTCCGTCCACGGGCGCCGCCGCCACCCTCTCCATCTCCTGGTAGCCGCACGCGCGATAGAGGGGTTCCCCCGACAGGGTGGCCATGAGTTGCACCGACCTGAAGCCGTCGGCGGCCGCCGCGGCTTCGCACAGCTCGAGGATCAGGCGTCCGACGCCCCTGCGCGCGAAATCGGGATGGGTGTACATCGCCCGCACCCGCGCAGCGTCGCGCGCCGGATCGAGCAGCGCCGCATCGCGCAAAGCCGTGCTGTGATCGCCGCCATACAGGGTGGCGCGCCGGCTCCAGCCGCCGCAACCGGCGAGGACGCCTGCTTCCTCGACGATGAAATACGTGCGATCGGCCACGAGTTGGGTATCCAGACCCATCACAGCGTGGCTTGCGGCGATCTGGGCTTTGTCGAGGAACCCGCGCTGCAGCATCTCTATGGCGAGCGTCATCAGGACGCGCAGCGCGGGCAGATCCTCTTCCGTGGCGAGCCGATGCGTCAGCATGAGCTGGGTGTAGTAGCCTGGAAGGCCACCGCCAGCCAACGTCCCTCCCTCCCCTTTACGGCCCCTTTATGGGGAGGGTCGAGACGAAATCCGGCGTGGGGCCCAGGCCATGCTCTCTTCGTCGAGAGCCGCACCCTGACGGCTTCGCCGTCCGTCCCTCCCCATGAAGGGAAGGGAGGAAGGGCCGTTGGCTAGAACGTCACCGTCACGCGGCCGTAGTAGTAGCCGCCGTTAGCGTTCCAAGGGGCGAAGCCATAGGGCACTTTGAACACCAGCCCGCCGCCCAGTGGGAAGCCGCCCGACGCTCCAACCGCGGGCGGGATGGTGTTGAACGCATTGTTCGCGCCGACGTCGAGCTTGAGGAATTTGGTCAGCTTGTAGCCGAGATCGATGTCGGTGATGCCGGTTGTGCCGATCGTCTGCAGATAGCTGTTGTCGGGAGACCATTGCGAGGTTGGCCCGTAGATGGTCTCGCGCAGGTTGAGGCTGAAGCGATCCTTGGTCCAGAAAGCCTGGAGGATGATCTTCTCCCGCGGGTTGGCGGTGGTCAGGGCGCTCGCGGCGTTCAACGTCAGGTAGGCGGTGTTGCAAACAGGCAAGGCCGCGCATTGGGCCGGAGTATTGGCGATCGCTGACGGAAGCGCGTCGAGCTTGGTGATCTGGGTCTTGTTCCAGTTTATCCCCAGGGTCCAGTCGACATGGCCATAGTCGCCGAAGTCGGAGGCGTAGTTGGCCGTCATCTCGATGCCGTCGGTGCGGGTGTTGGCCGCGTTGGCGAACAGGGCGATGCCGGTGTAGCTCAGGCCCGAGTCCAGGCTCACGCCCCTGTTCTGGATCGCCGTCAGAACGCCCTGGGAGATGAGTTGCGCCGATCCGGCGGTGCAGCAGGTGCCGTAGAGGAAGCCGCTGACCAGGATGCGGTCATGCAGGTTGATCTGGTAGGCGTCCAGGGTGATCTGCATGTTGTCGATCGGGTGGACGACGAAGCCGACGCTGTAGTTCTGTGACTGTTCGGGCTTCAGCGGTTGCAGGCCGACCGACGCCGCGGCAGCCGAGTTCGGCGGCAGCTGGACTTCCGCCGAGTAGGGGCTGACGTTGGTGCCCGAATAATGCTCTTCGGCCAGGGTCGGGGCGCGGAAGCCGTTGCTGACGGTGCCGCGGATGGCGAACATCGAATTGAAGTCGTAGCGGGTGGTGAACTTGCCGACCTCGGCGTCGCCAAAGTCGCTGTAGTGCTCATACCGGCCGGCGAGGTCGACGTGCCACCCCTTGATCGGATCGGTGGCCAGATCGATGTAGCCGCTCTCGTTGGTCCGCGAGAAGCTGCCCTCGTCTAGCGGCGTATAGCCGTCGAACGACTGCGAGCCTGCGCCGTAATAGGACGACGGCTCGCCGGGCGTGATGCCGTAGGTGTCGCGTCGGACTTCGCCACCGACGGCGACGTTCAGGGGCGCGGCGAGGCCGATGGCGAAACTGTCGTCGATATCGAGGTTGTTGGTCCACTCGGTGGCGTCGAAGGTCCCGTTGAAGAAGGTGGTCTGCGGCACAATCGGTGTGGCCGACAGCGCCTGGAGCGCGGGGAAAAGCTGGGCGTTGGCCGAGTCGACCACGTAGACCTGCGTGTTGTTGTCGCCATAAGTGGTCGATAGATCCCAGTGCCAGGTGGCGAAGGTGCCCCGCAGGCCGGCGGTGATCGAATAGTCCTTCTCGTCGAACTTCTCGCGCGGATCGAACCCGTCCGGGAAGGGATAGACCGTCACACCCTCGGACGTGACGCCGGACACCTTGGCCGGTGAGCGGTAGTTCTCGTAATGTTGTGATTCCTGATAACTGTAGTTTCCGAACGCATAAAACTCGATGTTGTCGGTCAGCGAGTACGCCATATTGGCGAACGCATTATAGATATTCAGCTGAGGATCGCCGTTCAGCTGGTTCAGGTAAGGAAACTTAGCCGCCATCCCGGCATTGGACTGCGGAAAGGGCAGGCCAGACAGAAGATTCCCGTTCGGGTCGGTAAACCGCCCGTCACCAATCCCTTGGATACTGAAATTATGATAACGCTCCTCAAGGGTGACGTTCAAGAATCCCTTGTCGTTGAGGTTAAATCCGTGATTGATGGCGATATCGCCGGTCTCGCCTCCGCCACCGTAGTATTCACCTCCGGTAGCGTCGAGCAGCCCGCCGCTGGCGTTCTTCTTCAGGATGATGTTGATGACCCCAGCGATGGCGTCGGAACCGTATTGCGCGGCCGCGCCGTCGGTCAGCACTTCGATGTGGTCGATCGCATCGATGGGGATGAAGCTGAGATCGGTGGTGGCCGAGCCGGAGAACACGCTGCCGCCGTCGACCGCCAGGTTCGATGTGGGGTGGCGACGCTTGCCGTCGACCAGGACCAGCGTGTCGTTGGGGCTCAGGCCCCGCAACGCGGCGAGAATCTGCACGGCGGCGGCGTCGCCGCCCTGGGTCAGGATGTTGAGGGAAGGAACGGACGCGAGGAGGGATGAGGCGAGGTCGGGCGAGCCCGTGCGCAGCAACGCCTGGCTGCCGACGATCTGCACCGGCGCCGCGCTGTCGGCGGCCTTGATGCCCGTCTGCCGCGTGCCGGTGACGATCACTTCGCCCACCGATGTCGCGGCGGAGGTATCGGCGACCGACGCGGTGGCGTCAGCCGCATGTACCCCGCCGGCGGCCGCGGCGATCGCGAACAGGCTTGCGCCGCCAAGTAGTCTTTTCATTGGTAGTCCCCGTCTGTTGTGTTCTGAAGAATCGGCCGTGTTCGGCCAGGCGAGTTAATAAACTGTGTTCAGTGAGCGATGCGCACCGCCTGCGCCTCGATCTCCACGAGCGCGCCTGGCGAGGCCAGACCCGCTACCTGGACGGTGGTGCGCGACGGCTTGTTGGGCTGAGTCGGCGTTCCGAAGAACTGGCTGTAGGCGCCCATCATGCCGGGAAAATCCATCTTGCCGCCCATCGCCGGGTCGCCGACGAGGAAGACCCGCATCATGACGATATCGCCCAGGCCAAAGCCCTGAGCCTTCAGTCCAGCCTCGAGTTTCATCAGTACACCGAGCGTTTGCGCCTTGGTGTCGCCGGCCGAGGCGACCCCGGGAATGCCGCTCGCATAGGCGATATCGGCGCCGCCCACGCCTTTCACCACGACCACGCTGGAGATGGGGAAGGCGCCGGCGCCTGTGCGCTCGATTGTGGGTTGGGCCGCAGCGCCGCCCACCGCCGAGGCGGCAAGCAGGCCGGCAAGGCCCAAGACGAGCAGTCTCATGCCATTCTCCAGGCTGGAAAGAATTCATGCGCGAGCCGCGTTCCCAGGGAAGCGCGGCGCTTAAGCGCGTGCGGACGGCTGCGGCCCATAAAACCTGCCCCCTCCGGACGGCTTCACATCGACAGGAGGCAGGCTCTAACCGGCCCTGCGGCGACATCCATGGCGAGCGCGCGCGGCCCCGCAACAGGAGGCCGCAACGGCGTCACAACAGGCGAAAGCGTGGCCAGAATGCGCGTTTCTTGGGCATATCCACGCTCCGGAGTGTGGATGAGGCTCGGGTCAGGCCAGATTGTAGGCGCCGCCCTTCGCGAGCGCGGCCTGGAACCCCGGCCTGGCGTGCAGCCGTTCGACCCAGGCGGCGATGTTGGGATAGGCGCCCAGGCGTCCGAATGCGCGGCCCACCTCGCCGACGAAGCTCATCTGCACGTCCGCGCCGGTGAACGCGTCGCCCAGGAGATAGGGCCTGCCTTCGAGCGCCCGGTCGACATAGCCGAGGTGATTGTCGATCTCGCCGTCGATGCGTTCCTTGAGAGGCCCCGCGGCCTCTCCCAGGCGCAGGGTGTAGAGCAGCAGCATCAGGGGCAGCATGGCCGAGCCCTCGGCATAGTGCAGCCATTCGAGATAGGCCTCGTGCTCCGGCGACCCCGGTTCGGGCGCCAGCTGCCCGTCCCAGTGCTTGCGCACGATGTAATCGACGATGGCGCCCGACTCGGCGATGGTGTGCTCGCCGTCGGTGATGACCGGTGATTTTCCCAGCGGATGCACCGCCTTCAGCTCGGGTGGCGCAAGGTTGGTCACCGCATCGCGCTGGTAGAACTTGATCTCATAGGGCAGCTGCAGCTCCTCCAGCAGCCAAAGGATGCGCTGCGACCTTGAATTGTTGAGGTGGTGCACGACGATCATGAGGGTCCTCCCGGGCGCGGCAGCGCCATAGAGCCGTTTCCCACGCCGTCAGGCAATGGGGAGCGCGCCGACGGCTGGCGAGAGGCGAGGCGGCGCGTTAGGGTTCGCCCATGCGCGACGCGTTCGACCTGCTCATTCCCCTCGCTCTGGCCGCCGTGACCATAACCCTGGGCGTCGGCATCTACTCCCTGTTCCGGGGTGGGGACTTCGGCCGAACCTGGTCGAACAAGCTGATGCGGTTGCGCGTTGCGCTGCAGTTCTGTGCAATCGTCGTTGTGGTCGCCGCCTTTCTGTGGCGCTCGCGCATGCACGGCTGAGGCGGGGAGATGGTCGTCCTCAACCGAATCTACACCCGCACCGGAGACGCTGGGACAACGCGCCTGGTCACGGGGGAGAAGGTCAGCAAGGCGAGCCCGCGCGTGTCGGCCTACGGCGAGGTCGACGAACTCAACGCCGTCATCGGATTGGCCCGCCAGCACACCTCAGGCGACGGCGCGCTCGATCCGGTCCTGGCGCGCATCCAGAATGACCTCTTCGATCTGGGCGCCGACCTCGCTACGCCCATCGGTCCGGAGGGGGGGCCCGAAGCGCTGCGCATCGTCGCCGGCCAGATCGAGCGGCTGGAGCGCGAGATCGACCATCTCAATGAGGCGCTCGAGCCGCTCACGTCGTTCGTGCTCCCCGGCGGATCGGCCGCCGCCGCGGCCCTGCATCTGGCGCGCACCACCTGCAGGCGCGCCGAGCGCGCCGGCGTTGCCTTCGCCGCCGCGGACACAAGCGGCGCGCACGGCGAGGCGCTGCGCTATCTCAACCGCCTGTCCGACCTGCTGTTCGTGGCCGCCCGGTTCGCTAACGACCAGGGACGGGCGGATGTGCTTTGGGTCCCGGCGGCGAACCGCTGACGGGCGCCGGGTACTTCGCCAGCGCTCTGCCGGTGATTCGCCAGATCGGGATCGGGTCCAGGCACTGGCGATCCTTAGTGTCCCACCAGGCGCCGCGTCCCTCGCAGCGCTGAACCGGCCACACATAATAGGCCTGGTAGAAGATCGTGATCGCACTGGCGACGAAGAAGGCGGCCAGGGCGATCAGCTTTCCGTGGGTTATCCATCGCTCCATGCGGCCTTCTAAAACGCGTGCGGGCGCCGGGCCAGCCCCGGAGAGCATCCCGGCGTCACGAGCGTGATCCGACCGGGAACGGCGCCCCAGGCTCGCCGCCTTGCAAACGGCGCTCAAGGCGTTATGCCGTCCGCGGCCCTCGCGGGGCGTGAAAAGGATGTCGGAGACGTCGATGAAGGTGCTGGTCCCGGTCAAACGGGTGATCGATTACAATGTGAAGGCGCGGGTGAAATCCGACCAGTCCGGCGTCGACCTCGCCAACGTCAAGATGTCGATGAACCCGTTCTGCGAGATCGCGGTCGAGGAGGCTGTGCGCCTGAAGGAGAAGGGCGCCGCCGACGAGATCGTCGCCGTCTCGATCGGGCCGATCCAGGCGCAGGAGACCATCCGCACCGCGCTGGCCATGGGCGCCGATCGTGGCCTGCTGATCCAGACCGACGCCGACCCCGAGCCGCTGGAAGTGGCCAAGCTGCTCGCCGCCGTCGCCAAAGCCGAGGCGCCCGGCCTGATCCTGATGGGCAAGCAGGCCATCGACGGCGACAACAATGCGGTCGGACAGATGCTCTCGGCGCTGCTCGGCTGGCCCCAGGCCACCTTCGCCTCCAAGGTCGAGATCGCCGGCGAAACGGTGCGCGTGACCCGCGAGGTCGACGGCGGGCTGCAGACGCTCGAACTTGATCTGCCGGCCGTGGTCACCGCCGACCTGCGGCTCAACGAGCCGCGCTACGCGTCGCTGCCGAACATCATGAAAGCCAAGAAGAAGACCATCGACATCAAGACCGTGGACGACTTCGGCGGACTGGCCGCCGGCCACTTGAAGGTGGTCAAGGTGACCGAGCCCCCCAAGCGTGTGGCCGGCGTGAAGGTCGAGAACGCGGCCGACCTGGTCAACCGGCTCAAGACCGAAGCGGGGGTCCTCTGATGGCCGTGCTCGTCGTCGCCGATCACGACAACGTCTCGCTGAAGGACAACACCAACAAGACCGTAACCGCCGCCCTCGCGCTTTCGCCGGACGTGGATGTGCTGGTCGCTGGCCAGGGCGTCGCCGCCGTGGCGGCCGAGGCGGCGCGCATCGAGGGGGTGCGCAAGGTGCTGACCGCGCAGAGCGATGCGCTGGGCCGCCAGATCGCCGAGGCCGTGGCCGCGTGCGTGGCGCCGCTGATGGCGGGCTATGACGCGGTGCTGGTCCCGGCCACATCGGCGGGCAAGAACTTCGCCCCACGGGTGGCGGCGCTGCTCGACGTGGCCCCGATCTCGGAGATCCAGGAAGTCGTCGACGCCGACACCTTCGTGCGGCCGATCTACGCCGGCAACGCGTTGGAGACGGTTCGCTCCACCGACGCCAAGAAGGTGATCACCGTGCGCGCTACCGCCTTCAAGGCGGCCGGCGAGGGTGGCTCGGCGCCGATCGAAGCGGTCGACGCTGGTCCCGGCGCGCCGCACACCCGCTTCGTCTCCGACGAGATCGTCAAGTCCGACCGGCCGGAGCTTGCCGGCGCCAAGATCGTGGTCTCTGGCGGCCGCGCCATGGGATCGGCCGAGGAGTTCCACCGGGTGATCGAGCCGCTGGCCGACAAGCTCGGCGCCGCCGTCGGCGCCTCGCGCGCGGCGGTGGACGCCGGCTATGCGCCCAATGACTATCAGGTGGGCCAGACGGGCAAGGTCGTTGCGCCTCAGCTCTACGTGGCCGTGGGCATTTCCGGCGCGATCCAGCATCTGGCCGGGATGAAGGACTCCAAGGTGATCGTGGCCATCAACAAGGACGCCGACGCCCCGATCTTCCAGGTCGCCGACTATGGGCTCGTGGCCGACTACAAGACGGCCATCCCCGAACTGATGGCGGCGCTGACCGCCGCCGGGAAGTAATCGCGCCTCCGCTGCAATGCAGCAAACCCTTGGCGCCACCTGGGCGGGTCGTGTTAGGGAGCTGTCATAAGGATTGCATCCTCGGACAGGCGCACCGCTCTGTATCGCGCCCAAGGCGGAATTGATGGCGGATATAAGAACGGTCGGGGTCATCGGGGCGGGCCAGATGGGGAGCGGCATAGCTCACGTCTGCGCTCTGGCGGGCTACGAGGTTCTGCTCAACGACGTCGCCCCCGACCGGATTGAACAAAGCCTCGCGATCATCGATCGCAACCTGAGCCGCCAGGTGGCGCGCGGCCTCGTCGAGGAGGCCGACATGCTGGCCGCCCTCGCCCGCATCAAGCCCACGCCCGATCTCGAAGCCATCGGCCAGACCGACCTGGCGATCGAGGCCGCGACGGAGAACGAGGCGGTCAAGAAGCAGATCTTCAGCGCCTTGCAGCCCCACCTGGCTCCCGCCACCCTGCTCGCGTCGAACACCTCGTCGATCTCGATCACACGTCTGGCCTCGTCCACCGACCGGCCGGAGCGGTTCATCGGCCTGCACTTCATGAACCCGGCGCCGCTGATGAAGCTGGTGGAGATCATCCGCGGCATCGCCACCGACGCCGCCACCTACGAGATCGCCGTCAACTTCGCCAAATCCCTGGGCAAGACCACGGCCAACGCCGAGGACTTCCCAGCTTTCATCGTCAACCGCGTTTTGATGCCGATGATCAACGAGGCCATCTACACCCTGTACGAAGGCGTGGGCACCGTCGACGCCATCGACACCGCCATGAAGCTGGGCGCGAATCATCCCATGGGCCCCCTCGAGCTGGGCGATTTCATCGGCCTCGACACGGTGCTCTCGATCATGAACGTGCTGCATGACGGTCTGGCCGATTCGAAGTACCGCCCCTGCCCGCTGCTGGTGAAATACGTCGAAGCCGGCTGGCTAGGTCGCAAGGTCGGCCGTGGCTTCTACGACTACCGGGGAGAACGGCCGGCGCCGACCCGCTAGCGGTCGTCTTGGCGCCCGGCCGCCCGACGGCCATGACACGACTGATCGCTGGTCTCGGCGCGCTCGCCGATCGCTACGACGTGCTGCTGAGCGACGTCTGGGGCGTGATCCACAACGGCCGCGAGGCCTTGGCGCCGGCCTGTCAGGCGCTGGAGCGATGGCGCATCGAGCGCGGGCCGGTAATCCTGATCTCCAACTCCCCCAGGCCCGCCGCCGCCGTCGTCCCGCAACTGGATTCGCTCGGCGTGCCGCGGGCGGCCTGGTCGGCGTTCGTCACGTCCGGTGACGCTACCCGCGTGCTTCTGGCGGCCCGGGCGCCAGGGCCCGCCTGGCGCATCGGCCCCGAGCGCGACGACCCGCTCTACGACGGGCTCGGCCTGCGCTTCGGCGGTCTCGACGAGGCCACGTTCATCGCTTGCACAGGGCCGGACGACGACGAGACCCAGACGCCCGAGGACTACCGCCCCGCTCTGACCTGCGCCGCGCGCCGAGGTTTGCCGATGATCTGCGCAAACCCCGACATCGTGGTCCAGCGCGGCGACCGCCTGATCTATTGCGGCGGCGCCTTGGCGCAGCTGTACGAGACCCTGGGCGGTGAGGTGATCATGGCCGGCAAACCGCACGCGCCGATCTACCGACTGGCCCTCGCACAGGCCCGCGAGAGGTTGGCCGAGCCCCTCGATCCAGCGCGCGTGCTGGCCATCGGCGATGGTCTGGCCACCGACATCGCCGGGGCCGCAGCCCAGGGGCTCGACACGCTGTTCGTCGCCGCCGGCATCCATGGCGAAGCGGCTCTCGATGCGCATGGCCGGGTTGATGGCGCCGGGTTGGCGGCCCTCCTCGCAGCCGCGAGCCTACGAGTGAACTTCGCCATGGCCGAGCTGGCCTGGTGAAGACCTCGTCAAACCGCGCGAATACGCTAAGAGCTGACGGCCAGACCGGTGAGTGGTGGGGGTTCGCGTTGATCCAGAGCCGGTACGAGTCCAAATGGCGCTGAAGGTCCTGCACGGCTGGAAGACTCTCGCCGCGCCCGACACGGGCGCCGCGGTGGCTCTCGGCAATTTCGACGGCGTGCATCTCGGCCACCAGCGCGTGATCGCCGACGCCGCGGCCACAGCCGCCTCGATCGGCGCGCCTCTGGGCCTGATCAGCTTCGAGCCCCACGCCCGTATGCATTTCGAGCCGGACGCGCCGCCGTTCCGGCTGATGACGCCGCACCAGCTGGCGAGGGTGGTCGAGCGCCTGGGCGTACAGCGCCTCTATCTCCTGCCCTTCGGCGTCGAGATGGCGAACTTCACCGACCGGGACTTCGTGAGGTCGGTGCTGGTCGCCGGCTTGGGCGTGCGTCACGTGGCCGTCGGCTTCGATGTCACCTTCGGCAAGGACCGCACGGGCGATCCCCACTCCATGCGGCGCTACGGCGAAGAGTTCGGCTTCAGCGTCTCGGTGACGGCGGAGGTCGCGCTGGACGGCCACAAGATGTCCTCCTCCGCGGTCCGCGAGGCGCTTCGGGACGGTCACCCTGAGGTCGCCGAAGCCATCCTGGGGCGGCCGTTCGCCATCGAGGGCGTCGTCCAGAAAGGCCGCCAGCTGGGCCGGCAGCTCGGGTTCCCTACCGCCAACGTGCCCCTGATCGACTATGTGGCGCCGAAGTTCGGAGTCTACGCCACGCGCACGCGCCTGGCCGACGGTCGCCAACTCGCCGGCGTCGCCAACATCGGCGTCAATCCCACCACCGGCGAGGTGGACCCGCGCCTGGAGGTGTGGCTGTTCGACTTCGACGAGGACATCTACGGCGAGACCATCGAGACCGACCTCATCGCCTTCCTTCGCCCTGAGCTGAAGTTCCCGAGCATCGACGCCATGGTCGCGCAGATCTGGCTCGACGCCCGCGACGCCCGGCTCCTGGTCGCGCCAGACACATGACCCGGAACGCCGTCCACTCGGCGTGGGAACGGGTTGGGGCGATCAGACGGCGCTCAAGCTTTTGAAGCCGGCGCCGCCCCGGTCAACGCCAGCGCGTCGCGATAGCTGGACGCGAACTCGACTTCGCCGCTCTCAGGCCCCATGCCCATCTGGCGCAGGGTCGCCAGCGGCTGTTCGCGCACGCCGCTGAGGATCAGGCGCACCCCCTCCCGGCGCCAGCGGCGGATGAAGTCGCGCAGCACGCCGGCGCCGGTGACATCCATCACCGAGGCGCGGCTCATGCGCAGGATGATGGCGCGGGGTGGCCGGTCGATCACGTCCAGCATGTCGGCGAAGCTGGTCGCGGCCCCATAGAACAGGGGTCCCCGAATCTGGAACACCTCGACGCCGGGGGGCAGCAGGTCGCGCTGGTCGGGCGGCTCGGGACCTGCG
>Ga0302314_10013748_pt1 | contig 13885 bp, 8 predicted proteins | sample III_Palsa_N2_3_FD_200533 | JGI IMG/M metagenome (GOLD analysis project Ga0302314, IMG submission 200533) | Peat permafrost microbial communities from Stordalen Mire near Abisko, Sweden - III_Palsa_N2_3 | ecosystem: Environmental > Terrestrial > Soil > Palsa > Peat permafrost | place: Sweden... | reverse complement strand
GGCCGGCCAATGGCCCGAACAGCGCGAAGCTCGCGCAACTGGTTCCGGAGGGCGGCATGGACTGGGATGCCCGCGCCGCGACCCTGCCCGAGCAGGCGGGCGGCCCGCTGTTCGACCCCAGGGAAATGGCCAACCGGGACGGCCCGGCTTTGTTGGCCCGGCTCAGGGCGGCGCCCTATGCGAACGAGTTCATCGCAGTGTTCGGCCAGGAGGCGCTCCGCTCGCCGGATTCGGGCCTGGCCAACGCGTATCTGGCATTGGCGCGCTTCCAGGCGGAGGACCGCAGCTTCCATGCCTACGACAGCAAGTTCGACTACTACCTGGCCGGCCGCGCGCAATTGAGCGCGCAGGAACTGCGCGGCCTCAAGCTGTTCGACGACCCGAAGAAGGGCAACTGCGCCGCGTGCCATCTCGACCGGCCCACCAAGAACCGGATGGCACCGGCCTTCACCGACTATGAGTTCGAAGCGCTGGCCGCGCCGCGCAACCGGGATCTGGTCGCCAATCGCGATCCGGCCTTCTTCGACGAGGGACTCTGCGGCCCGGCCCGCAAGGACATGGCCGGGCAGCAGCAATATTGCGGCCTGTTCAAGACCCCGACGCTGCGCAATGTCGCCACGCGCCAGGTGTTTTTCCACAACGGCGCCATCCATTCCCTGGAGGACGCAGTCAGGTTCTATGTTGAGCGGGAGACGCGGCCCGAGAAGTGGTATCCGCGCCAGGCCGACGGCACGGTGGAGATGTACGACGATCTGCCACCGGCCCACCACACCAATGTGGATGTCGGCGATGCACCGTTCAACCGTCACCGCGGCGACGAACCGGCCCTCAACGACCAGGAAATCGAGGACGTGGTCGCTTTCCTGAAGACGCTGACAGACGGCTACCTGCCGGCAAGCTAGGTAGCGTCTCCGGTACGGAAATCAGAACGGAATGGTCAGGGTATTGGACAGGGTGAGACGCGGGCCATAGGCCGACTGGAAGATGCCGATGCCCTCCGCCGGGCGGATCAGGTTGGTCCGGTCCAGCAGGTTGAGCACGGCGAACCGGTCGTACACCTTGCCGATCCCCGGCAGGCGAAAGCCCATCTGCGTGGCGGCATTGAGCTGCACCACCGTCGGCAACTTCTCCTGATCGGCGAACCCGCCGCGCAAGCCGCTGCTGTAAATCCCATCGAGACTGAAGGTGAACGGCCGCCACTTGTAGCTGGCCCCGGCGGAAGCGCCATACAGCGGCTGATGATCGAGCACGATATGGTTGGCATTGATGAAGGCGAGCTCGTCGGGGTCGAAATTGAACTGGCCGGTGGCGACTCCGCGTTGCAGGTTCCTGCCGATTGTAAAGTTGCCATAGAACGAAAGACTGTCGCCCTTGTAAGCGATCGCGGATTCGCTGCCCCAGATCGTGCCGTGGACATAGTTGAACGGCGCGAAGATCGGCACGACGCCGAACTGCCCGGTATCGAGGTAGTGCTCTGTTTTCTCGAAGAAGGCGTCCTGAGACACGGTGATCCTCGGCGTCAAGTGATGCACGATGCCCACATCCCACTCCAGATCATTTTCAGCAAGCGGCGACGAAATGCCGGGCGGCCCGGCCTCGCCCGTAGTGCCGGCGAACGCCGCCGAGGTATCCGGGGAAATGCCTGAGAAGCTCGGCACCTGCAGATAGCGGGCGAAGCCGCCATGCAGCGTTGTCGCGGGATTCAGCATGTAGGAGAGATTGAGGGTCGGGTCGAGCTGGTTGGTCTTGGTGAAGCCGGTCAGACCATCCCAGCGCAAGCCGAGGTTGAGGCGTAGACGGCTGTCGATCTGCCAGAGGTCATCGGCGTAGAGACCGGACAGCACATTGGTCGCATGGGTATTGACGGCCACCGACACCGGCGTCGTGCTGCTCTGATTGCCGTTGGCGTCGACCGGAAAGACCAGCGAGGCATTGTCTGCAGCGACGCGATACTCCCCCGCATAGAAGCCCGCGCTCAGGGTATGGCTTCCCGCCTTGTAATTCAGATCCCCCTGCAGGGTGTTGTCGCGATCCTTGTGCGAGGCCGTCGACGCCACGCCCTGGAAGATCAGTTCGCCGGCATTGTCGGGATCGAATTCCTGGGAAATCGAATGCGCCGCGTAGGCGATCTGGTAGCTCAGATCCTTTTCAGGCGTACCGCTCAGCGTGACGATGCCGAGGTAGTCCTGGAAATTGAGGTGGGAATTGATCGCCGCCGAGGAGAAGCCGTCGACGCCGGCAAGGCTGAATTGCGGGGGCAGGCCGGGAACATTGGGCAATTCATTATTGCTGGCGGCGGCCGAGGTAATCAGGCTGAGCTTGGTCGTATCGCCCAGTGGATAGGAAAAATATCCGAAGGTCTGACCCTGCCGGGTCCGGTCATGAATGGGATTGGCGTCGGGAGTAGCCGAACTGAACGCGGTATCGCTCTGCAGATACATGCCGCTGAGGTAATAGCTCAGCTTGCCGCTGCAGCCGGCATATTGGAGGCTCGGCTGCAGCGTGCTGCGCTGACCAGCCAGCGTGGAAAACTGGCCGCCGGTATCGCTGCATCCATCCTTGGTCTGGATATCGACCACACCGCCCGTGGCGTAGCTGTAGCGCGAGGGCAGTATTCCATCCAGCAGATCCGCCTTCGATACGAACATCGGATTGAGCATCGAGATGAACGGCGGGTTGGTATTGATGTCGAGCGGCACCATGACCCCGTTGATCTGATACTGGAACTGCGGGCCCTCGGTGTTGCGGATATGGATCTGCTGGTTCTGATCGATCGCCACGCCGGGCATCTGGGTCAGAACGTCGGTGATCGTGCTGTTCTCGCCAGCAGGCAGATTGTCGATGTCGTCCGCGACGATGCCGTAGGAGTTGGCGCCGGTCGGCGAAACGCCGGGGCCGCGGCCGATCCGCGGCGCTTCGACGAAGACTGTCGACAAATGCTCAATCGACGCCTCGGAGGACGGTGTCGACTCGCCCGCCTGCGCCGTGGCCTGCGCTTCCTGGCCGTAAGCGGGCGCCCATCCCGCAATGATGATCAGGGCCGCGCCGCCAAGACGGGCGGCAAGCACAGAGTGCAACTGCATGGCTTCTCTCTTTCGTAAACTAAATGATAATGATGTAGATTTACGAAAGATGAGTGCCCCGGCGACTGCAAAAGGTTGCGTGTGGTGCAAAGAAAAAGTGGGCCCGGTTTATCGGCTGCCGCGAACATCGAAGTCGGCCCGGAGATGTCTGGGCAGCAGGTCGCGGACAGGCGGGATGACCCGATCCATCACCGTGTGGCGGCTGCTTTATCATAGCGGCCACTTTCTCCGGCCCGCTTCGTGAATCAGTCCGCGTCCTTAGGAATCCAGTTCGATCTGGTCAAGCCGCATCTGTTGCTACGTGACGCAGCCCGCCTGGCTCGCCAGCTGGGCGGTGCACGCAACAATCCGAAATTCGATGCGGCCCGCTTCGAGCGGGATGTGCAGCAGGCCCTGCTGGCGGCGGAAAACCGGGCCCTGCTGCGGCCGGCTTCGATCAGCTATCCGGCCGAGTTGCCGGTGGTGCAGGCCAAGGACGAACTGCTGGAGGCGATCCGCGATCACCAGGTGGTGGTGATCTGCGGCGAGACCGGCTCGGGCAAGACCACGCAGCTGCCCAAGCTGTGCCTGGAGCTGGGCCGCGGCACGCGCGGGCTGATCGGGCATACGCAGCCGCGGCGGCTGGCGGCGCGCAGCGTGGCCAACCGCATCGCCAGCGAGCTGAACACGAAGGTCGGCGAGCTGGTCGGCTACGAGACGCGCTTCGACCGGCGCGTATCGGAACGCTCGCTGATCAAGCTGATGACCGACGGCATCCTGCTGGCGGAACTGCAGCGCGACCGCGAGCTGCTGGCCTACGACACCATCATTCTCGACGAGGCGCATGAGCGCAGCCTCAACATCGACTTCCTGCTGGGCTGGCTGAAGCGGCTGCTGCCGCGGCGGCCGGAACTGAAGCTGATCATCACTTCGGCGACGCTCGATCCGGACAAGCTGGCGCGGCATTTCGCCTCTCCCTCCCCGGACGGCAAGGGTGAGATGGTGCCGGCGCCGATCCTGCTGGTGGAGGGCCGCACCTATCCGGTGGAGATGCGCTACCGCGAGCCGGATGAGGACGACGATCTGGAGGGACAGGTCGGCTCCGGCATCGAGGAGCTGTGGCGCGGCGGCAATGTCGGCGACACGCTGGTGTTCCTGCCCGGCGAGCGCGAGATCAACGACCTGGCGCGCTCGCTGCCGGGACGCTTTCCGCGTGTCGAGGTGCTGCCGCTGTATTCGCGGCTGCCGGCGGAGAAGCAGGACCGGGTGTTCTCCTCGCGCGGGGCGCCGCGCATCGTGCTGGCCACCAACGTGGCCGAGACTTCGGTGACGGTGCCGGGCATCCGCTATGTGGTGGATACCGGCACGGCCCGCATCAACCGCTTTTCGCCGCGCCTCGGCGTGCAGCAGTTGCAGATCGAGCCGATCGCGCAGGCCGCCGCCAACCAGCGCGCCGGGCGCTGCGGACGCGTCGGTCCCGGCGTGGCACTGCGGCTGTACGAGGAGGAGAACTTCGCGCTGCGGCCGCTGTTCAGCGATCCGGAAATCCTGCGCGCCAACCTAGCCGGGGTGATCCTGCAGATGGCGACGCTGGGCCTGGGCGACGTGGAGGATTTCCCGTGGCTGGATGCGCCGGAAGGGCGGCACGTGGCTGAGGGTTACCGCCTGCTGCAGACGCTGGGCGCGCTGGACGAGGAGCGGCAGCTGACGCCGCTGGGGCGCGAGCTGGGACGGCTGCCGCTGGACCCGCGCATCGCCCGCATGGCCCTGGCCGGGCGCGATACGCCTTGCCGGGAGCAGGTGTGGGTGCTGGCGGCGGCACTGTCGGTGCAGGATCCGCATGAGGTGCCGCCCGATGCGCAGGCGGCGGCGCGGGCCAAGCATGCCGAATGGCAGCATCCGAAATCGGATTTCTACACCCTGCTGAATCTGTGGCAGCGCTGGCGGACGTGGAGCGAGAGCGCTTCCAACCGGCAGCTGCGGCGGCTGTGCAAGGAGCATTTCGTTTCCTACCTGCGGATGGAGGAATGGGAGTCGGTCTACAAGCAGATCGTGGACATGCTGGGGGATCGGCAGCGCGGTGCCGGCGGACGACCCAACAAAGCGGAGCACTCGGGGCGAACGGCGGGTGGTGTTGATGAGAGCCCTGCAGATTCCGCTGCCGCTGCGCCGCCGACGCCGCAATTGCTGGAGACGCTCTACCCTGCCTTGCACAAGGCCCTGCTCGCCGGACTGATCGACCATATCGGGCAGAAGCAGCTGGAGAAAACCGACTATCTCGGCCCGCGCGGGCGGCGCTTCCGTATCTTCCCCGGCTCGACGCTGGCGAAGAAGGCGCCGCCCTGGATGATGAGCGCGCAGCTGGCGCAGACCAGCCAGCTATTCGCCCGTGTCAATGCGGCGATCGAGCCGGAGTGGCTAGCGGAGGTGGCGCCGCACCTGGTCAAGCGCGTGCTGCAGGACCCGCAGTGGAACGCGCAGCGCGGCATGGTCACGGCGATGGAAACGGTGACGCTGTTCGGCATGCAGGTGCTGAAGCGGGCGCGGCACTACGGCTCGGACGAGCCGGCGGCGGCGCGCATCATCTTCATCCGCGAGGCACTGGTGCGCGGCGACATGCCAAAGCAACCGGCCTTCCTGGAAAAGAACCTGGCGCTGATCGACACGGTGCGCGACAAGGAAGCGCGGCTGCGGCGGCCGGACCTGCTGGCGGACGAGGCGCAGTTCTTCGCCTTTTACGATGCGCTGGTTCCCGCGGAGGTCTGCACCACCGCCACGTTGAACAGCTGGCTGCGACGGCTCGGCGCCGGACAGAAGCCGGGAGAGGGCAAGGCGCTGGCCATGCTACGCATGCGCGAGGCCGATGTGCTGCGGCCGGGTGCGAATGCCGATGTCTCCAGCCTGTTTCCGGATCATCTGGACCTGCCCGGGCAGCGCATCCGCCTGAGCTATTCGCATGATCCGGGCAGCGATAACGACGGGGTGACATTCCACATTCCGATTGCGCAACTGTTCGCGCTGCCGGCGACGCGCTTCGACTGGCTGGTGCCGGGCCTGCTGCCGGCGAAGATCGAGGCGCTGATCCGCACGCTGCCGATGCAGCTGCGCCGCCTGTGCACGCCCGCCGCCGAGTACGCCAACGCTATCGCGGCGAGCACCAGGCCGGAAGCGGGAGAACTGCTGGCCGCAATCTGCGCGCGCTTCCACAGCATGAACGGCGTCACGCTGGCGCCCGGCGATTTCGCCCCGGGCAAGCTGGAAGCGCACCTGCTGCCGCGCCTGCTGCTGGAGGATGCCAACGGCGCGCCGCTGGGCGAGGACGCCAGCCTGGGCGAATTACAGCAACGGCATGGCGGTACCGCCCGGACCGAGCTGGGCCGCCGCGCCGCCGGCAGCGACGAGGCGCGGCGCTGGACGCGGGAGACGGTGCTGGACTGGGATTTCGGGGCGCTGCCTGAGTACGTGGAGATCGACGGGGCGCGCGCTTATCCGGCGCTCAACGTGAATGAGAGCCGTATCGCCCTGCGCCTGTTCGAATCACCCGGGGCGGCGCTGCAGGCGCATGCGGCGGGGACGCAGGCGCTGCTGCTGGCGCGGGTGGCGGATCGCCTGCGCGACCTGGCGAAGACGGCGCGCAGCCGGCTCGGCATCGCCCTGGCGCAGACCGGGCTAAGCGCGGAAGCCCTGGCGCTGCAGGTGGCGGAACGCGCGGCGCGGGCCTACTGGAATCCGGGAGCGATCCGCGATGAAGCCGCGTTCCGCGGCGCGCTGGAGCACCGCGGCGAATTCGGCCGCGAAGCGGCGGGCCGGATGGAGGATGTGTGCAGCTGGCTCGCCGCGGCAATGGACTTGCGCAAGCGGCTGGATGCGGGCGCGAAGCCCTGGCCGGAGGCCGCGGCGGATCTGCGCAAGCAATTGCAGAGCCTGTTCGCGGCCGGCTTCGTCGCGGAGATTCCGGAGGAGAGCTGGGCGCGCGTCGCGGTGTATCTGAAGGCTGCTTCGATCCGGCTCGACCGGCTGCCGCACAAGCCGCAGCGGGATCTGGAGATGACGCGGCAGATTCAGGCGGTGGCGCAGGCCTTGCCCGCGCCGTTCCATGCGGCGCGCTGGGTGCTCGAGGAGTGGCGGGTGGCGCTGTTCGCGCAGGAACTGCGCGCCATCGGTTCGCCCAATGCGGCGAAGGCGCAGGCGGCGCTGCTCGCATGAATGCGCGTATCGCGCGCGGGATTATGCGCAAAGGGATTTAGCTGCGATGATCGCCGCCTGATCCACGAGCAGCGCGGAGCGCCCATGCAAACACCGTTCTTCCCCTCGCCCGCGGAAGCGCGCGCGCTGACGGCGGCATTCAACAGCGGCGGCGATGCGAGCGCGCTGGAACACACCCTGCTGGAGCTGCGGGCGGCGGGACTGCAACTGATCGACACGCGTGCCGAGCTGGCCTGCCGCTGGGTGGATGTGCGCGAACGGCCGGTACCGCCCGAGGCGGACACCATCATCCGCACGCTGACACGCACCATCGGCGAGCAATCCTGGAGCGCGACCTACTGGCTCGAAGGACTGCGCGCGCCGGCCATGCCCGGGCCAGGGTGAGCGCTGCCCTGTTTTTCCGCCGCGGTGATGGCGCGGCGACTGGCGGCGAGCGGGGCATTCTCGTCGAGATGCACGCCGTCGCCATCAGCGGATACGCCCAGCGCCTGCCATAGCGCGTCGAGCGTATCCCGGCCAGGCATGGGCGAGTTGCCCATCTGGTGATAGAGCCCGCTCAGCACCGGCACCCCGGTAGCTTTGTCGCCCACCTCGAAGATGCGCTCCACCGGCCAGTCCTGCCGGATGTTGCCGCCGGCGGCGAGCACGCCGCGCAGGGCGTCCTGCAAGCCCCTGCGATTGCCGGTGCGCTGGCGAATTTCGACATCGGCGAGCAGGCAGAACAGCGCCCCGCCCCAGTAAGTGCGTCCCCAGGTGGGCGTGTTGTCGAGGCCGCGGTCGCCTTGCGCCGGCAGGCCCTTGCGCATGCCGTGCAGCATGTCGGCCCAGATGCGCGGCGCGTCGAGCTGGCCCTGTTGCACGCGCGCGACAGGCTCGACATAGGTGGCAATGCCCTCTTCCAGCCAATGGCTGTTTTCCGGCACCGAGGGCACGGACAGGTGCACCATCTCGTGGGTCAGGGTCCAGTCGTCGTCGAGCTTCGCCGCGCCGGCATCGCGACCGAGGCGGATGACGATGAGCGGATGGCCGTCGTCGCTATCGCCGTAGGTAGTGCCGCCCTCCACGCCATCGCCATCCTCGGGCTTGATCACCACGCGCACCTGGCTGACCGGGAAGCGGCCGTAATAGACGCTCACCGCCTGCGCGGCGCGTATCGCCCAGGCGCAGATGCGCGGCGAGCCGACGGCGAAGGCGGTGGCGTCGTAGGACAGCGTGATGCGGGCGCCACCCGCCTGGATCGGCGCGCCGGCGACGCAGGCAGACTGCATCCCGTCCCCTCCGGCAGGCGTGGCCTGGGCCTGCACCGCCAAACCCCAGATGACGACAGCCAATCCGTAACGCATGAGCATTCGCATGGAGATCAGGATACGCCGCCGACTGGCGGGGGACTGGATGTGGGCAGCGGTAAAACCTTGAAGTTCCGGCAAATGGAGCTTATGTATTCAGGCATGAGCCGCGCATTCGTCAAAGAGCAGGACATGGAGCAGGCCGATGAACTCGGCGAGCTGCCGCTCAGCGCGCATCCGAATTACGTCACGCCGCGCGGGCTGGCGCTGTTGCGCGAGCGCCAGGCGCAAGCGCAGCGGCGGCTCGAGGGGCTAGGCAAGGACGCCTTCGGCGTTGAGCTGGAGCGGGCGCGGATCGAGCGCGAGCTGCGCTGGCTGGCGGCGCGCATCGGCGGCGCCCTGCTCGTTGCGGCGGCGACGCAGCCGCGCGACCGGGTGGCATTCGGCGCCTCGGTGGTGCTGTCGAACACCGACAGCAGCGCCGTACGGACCTATCGCATCGTCGGCGAGGACGAGGCCGATCCGGAGCAAGGTCTAGTGAGCTGGGTCTCGCCGCTGGCCAAGGCGCTGCACGGGGCGAAAGTCGGCGACCTGGTGAGCTGGAAGCGCCCGGCGGGCGATCAGGAACTGGAAGTGCTCAAGCTGAGTTACGCAACGGAGTAAGCGCAGCCGTTGCGGCGCCTGGCTCAAGCAGCCGTAGCGCCCGGGCGTAATCCTCCGGCGCATCGATATCCAGCGCGGCCTCCGGCATCGCCACCGTGGTGACGCGCGAACAATGTCTCTCGAGCAGGACGCGGGCGCCCCTGGCGCCGGACAGCTGCGTCAGCTCGGCGAGGAATTCAGCCGGGAACAGGCAAGGCGGCCCCAGCGTGGCGCCATGATCGCTGGCGATGATGCGGGTAGCGTCCGCGGCAGCGGCATCGAGCAGACGCTGCAATTGCGCCACGCCAATCAGCGGTTGATCGGCCAGGCACAACAGGCAGGCGGAGGGCGCTGCGGCACGGCTCAGCAGTTCGCGGGCGCCGCAGGCGATGGACTCGCCCATGCCCAGCTCCCATTGCGGATTGTGAATCAGCCGCGCGGAAATGCCGGACAGCGCCGCGGCGACATCCCCGGCGTAGGCGCCGATCACCACCACCAGCTCAGTACCGGTGGCGGCGATGGCCTGCGCGGCACGGCGCACCAGGGGCAGGCCGGCGATCGGCGCCAGTTGCTTGGCGCTGCCGAAACGGCTGGCGCTGCCGGCGGCGAGCAGCACCGCCGCGACGTCGCCTGTGGGACTTGCCTTCAATGAATGGGTCCGGCGCTCGCGCTCAGCGAAGTGCCGCCGCGGCCGGTACTGACGGCGAGGATTTCGGCGGCAATGGCCAGGGCGATCTCCTCCGGCGTTTCCGAACCGAGATCGAGGCCGGCCGGCGCATGCACCCGCGGCGGTGCGGCGCCACAGCCATCGAGCAGCTTGCGCGCGCGCTGGCGCGAACCGATGGCGCCGATGTAGGCCAGCGGCGCCGGCAGCAGCGCGCGCAGGTACTCGATGTCGCGCTCGATGTTGTGCGTCATGACCACGGCGAAGCTGCGCGCGTCGAGGCTGACGCGGCGCGCCAGCTGCTCCGGCTGCGCGCTGACCAGGCTCGCTCCCGGCGCCAGGGCGGCGGGCAGCTGCGGATCATCGCGATGATCCACCACGGTCACATCCCAGCCCAGGCCGCGGCCGATGCGGGCCAGGGCCAGCGAGGCCGCGTTGACTCCGATCAGCACGGCGGCGAAGGGCGGCAGCAGGGTTTCGAACAGCACCTCCACCGGGCCCTGCGCCGAGTCGAAGCCCTGCACGTGGGGACGCCTGCCGTTTTCGGCGCTGCCGGCATGTTCGATCAGGGCCGCGGCGAAGCCGGCATCGGCAATTTCATCGTGCAGGGTCGCGCCGCTCCACACCAGGCGCCGCGGGCGTGGCCCCAGCACGGCGCCATTGCAGGCGAAGGCAGTGGCGAGGAAACCCGGGCTGCGCGAACCAAGGCAATGCTCCACGGCGGTGACGAAGCCCAGGTCGGACGACCGCGCCAGCGGCTCGATCAGCACTTCCAGTTCGCCGCCGCAGCCCAGCTCAATCAGCGCATCGAGGCCGTTGTCGCGATCATAGCGGACGATGCGCGCGGTGCCGGCGCCGATCACGTCATGGGCACGCGAAATGATGTCGGCTTCGGGGCAGCCGCCGGAAAGGCCGCGCACCACGGTGCCGTCGCCGCACACCAGCATGCGCGCGCCGGCGCGGCGGAAGGTGCTGCCGTGGGTGCGGGTCAGCGTGGCCAGCGCGGCGCCGCCCGCAAAGCCGCTGCTTTGCAGGCGCTTGAAGCCTTCCAGCAATACGCCGAATTCCTGCGGAGTATTCATTTACCGTCAGTATCGCCAGTACCGATAGTGCCGGCCGTCAAGGTCGCTAGACCCGCGGCGCGGATCGTTGTCGCGAACTAGAGTGATCCAGGGTCAGGCGCTTTGCAAGCAAGCCGGCCGGGCTTCGCGGACCAGCGGCAACAAGCAAGCGCGACACCCCGGCGGCCAGCTTGTGAGCCTGCCGCGCTGCGGGCACCATGCGCCTGTTTCCTTCCGCATTGTCCAAGACCCGGATGGCCCGTTCCAGCAAGCCGCGCACATCGATGGCCGCGCCCAGTACAGCTTCGCCGGCGCCATGGCGTCGGCGCTGGCTGCTGTTGCCGGCCCTGGCGGTCCTGATCGGTCTGGCCCTGCTGGCGATGCCGGCACAGCGGCGCCACGGGACTGCGGCACCGGGGCCGATCGACACGAGCGCAGCGCCCGCCGCGCGGTATGTGGGCGCCGCCGCCTGCGCCGCGTGCCACCAGGCGGAAACAGCCGCCTGGCAGGGCTCGCATCACGCGGTAGCGATGCAGCCGGCCGGCGAGCGCACGGTACTCGGACGTTTCGACCAAACCCGCTTCGACGACAAGGACATCAGCGCCACTTTCTTCCGCAAGCAGGGCGGCTACTTCGTGCGCACCGGGGATGCCGACGGCAAGCCCGCCGACTTCCAGATCCGCTACACCTTCGGCGTCTATCCGTTGCAGCAATACCTGGTGCCGTTTGCCGACGGCCGCATGCAGACCCTGCCCATCGCCTGGGATGCGCGCCCGGCCGCGCGAGGCGGGCAGCGCTGGTTCAACCTCCAGGCCGGCCAGCACGTCGATCGCCGCGACGCCCTGCACTGGACCCGCCTCGACCAGAACTGGAACTTCATGTGCGCGGGCTGCCACTCCACCAATCTGCGGCGCAACTACGACGCCGCGAACGACCGCTACGCCACCACCTGGACCGACACCGGCGTCGGCTGCGAGAGCTGCCACGGCCCCGGCTCCAATCACCTGGCCTGGGCCGCACAGGCGCCAGGCTCAGGCCGGTCCGGCACGGACAAGGGACTGGCCATCGCACTGGACGAGCGCGGCGGCGTGCAATGGCTGCACGATGCGGGCAACGGCCAGCCCCGGCGCAGCGCGCCGCTGGCCAGCCACCGCGAGATCGAAACCTGCGCCGTGTGCCACGCGCGGGGCCGCGGCATCACGGACGATCCCGGCCCTGCCGGGAAGCTGTTCGACACGCATGACCCCGCCCTGCTCGACGCCGGCCTGTATTTTCCCGATGGGCAGCAGCAGGGCGAGGTCTATGTCTACGGCTCCTTCCTGCAAAGCAGGATGTACGCGCAGGGAGTGAGCTGCAGCGACTGCCACGAACCGCATACGCTGAAGCTGCGCGCGGCCGGCAATGCGCTGTGCGGGCAATGCCATGCCCCGGCGCGGTACGACAGCACCGCGCATCATCTGCACGCCCCCGGCAGCGCCGGTGCGCAATGCGTGGCCTGCCACATGCCGGCGCGTACTTACATGCAGGTGGACCCGCGCCGCGATCACTCGCTGCGGGTACCGCGTCCGGACCTGACGCTGCAGTACGGCGTGCCCAATGCCTGCAACGGCTGCCATGCCGACAAGAGCGCGGCGTGGGCTGCCGCCGCGATCGAACAGGCGCACGGTGCGCAGCGCCAGGGCTATCAGCATTTCGCCGGAGCACTCGCCGGCGCCCGCAGCGGCGCGCCGGGAACGCTGCAGCAGTTGCTGGCCTTGGCCGGCGACACCACCTCGCCCGACATCGCCCGCGCCACCGCGGTGGCGGCCCTGGGTGTCTACCCCGGCGAGAGCACCCTGCCGGCGCTACGCGACGCGGCGGCGAATACCGATCCGCTGCTGCGCTCGGCTGCCATGGACGCGTTGCTGTCCTTCCCGCCGCAGCAGCGCGCGGCGCTGGCCCTGCCCCTCGCCGCAGACGATAGCCTGGATGTGCGCGTCAAGGCCGGCCGCGCCCTGGCGACGGTGCCCGACCCGCTCCTGTCCGTGGAGCAGCGCGCGCTGCGCGAGCGGCTCTTCGCCGCATACGTCTCCTCGGAACTGAGCCAGGCGGAACGGCCGGAAGCGCACTTCAACCTGGGCAGCGTCTACGCCGAGCGCGGTGCAACGGCGCAGGCGCAGCAGGAGTTCCGTGCCGCGTTGCGCCTGGACCCTGGGTTCGTGCCGGCCTATGCCAATTTCTCGGACCTGTATCGCTCCCTCGGCCGGGAGGATCAGGCGGGCGCGATACTCGACCAGGGCCTGCGCGCGGTACCGGACGACGCCACGCTGCTGCACCTCTCCGGCTTGCAGCACATCCGCGCCGGCGACCGCACCGCCGCGCTGGAACTGTTGCGCAAGGCCGCCCTACACGCTCCGGACAATGCGCGATTTACCTATGTTTACGCCGTGGCGCTGCACTCGGCAGGACAGCCAGGAGCAGCCATCGCGGTGCTCGAACAAGCCCTGCAACGCCTGCCTGATGCACCGGATCTGCTGTCCGGCGCGGCCACTTTCGAACGCGAAGCGGGGCATGCGGACCAGGCCGGCGTCTACGCCCGACGCTATGCCGCCGTCACAGCGGATCGGGCCGCAGACCGGTGACGCCCAATAACTTCCGAAATGGCGGCGACTTTTTGGGGAATGCCGGAAGCACAATCCCGCCCGCGCAGACGACCAGGCGATGGACGCGATCAGCTGCCGCCAGCGCCCGAAGCTGAACTGAACGTCATGAATTCAGTCCCGGTGGAGCGTACAAAGCTAGTGAATGTATATGTTGCAGATGACGAGTTGAGGATAGAATCCCAGCAAGCGGCTTACATTCGATACCAATTGCCGCCTCTAATTCTCAGGAGATGGACCCATGAAAAATCCGGCGCTCATCGTTCTTGCGGCATGCGTACTCAGTGCTTGCGGCGGCAACGACGACAATAACAGCTCGAGCAGT
>Ga0302314_10013747_pt1 | contig 13887 bp, 14 predicted proteins | sample III_Palsa_N2_3_FD_200533 | JGI IMG/M metagenome (GOLD analysis project Ga0302314, IMG submission 200533) | Peat permafrost microbial communities from Stordalen Mire near Abisko, Sweden - III_Palsa_N2_3 | ecosystem: Environmental > Terrestrial > Soil > Palsa > Peat permafrost | place: Sweden... | reverse complement strand
ACCTGGGGCTGACCCACTCCTCCTCGTCGGACGTGGATCCCAACACGCCCACCTTCTCCTTCCACGGCGCGACCTACACCAGCAGCTACCTGGCCTTCAGCGGCGTGGAGACCTACACCAACCAGCCGGCCGCGGGCGGCAGCGGCTACACCGCGCTGGACACCCCCACCGCGGCCGAGCAGCAGCTGCTGACCACCTATGACGCCCCGCCGTACGTCGCCTCCGCCAGCACCGGGGCCATTCCCTTCGCCGACCTGGGCAACCAGTTCGTGATCTCCGGCGCGTCCTACGACCCGGGCCTGCTCGCGGGCAAGACCCAGCAGCAGGTGGCCGCCGTCCTGGACACCCCCGGCAACCCGATCGCACAGGCCGTCGACGGCACGGCCAACGCGCTGACCGCCGCGCTGTGCAAGCTCACCGGCAACCAGCCCGCCGCCGTCTGCACCACCGCCGCCGCCACCGCTTACCAGGGGAAGCTCGGATGAGCAGCCGACCTGACACCGGACCGGCGGCGCCCGCGCGTTCCGCCGTGCGGACCGAGCCGCCCGGACCGTCCAGGGCGCTGCCGATCCTCGGCATGGCGCTGGCCCTGGTCGGCCTGGCGGTCGCCGCCTACCTCACCGTCGAGCACTACACCAGCCCCACCCTGCTGGCCTGCCCGGAGAACACCGTCATCAACTGCCGCAAGGTCACCAGCAGTCCGCAGTCGGTGATCCTGGGCATCCCGGTGGTCTGGCTCGGCATCGCCTACTTCACCGCGATGTTCGCCGCCAACACCCCGGCCGCCTGGCGCAGCCGCAACCGGCTGCTGCGGAGCGGACGGCTGCTGCTGTCCGTCGCCGGCATCGGCACCGCCCTGTACCTGGTCTACGCCGAACTCTTTGAGATCAACGCCATCTGCCTCTACTGCACCGCCGTCCACGTGCTGTCCGCGGCTCTCTTCATCCTCATCGCCTTCGGCACCGCCACCACCTCCCGACCGGTCCTAGCCACGGGCGGCAGCTGACCCCGACCCTCACCTCCTGGCCGCCGGAATGGCCGCCGGCCCGGCGGCCGGGGCGGTGGGGCGCGGGCGCAGGCCGTCGATCAGCAGCGGGAGCAGCCGGTCCGGGCGGGCCTGCCCGGCGCTGCTCCCGCCGACCATGGCCAGGGCGTTCACCAGCCGCAGCAGGGTCGCCGGGTCCAGGTCGGGGCGCAGTTCGCCGCTGCGCTGGGCCGCGTCCAGCAGCCCGGCCGCCGCCGCCTCCAGCGTCGTTCGGCACCACGACGGCGGCTCGGACCCGCGGTCGCTGAGCGCGGCGACGAACAGCCGCCTGAGTCCCTGGAGCGCGGCCAGCTGGTCGGTCATCGAGTGCAGCCAGGCCACCAGGGCGTCACCCGGCGGGCGATGCGCCAGTAGGTCGGCGGCCGAGGCGTCGAAGTCCTCGATCTCGCTGCGGTAGACGGCCTCCAGCAGCAACTCCCTTGTGGGGAAGTGCCGGTAGAGCGTGGCCGAGCCGAGCCCGGCCTGGCGGGCGATGACGTCCAGCGAGACCTCGGCTCCCAACTCGGCGAAGGCCCGGCGGGCCTCCAGCAGCAGCCGGTCGTAGTTGCGGCCGGCGTCCGCGCGGGACGGCCGCCGCGGGGGAGCCGCCGCTCCGGCGGTCACCGCTTCAGCGGCGGTCGCTGCTCTGCCGGGTGCCGCTCCCATGGTGGGCGCTGCTCCGGTGGTTGCTGCTCCGGTGGTCGCTGGCGGCATCCCGTACCCCTGTGCCTCGGGCCCTGACGTGGTCAGTCATGGTACTCGCAGCCCGAGCCGCGTCGCAGGTCAGCGGCCGGATCGGGGCGCGCCGGGCCCGGCTCGGGGGTGCCGCCGATCCCCCTTGCCGGGGTGCCTGATTGACGATCAGTCAGATATGGGCAAGGGGGATCGGTGGCGGCTGGGCTCAGAAGTCGTCCGGGCACCACGGACGGAAGTCCGTGTGCAGCAGCGTGCCGAGGCGGGAGACGCCGCCCGGGCGCAGCTCGGTGAGCTGTCCGGCCGCGTGCAGCCGGGCGGCGGGCTCGCTGCTGAGGCAGAGCGTGCCAAGGACGCTCGCGTCCATCGCCACGTCGGCGGCCTCGTCCGGGTCGGCCTTGGTGCAGCGGCCGGTGCCGTCCGCCGCGGCCTCGATCACGAACCGTCCGTCGACGTACCCCAGCCGGTCGCTGACCTGGAGTACCACTCGTCCGGAGGCGGCGTAGGCACGGGCCGAGAAGGCGGCGGGGGCGTCCAGCACTCGTAGCCACATGTAGTCGGCCGCGCTCCGGCCGCCGTCCACGCAGGCGCGCGGGTCGTCGAGCAGCAGCGGCAGCGGGTCGTCGGGTGCGATCTCGGGGATCTCCACCCGGTCGATCCAGTCGACGCTCAACGCGTAGCGCCACAGCGCGGCCGAGGCGGCGCGGTCGACGGCGAAGTGCTCGTAGACCTTCAGGGTGCCCTTGGCGATCAGGTTGGTCCAGTCGTCGTCGACGGTGTAGACGAGGATCCCGGCCGGCGTGTCGTCCGGGTCGCGGTAGAGGGCGACCAGCGGCTCCTTCCACTCCTCGTCCGGGCTGGGCAGCTCGCCGGTACGGCTCCGCCACTCGGCGGGCCGCCGGTTGATCGCGCCGGGCTGGGTGCGGCGGAACCGGTCGTGCAGCTCGGGGGCGACCTTCCGCCACTCCTCCATGGTCAGAAGTTCGAGGCTGCCGCCCTCGGCCTCGGCCGGGACCCTGACGTTCCCGGCCCGAAGCGTGTCGACGGAGTAGCTGCGCTTGGCCGTGGACGGGCCGAAGCCGAAGCGGCCGTAGATCCGGTACTCGGCGGCGATCAGTACGGCGATGGCGCTGCCGCGTTCGGCCGCGGCGGCCAGGTCCTGGGTCATCATCGCGGTGAGCAGGCCGCGCCGTCGGTGGGTGGCGGAGACGGTGACACCGCTGATGGCGTCGGCGACCAGGGTCGCGCCGCCGGGCAGGGTGACCTCTCGGTCCATGCTGCGGAAAGTCCCGACGAAGCGGCCCCGGTGCACTGCGCCCAGGGTCCGGCCGGGATCGAACTGGGACTGCCGGATGGACAGCGCGCCGTCCCCCTTGCCGCGCATGAAGCCGCTGTTGACGGCCTTGCCCCAGTCGCCGAGCTCGGACTCCTCGACCGTCCGGATCTCGATGTCGTTGTCGTTGCCGTTGCCCCGGGATGCGCCGGGTGTCATCAGTGCTGCCATAGAAAGCACCTTACGAGGCGCTAGCGGAGGCAGCACATGCATTTTCCGGCCCTACCCGGGCCCCTACCTCGGCTCTTACCTCGGCCCCCACCCCAGACCCGGCCCCGGCCCGGACCTCGGCCCCGGCCGCCGGCTCCCGGGGCCGTGCCGCCGCCGGGCGCTCGCGCAGCAGCCAGACGTACCCGATCGCGGCCACCGCGCCGAGCACCGTGCAGCAGAGCCAGACCGCGTCCCCGCCGGAGGCGGCGAGCAGGAACCCGGCCGTCATCGGGGCCAGGAACGAGGCCCCGGACCAGGCCAGCGAGTACACGCCCTGGTAGCGGCCGCGGGCGTGGGTCGGCGAGAGCTCGGCGACCAGCGCCATGTTCGCGGGCACGCTGAGCATCTCGCCCGCTGTCCAGACCGTCACCGTCAGCGCGTAGAACCAGGCGGTACTGGCGAACGCGGTCAGGCCAAAACCGAAGCCGGTGCACAGCGCGGCGATCGCGAGCATCAACGCCCGGTTGCGGCCGGCGACGATCCGGGTGATCGGGATCTGTAGCAGCACGATCAGCAGCCCGTTGAGACTGACCACCAGGCCGTAGTCGGTGGGGGAGTACCCGGCCCGGCCCATCACGATCGGCAGCGCCACGCTGCCCTGGCTGGCCACGCAGGCGAGCAGGAAGGTCAGCCCGACCAGGGCCATGAAGGCCGGGTCGCGCAGCACCGCGGTCAGCCCGATCCGGGGCCCGGCCGACAGCCCGCCGCCCGCCGGTCCGCCCGCCGCACCGGTCGTGGTCCCCGTCGCCGCACCGGTCGGGACCACCTGCGGGCGGGTCTCCGGCACCCGGGCGAAGACCACCAGCGCGCACAGCAGCGTGGTCGCCGCGTCGCCGACGAACAGCAGCAGGAAGCCGTGGGCCGCGATCAGCCCGGCCGCCGCGGCGGAGAAGGCGAAGCCGATGTTGATCGCCCAGTAGTTCAGCGAGAACGCCCGCACCCGGTCGGTCACCGGGACCAGGTCCGCCATGATCGCCGACACCGCCGGCCGGGACGCGTTGCTGGTGAAGCCCAGCACCGCCGCCGTCGCCGCGATCGCCCAGGCCGGGTGCACCAGCCCGAGCACCAGCGTCGCCGCGGCGGTGGCCGACTGCGCCGCGAGCAGCGTCGGCCGCCGCCCGATCCGGTCCGCGAGCACTCCGCCCGCCACCGAGGCCACGCTGCCGCCGAGCCCGTACAGCGAGGCGACCAGACCGGCGAAGGCCGGGGAGAAGCCCCGGTCGATGGTGAGGTACAGGGCGAGGAAGGTGACCACGAAGCCGCCGAGGCGGTTCACCAGAGTGCTGGTCCACAGCCACCAGAAGGTCGCCGGGAGTCCGCCCACCGACTCCCGGACGGCCATCGCCAGTCGCTGCGCGGGGGCTGGCCGAGGCGATGGCGTTTCGGGCAAGGCAGGCTCCCTGAGCAGTACGTGTAAGAGTCTCATCAACAGGGGAGAGCTTACGGTTGGGGCCTACCGCGACGCCAGCGGGTTTCCGCCTCCACTAGGCTTTGGACCATGGCTGATGCTCCCTACCGTCTTGTCCTGCTCCGCCACGGCGAGAGTCAGTGGAACGAGAAGAACCTCTTCACCGGTTGGGTCGATGTCGACCTCAACGCCAAGGGCGAGAAGGAGGCCGTCCGCGGTGGCGAGCTGCTCGCCGCCGAGGACCTCCTGCCCGACGTCCTGCACACCTCCCTGCTGCGCCGCGCCATCCGCACCGCGCAGATCGCCCTGGACCGGGCCGACCGCCACTGGATCCCGGTCCGGCGCTCCTGGCGGCTGAACGAGCGCCACTACGGCGCGCTCCAGGGCAAGGACAAGGCTCAGACCCTGGCCGAGTTCGGCGAGGAGCAGTTCATGCTCTGGCGCCGCTCGTACGACACCCCGCCGCCGGTACTCGCCGCTGACGCCGAGTACTCGCAGGCGCACGACCCCCGCTACGCGCTGATTCCCGCCGACGTCCGGCCGCAGACCGAGTGCCTCAAGGACGTCGTCGAGCGGATGCTGCCCTACTGGTACGACGCGATCGTCCCCGACCTGGCGGCCGGCCGCACGGTGCTGGTGACCGCGCACGGGAACTCGCTGCGCGCCCTGGTCAAGCACCTGGACGGGATCTCCGACGAGGACATCGCCGGGCTGAACATCCCCACCGGCATCCCGCTGCTCTACGAGCTGGACGCCGACTACCAACCGATCACCCCCGGCGGTCGCTACCTCGACCCGGAGGCCGCTCTGATCGCCGCCGAGGCCGTCGCGAACCAGGGCAAGAAGAAGTAACCACAGCGCGAAAAGGATGGGCGCGGACCCCGGTCGGGGTCCGCGCCCATCGCTGTCCACGAGTCGCTGTCCACGAGATCGCTGTCTACGAGCGGTCGATACCAGCTGGCAGCGGCTGCCGGCGGCCGGCTAGTGGCAGCAGCCGCCGCCGCACTGGCAGGTCCCGCCGGACTGGCAGCCGCAGCCGCAGCCGGAACCGCAGCCGCATGCCGCGAGCAGCGGTAGCGGCATCCGCAGGACGGTCTCCGGCGCTGGCTCGGACGAGGCGGACGTGGACGGGGCGGACGGAGTCGGAGTCTGAGTCATGCGGACCCTCCTTCAGGCGGACATGCCTACACCTCAGTCAAGCCCCGGCATGACGCCCCGTCAACGGGCGTACGGCGCAAGGCTGTGCGCCCACCCGCGCGCCCCCTGGCGGCGGCCGAGCGGCACCCTGCCCGATCCGACAGCCGGTTCGGCTACCGCTCCGGCTACCGCTCCCGCTCCGGCTCGGCGATGAAGTCGTCCGCGTGCTCGCCGGTCACCAGGAAGACGACTCGCTTGGCCACCGAAACCGCATGGTCCGCGAAGCGCTCGTAGTAGCGCCCGCACAGGGTGACGTCCACGGCCGTCTCGATGCCGTGCTGCCAGCGGTCGTCCAGCAGGTGCGAGAACAGCTGCCGGTGCAGCTCGTCCATCGCGTCGTCGTCCCGCTCCAGCTCCAGCGCGGCGTCCACGTCCTTGGACGAGATCACCAGACCGGCCTTGGCCACCAGGCGCTGGGCCAGCTGGCCCATTTCCAGCACGATCGGGTGCAGGTCCGCCGGGACGGCCGACTCCGGGTAGCGCAGCCGGGCCAGCTTGGCGACGTGCCGGGCCAGGTCGCCGGCGCGCTCCAGGTCGGCGCTCATCCGCAGCGAGGTCACCACGATCCGCAGATCGGTGGCCACCGGCTGCTGCCGGGCCAGCAGCGCTATCGCCCGGTTCTCCAGGTCGTGGTGCAGCTGGTCGACCTTCTCGTCGGCCGCGATGACGCCCTCCGCCAGCTGTAGGTCGGCGTCGAGCAGTGCCGTGGTGGCGCGGCCCATCGCCGAGCCGACCAGTCGGGCCATGTCGACCAGGCCGTCGCCGATCGAGTCGAGTTCCTCGTGGTACGCGTCACGCATCTTCGCAATCCTCCTGCTGGATTCTGTTGACCCTCAGCCTGCGCTGCCCGAACGTCCCCGCCGGTCAGTGGGAGTGAACCACTGTTGGCGCCGAGGTGAATTCTCGGCGACCGGGGGCTGATGCCCTGCTCTCGGGGTTACAGCAGGTCATCATCGTGCGCTTACGCTGAACGTATGGATCTGAACGTGGCCGAAGCCGCTGCGAGCGCGATCGCCGGGCTCGGAGTCGGCCTCACCGCCGCGCTCTCCTTCCGGTGGAGTGAGAAGGACCGCCGCAAGCCCAAGCGGGTCGAGCAGCAACCCGAGCAGGGCCTGCCCCCAGGGGTGGACACGGTGCTGTCGGTCCTGCGCTCCTGCGCCGTGGTGCTCGACGACAGCGACCAGGTGATCAAGGCCAGCTCGGCGGCCTACGCGCTCGGGCTGGTCCGGGGCGGTGCCATAGCGGTCGACGCGATGCTCGTCATGGCCCGGCTGACCAGGCGCGACGGCGAGATACGGCAGGCCGACCTGGACATTCCCCGTCGCCTCGGCGGCAAGCCCGGCGGCGACGCGCTGGCGGTGTCGGTCCGGGTCGCCCCGCTCGGCTCGCGGCTGGTGCTGGTGCTGGTCGAGGACCTGACCGAGGCCCGCCGGATCGAGGCGGTCCGCCGGGACTTCGTGGCCAACGTCTCGCACGAGCTGAAGACCCCGGTCGGCGCGCTGTCACTGCTCTCGGAGGCGGTCCAGGACGCCAGCGACGACCCGGAGGCGGTCCGCCGCTTCGCCGGGCGGATGCTGATCGAGGCCACCCGGCTCACCAGCCTGGTCCAGGAGATCATCGAGCTCTCCCGGGTCCAGGACGACGACCGGCTGGTCGACCCGGAATCGGTCCCGGTGGACGAACTGGTCGCCGAGGCCATGGACCGCTGTCGGCACCAGGCCGCGGCCAAGCAGATCGTCATGGCCGCCGGCGGCATCGCCGGGCTCAGCCTGCACGGAAACCGGGGCCAGCTGGCCGCCGCGCTCGGCAACCTGGTCGAGAACGCGGTCAACTACAGCCCCGCCCGCACCCGGGTCGCCATCGCCGCCCGCAAGGTGTCCAACTCCGCCCACGACATCGTGGAGATCTCGGTCACCGACCAGGGCACGGGGATCTCCGAGAAGGACCGCGAGCGGATCTTCGAACGCTTCTACCGGGTCGACCCGGCCCGCTCCCGCGCCACCGGCGGGACCGGCCTCGGCCTGTCCATCGTCAAGCACGTGGCCGCCTCCCACGGCGGCACGGTCTCGGTCTGGAGCGTCGAGGGCCAGGGCTCCACCTTCACCCTGCGGCTGCCGCTGGCCAACCAGGGCCGGACCCGCACCGGCTCGCTCCCGGCCGCCGAGGACGACGACGCCACCTATGACGACGCCGCCTATGACGACGCCGCCTATGACGACGCCGCCTATGACGACGCCGCCTATGACGACGCCGCCTACGACGCCCGCAACGACGACGCCCTGAACGACGACGCCACCGACGAGACCGACGACACCCCTGTCGCCGGGACGGCTGACGGCGGCACCCCCGCCGCCGACACCGCCACCGGCACCCCCGACCCGCTCACCACCACTCTCCCCGCCCCGGAGGCCCTGCCGTGACCCGTGTGCTCGTCGTCGAGGACGAGGAGTCCTTCAGCGATGCCCTGTCCTACATGCTGCGCAAGGAGGGATTCGAGGTGGCCATCGCGGCCACCGGACCAGACGCCCTGGACCAGTTCGAACGCAATGGAGCCGACCTGGTCCTGCTCGACCTGATGCTGCCGGGCCTGCCCGGCACCGAGGTCTGCCGCCAGCTGCGGGCCAAGTCCAGCGTTCCGGTGATCATGGTCACCGCCAAGGACAGCGAGATCGACAAGGTCGTGGGCCTGGAGATAGGGGCCGACGACTACGTCACCAAGCCCTACTCCACCCGCGAGCTGGTCGCCCGCATCCGCGCGGTGCTGCGCCGCCGGGGCGAGCCGGAGACCGTCGACGGCGGCCCGGGCGCGCTGGAGGCCGGTCCGGTCCGGATGGACGTGGACCGTCACGTCGTCACCGTGGACGGCGCCAAGGTCGATCTGCCGCTCAAGGAGTTCGACCTGTTGGAGATGCTGCTGCGAAACGCCGGGCGTGTCCTCACCCGGATGCAGCTGATCGACCGGGTCTGGGGCGCGGACTACGTCGGCGACACCAAGACCCTGGACGTGCACGTGAAGCGGCTGCGGGCGAAGATCGAGCCGGACCCGGGCGCGCCCCGGTTCCTGGTCACGGTCCGCGGCCTCGGCTACAAGTTCGAGCCGTAAGCCGTTCGAGCCGTAAGCCGCCCGCGAGTGTCGGCCGCGCCCCCCGAGGGACCGCGGCCGTAGCCGTTCCGCCTGGCCGGGTCAGCGAGTGCTGCTCGCCTTGGCGGTGCTCTTCGCGGTGGACTTGCCCGTCGCGGCACCGGTCGCGGCACCGGTCGCGGTCGCAGTCGCGGTGGCGGTGGCGGTGGCGGTGGCGGTCGGAGTCGCCGTGACCGGCGGGGCCACCGGTGCGACTGGCGCGTAGCCGGCGTACTGTCCCGCGCCCGCGTTGACCAGGGCCTGCACGCTGGTCGAGCCGGCGTTGGCGAAGGTGAAGCTGACCGTGGTGTTCTGGCCCGGCGTCTGGGCCAGGTCCGCCACCAGCGCGGCGGTCTGCTTCGGTCCGCTGAGCAGCAGCGAGCCCAGCGGGGGGATGGTCGCCGGTCCGCTCAGGGTGGCCGGGGTGCCGTCGACGGTGACCGAGGTCAGCGTCTCGGCGGTCTGGCCGTTGTTGGCGATGTTGGCGACGACGTTCGCCTCGTTGCTGCCGTCGGTGGCAGTGACGACGGTGATGCCGTTGATCTTCAGAGTGGAGCCGACGGTGGTGGCGGCCGAGTCGGGCTTGACCTGGAGGGTCGCCGCTCCTGAGCCTGCGGAGCAGGCGGCGAGGACGGGGGCGGTCGCGATGATGACGGCGGCGACTGCGCCGCGACGAAGACTGCGGCTCACGGCGGAGGCTTCTCCTTGGACGATTCGGTGGTCTGGACTTCGGTCTGGCCGCGATCAGGACTTCGGTCTGGCCGCGATCAGGTTACCGAGCCGCTTTATCCGCTTCACACGGGGGAGCCCCGTGTCGCCCGGCCTCCCCTGACGGCGTATCGGAGGACATGCCCGGCGCGCGGTTGACTGTTGTGCGCCGTCCGAGTGAGGCGAATAGTGCTGACCTGAAGATCAGATAACGATTCCGTTACGGCCTTCGGGTAAGATCCTTCTGGTGTTTCGCGGTCGTTTCCCGATCGTTCGCAACCGCTCCGACCTGCGAGAAGCTCCTCTCGAACTGGGGTCGCAGCACGCGGCAGGGGTGCTTGTCAAGCCCTGAGACTAGCTCTGACCTGCGAAAACGCCCTTCGGATATGGCTGAGTCCGTGTTATTCTGGAAAGCCACGGAAGGGGTACCTGTCACATGACGTTCAAGGTTGGCGACACCGTGGTCTACCCCCATCACGGGGCCGCACTGATCGAAGCTATCGAGATTCGCCAGATCAAAGGTGTGGACAAGACCTACCTGGTGCTGAAGGTGCAGCAGGGTGACCTGACGCTGCGCGTGCCTGCAGAGAACGCCGAGTTCGTGGGCGTGCGCGACGTGGTCGGTCAGGATGGGCTGGACCGGGTCTTCGAGGTGCTGCGTGCACCGTACACCGAGGAGCCCACCAACTGGTCCCGCCGCTACAAGGCGAACCTGGAGAAGCTTGCTTCGGGCGACGTTATCAAGGTCGCGGAGGTTGTGCGCGACCTTTGGCGACGTGAGCGTGAGCGCGGGCTGTCCGCTGGCGAGAAGCGGATGCTCGCCAAGGCCAGGCAGATCCTGGTGAGCGAGCTGGCGCTCGCGGAGAACACCAACGAGGACAAGGCCGAGACGCTGCTCGACGAGGTTCTCGCCTCCTGAGGCCCCCTCGCGTGACGAAGAGCTTGACCTGACGCAGGATCACTGTCTTTGCCGGCGGTGACTGTGTGAGTAGAACCTCTGCAGCACCCGCTTCAGCGCCCGCCGTTCCCGACGACGGGCGCTGAAGCATGTCCGCTCTGGCTCACCGCGCTGGGCGGTAGTGTGCCGGGGCGAGCAGGTCTGGCTCCACGGAAGGCGCTTGGCCCGGCACGACTTGGCCATACCCACATCATCGAAGGAACAAAACCCTGAACGCCGCAGCAGTGGTTCCCGCCGCCGGGCGGGGCGAACGACTGGGCCCCGGTGCCCCCAAGGCCCTGCGTGAACTGGGCGGCGTGCCGCTGCTGGTGCACGCCGTCCGCGCGCTGGCGCGCTCCGCCGCGGTGACGCTGGTGGTCGTGGTCGCCCCGGCCGACGGCGTCGCCCGGGTCCGCGAGCTGCTGGACAGCCACGGCATCGACCCGGCGGCCGGTTCCGACCCGGCGGCCGGTGCCGACCCGCTCGGTCCGCTCGGTCCGCTCGGTCCGCGGGTGCTGGTGGTCGCCGGGGGCGACACCCGGCAGGAGTCGGTCCGGCTCGGACTGGCCGCGCTGCCGCCGGAGGTGGACGTGGTGCTGGTGCACGACGCGGCCCGGCCGCTGGTGCCGGTGGCGGTGGTGGACGCCGTCGCCCGCGCCGTCGCCGAGGGCGCGCCGGCGGTGGTCCCGGCGGTACCGCTGGCCGACACGGTCAAGCAGGTCGGCCCGGCCTCAGCCCCCGGCCGTCCGGAGCCGGTGCTGTCCACGCCCGACCGGTCCGCGCTGCGGGCTGTGCAGACCCCCCAGGGCTTCCGCCGCGACCTGCTCCAGCGGGTCCACGACCAGGCGCTGAGCGAGGCGGTGGACGCCACCGACGACGCCGGGCTGGTGGAGCGCTACGGCGGCCAGGTGGTGCTGGTGCCCGGGCACGAGGAGGCGTTCAAGGTGACCCGGCCGCTGGATCTGGTCCTGGCCGAGGCGGTCCTGGCCCGACGCGCGACGGAGGCGGCGGCCGGACTCCCGACGGAGGTCCTGACCCGATGCTCGACGGAGGCCCGACGATGACCGCTGAACCTGAACTCGTACCCCCGCCCGCGCCCCGGCTGCCGCGCACCGGCATCGGCACCGACGTCCACGCCTTCGCCGAGGGACGGGAGCTGTGGGTGGCCGGACTGCGCTGGGAGGGCTACCAGCACGGCCTGGCCGGGCACTCGGACGGCGACGTCGCCGCACACGCGGCGTGCGACGCGCTTTTCTCGGCGGCCGGGGTCGGCGACCTCGGCGCGCACTTCGGCACCGACCGGCCCGAGTGGGCCGGGGCGTCCGGGGTGCGGCTGCTGGCCGAGGCCGGACGGATCGTCCGGGCCGCCGGGTTCGAGATCGGCAATGTCGCGGTGCAGGTCATCGGGGTCAGGCCGAAGATCGGCAAGCGTCGCGAAGAGGCGCAGCGGGTGCTCTCGGAGGCCCTCGGCGCGCCGGTATCGGTGGCCGGAACCACCTCCGACGGCCTCGGTCTGACCGGCCGGGCGGAGGGCCTGGTCGCGATCGCGACCGCGCTGGTGTACTGACCGATGCCCGACGGATGTCCGGACAGGCACTTGGCACCCCCTGCCGCCCACTACGCTTGACGCTGTGAGTATTCGCCTGTACGACACCAGCGCCAGCCAGGTACGCGACTTCGTCCCGCTCGTGCCGGGCTGTGTCTCGATCTACCTGTGCGGCGCGACCGTACAGGCGCCGCCGCACATCGGGCACATCCGGTCCGGGTTGAATTTCGACATCTTCCGGCGCTGGTTCGCCTACCGCGGCTACGACGTGACCTTCGTCCGCAATGTCACCGACATCGACGACAAGATCATCGCCAAGTCCCGGGAGAGCGGCCGTCCCTGGTGGCAGATCGGCTACGCCAACGAGCGGGCCTTCAACGACGGCTACGCCGCCCTCGGCTGCCTGCCGCCGACCGGCGAGCCGCGCGCCACCGGGCACATCCCGGAGATGGTCGAGATGATGCGGACGCTGATCGAGCGCGGGAACGCCTACGCGGCCGACGGCAACGTCTACTTCAGCGTCACCTCGTACGGCGACTACCTGGCGCTGTCGCACCAGGAGTTGGAGAACCTGCGGCAGCCCGAGGGCGAGGGCGAGACCGGCAAGCGGGACCAGCGCGACTTCGCGCTGTGGAAGGCCGTCAAGCCGGGCGAGCCCAGCTGGGACACCCCCTGGGGGCCCGGCCGTCCCGGGTGGCACCTGGAGTGCTCCGCAATGGTGCACAAGTACCTCGGCCCGGCCTTCGACATCCACGGCGGCGGGCGGGACCTGATCTTCCCGCACCACGAGAACGAGATCGCCCAGTCCAAGGCGTTCGGTGACGAGTTCGCCCAGTACTGGCTGCACAACGCCTGGGTCACCCTGAGCGGCGAGAAGATGAGTAAGTCGCTCGGCAACTCGGTGCTGGTCTCGGAGATGGTGCAGAAGTGGCGGCCGATCGTGCTGCGCTACTACCTGGGCACTCCGCACTACCGCTCCACGATCGAGTACAGCGAGGAGTCGCTGCGCGAGGCCGAGACCGGGTTCGCCCGGATCGAGGGCTTCGCCCAGCGGGTCACCGAGCAGCACGGCCTGGTCGAGGCCGCGCCGCACGTCCCTCCGGCCTTCGCCGAGGCGATGGACGACGACTTCGGCGTCCCGCAGGCGCTGGCCATCGTCCACACCGCCGTCCGGCAGGGCAACGCGGCCCTCGCGGCGGACGACAAGGAGAACGCGGTAGCGCGTCTCGCGGAAGTCCGTGCGATGCTCGGAGTGCTGGGTCTCGACCCGCTGGACTCCCAATGGGCCGGGCCGCAGCAGGGAGAGGACCTGCACGGCGTCGTGGACGCCCTGGTCAAGCTGGTGCTGGAGCAGCGCCAGGCGGCGCGCGAGCGCAAGGACTACGCCACCTCGGACGCCATCCGGGACCGGCTGACCGAGTCCGGGCTCACCATCGAGGACCGTGCGGACGGCTCCCGCTGGACGCTGACCTGACCTGACCTGACTTGACCTGGCCTCGCCTCGCCTCGCCTCGTTGAGGCCTGCTCGAACGCTCCGCGCTGTTCCACGTCCAAGAAGTTCCAAGCTCAAAAGGTCAAACGAAAAACGAAAGCAGGACCGTACTGATGGCCGGCAACAGCCAGCGCAGGAACCGCCGCAACCCCGGCTCCAAGAAGGGCCCGTCGGTCGGTACCGGTGGCCACAGCCGGAAGTCGCTGGAGGGCAAGGGG
>Ga0302314_10013746_pt1 | contig 13888 bp, 12 predicted proteins | sample III_Palsa_N2_3_FD_200533 | JGI IMG/M metagenome (GOLD analysis project Ga0302314, IMG submission 200533) | Peat permafrost microbial communities from Stordalen Mire near Abisko, Sweden - III_Palsa_N2_3 | ecosystem: Environmental > Terrestrial > Soil > Palsa > Peat permafrost | place: Sweden... | reverse complement strand
TGTTGGTGGAGCCGCCGGGAATCGCACCCGGGTCCAGTCCGCTTATTGCGAGCGCGTTTATCTCCATAGTCGGTTGCCCGACGCCCCCAATATAGGCGCGAATGGTCGCCAATTGAAGAACGGATGCGTTGGCGCGTCAGATTGATTGCGCTTGTGGTTTTGTGCAGGCGTGCTAAAAACTGATCATGCGATCAAATATTCAACCAAGCGACCAAGGACGGCAAAGCTTCATCGAGGCGGCCCGCCGCGCGCAGATCATCGAATGCGCCATCGACGCCATCGCCGAACTGGGGTTCGCCCAGACCTCGCTGGCGCAGATCGCCAAGCGCGCTGGGATCAGCACCGGTGTCATCTCCTACTATTTCGCCGGCAAGGACGACCTGATCCGCGCGGTGGCCGCCCACGTGTACGCTGTGGGCGAGGGGCACATCGATCCCCTCGTATCGCGCGAAGGCAGCCTGCGGATCGCGCTATTGACCTTCATCGAGGCCAGCGTCGACTTCATCGCGGTTAAGCCGCGCTATCCGACGGCGATCATGAACATCATCCGGGCCGGCCGCACTGAGGGCGGCAAGCCCCGGTTCGATCCCGCCGTGGGCGAGGCGCGCCGGCTTGGCTTCAACAACATCCTCAGGCGCGGCCAGGAGCTCGGCGAGTTTCGCCCGTTCAACGTGGACGTGATGACGATCACCATCATTGAATCCTTGGACTGCATCCCACAGCAGGTGGTCGAAAACCCCGAGCTGGACCTCAAGGCCTATGCGGCCGAACTGGTGACCCTGTTCGATCTCGCGACCCGCAACCCCTCCGTTTCTGGAATTTGACGATGAAAGAACTGCTGCACTCGGCCCGCTACCTGGCTGAAGACATGGCCTCGATGATCCTGTTCGTCGTCGTGCTGGAACTCGCCCACGGGATGTTCCACATCGAGTTGGCCCCGGCGACCCTGATGGCGGTCGCGGCGGGCATGGTGCTCGGCGTCTGCCAGATCGCCTGGCACATGGTCCGCAAGGAGGTGATCGACGCCATGCAGTGGCTCAGCGTCGCCCTGGTGATCGCCGGCGGCGTGGCCACCTTCCTGACCAATGATCCGCGGTTCGTGATGATGAAGCCCAGCGTGATCCACGTCATCATCGGCGTCTTCATGCTGAAAAGGGGCTGGATGACCCGCTACCTGCCCGAAGTCGCCCAGCTGATCGCGCCGGACATCGCCATCGTGTTCGGCTTCATCTGGTCCGGCCTGATGTTCTTCACCGCGGTGCTGAACGTGGTGGTGGCCCTGAAGGTCGACGCCCTGGCCTGGGCGAAGATCATGTCGCTCTGGGGCACAGGCTCGCTGATCGGCCTGTTCCTGATCCAGTTCGCCGTGATGCGCTTCATCGGCCGCCGCCGGGTCATGCGCGGCGATGTGGTGCTGCCGCCAGAGGTGCTGGCGACGCTGTCCTAGCCATAGATCTGGGCTACATCGCCCCGCGCGAGATCGACAGCACGCCCGTCCGCGACACCTCGGTCAGTCCCAGGGGCCGCATCAGTTCGGCGAACTTGTCGATCTTCGACGGCGCCCCGGTCAGTTCGAACACGAAGCTCTCGGTGGTGGTGTCGATCACCCGGGCGCGGAAGATGTCCGCCATCCGCAGGGCCTCGGCCCGATCGGACCCCGTGCCGCGCACCTTCACCAGCGCCAACTCCCGCTCGATGCCGAGCGGGTCGCGGGTCACGTCGCGCACATCCCGCGCCGAGACCATCTTCTCCAGCTGGGCGCGGATCTGGTCGAGCACATCCAGCGTCCCGGACGTCACGATGGTGATGCGGCTGGCGTGAGCGTTGTGGTCGGTCTCGGCCACGGTGAGGCTCTCGATATTGTAGCCCCGCGCCGCGAACAGCCCGACCACCCGGTGCAGCACCCCCGGCTCGTTGTCGACGATCACCGCGAACGTCGCGCGCTGCTCCACCTCGTTCGCATGGGTCATGTCGTAGGCGGAGGCGGGGGGCTCGATGGTCATGGGCGAGTGCGCTTCTTCAGCCGGTTCGGTGGCCCTGTTTAACCCAGGACGCTTGGCGCGTCGCCAAGCGTCCTCTGTAGTTTCCGGAATATCACTCGTATCGACCTGATCGTCAGGCAATGCCGCCAAGGCGGCTAGCTGATCGAGTTCGTCGACGGTGAAAGGTCTTGTGGCCATCTGCTCCTAAACTAGCCGCCGCCCCGCGTCATCGATCACCGACCCGATGTCCTCCACCTCCTCGCCGAGGATCATCTCGTTGTGGGCCTTGCCGGAGGGGATCATGGGGAAGCAGTTCTCGGCCTTCTCGACCCTGCAGTCGAAGATCACCGGCCGGGGCGATTCGATCATCTGCAGGATCTTGGCGTCCAGCTCGTCTGGTCGGTCGCAATGGATGCCGACTCCGCCATAGGCCTCGGCCAGCTTCACGAAGTCGGGCAGGCTGTCGGAATAGGAGTGGCTGTAGCGCTCCCCGTGCAGCAGCTGCTGCCACTGGCGCACCATGCCCATCCATTCGTTGTTGAGGATGAAGATCTTGATCGGCAGATCGTACTGCACTGCCGTCGACATCTCCTGCATTGTCATCTGCACCGAGGCCTCGCCGGCGATGTCGATGACCAGGCTGTTCGGATGGGCGATCTGCACCCCCACGGCCGCCGGCAGGCCATAGCCCATGGTGCCGAGACCGCCTGAAGTCATCCACCGGTTCGGCTCGTCGAAGTGGAAGAACTGCGCCGCCCACATCTGGTGCTGGCCCACCTCGGTGGTGATGTAGACGTCCTTGCCCCGGGTCAGGGCGTAGAGCCGCTCGATGGCGTACTGCGGCTTGATGACCGCGCCGGACTGCCGGTAGGCGAACCCCTTGCGGGCGCGCCACTGCCCGATCTGAGCGCGCCAGGGCGCCAGGGTCTTGTCGTCGCGGCGGCGGGCGGACTTCCACGCGGCGATCATGTCGGTCAGCACATTGGCCGCATCGCCGACAATGCCCACGTCGACGCGGACGTTCTTGTTGATCGACGACGGATCGATATCGACGTGGATCTTCTTCGAGCCGGGCGAGAAGGCGTCCAGCCGGCCGGTCACCCGGTCGTCGAACCGCGCGCCGAGGCAAACCATCACGTCGCAGTCGTGCATGGCGTGGTTGGCCTCGAAGGCGCCGTGCATGCCGACCATGCCCAGCCAGTTCGGGTCTGACGCCGGAAACGCGCCCAGGCCCATCAGGGTCGAGGTCACCGGCGCGCCGGTCAGGGCCTGGAACTCGCGCAGCAGGGCGCTGGCTTTCGGACCGGCGTTGATGATCCCGCCGCCAGTGTAGAGCAGGGGGCGTTTGGCGCCCGCGATCAACTCCACCGCCTCATGGATGCGGTTCGGATCGCCCTTCACCCGCGGCCGATAGGCATGCGGCTGGGGGCCTTCCTTGCCGGCGTAGACGCAGCTGGCGAACTGGATGTCCTTGGGAATGTCGACCAGCACAGGGCCGGGGCGGCCGGTGGTGGCGATGTGGAAGGCCTCGTGAATGGCGCCGGCCAGGTCCTCGATCCGTTTGACCAAATAGTTGTGCTTGGTGCAGGCGCGGGTGATGCCGACGGTATCGGCTTCCTGGAAAGCGTCGGAGCCGATCAGATGGGTCGGCACCTGGCCGGTCAGGACCACCATGGGGATGGAGTCCATCAGCGCATCGACGATGCCGGTGATGGCGTTGGTGGCGCCGGGGCCGGAGGTGACCAGCACCACGCCGGGCTTGCCGGTGGAGCGGGCGTAGCCCTCGGCCGCATGGGTCGCGCCCTGCTCGTGCCGCACCAACACATGGCGCAGGCGCGGCTCATGGAACAGGGCGTCATAGATCGGCAGCACCGCCCCGCCCGGATAGCCGAAGATGTCCGTCACGCCCTGATCCACCAGCGCCCGCACGACAATCTCGGCGCCCGTGAGAGTCTCGGCCTGCGCGGCTTTGGCGGCGGGTTCGGTCTTGGTGGAGGCGTTCATGGGAGCAATCCCGGCTGGGGCTTGGAGGGGTGTTTGAGGGCAAAGAAAAAGGGCCTCCGAGGGCCCTTGTGAACACGCGATCGAACGGCGACGTAAGGGACCTACGCCGTGATCGATCGCCTAATAAGTACGAGCAGCGTGGTCGCCACGGCGTTGCGTCTCCGAATTCAACACGGATCAGATCGCACGGGTTCGGGGGTTTGGTCAAGCACGAGCCACTCAGCCCACTGCGCGTCGGCGCCGACCGTGCTGATCCTGGGCCAATCCGGCGCCTGGTTCCTGAACCAGGTGGTCTGCCGCTTGGCGTACTGGCGGGTCGCGGCCTGGGCGGCGGCGAGCGCGTCGGCGCGGCTGGTCTCGCGCCGCGCATAGGCGGCCAGTTCGCGCAGGCCGACTGCCTTCATGGCCGGCAGGCGGTCTTCCAGGCCTCGCGCCGCCAGGGCGGCGGCTTCCTCGCCAGCGCCCTGGTCCATCATGAGTTCAAGTCGGGCGTCGCAGCGTTGGTGCAGAATCTCGCGGGGCGGATCCAGCACCACGCCGCGCCAGGCGTCGGCGGCAAGGGCAGGGTGCGTGTCGGCCTGCCAGGCGCTGAGCGGCCGACCGGTCGTTTCGGCGACGGCGAGGGCGCGGGTCAGGCGCTGGCGGTCATTGGCGGCGATGCGCGCCTCGGCGGCCGGGTCGGCGACGCGCAACAGGTCGCGAAACGCCGGCTCGCCGAGCGCGTCGAACCGGGCCTCGGTGTCATGCTGGACGGTCGCCGGCACGCTCGGGATATCGGCAAGCCCTTGGGTAAGGGCGCGGAAATAGAGCCCCGTGCCGCCAACGACGATCGCCGGGCGCCCGCGCGCCTGGATGTCATCGAGCACCGCCAGCGCGGCCCTCAGCCAGCGTCCTACGGTCCAGCCGTCCGCCGCGTCGGCGACGCCAAACAGGTGGTGCGGCGCCCGCGCCTCGTCCTCCGGCGAGGGCCGCGCGCTGAGCACGCGCAGATCGCGGTAAACCTGCAGCGCGTCGGCGTTGACGATCTCCGCGCCGGTCTCCTCGGCCATCCGCAGCGCCAGCGCCGACTTGCCGCTTGCGGTGGGGCCTGCAATCAGCCAGATGCGCGGGGCCATGTTGATCGCTGTCACGCTCGTTGGGTCTGAGGCCGAAATCGTCGAAGCGCTCGCGCCGCGCGCCGCCGCAGCGGTGGCAAGCCACGCCGGGTCCGTCAAGCAGGGCGTGGCCCTCGGCCCCTGCGCCATCGACCTGATCATCGAAGCTGAAACCGTCGGCGAGGTTCATCTGGTCGTGAAGGACGCGCTCGGCGACGCCTCCATCGATATCTGCGTCCAGCCCGCCGCGCACCGCCGCAAGCGGCTGCTGATCGCCGACATGGACTCCACCATCATCCGCTGCGAGTGCCTGGACGAGCTGGCGGATTTCGCCGGGGTGAAGGCGGAGGTCTCGGCGATCACCGAGCGGGCCATGCGCGGCGAGATCGGCTTCGAGGGCGCCTTGCGCGAGCGCGTCGGCATGCTGAAGGGCCTGCCGGTGGGCGCGCTGGAGCAGTGCTACGCCGAGCGGGTGCGGCTCAATCCCGGCGCCCGGACGCTGGTCGCCACCATGGCGCTGCACGGCGCCCGCTGCGCCCTGGTGTCGGGCGGGTTCAGCTTCTTCACCTCGCGGGTCGCGGCGGCCGCGGGGTTCCACAGCGATCGCGCCAACCAGTTGATTGAGGCGAACGGCGCCCTGACCGGCGAGGTCGGCGATCCGATCCTCGGTCGTGAAGCCAAGCTGGCGGCTCTGCATGAAGAGGCGTCCGCGCTGGGGATCGACCTGGCCGAGACCCTGGCCATCGGCGATGGCGCCAACGACCTGGCGATGATCAACGCCGCGGGGCTGGGCGTCGCCTATCGCGCCAAGCCACTGGTGGCCGCCGAGGCGGACGCGCGGATCGATCACACCGACCTGACCTCCTTGCTCTACTTCCAGGGCTATCGGGCCGATCAATTCTCGAAGGACGCCGGCTGATGGGTTTCCCGCGTCCGGTCAAGGCCGTCGTGTTCGACATGGATGGCCTGCTGATCAACACCGAAGTGCTGTGGCGCGACGTCATGATCGGGGCGGCGAGGGCGCTCGGGCTCGACCTTTCGATGGCTGCCTTCAGGCGGATGATTGGCACGCCCTGGGAGCGCACGAGCGAGATTCTGCGCGAGGAATTCGGCGCCGATTTCGATGTCGCCGCCTATCTGGACGACGCCAGCCGGCGGTTTCACGACGACCTCGATCTGGAGACCCTGCTCAAGGCCGGGGTGGTCGAACTGCTGGATCATCTGGACGCACTGGGCTTGCCGCGCGCCATCGCCACCTCATCGGCGCACGAGTCCGTAAAGGCGCATCTTGGCCCAAGCGGCGTCCTTGCCCGTTTCGACGCGGTGATCGCCCGCGGGGACTATGAGCGTGGCAAGCCTGCCCCCGACCCGTTCCTGAACGCGGCCAAGGCGCTGGGGATCGCGCCGGAAGACTGCCTGGCGCTGGAGGACTCCCACACCGGCGTCCGCGCCGCCCACGCCGCCGGCATGATGACGGTGATGGTCCCCGACCTGCTCGATTTCACCGAAGAGATGCGGGAAAAGTGCGTGCACGTGGCCGAGAGCCTGCACCATGTGCGAGAGATGTTGGGGGCGTAGGGCAGTGCGTGGTTCGAGACGCGCGAAGACGCGCTCCTCACCATGACTAAGAGGGGTGAGCTCCACCAAACCTAGTCATGGTGAGGAGCGACCCCTTTGGGGACGCGTCTCGAACCACGCACCCTACTTCCCCGGCCCGTTCTTGAAATATTTGAAGAAGTCGCTGTCCGGGGACAGCACCATGGTGGTGTCGCCCTGGCCCAGCGAGGCCTCATAGGCCTGCAGCGAGCGGTAGAAGGCGGCGAACTTGGGGTCGCGGCCGAAGCTGCCCGCAAAGATCACCGCGCGCTTGGAGTCGCCTTCGCCGCGGGTGCTTTCGGCCTCTTCCTGGGCGGTGGCGAGGGTGACCTGCACCTCCTTGTCCGCCTCGGCCATGATCTCCAGCTTGTGCTGTTCGCCGATGGCCTTGATCCGCGCGGCTTCCTGCTGCCGGTTGGTCTGCATGCGGCGGAAGATGGCCGCCTCGTTGGCCGGCGGCAGGTCGGCGCGCTTGATGCGCAGGTCGATGACGTCAATGCCGAGCTTGGAGGCCTTGGCCTGGGCGGTCACCTCGGCGCGGGCCTGGGCCATCAGCTGGTTGCGCCGACCGGAGATAATGTCGGTGGAGGTCGCGGTGCCGAGCACCTCGCGCAAGGATGAGGTGACCATCCGGTCCAGCCGGTCCTGGGCGGTCTGGTCGTCGCGCAGGGTCTTGTAATACTGAAGCGGGTCGCTGATCCGATAGCGCAGGAAGGCGTCGACCAGGAGGCGGCGCTGGTCGGAGGCGAGAACCTCGGCCTCCTGGTTGGTGTCCAGGAGCTGGATGCGTTTGTCGAACAGAATGGCGTTCTCGAGGAAGGGGTCCTTGAGCTGCAGGCCCGCGTTGTTCTCGCCTGGCGCGTTGATCACCCGGATGGGTTGGCCGAACCGAAGCACGATCGCCTCATGGGTCTGGTCGACCACATAGAAGGTGTTGGCGGCGATCAGGGCGATGACAAACAGGACCACCCCGACGGCGATGAGAGCTGTGCGGGTCATTGCGGGGCTCCCGGCGGCGGCAACTGGGTCTGCGGCTGCGCGTTCGCGGGCTGCTGCAGGCTCTGGGCTGCGTCGGCTGGCGGCGGCTGTGACGGCGACCTCGGTCGGAACGCGTCGGAGGGCAGGATGATGGGCGCGGTGGCGCCATGGGTGTCGACAATCACCTTGTTCGATTTCGACAGCACCCGCTCCATGGTTTCCAGATAGAGCCGTTCGCGGGTCACCGCCGGCGCGCGGCGGTACTGTTCATAGATCTGGTTGAAGCGGGAGGCGTCGCCGTCGGCGGTGTGGACCACCCGTTCGCGATAGGCCTGGGCCTGCTGGACGATCTGGGCGGCGTTGCCCTTGGCCTCGTTGACCACGCGGTTCTTGTAGGCGTTGGCCTCGTTCACAGCCGAGTCCGCATATTGGTTGGCGCTGGCTACGGCCTGGAAGTCGGGCACCACATCCTTGGGCGGATTGGCCGAGCGGACCTGAACCTCGACCACGGTCACGCCGGCGCCATAGCTGTCCAGGACGCGCTGCATGAGAACCGCGGTGTCGTCCTGCAGCTTGCCGCGACCGTTGGTGATGATGTCGTCGAGATTGGTCTTGCCGACCACCTCGCGGATCGCGCTCTCGGCCACTGATTTGACCGTGGTGTCGCCAGGGTCGGCGACCCGGAACAGGAATTTGGCCGCGTCATTGATGCGGTATTGCACCGTGAAGGTCAGGTCGACGATGTTCTCATCGCCGGTCAGCATCAGGCTTTCGGCGGGCGCCTCGGCGTCGCCGGAGCCGCCGATATCCACCCGTTGCAGGGATGCGACCTGAACCTTCTGCACCCGCTCAAACGGCACGAACCGCCAGTGTGCGCCGGGGCCGGTGGAGCGCGAGTATGCGCCGAAGGTGGTGACCACGCCCTGCTCGGCGGGCTGGACGAAATAGATGCCCGAGAGCAACCAGGCCATGACCAGGGCGATGGCGATCAGGCCGAACAGCTGCGGGGTCGCCGGGCCGCCGGCGCCGCCCAGGCGATCCTCGATCCACAGCCGCCAGCGCTGCAGCATCGCGGTGAGTTCGTCGGAATTCATCGGCGGCGGCGGGCGACGTCCGCCTCCGGGGGGCCGGCGTGGCGGCGGCGCATCGTTTCCCCCGCCTGAGCCGCCAGGCGGCGGCGCGCCCCAGGGGCCGGGCTTTTGCCCCGGCTTGCCGTCGTCGGAATTGTCGGTCCAGGGCATGGGCGGCGAGGTGACTCTTGACGGCGCGCGGATCGCGACTGGACGATGTTGACGGGCAAGGCTTGTAAAGCGCCGCCCGGCCCCGGATATGAAACCCCGCGCGGCGCCGCGCAAGACATTCCGGTTGAGATCGTTGTTTATGGCCGAGCCCCTTACCCCTGATCGCGCAGCGGTTTTGCAGGCGCTGGACCGTATCCGTGATCCGAAGAGCGGCGCGGGGCTGGCCGCGGCCGGCCTGGTTCAGGCGCTGGTGGTGGCGCCGGGCCGCGCCGGCTTCATGCTGGAGGTCCCGCGCGCGGACGTCGGCCTCTATGAGGCGGTGCGCGACGAGGCCGAGGCCATGCTGCGCGCCCTGCCGGGGATCGAGCGGGCGCAGGTGGTGCTGACGGCGTCATCCGCCGGCGGCGCGGCGAAGGCGCGCGCGGATGAGCCGCCGTTGGCTCCTGGGGCGGTGCGAGTGCGGCGCGGCGCCCAGCTCTCGCCCGCCGCCCAGGCGCAGGTCCAGCCGCTGCAAGGACGCCCCGCCGGCGCGGCCGGGCCGCTCAATCCCGCCCACGTCGGCCAGATCGTCGCCGTGGCCAGCGGCAAGGGCGGTGTCGGCAAGTCGACCGTCGCGGTGAACCTGGCCTGCGCCCTGGCCATGCTCGGCCGCCGCGTGGGCCTGCTGGACGCCGACGTCTACGGCCCGTCGATCCCGCGCATGACCGGCGCCGACGCCGAGCCGCAGATGACGGCGGAAAAGAAGCTCAAACCCATCGAGGCCTGGGGTCTGAAGATCATGTCGATCGGCTTTCTGGTCGACGAGGCCGCGCCGATGATCTGGCGCGGTCCGATGGCCTCGTCGGCCCTCAACCAGATGCTCAACGATGTGGCCTGGGGCTCGGCCGAGGAGCCGCTGGACGTCCTGATCATCGATATGCCGCCGGGCACCGGCGACATCCAGCTGACCCTGGCCCAGCGTGTGGCGCTGGCCGGCGCGGTGGTGGTGTCGACGCCGCAGGAGGTGGCGCTGATCGACGTGCGGCGCGGGGTCTCGATGTTCGAGAAGACCCATGTGCCGATCCTGGGCGTGATCGAGAACATGGCCTACTTCCCCGACCCGGCCACCGGCGTCCCCATCCCGATCTTCGGCCACGGCGGCGCGCGTTCAACCGCCGAGGCGATCGGCGCGCCGTTCCTGGGCGAGATTCCCATCGACGTGGCCTTGCGCCAATCCTGCGACGACGGCCGCCCCTTCGTGCTGGAAGGTGGCGACAGCCCGGCAGGCAAGGCGTTCCTCAGCATCGCGGAGGGCGTGCTCGATGCGTTGCAGAAGGGCGCCGACGTCAAGCCGGCGCCGAGGATCGTGATGATGGACTGATGCGGGCTGGGACAGGTCCATCCCGTCCCAAAGTCCGCTCATCCCCGCCTTCGCGGGGATGAGCGCCTTTAGCCTGAACTCACACCCCGGTCAGCGACTCCTCGGCCCCGGCGATTGAGGCGCTGATCCTCTGCCGGTCCAGCTGGTCGCGGATGTCGGAATGGCGGGCGTTGTCCAGCTTGTAGCCGAAGAACATGGCGCCGCCGACGAAGACCAGGATGATCGGCGCGAACAGATAACACATCTCCAGCCCGAAGATGGCGTGGGGCGTGTTGATGACGCCCTCCTTGCCGTTGTAGCCGACGGCCCCGAGGATCGGGAAGATGATCGTCACCGAGATCGCCGTCCCCACCTTCTGGGTGGTGGTGACCATGGAGTAGAGCAGGCCGGTCAGGTCCTGCCCGGCATCCAGGCGCACCTCGTCGGCCACATCGGCGACCATCGCCCGGATCAGCGCCACGAAGGCGCTGGCGCAGAATCCGACCGCCGTCATGCCGGCCACCGTCGGCAGGGCGTCGCCGAAGGTGTGGTGTGGCCACACCCGTGGGATGGCCATCAGGGTGGTCTGGGCGATGGCATAGGCGACGCAGGCGACCTGGATCGTGCGATGCTTGCTGAAGCGGGCGGCCACCGCGCCCCAGAACGGCGCGCCGAGAACGCCGGCGCCGATATAGAAGGTCAGCAGGACGCCGACCTCAGTCAGCGAGAAGCCCTTGGCGTCCTTGAAGAAGTAGACATAGATCGGCGCCGTCGTGCCCGGTCCGAGGACCAGGAACAGGTCCGCAAGGATAATCCGGCGCATGGTCGGGCGCGCGATGGCGCCGCCATAGTCCTTGAACGAGAACCGGGTCTTCTGCTGCGCCGCCGTCAGGCGTTCGCGGGTGAACAGGGCGCAGATGACCGCGCAGATCGGGAAGGCGTAGATCAGGATCCAACCGATGGTCGGCATGCTGGCCTGCTTGCCGAGAATGATCTTGCCGTGCGTGATGACCGCGAGCAGCAGCAGCCCCATCGACCCCAGCACGGCCATCCCCTGCGTCCAGCCGTAGACCCGGGCGCGGTCGCTGTACTCGGTGGCGAGAACCGCCGTCCAGGAGATGGTGCTGAGGAGGGTCATCGAGTAGCCGATGTAGGTGACGATCAGCCAGACGATGAGGTGCTCCGGAGCGGCGACCGGGACCACGAGAAGCTCGTAGAGGCCGCCGACGACGACCGGAGCGCCCAGCAGAAGCCAGGGCCGGTACCGGCCGATCGGGGTGTTGGTGCGGTCAATCAGTAGGCCAAAGATCGGATCGATGAAGATGTCCAACAGGCGGACGATGCCGATGGCCGCGCCGGCGGCGAGGAAGGGGATGCCAAGCCCGACATAGAACCGGGGCAGATAGACGCCGGCGATCAACAGAAACGCGGCGAGGGGCAGCCCGGGGGGGCCAAACAGGAGAAGGGTGAGAAACGATACCCTGTTCGGCGTCCGGGCGTCTGTCGTCATGGCCAGGTAGGCTCCCTATGTGCACTGAGGCGCCTCTGCGTGCGCCTGACCGGCAAACTGCCCCTAGGGCCGGGTTCGGCGCAAGCCCAAACGACCGATTTGGCGGATGATCATCCGGTTTTGGCTCAACCCCCGCCCGCGCGTTCTTTGCAGGCTCCGATGGAGCGTTCTAGCCAGCGACGGCTTCGACGACCGGCCCTTCGAGATCCCCCGGCAGGATGTCGCCAATGCCCTGAGCGTCCACTTCGTCCAACTGCGCCCTGATCTCGGCGTGACGCCTGGAGTCCAGCTTGTAGCCGATGTAGCAGGCGGCGCCGATCATCACGAAGACGACGGGGGTGACCAGGTAGACCAACTCCAGCCCGAGCACCGCGCCGGGCGTGTTCACCGCCCCTTCCTTTGGGTTGAAGCCGACGATTGCCAGGACGTTGAAGCTCAGCCCGATCGACAGGGCCGTGGCGATCTTCTGCGAACTGGTGATCATGGCGTAGAGCAGGCTGACGCGCTGCTTGCCCTGTTCCAGCCGCACCGCATCACCCACGTCGGCGACCATGGCCCGGTCCAGCATGGTGAAGCTGGAGGCCAGGAAGCCGAGGATGAACATCGGGACGGCGGCGATCAGGAAGGCGCCCTTGGGCGCCAGGATCAGGCTGAGCAGACCGATCGAATAGCCGGCGGCGGCCGCCTGCAGGGTGCGGTGCTTGCCGACCTTCATCGCCACGCGGCTCATGACGATCGCGCCCAGCACGCCGGCGCCGATGTAGATCAGCAGCAGCAGGTTGGCCGAGCCCGCGGCGAAGCCCCGCGCGTCGTGGAAATAGAAGAGATAGAGGGCCGACATCCAGCCGGGTCCCAGGGTCAGGCAGAAGTCGGCGATGATGATGCGGGCCATGTCCGGCCTGGAGATCATCGCCCAATAGTCGCGAAGGCCGAACCGCTCGTGGCTGCTGTCGCTGACCGCCCGTTCCGGCGTGGCGAGGGCGGCGAGGGCGACCGCGATAGGGGTGACGATGACGATGGCCCAGCCCATGGCGCGCACGTTCGCGCCGCTGTGTTCGGCCGCCTTGCCCATCAGGGAAGGGATGACCAGGATCAGGGTCGCGCCGAGGGTGCTGACGATCTGGATCGCGCCGAACACCCGCGAGCGCTCGTTGTACTTGCCGGCCACCACCGAGCCCCAGGAGGCGTGGGACAGGGTGATCAGCGAATAGCCGATGTAGTAGACCAGCAGCCAGAAGATCAGATAGCCGCTGCTCACTGTCCCTTGCGGGATGAACAGCATGAAGACGCCCAGGGCGATGACCGGCGCTCCGAGCATCAGCCAGGCGCGATAACGACCGATCCGGGTCTGGGTCCGGTCCATCACCAGGCCGATCATCGGATCGAAGCCGCAATCGATCAGCCGCACCAGCATGAAGATGCCGCCGACGGCGGCCAGGCCCATGCCGAAATGGCCGGCGAAGTATCTGGGCAGGTGGACACTGATGGCCACCGCCAGGGCGCCGACGATCAGGCCCGGTTGGCTGAAGGCGATCAGACGGGCAATCGGGAGCGGGGCGCCCGCAGGCGACGGAACGGCTTCAGCGGTCACTAGGCATCCTCGGCGTTGCTTCCTCCCGACGCCTCTGCCGGGCGCCTGAAGCCCTCATGTGAACGCCGATAATCGGGAGGGCGCAAGCCGGTTTCGCATTGCAAAACCGTAACCCGCCGGCGCAAGCGCGCGCAGCGGGACCGGTCCGGCGGCCAGGATTACCCGGCGGCGAGTTGCCGGAAAATCTTCGCGCCCTGCTCGCCGCCCTGGAAGTAGGCCTTCTGGCCGGCCTCGTCGGTGATCTTGGCCCAGTTGTCGCGCACCGCTTCGGCGGACAGGCCCGCTTCGCCCAGGTGCACGCCTTCGGTTTCATAGATGCGCGCCAGGGCGAACACGCCCGCGCCGGCGGCGAGGATGCAGCCGGTGGGAGCTTCTTCCGAGGCCAGATAGACCACGCCGGGGGTGACATATTCCGGCTTCATCCGCGCCAGGGCGTCGGGCGGCATGATGTTCTCGGTCATCCGCGTCGCGGCCACCGGCGAGATGGCGTTGATGTGGACGTTATTCTTCTGACCCTCGAGCTTGATGGTGTTCATGAAGCCGACGATGCCCA
>Ga0302314_10013742_pt1 | contig 13892 bp, 16 predicted proteins | sample III_Palsa_N2_3_FD_200533 | JGI IMG/M metagenome (GOLD analysis project Ga0302314, IMG submission 200533) | Peat permafrost microbial communities from Stordalen Mire near Abisko, Sweden - III_Palsa_N2_3 | ecosystem: Environmental > Terrestrial > Soil > Palsa > Peat permafrost | place: Sweden... | reverse complement strand
TGGACGGCCTCTGCGGGATGGAGAAACAAGGCCGGCGAGCCGGTGGAACTGAGCGTGGCGGCGATCTTCTGCGCGATGATGCCGCTTTTGCCCATGCCGGTGACGATGACGCGGCCTTTGGCCTCGCCGCATTGCAGGATCAGTTCGACGGCCCGGTCGAATGCCGCCGACATGGGGCCCTCAAGCCGGTCGGCCAGTGCTAATAGCGCTGTTGCCTCAATGCGGACCAGCGTGGCGGGCTGGAACGGGTCGTCTTCGCGAATGGGATGCATCGGCTTTTGATCCTACCACCACCTGCGGTGGGGCAGACGCCGCTTGCGCGGCATGGGCTTGCTGGCTTCCCGCCCTTTCGCCGGAAAGAAGGCGAAAGGAGGTGAAAGCCTACATGCAATGATTGACTGGAAATTGGAGGTTTTTTCCTCGTACAATTAAGTGGAGAGGTCTTGTCTGCCGTGAAACGCAATACATTGGTCTTGTCGGCTGTTGTGTTTATATTTGCCACTTTCGCCTGGGCGGGGTGGGCGAACTTTGAATATCGCAAACAGGCGACGGAACGTCTGCTGGCGACGGCCACCAAGGGTGAACTGGTGGTGGATGCAGCCGGGATGCCGGAGTATGTTTCACCGCTCAAGGGCAAGGCTGCCCCTCCCTTTGCGCTTGAAGATTTGAGTGGCAAGAAAGTGTCTCTCGACAGCTTCAAGGGTAAGGCTGTGCTGGTGAACTTCTGGGCCACGTGGTGCGCTCCGTGCAAAATTGAGACGCCCTGGCTGGTGGAGTTGCGTGACCAATATGCGGCGCATGGGTTCGAAATTCTGGGGGTCTCCACCGAAGGCGACGGCGTGGGCAAAGACGACAAGGCCGCGTGGGACAAGGACAAGGCCGCCATTACGCATTCCGCACAGCAGATGCATATGCAGTATCCGGTGCTGATTGACGGCGACAGCATTGCGGATCAATATGGTGGACTCGATGAACTTCCGATGTCATTTTTCGTCGACCGGACCGGAACCGTAGTTGCGGTGCAGATGGGGCTCACTTCCAAGGCGGACATTGAGGGAGATATCAAGAAGGCGCTGGGAAACTAGGGACTAAGGGAATAGGGACTAGGGAATAAGGAGCAGCAAACAGTTTGCGCTGCTTTCAGGGACGTGGTCGAAGGGGAATATGAAGATCAAATTGCGGACTCTTGCGGGATTGGCTGCTGGGCTGACAACACTGCTCGCGTGGGGGCAGGTTGACTCTGCTAGCCGGTCAGTCTTGAAGGGCGCGGCGGTCGAGTACATGTATCCCGAGCAGGTAACGGTGACGGCGGGCAAGGCTACCGATGTGGCGCTGCACTTCCGCGTGGCGCAGGGGTTGCACATCAACTCGCACACACCGAAAGAGGAGTTTCTAATTCCTACTTCGTTCTCGATTCCGGATGGATCGGGTGTGCGGCTGGAGACGGCGAATTACCCGGTGGGAAAGGAATTCTCTCTGCCTGCCGATCCGGGGAACAAGCTGATCGTCTATACCGACGAGTTTGTGATTCAAGCGCGTATTGTGGCTGCGCCGGGAAATCATCTTGTCGAGGCCAAGCTGCATTTTCAGGCCTGCGACAAGGAAGTCTGCCTGCCGCCTAAGACGATTCCGGTGGCGATTGATGTGATTGGGAAATAGCCGCGACAGGCGGGCTCGTTTTCAAAAACTTCGGTTCTGCGGTAAGATTGTCTTACCATGCAGACCAAGGTCTCCACAAAGGGTCAGGTCGTAATTCCTTCGCCGCTTCGTCGTCGGCTGGGCATTCGCGAGGGCGATCCGCTGGACGCGGAGATTGAAGCCGGGCGGATTGTGCTGACACCCAGGAAACAGCGCGCCTTCAAGGCAAGAATTATCGAAGACCCCGTCACCGGCTTCCCCGTGCTTTACGCGGGACCGGATGCGCCGGTTTTGACCAGCGAGATGGTAAGAGAACTGCTCACGGATTTTCCGTGAGATATCTTCTCGATGTGAATGCTCTCATCGCCCTCGGAATCTTCCACCATCGATTTCACGATCGCGTGAATGCCTGGATCACATCCCAGCAGGGTGAGCGATGGTTGACCTGTTCGATCACGGAACTGGGATTCGCGAGAGTAGTTGCGCAAGTGCCGGACTACGGTTTCACTGTCCAGCAGGCGAGGACTCTGCTGCTTGGCCTGAAGAACAGCAAACTGCAACTCACATTTTTACCGGACGGCAATGACATTTCACTTCTTCCTGCGTGGGTGAAAACCCCAAAACAGACGACGGATGGACATCTGGTGGAACTCGCAAAAGCAAACGGAGCGGTTCTCGCTACGCTGGATAAAGGGATTCCCGGTGCGTTTCTGATCCCGTAAGGGAGTGTCGCGGGAATCCCCGGACTCCGATGCGAGACCCGGAGCACCCGGCCTTCAGAGGGTTCCGCCGGGACCAGCCAACCTTTCAACCTTCGCCGGAATCTGAGCCGTGACAACCCACTGATTCGATCCCCAGCCCACCGGATATCCTGGATAAGCCGGAACATTGGTGTAGCCGGCCAAATCAAATTCATTTGCAGTCGGGAACCGAGTTAGCCGCAACAAGGCTCCACCGGCGCGAAGTTCGCCTGGGCTGAGTCCCAGAATCTGTTCGATTGTCGCCAGCGGTCTGCCCAGTACGAATTTCGCGGAGACAACGCAGCCGCCGACTAGAACGACAGCACCAACCTTCAGGCGCAAACTCGCCGCCCGCTTCGCACTGATTACCTTAACAGGACCGTTCATCCTGGAATCCAGCATCCAGTACGCCTCGACTTCCTGTTTGATCTTCGGTAGGTTGAGGCCGGCGGTATCGATCATGGCGGAAGTATACCCGCATTTTGGCAATAGTCATTTGGAACTTCGGTTTGGATCTCGATTTGTCTGCAGCGCGATGCCGCCTTACGCTCCCGTCTTCTTCTCGATCTTGGCCCACGAGTCTTTCAGCGGAAGCGTCCGGTTGAAGACGAGATTCCCATCCGTCGAATCTGGGTCGAGGCAGAAGTAGCCGACGCGCTCGAACTGAAAGCGGTCTTCCTGCCGGGCACTCGCAAGTGACGGCTCAAACTTGGCGTCGGTGAGGATTTCAAGTGAATTAGGATTCAGATTGCTGAGCACGCTCTCGCCTTCTTCCACGTCGCTGGGATCGGGCTTGGTGAAGAGCTTGTCGTAGAGGCGGATCTCAGCGGAGATGGCGTGGCGGCAAGAAACCCAATGGATGGTCGACTTGACCTTGCGGCCGTCGGGAGAGTTGCCTCCGCGACTGGCTGGATCGTAGGTGCAATGCACCTCGACGATGTTGCCGCTCTCGTCTTTCACCACGCTCTGTGCGGTGACGAAGTAGGCGTTGCGCAGGCGCACCTCTTTGCCAGGTGACAGGCGGTAGTACTTGGGCGGAGGAACCTCGCGGAAGTCGTCGTGATCAATGTATATCTCGCCGGAAAAAGGCACCTGGCGCATCCCCGTTGAAGGGTCTTCAGGGTTGTTGGCGACTTCAACTAGTTCTTCCTGGCCCACAGGGTAGTTGTCGATGACCAGCTTGAGCGGATGCAGGACGACCATGGCGCGGGAGGCGCGGCGGTTCAGGTCGTCGCGCTGGAAGTATTCGAGCATTTCAAAATCAACGACGCCGTTGGTGCGCGAAACGCCTGCGGCGGCCACGAAGGCGCGGATGGCTTCGGGCGTAAAGCCGCGGCGGCGGATGCCGGAGAGGGTGGGCATACGCGGGTCGTCCCATCCGTTCACAATCTTTTCCTGCACGAACTCAAGCAGCTTGCGCTTGCTGAGCAGCGTGTAGGTGATGTTGAGTCGGTCAAACTCGATCTGTTGCGAGGGGAAGATGCCGAGCTGCTCGATATACCAGCGGTAGAGCGGCTGGTGGTCAGTGAATTCGAGGGTGCACATGGAGTGTGTGACGCGCTCGATCGAGTCTGACTGGCCGTGGGCGTAGTCGTACATGGGGTAGATGCACCACTCGTCGCCGGTGCGGTGGTGCGTGGCGTGCAGGATGCGATACATGACCGGGTCGCGCATGTTGAGGTTGGGCGAGGCCATGTCGATCTTGGCGCGTAGGACGCGGCTGCCGTCGGGAAACTCGCCCTGCTTCATGCGCGTGAAGAGATCGAGATTTTCTTCGACGGTGCGGTTGCGATAGGGGCTGTCTCTTCCGGGCTCCGTGAGGTTGCCGCGGTGCTGGCGAATCTCATCGGCGGTCAGATCGTCGACGTAAGCTTTGTCGGCCTGGATGAGCTTGAGAGCCCACTCGTAAAGCTGGGGGAAGTAGTCGGAGGCGTAGCAGAGGCGCTCCCACTCGAAGCCCAGCCAGCGGACGTCTTTCTGGATCGAATCGACGTACTCCTGCTCCTCTTTCTCAGGGTTGGTGTCGTCGAAGCGCAGGTTGGTTTTGCCGCCGAACTCGTCTGCGAGGCCGAAGTCGAGGCAGATGGCCTTGGCATGGCCGATGTGCAGGTAGCCGTTGGGCTCGGGAGGGAAGCGGGTCTGGATTTGGGCGTCGCCGAACTTTTTGGTGCGCACATCCTCGGCGATCAGATCGCTGAGGAAGCTGGAGGGAGCGGAATCAGGCATGGTGACAGTTTCTTTCCATCACGATGCTAGCATTTGCCGCTCCCCGCAACTGACGGGCAGGTGAGCCTGTGGCCGGCTCACACTTGCGGTGGGTAGGGCGGCTGCTGCCAGCCTGGCTGCGGCGCGGGAATCACCTTCCACGTAGCGAAGGCCAGCACGTAGATGAGGATCAGGCCGCCGAAAGGAACAAAAAATAGAAGCGAAAGCCAAGGCGAAAAGCCGGCCTTCTTGAGGATGAACCAGAAGGGAATGATGACGATTGCCATGCAAATCGCAACAAAGATCAGCATCCCGACGCCCATCATACCGGCAACCGCCGCGCTCATATCGCTTGGATCGAAGAACATAGAAAGGTCCGCAGGGTTCAACATAGAAGCATCTCCAGGGGTGGAATTTTGGGTTGCAGCAAAGGTAAGGCTAAAGCGCTGAATCTGCAACAGAAAAATCGCTGCGCCTGGCCGCGGGCCTGCAGTGTCTGGCATTCTTGGCCTTGACCAACTTGACCAATCTTCCTTTACAACGGATAATCGAAGTCGGTCGACCAGCTTGACCGGGCCAGGTGATCCATGGTTTCTAATCCGATTCCGGCGCCGCCCGGAGAATCTACTGGTCCCGTGCAGGTGAATCTGTACGAAGCCAAGACACATCTTTCCAGGCTGGTGGAGCGGGCCGCGAAGGGCGAAGAAATCGTGATTGCCAAAGCTGGCAAGCCCATGGCGCGGCTTGTTCCGCCGGTTGCGGAAAAACAAGAGCCCAGAACGCCGGGCCGGAACCTGTTGGGAATTACCTACATCGCAGACGATTTTGACGCTCAGCTCCCCGAGGATGTGCTCCGCGACTTCGGGCTGTAGCGTATGAAACTATTGCTCGACACGCACGCATTTCTTTGGTGGGACTCAAACGACGCTCGTTTGCCTGCCGTCCTTCGCGAAGCGGTCGCCTTGCCAAGCAATCAGGTGTTTGTAAGCGCAGTAACGGCCTGGGAAATCTCGATCAAGCGGGGATTGGGAAAGCTGGTCTTCGGGCAAGGATTGGTGAATGCCATCGAGGGTCACGGTTTTCGAGGCCTCTCCATCACGGTTGAGCAGGCAGAGTGGGCCGGGTCGCTTCCGCATGTCCATCGCGATCCGTTTGACCGGTTACTGGTGGCGCAGGCGCAGTTAGAAGGAATGATTCTTGTAACGGTGGACGCGGAAATACTTCGCTATACGGTGCCACATCTCTGATTACGGCTGTTCAAGTATTCTGCCGGGCTCATTAGGCCCAAATCCCTGACTCCTGCTTCAAGTAATGTCTTCCGTGTCGTAGACCGGGGTGATGGTGCGCTTTTTGGGGACACCGTGAACTGAAGTCAGCAGGTCTTCGACTACGTCTTCGAGCTGACGCTGGGTTTCGATTACGGCGCTCATGCTGGCCAGTTCCTCGGGCTCGCGAACGCGCTCGACAAGAGCCACGGCGTGGCACTGGGCTATGTGGTCGAGGCCGAGGCCCTCCGGGGTTTTGGCTTTGATGCTGATCTGGTCAATATCGATGCCGAGCAGGTCGGCGACGCGGGCGCGCATCTCGCCGGCGACGGGAATGATCTTGGGTGCAACCAGCACCAGTGTGGTGTCGATGTTGACGATGCGGTAGCCGGCGCTTTGCAACTCAACCAGAGCGAGGTTGAGAAAGATGGCGGAGTCGGCGTCTTTCCAGCGCGGGTCGCCTGGAGGGAAAAACGTGCCGATGTCGCCGGCGGCGATGGAGCCGAGCAGGGCGTCGGTGATGGCATGGAGCAGAACGTCGCCGTCAGAATGGCCGGCGAGGCCTTCCGGGTGGTCAAGCGTGAGTCCGCCGATGCGCAGCGGGACCCCCGGCTTGAATGCGTGCGAGTCCCAGCCAAATCCGATTCGTGTATCCATGGTTACCGTGCCTATTCTTGAGACTCTGACAATCTTTATGATAGCGGCAAACGAGTAGAACTGCATTCATCGGGCGCGTTGTTGCAGGTAGAACTCGGCGAGCTCCAGGTCGCCGGGCTGCGTAATCTTCAGATTAACCTGAGAGCCGTGGACAACGGCAACGGGCAGTCCGGCGCGTTCGACGACGGAAGCCTCGTCTGTGCCGACAAAGCCGTCGGCGGTGGCCTCGGCAAAGGCGCGCTGCAACAGGCCAAAGCGGAAGCCCTGCGGGGTCTGGGCCAGGACAACGAACTCGCGGGGGATGGTGGAAGTCACCAGCGCGCCGTGCGCGGTTCGCTCCACTTGCTTGATGGTGTCAACGGCAGGCAGTCCGACGATGGCGGCGCCGAATTCGATGACTGCGTCGATGGTGCGGTCGATGGTTGCGGCGTCGATGAGGGGACGGACGGCGTCGTGGACCAGAACGATGTCGTCCGCATTGGCAGGGAGCTGGGCGAGGGCGTTCGAGACAGACTCCTGGCGGTTGTCGCCGCCTTCAACAATGCGGACGCGATCGGCGAATCCGTATTCCGCGATTTGCGCCTCGACGCGTTCGATCTCCGGTTTGCGGACGGCTACGTAAATACCGGTGACGCGTTCCACGGCGGCAAAGGCGCGCAGCGAATGGATGAGGATAGGGAGACCGTTCAGGGCCAAAAACTGCTTGGGCTGGGCGCCTGCCATGCGTGTGCCCAGGCCCGCGGCGGGAAGGATGACAAAAACTTGCATAACGGGTGAAGTATACATCCACCTGCGGTGGGCCAGACCACCTGCGGTGGGCCAGACCACCTGCGGTGGGGCAGACGCCGCCGGCGCGGCCATTCGTGCCGGGGAGAGGTTCTTGGCTTGCCCCCTTGCGCTCGAAAGACGCACAAGGATTTGTCACACGGCGGAGTTGGCGCGGTTAGCCTTCGACTTGTTCGACATAGAACATTTCGTTGGTGGTGCGGAAGCCTAGAGCTTCGTAGATGCTGCGGGCGGCGTCGGAACTGTGCAGCGCCACCACGCGCAGGCCACGGCGGTGAGCTTCGGCCAGGCAGCGGTCGACCAGGGCATGGGCCAGGCCGCGCTTGCGAAACTCGGGCTCGACATAGACGTTGAGCAAGTATCCGCGATGCTCGCTTCCAAGGTCGAGCGGGTGAGGCGGCCAGTCCAGCACCAAGAGCCCGGCGGACGCGACGGGCCTGCCGGTATCCTCAGTGATCCAGCCCATGTATTTGCCTTCGGCGATCATGCGCGCCACCCAGGGCTGAAAGTTGCGGCTCATGGCGTCGAGGATGGAGGCGGGCGTGCTGCCCATGGCGGCAAACATAGCTCGGCGGTGAGCGGTGATGAGCGGGGCGTCGGCTGCGGTGGCTAGGCGGGTTTCCAGCATGCAGGCAGTATAGGTGAATTGGGCGCTTGATTTCACCCGGTCCCATCCGCGGACGCGTCCGCTCCTGGAGGGAGCAGTCGAGAATAGCCCAGGATGAAGTCCGCGGAAGCGGACGCAATCCTGGGGAAGCGTCCCGACCGAATCTCGCCGCCCTGTAGGGGCGGAACGAGTCACCTCCATTGGCGCTCAGCATTTGTTTTTCGTTTGCAGTGCGGCAGACGCCGCCGGCCCAGCGAAGACGCGGGCGAATTTTCTTCTTGACACACGCAAACAGATGTAGTAAACAAACATCTGTAGTAGACAAACATGTGTAGTAGTAGTCGATTCACACACAGGAGACGAACGTGGCTGATCCAAAATTATCGAGGCTGGAATTCGAGATCATGGAGGCGCTTTGGAATGCGGGCGAGTCTTCCATCCGCGAGATTCAGGAGTCGTTTCCAGCGAAGAGGCGGCCGGCTTACACGACCATCCAGACGATGGTTTACCGGCTTGAGGCCAAGGGGATCGTGCGCCGGATAGGGAAGGTGGGGAACTTTCACATCTTCGCGGCCGCGGTGTCGCGAAGCGCTGCGCAGAGGCGCCTGATCGATGACCTGCTGGCGCTGTTCGGCGGGCGCACGCAGCCGGTGATGGCGCACCTGATCGAATCCGGCAAGCTGACGCTGGACGATGTGAAGGAAGCGGAAAAGGCGCTGCGCAAAATGGACAGGAGGAGCAAGCCATGATGATGAAATCGTTGCTGGACGCGTGTTCCGAGGCTGGGCCGGCGATTGCCAATCACGTGTGGCAATCCACGCTGTTTGCCGTGGCGATGGGGGCTCTGACGCTGGCTTTCAGAAAGAACCAGGCGCGGATTCGTTTTGGGTTATGGCTGGCGGCTTCGCTCAAATTCCTGATCCCGTTTTCGCTGCTTGTTGCCCTGGGCAGCATGGCGGGCAGGCCGCGTGCCACCGCGGTAGCGCAGCCTAGCTTTTACGCAGTGATGGCCCAGGCGGGTCAGCCCTTCACCGGAACGGCTCCCGTTGCGCAGATGAAGGTGCAAAGGCCAAATCTGTTGCTTCTGCTGCCGGGCGCCCTGGTGGCAATCTGGGCGTGCGGATTCGTTGTGGTCGGCGGATTGTGGTGGCTGCGCGCGCGGCGCGTCTCGGCGCTAATGCGCGAGGCGCAGACTTTGGTTGATGGCCGGGAGATGGATGCGCTGCGCGCGATGGAAGAATCAAGCGGTGTGCGCAGGCCGCTGCCGCTTGTAGTATCGCGCGGCTCCATGGAGCCGGGAATCTTCGGCATTGTGCGGCCGGTGCTGATCTGGCCGGAAGGAATTTCAGAGCATCTTCCCGATCCGCATCTGAGGAGCATCCTGGCGCACGAACTTTGGCATGTGCGGCGGCGCGACAACCTGGCAGCGGCTATGCACATGCTGGTGGAAGCAGCGTTCTGGTTTCATCCGCTGGTGTGGTGGATCGGGGCGCGCATGGTGGATGAGCGCGAGCGCGCCTGCGACGAGCAGGTGCTGCGGCTTGGCAATCAGCCGGATGTCTACGCGGAAAGCATTTTGAAAGCGTGCAGGTTTTGCGTGGAAGCTCCGCTTGCCTGCGTCTCCGGCGTGGCGGGATCAAATTTGAAAAGGAGAATCGTGAGGATCATGGACAAGCAATTGGGAAACAAACTCGGCATGGGCGGCAAGCTGGTGCTTGCTGCAATCGCGGCGATTGTCATTGCGGGACCGGTGGCATTCGGCGTCTTCAACTCTCCACAAGCTCGCGCGCAGGAGCCGCAAGCCGCCACTGCAGGCACAGTCGCATTGGATGAAGCGTCGGTCAGGGCAAGCACTTCGACCGGCGACCACACGAGCGTCCTGGCTGAGGCAAACAAATTCAGCGCGACAGGCGCAACCGTCAACTCTCTCATCTCGATGGCCTATGGGGTGCAGGAATACCAGTTGGTTGGCGGCCCGGATTGGATGAATACGGACCGGTTCGATGTTGAAGCGACATGGAAGGGACCGTCAGGCTCCGAAGAGAAGATGATGACCGTCACCACTGACACGCCGCCTCCGCCTCCACCGCCATCGCCATCGGGATCCGCGCCGCCCCCGCCAACAATTTCGATTCGGCTGGGCAACGGTCAGGTTCGCGCCGGCGTGCAGGCGCTGCTTGCGGACAAATTCAATCTGAAAGTCAGACGCGAATCCAGGGATCTTCCGGTCTACGACCTGGTGGTCGCAAGTACAGGCGCAAAGCTCACTGCAACGCCTTCATCGCCGCTGGCGCGGATTACTCCCGACGGCCATGCAATGATCAACTTCCGGGTGGAAGGGCACGATGGAGCGCTAGAAGTCACCGCGAAGAACGCTTCTCCGGCGGTTTTGGCAGCTCTTCTTTCTGAGAATCTTAATCACAAGATCGTGGACAAGACGGGGTTGACGGGACAGTACGATATCAACCTCCACACGCCGCAGGGTCAATCCAGCGCCGAAGATTTCTCTGCTGCTCTCGAAGACCAGCTTGGCCTGAAGCTTGAACCGGCGCAGGCGCCCGTGGTTGTGCTGGTGATCGAACAGATCGATAAGCCGACGGAGAACTGACAGCGTCTCTTCTCGGAGCCGCTCGAGTTTCTCACTGTTCAGGACCCATCCCGCGTTGGATTCCGGTGGATAGATCCCGGTCGCTGCCAAGCGGCCGGGATTCTACCCTCATGTTGAGCCGCTTCCTACCGATAAAAGGCTTGAGACCTTGCTGCGCGGGGAAGTGAGCCTGCGTGAGCGGACGAGCAGGCGCGATGGCATTGGATGAGCTGACAAGGGAATTCCTGATCGAGAGCCAGGAAGGTCTGGACCGCATGGAGCGGTGCCTGACCGAACTGGAAGAGCGGCCGGAAGATGCGGGCCTGATTGGAGACATCTTCCGCTCCGTGCACACCATCAAGGGGACCACCGGATTTCTCGGTTTCAAGCGGTTGGAAAAGCTGGCGCACGCTGGCGAAAACCTGCTGGGAATGCTGCGTGAAGGCAAGCTGACCGCGGATGGACCCATCACCACCGGGCTGTTGCAACTGATGGACGGGTTGCGTTCAATTCTCAAGACAATTGAGGCGGACGACAACGAAGGCGATGCTGGCGATGCGGAGCTGATTGGGCGGCTGGAAGAGCTGCAGGCGCCGGCGCGAGCCCATGTCAAGAATGCACGCGTGCGGGCCGGTGTGGTGCAAGCGAGAACGGTTGCCGATTCACCTCACAATCCGCACGGGCTTGCGGATGAACACGCGTTGAAGGCAGAGGTTCCGGCTGCTGCGTCTATGGCAGATGCGGCGCCCTTGGCCGCGATCCATGCGGAGCTGCCCGCGGCAGAGTTGGCTGCGCCCGCGAAGGCGGAGCTGGAAAAATCACAAGGCGAGGCAGAGCCAGGCAAAGCGCGCGCGCAGGGCGCGGGGACAGCGGCGGAGAGCACGCTGCGCGTCGATGTGACGCTGCTCAATCGCATGATGAACCTGGTGGGCGAACTGGTGCTGACCCGCAACCAGGTGCTGCAGGCTACGGCGCACGATCCCAGCCTGACGCTGCTTACGCGGCGGCTGGACATGGTGACGGCAGACTTGCGCGAGAGCGTGATGAAGGCGCGCATGCAGCCGGTCTCAAACATTTTTTCCAAGATGCCGCGCATTGTGCGCGATCTTTCGCAGTCGCTGGGGCGCAAGGTGCGCTTGCAGATGGAGGGCCAGGAGACAGAACTGGATAAGAGTCTTCTGGAGGCCATCAAGGATCCGCTGACCCATGCGGTTCGCAATTCACTGGATCACGGAATTGAGCCGCCCGATGTGCGCCAGGCGGCGGGAAAAGATCCGGAGGGAACGCTGCGTCTGCGCGCCGTGCAGGAGGGCAGCCACGTGGTGATTGAGGTCTCGGACGACGGGGCCGGAATTGCTGTCGAAAAGGTGCGCCAGAAAGCCGTGGAGCGGGGACTGATTACAGCCGACAAAGCCGCGAATCTGGTGGAGCGGGAACTGTTGCAACTGGTCTTTCTGCCGGGCTTTTCAACTGCGGCCGCGGTGACCAATGTAAGCGGGCGCGGCGTCGGCATGGACGTGGTCAAGACCAACGTGGAAAAGATCGGCGGCAAGGTCGAGCTTGATTCGCGGCCGGGCAAGGGAACAACGATGCGGATGCGGATTCCGCTGACACTGGCGATTATTCCGGCGCTGATTGTTCACAGCGTGGAACAGAGCTTCGCGCTGCCGCAGGGAGCGCTTTCGGAACTGGTGCATGTGCCGCCGGAACAGGCCGCGGCGTCGATCGAGTGGATGGAGGGCGCGCCGCTTTACAGGCTGCGCGGCAAGCTGCTGCCGCTGGTGTTTCTTGACCGGTTGCTGATGCCTCAAGGCGTGCACAAGGCATCGACGGAAAAGGACAGCTTTATTGCCGTTCTCAACGCCGATGGACGGCAGTTTGGATTGGTCGTGGATGGGCTGGCAGACCCGGAAGAGATTGTGGTGAAGCCGTTATCCGCGGTGCTCAAGAACATAGGCTTGTATTCCGGGGCGACGGTGCTTGGCAATGCGGACCTGGCGCTGATTCTTGATCCCGGCGCCATTGCGCTGCGGGCCGGCGTGACCATGAGCAGCGAAGAAAAGACTGAGCGCGGAGCGGACGCGGAAGATGAAGCCGAGACAGCCAAGGGCATGGAATACCTGCTCGTGGAAGTCGCCGGTAGGCAGGCGGCGGTGCCCCTGGCAGACGTGTTGCGGATTGAACAACTGAAAGTTTCACGAATCGAGTACATCGGCTACCGGCCAGTCTTGAACTTCGAGGGACAACTGCTTCCCATCGAAGATTCTGGCGCGGTGCTGGCGGCTGTCGAGGGGAATCCTGATGCGCAGATCATCGTGGTGGTATGCCGCGAGGGCGCGCGCCAGGTGGGCATTGCGGTTTCTCACGTTCTGGATGTGGCCGCGGGCGGAGATTTGTTCGAGGCAGGAACCAGCGCACGCGCCGGCGGTGTGACTCTGTTGAAAAATCGCGTGACCGGAGTAGTGGACCTGGGTGGTGTGCCGCCGTTGCCGGTGGATGAAGGCGCGCCCGCTGATTGGAATCAAATGAGTGTGGAAATGGTGGAGGCGGCACGATGAGCAGCGTGATTTCGACAACAAATCGCAAAGAGAAAGCAGCGCTGCTGGAAATGTGCTCTGTCCGCCTGGGCAAGACATTGTTCGGGGTCCCCATCACGCACATTCTGGAGATTGTGGGAGGAGCGCGGCCGCAACCGGTTCCACTGGCGCCGAGCTATGTGGGCGGGCTGGTTCACTATCGCGGCGATGTACTGACGACGGTAAGTCTGCGCCATCTGCTGGATATGCCTCCACGGGACGGCCCGCAGGACATTCTGGTGCTGGAAAGCGCGGGTGGGTGTTTTGGGCTGCTGGTTGATTCGGTGGGTGAAGTGCTGACAGTTTCATCGGCCGACTTTGAGCCGAACCCCTCGATTCTGGACGATCGCCGCAGGGCATTGTTCGCCGGCGCTTACAAGTTGAAAGACAGCCTGTTGGTGATGCTTGACCCTGATCGCCTTGATCCCATCCGGCTCGACTCGGTGCGTGCAGTTCCGGCCAAGGCTGCTTGAACGAGGCGTACCAGAGTCGAACTTGAATGGAGGAGATCATGCGGGCACTGATTGTCGATGACTCGCGCTTCGTGAGGAGTTTTCTGCGCCGGATGCTGGAGGGGCGCGGAATCGAATGCGCTGAGGCGGGCGATGGCCAGGCCGGCCTCGACCAGCTCCACGCCTTTCTCCAGGCGGGCTCACCATTCGACCTCGCGCTGGTGGATTGGAACATGCCGGTGATGGATGGTTTGCAGATGTTGCAACGGCTGCGCGCTGACGGATTTGCCGCAATGAAGGTGATGATGGTGACCACCGAGGCGGAGAACGATTTCATTATTCGCGCGCTGGATGCGGGCGCGGACGAATATCTGATGAA
>Ga0302314_10013741_pt1 | contig 13892 bp, 16 predicted proteins | sample III_Palsa_N2_3_FD_200533 | JGI IMG/M metagenome (GOLD analysis project Ga0302314, IMG submission 200533) | Peat permafrost microbial communities from Stordalen Mire near Abisko, Sweden - III_Palsa_N2_3 | ecosystem: Environmental > Terrestrial > Soil > Palsa > Peat permafrost | place: Sweden... | reverse complement strand
CCGGGCGGACACTTGTGGACTGCTGAAAATGGGCTGAGGATGGGGCGTAATCAGGAAAAACTTTTGTCACTTTGGAGCGCACCGCGCTTAGACCAGTGCACCCCTAATTGACAAAGTTTTTTTGCTTCTTTTTGTTCGCAAAAAGAAGCTTCTTCGTGTACCTTAACCTATTGATCTTAAATCCAGACGGATACTTATGGCAGCGGCCCCACGCTGCGGTTGTTTTCTTCGCATATCATTTCGTCCCAGGTCGCGTTGGGCGCGTAGATGTATTTGTGCAGATAGACAAACGGTGCGGTGTAATAGACCGGATCGTCGATCGTTATCTCGTCATCGATCTCCCGCCCGGCCTTGACCTTGGTGAAGCGCTCGGAGAGATGCAGCTTGTCGCTGCTGGGGCTCCCGGACTCGTCCATCCAGCCGTTCTTCTTGAAGCCTATGGTATCGACCACCAGCGTATTGCCGTCCCAATGGCCGACCGAGTCGCCGATGATGCTGGGCACGATGTGCGCCGGGTGCGGTTGGTCGAGGTAGATGCGGCGGACCACATGGTCTTCCTCCGCGATGATGACTATCAGCCCGGGTGTGGTGATGAAACGGACCGCGAAGCCGCCGGCGGCGAACCGCACTGGGCCGCCGGTCTCGCAATAGACCTGCGGGTCGGGACGATCGGCGCCGATGTTCATCGCCGCGACCCGTTGATTGAGCAGCACCAGGGCCGCTTTGTTGTAAGGCGCCATGACTTTGGTGGAGGGGATCCGGCCGGGGACGCCTCCGACATAGACGCCACGGAGCATGTGCGGATCGGGATCGGGCGGAGGACCTCCCGTGGTTTCCTGCAGAAAGCCAGGCGGCCCACCTTGCGCCACTGCGGGCGACATTGTCGTGGATCCGAATACCAAGGCGATGGCCCACGCCGCCAAAACCCAGGTTCTCTGCGCCTTTAGTTCAGGCTGCATCCGCTTTCTCCCCTCTCGATATCACCAGTCGGTCCGGATCGTGTCCGTTCGGAACGATAATAAGTGAAATCAGTAGATTGAAGCGACGGAAGAAGCATCTTTTTTGAAAAAAAGAAGCAAAAAACTTGGGGCTGACATAGCTAAGGTTTAGTTGCCGAGTTCCGTGCTGCCCGCCCAGGTGGGTAAAACGGGGATAAGTGGCCGGCCGGTGCCGATACGCGGCTTCGTGGTGGCTGAAGCGCTGGAAGCACGTAGCCCGTTGCATCTCGTGTTTGCCGTGCCGGATCATCCTTGGACAGATGGCAGCGGGAGCGCCGCCGTGCGCATCGCGATGACCGCAGCCGAGATCGGCAGTGGCGAGGGCGCATTGGCTACGGTGACAAGAGAGACCGCCGGGGAGCACGGCGTGCCGATCGTAACGTTGCAGACCCAAACTGGCGTGATCCACGCAGACTTGACTATCGGGAGCGACGTAAAAACAGCAAAACCCTTGCGCGCCAATGAGCGGGTCGCATCGCGTGGGATGGCATTGCACGGCGCTGGATTTATCGTCTCGGCCACACAGGCGAACGCATTGGGTTTGGGCAAAGTAAAGGGCTTAGAGAAGCACATCCGGCCTTACCTCAACGGACGTGATTTTCAGCAGCGATCACGCGGCATGATGGTAATCGACCTGTTTGGCTTGGGCGAAGAAGATGTGCGACGGCGTTTTCCGGCGGCCTATCAACACCTGCTGATAACAGTGAAACCGGAACGAGATCAGAACAACCGCGCTTCCTATAAGGACAATTGGTGGATCTTTGGCGAGCCGCGCCGTGATTTACGACCAGCGCTGCACGGTTTGTCACGCTATATCGCGACAGTTGAGACCGCGAAGCACCGGGTTTTCACGTTTCTACCAGCCGAGGTTCTTCCCGATAATATGCTGATCGCCATCGGCAGCGACGACGCTTTCATTCTTGGAGTTCTTTCCAGCCGTCAGCATGTTGCGTTTGCGCTCGAAACCGGCGGCACGCTCGAAGACCGGCCGCGTTACAACAAAACCCAATGCTTCGACCCGTTCCCCTTCCCCGACCCGCCGCCCGCGCAGCGCGCTAGTATCGCCGCAATTGCCGAGGAATTGGACGCCCATCGCAAATCCCGGCTAGCCGCGCACCCGCAACTTACCCTCACCCGCCTTTATAACGTGCTGGCCGCGATCCGCGCCGAAACGCCGCTATCACCCGAAGAAAAAGACATTCATGACGCCGGCCAGGTGTCGATCCTGCGCGACTTGCACGACCGGCTCGATGCCGCCGTGGCCGATGCCTATGGCTGGCCGCGCGATCTTTCCGATGCCGATATCATCGCCCGCGTCGTCGCCCTCAACGCCGAACGCACGGCGGAGGAAGCCACCGGCAAAGTGCGTTGGCTGCGTCGCGCCTATCAAGCGCCCAGCGAAGTTGCCCGGCCGATGCAGCAAGGCACGCTGGAAGTGGACGCGACGGCGGTCGCAGACGCCAAGCGTTGGCCGAAGGACGAACCCGCTCAATTCGTGGCACTCCGCGCCGCCTTGCGAAGCGGCCCTATCTTCGCTCGCGACGTCGCCAAAGGTTTCAAAGGCACCCCACGGGGCGATCGTCTCGGCAAAATGCTGCAAACCTTGGTCGCTTTGGGGCAGGCTCGCAAATTGGAGGACGGCCGCTACACGGCGTGATCTATCGGCCGGCTCCAAACTAGAGCGTGATCGCTTGAGGTTGCATCGCTGCCGGTGTCGCGATCACGCTCTAGCTCTTGGTTTGATCGCGTGATTCACGCTTTCGTGTTATTCAACCTCAAGCGATCACGCTCTAGCAGCCGGTTCGGTGTTTCAAGGAACGGAGCGGAACATCCAAACGTGTTAGGAAAACCGAGAAATGATAACACGTTGCCAGAGACGTGTTAAATAACCGGGCTTCAGGGGCGAAACACCATGGAACTCTATCACAACGACATGTCGGTCTGCGCGCAGAAGGTGCGGTTGGTGCTGGCGGAGAAGGGACTCTCTCCCACGTTCCATCATCTCGATCTACGCGCCGGCGACGCCCACTCGCCGGAATATCTCAAGCTCAACCCGAACGGGGTGGTGCCAACGCTGGTGGACGGTGGGCTGCCGATCATCGAATCGACGGTGATTTGCGAATATCTCGACGATGCCTGTCCGGAGCACCCGCTGCGTCCCGCCGATCCGTATCAGCGCGCCCAGATGCGGCTGTGGACGATGCGGCCCGATGCGGGACTGCATAGGGCGTGCGGCAAGACCAGCTTCGCGATCGCGTTCCGGTTTCAGGCTCCGGAGCGGCAGATCGCGGCGATGAAAGACCCGGTGCGGCGCGAGGAAATGCTCGGGCTGGTGAGGTTGGGCCTCGACCTGCCGGGGATCGGCGAGTTCGTGCGGCAGTTCGCGCGGCTGGTGGACGATGTGGCAATTGCTTTGCGCGAACGGGAGTGGCTGGCGGGCTCGGCGTATAGCCTCGCGGATGCGGCGATGCTGCCGTACGTGATGCGACTCGATCAATTGCAGTTGGGATGGCTGTGGCGGGAGAACCCGGAGCGGGCGGCAGTGGGCGAATGGCTGGCGCGCTGCACGGCGAGGGAGAATTTCAGGGGGATCGGGGATTATTTGAACCCGAAGTATCTGGCGACGATGGAGGAACACGGGCTCGCGGCGCGGGAGAAGGTGGCGGCGCTGATCGGGTGAGACTTGGAACTATAGTTCATTTTATTATAGTTTATATTGTTATGGTATTGGAATGCGGATATATAAGACGAGGTGGCTGGCTCGCTTTACGCGATGCGAGCGGATTGCGGACGAAAGCCTGATCGAGGCGGTCGAACGGGCCGAGCGCGGACTTATCGACGCGGATTTGGGTCATGGGTTGATCAAGCAGCGGGTGGCCCGCGGCGGGCAAGGGCGATCAGGCGGGTACCGGATGCTGGTGGCCTACCGGGGGGGACGCGGGCGGTGTTTTGTTTACGGGTTCGCCAAGAGCGAGCAGGCAAAACTGGAACCGTACCAGATGGCCGCGGCTCGGGCGATTGGTGGTGACTGGCTGGGGGCTGATGGCGCGCGGATCGAGCGAGCGATCGAAGAAGATGAACTAATGGAGATTTCTTATGACAAAGAAAGCGACTAGCCGGTTCGACGAGGCGATGCTGGAGACCGCCCAAGGAATGCACCGCATCGGCATCATGGACGATGCTACGCATGAAAAGATCACTTTGCGGCATCTGGGTAAAGTTCCCGCCGTCGTCGCCGAGATTTCCGGTGAGGAAATCCGAGCTTTGCGCGAGCGTGCGAAGCTGAGCCAGGCGGTATTCGCGCGGCATTTGAATCTTAGTGTTGGTTATGTGTCGCAGCTGGAGCGCGGGGCCAAGCGGCCGGCGGGCGCGGTTCTGGCGTTGTTGAACGTGATCCGCCGCAAAGGCATCGAAGCGATCTTATAAGCTCCGTCGTGTGTCGGTGGAGCCCCAATTAATGGTTTCAAAAGGCCCGGCCTTTTGCCGCCGGAGGCCTTTTGACTTACCTGCATACGTGCCCTCGCGCGATTTTTCTCGCCTTCGAGCGCTAACCCCCGTATGTGTGCGCCGCATCTAAAAGCGAGCTCTCGGACGGTTATGGATATCCGCAACATCGCCATCATCGCTCACGTCGATCATGGCAAGACCACTCTAGTCGATCAGTTACTGAAGCAATCGGGGTCATTCCGCGAGCACCAGCAGGTGGCGGAGCGGGCGCTCGATCGTAATGATCTTGAGCGCGAGCGCGGGATTACGATTTTGGCCAAGGTTGCGAGTGTGATGTGGAAGGGCACTCGGATCAACATCGTCGATACGCCGGGCCATGCGGATTTCGGCGGTGAGGTCGAGCGGATTTTGAATATGGTCGATGGCGCGCTGGTGTTGGTCGATGCGGCCGAGGGGGTGTTGCCGCAGACCAAGTTCGTGGTCGGCAAGGCGTTGGCTCGCGGTATCAAGCCGATCGTGGTGGTGAACAAGATCGATCGCCCTGACGCGCGTGCCGATGAGGTTCATACCGAGGTGTTCGATCTGTTCGCGGCGCTCGATGCCACCGACGAGCAGCTGGATTTTCCGATGCTTTATGCTTCGGGGCGCCAGGGCTGGGCGGATGTCGAGCTTAATGGCCCGCGCAAGGATCTGGCGCCGTTGTTCGATCTGATCCTGAGCCATGTGCCGCCGACCAGCCTGGATAAGGAAGCGCCGTTCGCCATGGTCGCGTCGATTTTGGAATACGACAACTTCCTCGGGCGCGTGCTGACGGGGCGGGTGGAGCAGGGTCGCGCGCGGCTTAATATGCAGGTGAAGGTGCAGCGGCTGGATGGTTCGGTGGTTGAGACCGGACGTCTGACCAAACTGCTGGCATTCCGTGGGCTGGACCGGCTGGCGGTCGATGAAGTGGAAGCCGGCGATATCGTGGCGGTTGCGGGGCTTACCGACGCCACCATTCCGGATACCATCGGCGCGCCGGAATTGGCCGCGGCGTTGCCCGCGATTCCGATCGATCCGCCGACACTCGCGATGACGTTCCGGGTGAATGATGGGCCGCTCGCGGGACGCGAGGGCAAGAAGGTTACCAGCAGGCAGATCCGCGACCGGCTTTTGCGCGAGTCTGAGGGCAATGTCGCGATCAAGATCACCGAAAGCCAGGAGAGCGAGGCGTTCGAGGTCGCTGGGCGCGGCGAATTGCAATTGGGCGTGCTGATCGAGACGATGCGCCGCGAGGGGTTTGAGCTCGCGATCGGGCGGCCGCGGGTGCTGACGCAGAAGGACCCGGAGACCGGCGAGCGGCTGGAGCCGTTCGAGGAAGTGCTGGTGGACGTGGATGAGCCCTACGCCGGCATCGTGGTGGAGAAGATGAGCCGGCGTAAGGGCCAGATGCAGGATATGCGGCCCTCGGGCGGCGGTAAGGTAAGGCTCACGTTCCAGATCCCTAGCCGTGGGTTGATCGGGTATCACGGCGAGTTTTTGACCGATACGCGCGGCACTGGGATCATGAACCGGCTGTTTGACGGTTATCGGCCTTGGGTGGGGGTGATCGAGGGGCGGCGCAATGGCTCGCTGATTTCGTCGGAGAATGGCGAGGCGGTGCAATACGCGCTGTGGTATTTGCAGGAGCGTGGCACGCTGTTCGTAAATCCGGGCGAGAAGGTTTATGTCGGCATGATTTTGGGGGAGCATAGCCGGGAATCGGATTTGGATATCAATCCGATCAAGGAGAAGAAACTCACCAATATCCGCGCCGCGGGCAAGGATGAGGCGATGCTGCTGATCCCGCCGCGGCGGATGAGCTTGGAACAGGCGATCGCGTATATCGAAGACGATGAGCTGGTCGAGGTAACGCCTGGTGCGGTGCGGCTGCGGAAACGCTATCTGGATCCGAATGAACGTAAGCGATTCGAAAAACGGGGTGCGTCTGACGCAGCGTAGTGGCGGAAGGTTATCGGTTTCGCTAGAGAAAGTACAGTCTTCTTTTTGTGAACAAAAAGAAGCAAAAAAACTTTGTCACTTGGCTGTCCTGGGGCCATGAATCAACGCCCGCAACCGCGGTTGTATTATATTTTGGCGTTCGGATTCTTCTCCGGACTGCCTTGGGCACTCTCGGCGATCACATTGCGCCAGTGGCTGACCGAATCGGGCGTTTCGCTCGTCCTCATCGGCGCCACCGCTAATATCGGAATTCCGTACTCGCTGAAATTTCTGTTCGCGCCGATCCTGGACCGAGCACTGCCGCTCGGGTTGGGGCGAAGGCGCGGATGGCTGATCCTGACGCAAATCGGACTGGTGGCGAGCTGCGTCATGCTTGCCGGTAGCACGCCGGCAACGCACCCGGGAATGACGCTCGCCGTCGCCGGGGCAGTCGCCTTTTGTTCGGCATGCCAGGATATTTCGATCGATGCTTGGCGCATCGAATGGTACCCGCAGGCCGTGCAGGGCGAGGCACTCGCTGCCTACGTGTGGGGGTATCGGGCCGCATTGCTGCTGTCCGGGGCTGGTGCGATCGCACTGGCAAGTTTGCTGGGCTGGCATGGCTCGTTGTTGGTGATGGCCGGATTGCTGGCATGCGCGCCGGTGTTGAGTTGGCTGGCGCCTGAGCCGTTGGTGCACGTGCCGCCGCTCGGTGGGGTCGCTGCATTTGTGGAGCCACTGCGCGAGATGTTGAAACGTCGCGGGATCTGGGCCGTGCTGCTGTTTATCGCGCTGTTCAAGTTGGGCGAGGCGCTGGCGAGTACGATGGCGCAACCGTTTTATCACGCGATGGGGTTTAATAGAGTACAGGTCGCCGGCGTGCTGAGCGTGCCCTATTTGCTGGCGGTGCTGGCGGGGTCCGCGGTGGGCGGACTGCTGGTGGCCCGTTTCGGAGCGCGGAGATCGCTGTTTGCCACGGGGTTCATCCAAATGGCGGCGATGGCGACATATTTCCTGCTGGCGTTGCATCCGGGTAGCGTGCCGATCCTTTATTTGAAGGTGGTCGTGGAGAATTTCGCCGAAGCGATGGCTGATACTTGCTTTCTGTCGTTCCTCTCGGCGCAGTGCCGGTTGGAATTCACCGCGACCCAGTATGCGTTGCTGTCTTCGCTGGCGGCGTTGGGATTACGCACTGTGGGTGGATTTTCGGGCGTGCTGGCGGTGCATCTGGGGTGGGTGGGATTCTACGGTTTGGCGATCTTTACGGCGCTGCCAGCGATGTTGATCATGCGCGCGTTCCTGTGGCGGGAGCCGGCGGCGGTGAATGCGGCACAGGCGGTCGCGCTTTAGACTCCGTCCGGAAATATAGTTAGTGAAATCAATGAGTTAAGAAACAGAAAGAAGTCTTCTTTTTTTCAAAAAGATGCTGCTTCCTTCCCTTCAACCTATTGATTTGACCTATCACCATTCCCGATGGACGCTTCGGATTGGTTGCCGCGAAGATCACTTTCAGCCTTTGGACTTACGCTTGGCGGTCCCGGCACTGACTGCGGGCAACGGCCGGGCGTAACCCGCTAAACGGACATTGATCTCATCAAGATCGAGCTCAACGGGATTGAACGGGCCGCCATACCAGTCGAGCAGTTGCTTCCTTTTGCTGGGGCTGCCGGTGGTGATGGTTTCGACGAATTCATAAAACCCCGGAATACCTCCGACATCGTCGGGCGGAGCGCGATGTTCGCCCTTCAGAAACCGTGGGTAAGTCACTTTCGGCTCCGCGACTGCGAGGGCTTCGATGGTGATTTGATGGCGCCAATCGTCGCCGAAATCATAGGCATAGGCGAATTTCTTAACGCTATCAGCAGTGAGGTCAGCGAGTGTGACCTTGCCTGCATCGCGCATGTCCGGATCGAAATCCAGCTCGGGATCGGGAATGCCGTAGGTCTTGTCGCCGATTTCGAACCGGAACAGATGGCAATCGTCCCACGGCATCACCGCTTGAATGAAGTCGTGCAAATCAGCGAGGCTGGTTGCGAGCGGCACTTCCACTTGACGCCAGATTTTGGGCTTGGTGTCGGCGAGCGCGATGTGAAGACGCGCGATGTTGGCGGTCACGCGGGTTTCGATTGCGGCATTTTCAGAAGCCTCTTCTCATCCTTGCTACCGATCCTTCGGCGTCTCGCCTGCGGGCTTCCGCGGCGACTTCCTTTGGCACGATGACCTTGCCGATCGGGGCGAGTGCGATCTCCGCCAGCTTCAAGTGCTGGATGCCGAACGGAATGCCGATGATGGTGACGAAACAGGCGATCGCGGAGATCACATGCCCGATCGCGAGCCAGATGCCGGCGAATAGGAACCAGAGGACGTTGCCGAGCAAGCCGAACACGCTGGTGCCGATGTCCTCTGTGCCATACAGGATTTTCCGGCTGATGGCTTCCTGGCCGAAGGGGAAGAAGGTGAACTGACCGATGACAAAACAGGCTCTGGCCCAGGGAATGCCAATGATCGTGATGAAGGCCAGGGCGCCGAGGAACCACCAGGCGAAACCCATGATCGCTCCGCCTAGGATGAACCAGAGGAGATTCAGAATTACGCTCATTACTTCCTTTCCTTTCCAGAAGGACGCCGCTAGTCGGGCTGGTTAAGTCATCAAGTTCACGATTTCATCTGAACTCTCGAACTTGAACGTCGTCTTTCCGACGTTAAACTCAATAATTGCATGGATAATGGAGTTCGGATCAAATACGTTCGAAATTTTACTAATCAGAATGGCAAGTTCGTCAGACGTGATACAAAACGCCGGTAATTTTCTTTCTTTATTTTCTTTGCGATCCATTCATCTTCTCCGATGCATCGTTCAATTCGTCAAAGTGGAGATGCCCATCGCTCAGCAGTTCCGCGAGTTTATGATCCTCATGTAGGCTCCCCGACCCGGAGCGCCGTTAGTTGTGCTATCTGAGCCAGTTTTTCACGACCAACCCCGGAATGTCGCCAAAATCGACCTCGTTGTCCGTCACCAGGATCGCGCTCATGCGGATGGCGTGGGCTGCGATCATCCGGTCGAAATCCAGCCCTTTCACCCAACCGCATCGAGCGATAATCTGACCATAGGCGTCTGCCGCTTCAGCATCGAACGGCAAGACCGGCAAATGAGCCAAAACGACGGTCAGGCGCGCGGCGCGCAGGCTCGTGTATGCCGGGTTTTTATAAAGGCCGCGCTGCAGCTCGGCAAGGCTGAGGACCGATAGCATTACCTCGCCGTCGTGGGCAACCAACTGGTCGATTACTCGCTCGGTGCCGTCTCGCGCATGGATCGCGATATTGGTGTCGATGAGATAGGCCAAGGTTCAATCGCGCTCCCGATCGGGCATCTCGATCGGGTCACGTTCCTCCACCGGCGGGCTGGGCAGCGCACGCAGCGCCGCGGCCATTTCTTTCATAGATTTGCGAGCGGGCATCAGCGTGATCACGTCGCCGCTGCGACTGATGGTGAGTTCCAAGCTCATATCCTGGTACGCGAGCTCCGCCGGTATGCGGACCGCCTGGCTGTTTCCTGATTTGAAGACACGAGTCTGCGGCATGGGTTTGATTCCAGATGTATGCCCATGTATATACTAATGGTCGACGCCTTGCTAGTCGTTTGTCCGATTCAAAGAAATCAACAGGTTGAAAGGAGAGGAAGCATCTTTTTTGAAAAAAAGCAGCAAAAAACTTTTGTCACTCTAGTCTTTACAGTACTCCTTCCCGTCGCTCGAACGTAAACGGGACCAAAAACCATAACGTCCGGGGGGACATCACGATGCGCCGAACAATATCCGCGGGCCTGGCCACGCTGCTGACATCAGCCGCGGCGCTCGCCCACCATTCCTATGCCGCATTCAATCGCGACAAAATCAGCACCGTCACCGGCACCGTGCGCACCTGGGAAATGGGCAATCCCCACGCCTATCTCTGGCTGTTCGTGCCCAATCCCCACGGCGGCCAGGATATCTGGGGCTTCGAGGCGCCGAGCCCGACCGTGCTGATCTCGCGCGGTTTCGATAAATACACGCTCAAAGTGGGCGACACGGTAATCGCCAAATTCAATCCGCTGCGCGATGGCCGCGACGGCGGCAATCTCGTCCAGTTGAAGCTCCCCGACGGGCGGCTGCTGACCACTGGTCCCGGTCAGGGCGGTCCGCCTCCGCCGGGCGCCGCACCTGGAGACGCACGATGAAACTCGCACTCGTCTTCTTCGCACTCGCGCTCACGGCCGCGCCGTGCTCCCGCGCCGCTGTCCCCAGCTTCGACGGCATCTGGCAAAACGACGATCACAGCGACTACGGCATGCGCCGCGCCGACAAGCTGCCGCTCGGCCCCGCCTGGCGGATCAAATCGAACGCTCTGGATAAAATCCGCGCCGACGGGGGCACCCTGCCCGCAAATGATTCGCAATGCATTCCCGAGGGCATGCCCTCGATGATGCAATCCGGCACGCTCGCCATCCTGGGCGCGCCCAATTTCATTCAGATCTTCGGCGGCCGCGGCCTGCAAGTCCGCAATATTCGGCTCGATCAGCCCAGACACACCGAGGATCGCTTCCTGTTCGATAGCTTCGGCGGCGAATCGATCGGCCATTGGGAAGGCCAGACCCTGGTCGTCGACACCATCGCCATCCGCGACGACGCCGAACTGCTCTACGCCCTCAAGGTCGGCAAGCCGCATGTGGTGGAACGCTTCACCCTCACGACACCCAACAACTTGAAAATCGAAACCACGGTCACCGACCCGGTCGCCTTCACCAGACCCTGGACCTACCGCCTTACCTTTTCGCGCGATATTAAGATGGGCCTGCAGGACAGTATCTATTGCATTGCCGCCTACGATCGCGACGTCAATCCTAGCACCGGCGATCAGACGTTTGACCTCACGCCGCCAGCGGAGGAGGGCATCGGCGTGCCACAGAGTAAAGTGAAGCGGTAGGAAGCATCTTTTTTGAAAAAAAGAAGCAAAAAACTTTTGTCCTTTGGAGCGCGGCGCCCACGGATCGGTGACACCCCTAAGTGACAAAGTTTTTTTGCTTCTTTTTGTCCACAACAAGAAGATTCTTACTTCTACTTACGCTGCGCGCTGGATACCCACGATTTCGTCTTTCTCCACCGCCAGCAGCGCCGCCGGGCGGCTTTGGCACCGGTCGGCGTAGGCGTCGAACAACGTGCTTTCGGGAAGAGCCTGCCTTGCCCAGGCAACCGCGCTACCGACGATGACATCGGCGGCCGAGAACTGGTCGCCCAAAAGGTAGGACCCGCGGGCGAGAGCGTCGTCGAGACGGCGAACTACGGCGTCGTAGTTTCGACGCTTCGCCGGAGAAGTTTCCAGTTCATTTGCGAACTTGGCAAATATGGCGGGCTCCAGCGCCGCCGCATACCAGGCGAGCCAGGTGAGATAGGGACCACGCCGCGGGTCGCCGATCGCGGGGGCAAGTCCGCCGGCAGGGAAAGCATCCGCCAGATAGGTGGCGATGGCGATGGATTCCGTGATCAGCACGCCGTTGTGCTCGATGGCGGGAACTTGCTTGTCGGGATGCGGGTTCGCCGGATCCGCCGCACCGGCGTTTTCCATCGGACGGAAGATCGTGACCTGTTCGATGGTGTAGGGTGCTTGAAGTTCCTCAAGCAGCCAGATGAAGCGGGAGGAGCGCGACCTCGGGGCATGGTATAGTTTGATCATTGAAACTTTCCTTTTCGGTGATGAACCAGCGGGGGATGCCGCATTGATCTTGTAGCCGCGAGCTGCTGACAGCATGCTGTCAGCAGCGAACGCCGAGGATGCGGGAATGAGACGCGCCGACCGACTGTTCCAACTCATCGAGATCCTGCGGCGGGCGCGCCGGCCGATTACGGCCGACGCGATCGCGGCGGAATTGGAGACGTCCAAGCGGACCGTCTATCGGGACATCGACGACCTGATGTCTCAACGGGTTCCGATCCGGGGCGAAGCGGGATTGGGTTATATCCTTGAAGCCGGCTTCGATCTTCCCCCGCTGATGCTGACATCCGATGAGATCGAAGCGGCGGTTCTGGGCGCACAATGGGTGGCGCGTAATGGCGATCCGGAGCTCGCCAAGGCAGCACTCGGGCTGATGGCGAAAATTGGCGCCGTCGTACCGGAACGCTTGCGATCCTACGTGTTCGACCCGGTGACGGCGATGCCGCCGCGGTGGAAGGAGTCCCCGGACAATGTCGATCTGGTGACACTGCGAGGGCATATCCGCGCCGGGCGGAAAGTCAAACTCCGTTACCGTGACGAACAGGAACGCGATACCGAACGGATCGTCTGGCCGATCGCGGTCGGATATCTCGACCTGTCGCGGCTGCTGATCGGCTGGTGCGAATTGCGCTCGGATTTCCGGCATTTCCGGATCGACCGCATTGTCGAATTGTCGCTGCTGGAGGCGAGGTACCCAGCTCGGCCGGCGGCGCTGCGTGCCCAGTGGCGGAAGGGGCTCGGGACAAAAGCGTAGAGCAGAAGTCTCCTTTTTTGAAAAAAAGAAGCAAAAAACTTTTGTCAATTTTAGGTTTGGGCGTAACGGTTTCGCGACGGTGAATCCGATCCCATTTGAACAAAAGTTTTTTGCTTCTTTTTTTCAAAAAAGATGCTGCCTGCTTGTTCCTGTTTGCTTTCGCACCGCGATGCGATATGTCGGGTTCAGACCTTGGTTACGGGAACGCGGTGCAACGCCCCGGCTGCCCTCGCAACTGTAGGTGGCGGAGCGGCTCCATTCAGCCATTGTCCCAACCGGGATGAGAAGGCGGGGCCGCTGCCAAAGACGCCACAAGCCAGGAGACCGGCCGAGGTCGAGATGGTTCGCGCGCACGGGGCGAGGTGCACCCGCGCAACGGGAGAAAGACCCGCAGGCGGCTCTCGCTGGTCCAATCCTGCCCGTTCGCGGGCAGACCCGAGGAGTGATAACCCATGCGTTTCGCATTGATGGGAGTTTTGTTGGCAGGTATCTCCCTGCCTGCTTTGGCGCAGGAAGCCTTGCCGCCGATTGTAGTGACGGCGACACGAATTCCCCAGCCGCTCGAAACCCTTCCCGCCACGGTCACGGTGCTTTCCGCCGCACAGTTGCAGGAGCAAGGCGATACCAGCCTCGCCGACGCATTCAGTAGCGTTCCGGGCGTCGACCTGGTCCAATCCGGCGGGATGGGACAGCCCGCCAGCCTGTTCGTGCGCGGCGCCGATAGCGATCAGGTGCTGGTGCTGCGCGACGGCGTGCCGGTGAACGACAGCGGCAGCCCCGCCAGCGCCTTCGATTTCGGCGAGGATCTCTCAGGCGACCTCTCCCGCATCGAAATCGTCCGCGGCCCACTCTCAGGCGTCTATGGCTCCGGCGCGATCGGCGGCGTGGTGGCACTGACCACCCCGCAAGGCTCCGGACGCACCACCGGCAATGTCGGAGTCGAGGCAGGCTCCCAAGCCACCCTATTCGGCAACGCCAACATCAGC
>Ga0302314_10013740_pt1 | contig 13893 bp, 12 predicted proteins | sample III_Palsa_N2_3_FD_200533 | JGI IMG/M metagenome (GOLD analysis project Ga0302314, IMG submission 200533) | Peat permafrost microbial communities from Stordalen Mire near Abisko, Sweden - III_Palsa_N2_3 | ecosystem: Environmental > Terrestrial > Soil > Palsa > Peat permafrost | place: Sweden... | reverse complement strand
CTAAACTCCAAGTGGCGATGAACGGCACAACGCAAAAGGGTCCCGGCCAACCGTGGACCACGGAAGACTCGCTGGACCTCTACCACGTGAACGCGTGGGGCAAGGGGTACTTCTCCATCAACGACGCGGGCCACGTGATCGTGCGTCCCGATACCCAGCCCGGCGGCCAGACCATCGACCTGTACGAAGTCGTCGAAGGGCTCAAGGCGCGCGATCTCACCGCACCGGTGGTGGTGCGGCTCTCGGACATCCTGGCCAACCGCCTGCGCAGTCTGCACGCCGCGTTCGCACAGGCGATCACCGAGAACGACTACGGCAACCGCTACGCCGCCGTGTATCCCATCAAGGTGAACCAGCAGCGCCTGGTGGTGGAGGAGGTCTACCGCTACGGCCGCGAGTTCGGCTTCGGCCTCGAGGTCGGATCCAAGCCCGAACTGCTGGCCGTGATGGCGATGACCGAGAGCGCGCCGGACCGCCTCATCGTCTGCAACGGCTTCAAGGACCACAGCTACCTCGAGGCTGTCGTGCTGGCGACGAAGCTTGGCCGGACCATCATTCCGGTCATCGAAAACTTCGAAGAGCTCGGCATCGTCCTGAAACTCGCCGAAGGCTACGGGGTCCGGCCGCGGCTCGGCGTGCGGGTCAAACTCTCCAGCGAAGGCTCGGGGCGCTGGCGCGACAGCAACGGCGCCAAGTCCAAGTTCGGGCTGTTCGTGACGGAAATCCTCGACCTGTTCAAGGTGCTGAAGGATCGCGATATGCTCGATTGCCTGCAGCTCGTGCACTGCCATCCCGGCAGCCAGCTGCAGGACATCCGCCGCGTCAAGGAGTCCATCACCGAACTCGCCCACGTCTACGCGGAGTTGAGCATCATGGGCGCGGGCCTCAAGTACATCGATGTCGGCGGTGGCCTGGGCGTCGACTACGACGGCAGCGGCACCAACTTCGCCTCCTCGATGAACTACACGCTCAACGAGTACGCGAGCGATGTGGTCTACCGGATCGCAAGCGTCTGCAATGCCCGCGACATTCCACACCCGATGATCATCAGCGAATCCGGTCGCGCCATCGCGGCCTATCACAGCGTGCTGATCTTCAACACACTGGGCTCCTCGGCGCTGGACCGCTTCCGGGTCACGGGCCGGCAAGCCGACGACCACCCGGGCGAGGACGAGTTGCCGCAGCCGGTGCAGGACCTGTTCGTAGCCTACCGTGCCGTGAACGAACGGCGGCTCGTGGAGTGCTATCACGATGCGCAGACGGCGCGCGAGCAGACGCTGCAGATGTTCAACCTCGGCCTGCTGTCACTGCAGTTCCGGGCGCTCGCCGAGCGACTGTACTGGGCCACCTGTGCGCGCATCCGCGATGTCTGCCGGCGCCTGGACGAAAGTCCGGAAGAACTGGCGGACCTCGAATCGATCCTGTCGGACACCTACTTCTGCAACTTCTCGGTGTTCCAGTCGCTGCCGGACAGCTGGGCCATCGACCAGCTGTTCCCGATCATGCCCATCCACCGCCTCAACGAGCAGCCCACGCGCATCGGCGTGCTCGCGGACATCACCTGCGATTCGGACGGCAAGATCGACCGCTTCGTCAGTCACCGCGAGATCAAGCGCACGCTGGAGCTGCATGCGCTGATTCCCGGCGAGGAGTACTACCTGGCGGCGTTCCTGGTCGGCGCCTACCAGGAAACCCTCGGCGACCTGCACAACCTGTTCGGCGATACCCACGTGGTACACATCCGGCTGCTCGAGGAAGGCGGCTGGTGGATCGAGGAAGTCGTCAAGGGCGACACGGCCAACAAGGTGCTCGAGTACATGGAGTACGACGTGGCCGAGCTGTACCCGGCCCTGTCACGCGACTGCGAGCGCGCGGTCCGCGACGGCCGCATGACCCTCGCCGAGAGCCAGCAGGTCAAGCGCTTCTACGAAGGCGAGCTCAACGGCTACGCCTACCTCGAACCCCCCGGCAGTTGAGCGGCTCCATGCGGGTGCACGGGACACCCGCCATGCCGAGAGTTGGTGCAACCCGGCACGTCCAGCCTGTGCTGTCAATAGTGTGTTTGCTTCCCCCAAAAGCCGGGAGTAGCATCTTTTTCCATCCCGCGAGGGCACGCGAGGGAAATGGATGACGACGATCTACGTGGGCAATCTGCCCTTCAACGCCACGGAACAGGACGTAAGGGCGCTCTTCGAACATCATGGGACTGTGGAGTCCGTGAAGCTCATCAATGACCGCGAGACCGGCAAGCCTCGGGGCTTCGGTTTCGTGGACATGGCGCAGGCCGACGCGCAGACCGCGATTCAGGCATTGAATGGCCAGCAGCTGGGCGGTCGGCCGCTGCGGGTCAACGAAGCCCAGGAGCGTCCGCAGCGGCCGCGCCAGGGCGGCGGGCCGTTCCGCCGCTGAGAATCGGCTGACGAGGCCGGCGGCGGCAGTGCCGTGCGCCTTAGCTTAAGGACTGTGCCATGGCGCAGTCCTGCGAACAGGCTGTCACCACATTTCCTTGAGACGGGCATTCACGTCCAGCGCGGCGTTGCCCACATCCCCCAGTGTCACCTCGTCGGCGTTCGCACCATGGACCACGGTGGCATCGAACGCCTTCAGCACCTTTTCGGTCAGGAACCGGCTGCGGCCGCCGTAGACATGCCCGTCGGAGCTCTTCGGCTGGCTGGTGATCTGGAACTTCAGCGGGCTGTAGAGCATCAGTTCATTGCGCGCCCGGGTCATGGCCACATACAGCAGCCGCCGTTCCTCTTCGATCAGCTCGGGCTTGCGGGTCGCGAACTCCGACGGGAAGGTGCCATCGACGACATTCAGCAGGTACACGGTGTCCCACTCCATGCCCTTGGCGGAATGGATGGTGGACAGCACCAGGTAGTCATCATCCAGGTTCGGCTTCGCCGCCAGGTCACTCGCGGCGTCGGGCGGATCCAGCGTCAGCTCGGTGATGAACCGCTCGCGTGAGGTGAACTGGCCGGACAGCAGCTCCAGCTGATCCAGATCCCCGATGCGGGTATGGACGCTTTCGTAGATGCGCTCGAGGTGCGGTTTGTACCACTCCCGCACCAGGTGCAGCTGCCCGGGCCACTCGCGCTGCGGTTGCATCAGGGTCTGCAGCAGCTGCGCCAGTTTCTCGATTTCGCCCGGCTCGACGTGTGGCGCACGGAACGTCGCCAGGGCGCCCGCGGCATGCTGCTGCGCCTCCACGTGCGCGATGGCGCGCTGCGCGTTCGCCGGCCCCATGCCGGGCAGCAACTGCAGGGCGCGGAATGCCGCCATCTGATTGCGCGGATTGTCCGCCCAGCGCAGCACCGCCAGCAGATCCTTCACATGCGCCGCCTCGAGGAAGCGCAGGCCGCCGTATTTGACGAACGGGATCTGCCGTCGGGTGAGCTCGATTTCCAGCAGATCACTGTGGCTGCCGCTGCGGAACAGCACCGCCTGGCGTCGCAGGGGCACCTGGGCCTCGCGCCGGCGCAGGATCTCGCTGCAGACCGACTCGGCCTGCGTGGGCAGATCATCCACCGTGACCAGCTTTGGCCGCTGGCCCGAACCGCGCGCCGCCAGCAGATGCTTGCGGAACTGGCGCGGCGCCTCGGCCATGAGCGCGTTGGCGCCATCCAGCACCTGCTGCGTGGAGCGGTAGTTCTGCGCCAGCGTGATGACCTCGGCGCGCGGCTGGAACTGGTCCGGGTAATTGAGGATGTTGTCGATGGTCGCGGCGCGGAACGAATAAATGGCCTGTGCGTCGTCACCGACGACGGTCAGGCCGCGACCATCCGGCCGCAGCGCGCGCAGGATCTGTGCCTGCAGCACGTTCGTATCCTGGTACTCATCCACCAGCACGTGGTCGAAATGGCCGCTGATGTGCTGCGCCAGCTTCGGATCGCCCATCATGATGTGCCAGTAAAGCAGCAGATCATCGTAGTCGAGGATGCCGTAGGACTGCTTGCGCTGGACGTAGGCGCGGTACAGTTTGGTCAGCTCCTCTTCCCACTGCACGCACCACGGGTATTGCTCGTCCAGCGATTCCTTCAGCGACTTTCTGGTGTTGACCCGGTGCGAATAGATCGCAAGACACGTATCGCGGCGCGGGAAGCGCTGCTCCTTGGCATCAAGTGCGAGTTCCTGGCGGACCGCGTCCATGAGGTCCGCGCTGTCACCGCGGTCGATCACCGTGAACTGGGGATCCAGTTTCAGGTGCCGCGCGTAATGACGCAGCAGGCGGTTCGCCATCGAATGGAAGGTGCCGGTCCATGACAGACGCTGGGCCACGACCTGGTTGAGGCCCCCCAAGGGCTCATTCAGCGTCTGTTTGACGATGTCCCGCGCGCGGCGGCGCATTTCCCACGCGGCGCGCCGGCTGAAGGTCAGCATCAGGATGCGACCCGGGTCAACGCCGTTCATTGCCAGATAGGCGACCCGGTGCGCCAGCGTGTTGGTCTTGCCGGTGCCCGCACCGGCGATGACCAGCAGCGGCCCCGCATCGACGCCCTTCGGATCCCCCCCACGGACTTCCCCGAAGGTGACCGCCTTACGCTGGGCGGTATTCAAAGCAGCCATGTACGCAGGTGTCGCCATGCCCGGCCCACTATACGAGGTGCCGGATTGCGAGGCTACGGATCAGTGCCGGACCGGCCTTCGGATCAGTCACACCACCGTCATGGACGTACCGCGGTCCGGGAATGTCGAGGAACGCGTCGCTGCGCTGATCCGCCGGGGCGACCCATACGGCATCGCGGTGTCCGGGATGACGCGTGGCGTCCGCGGCGCGGGCCAGCAGGCGCTCCTGCCGCAGCGTTTCCGGAGCGCGGCACAGCACCTGGATGCAACCTTGCGGCGCATGTCGCGCCAAGAGCGCCCCCAGCGCGGACTCATGCTCGCCGGGCCGGAAATTGCCTTCCATCACCACCGTACCGAGCTCATCCAGATGCTGCCCGGCAAGGGCGAAGAGCACCGCGAAGCTGGCATCGCTCAGGCGTCGCGAGGTGTGCGCATCCGGGGCGCCCAGCACCTCGAGCAACGGCTCCTTGATGCAATCCTTCGACAGCAGGGGCGCCGCAAGCGCGTGGGCCAGGGCGCGCGCCAATGTCGTCTTGCCGGTGGCCGGCAGACCCGTGACCAGAAACACGCCGCGTGCACCCATGCGATATCCTATCGGCAATGAGCACTTCCAACAGCACCCAGCACTACCGGGGCCGTGTCATCAGCGTGACGGTCGATGATGTCACTTTGCCCAATGGCCGGCAGACGGCACTCGAGGTGGTGCATCACCCCGGTGGGGCGGCCATTGTCGCCATCAATGACCTGCAGCAGGTGTGTCTGTTGCACCAGTACCGGTACGTGGCGGGGGGCTGGATCTGGGAACTGCCGGCCGGCAAGCTCGAGCCCGCGGAGCCACCCGAAACGACCGCGCGTCGCGAACTCATCGAAGAGGCCGGGGTGGTCGCGACCGACTGGCAGGAGCTAGGCACGATGTTGAGCTCGCCCGGCGTCTTCACGGAAGTCCTGCACCTGTTTCTCGCCCAGGGTCTGTCTGCCGCCCGCGCGCAGCTCGAGGACAACGAAGTCCTGGAAGTGCACTGGGTGAGTTTCCGCCACGCCTGCGACATGGCGCTGTCGGGTGAGCTGCGCGATGCCAAGAGCATCACCGGCGTGCTGCGCGCCGCGCATCGGCTCGGCTTCTCGCTTACGCCTACCTGACGGCCGAGCCCGCGCTTGGCGGGCGCCGGGTCCCGGGCCGGCGCGCCAACTGACCATTTCGTGACCTGGGGCGCAGAGCGGGCGCGTCGGAAAGCCCTACAGTCATGCCTGAAGGGATGTGTACCAGGTGTGACTTAATCACGGTGAAAGCGAAACACGAAATCGGCCGACCGGAGGAGCCGCTGACTGAGGCGGACGGCGCGCAGCGTCGGCGCCTCGGCAAAGTCGTGCGGGACGACCGCGACGCCGCGACCGTAGAATGGGTGGACGCACCGCCGGACTACGACCGCGTGCCGCTGTCCATCGAGTCCACCCTGCCGCCCGGGGGCATCAAGCCCCTCTCCGGCTATGACCCCTACGAGACGATCACGCCGAGCAACGCCGCCAAGGCGAGTGCGGAGCAACGCCCGGCGAAGCGCGACTTGCGCAAGCTCTCGCAATGGATCAAGCAGATGCGCGAACACGAGGAACGCAAGAAGCGCGGCGAGGACTGAAGCAGCCGCGGTTTTCAGTGGGCGCGCTGGGCCACCGGCGCCGGCAATACCCCCAGGGTGCGCAGCAGCTGCCAGGAGCGGCGACTGCCGGTCTTGATCCACAGCTCGTACAGGCGCAGCGCATCGGCGTTCGACTGGCTGCATGAGCTTTCGCTGATTTCGTTCAGCGCATCCACCAGCGGTTGGAAGTTGCCGGCGAGCTCCGCGAAAACCCGGCCGAGTACCGCCCCGCACCGGCCACGATCGCTGTCAGCCAGGGTCGAGTACGCCTGGGCGCCCATCGAGATGTGATAGTCGATGTCCACGAGCTTGCGGGCAAAGCTGCGGGCGAAGAACCCGGCGATGAACAGCGATACATCCCCGAGCCGTTGCAGACCGCGCTGCCGTTCGGCCAGGGAGGGCGCCGCGAGTGCTTCCGACAGCATCACGACCAGGGGTTTGAGCCGACAGCCGTCGGGTGTCGGTTCGAACAGCGCTTCGGAGCGGGCGAACAGGGTCAGTACGTTGACCACGTAGTGTTGGGTGTGATCCCCGACGGCCAGCCGCTGCTTCTGCAGCACCACCTGCAGGCTGTCGCGGAAATATTCCGTCAGGCTGACGACGGGAAGGACTTGAGCAGCAGCGCATTCGTCCGACATACCGGTCCTCGCATGAGAGCCCCCTCACTACGAACACTATCGGCGTCCAACGGCAAATTCACACATTGTGGCGGCACAGATCCGTGAGCCGTTTCGCAATACGTTCACATGAAAAGCTATAACTGCGAATTGCTGCGTTTGCGCAGGCGGATGAAGGAATCCTCCTGCGTACCGTACACGAGGTCCCCGTCGGAGTCGTAGGCCTGCTCGCTGATCCCCAGTTGGTCGGCTTTGAGCTCCATGCGCCAATGGGCGGAGACCGCCGCCGGCACCGATATCGGCGTGGAATGGCACAGCTTCTGGTCGTTGCTCGCCGTGAATTCATCGGGCGCCTTCTTCCATTCCAGCGAACAGCCCTGCAGCAGTTTCAGGTCCGCGGGCTGCAGCGCCGAGAGCATCTCCGGCGAATCCGCTGCGTTCTTCCAGTGATTCGGCTCGGCGAACGCCCACACCGCCTCGACGATCTTATCCTTCACAACGGTGAAGGAAATCATGAACTGCTCGGTGAGGTGCGTCGGATCGTTGGTGTCGGACAGCTGCCAGTACAACACGTGGTCGCCGACCATTAGCGACTCAGCCCGCACGATCACCGCGCTCACCGCCGGGTGCACGTACCCGCCGTGTTTCGCATCCGTCGCAACCTGCGCGCGGTTGTCGTAGTGGCCCAGCAGCCAGCTCTCCAGCAGCACCTCGTCCGTTTCCGCCTTGCTGGCCGGGGCCGTCGCGCAGCCGCCGAGCGCTATGAGCGCCACCAGCAGCACCGAGCCTGAGACTTCAACCGTCCTGAATTTGTTCATGCGGTATCGGGACTCCCGTGCTCGTCAGCCGTAGGTGGCGCGCCATTGTGCCCGGTACGTCAGCCCAAGTGTCATCAGACGCTCGAGCAGCTCATCGTAAGGCTGCCCCGCGGCGCGGGCGCTCTCGGCGAAATCCTCGGTCGCCTGGAGATTCGGGTTGGCATTGGCCTCGAGCACGTAGACCTCGCCGGCAGCCGTCACCCGAAAGTCCATGCGCGCATAGCCGGAGAGCCCCAGCGCGCGGTAGATACGCCGCGACAGCTTGTCCAGGCGCGCCTCCACGGCCGGGGGCAGCTCCTGGGCCGCGTGCGTGGTAATGCCGTAGCGCTCCTGGTAGGCGCGATCCCATTTCACCTTGCGGGTGGCGATGGCCGCGGAGGTGTCCGGCATGCTGCCGAATACCATCTCCCACACCGGCAGTCGGTGCAGACGGTCATTGCCCATCACCCCGACGTACAGCTCCCGGCCGGCGATGTACTCCTCGACCAGTGCATCCGAGCCCATATGGTCGTGCACGAACTGGATCCGCTCCTTGAGTTTCGCCGCGTCCTCGACCACCGACGCCTGGGCGATCCCCAAGGATGCGTCCTCGATCGTGGACTTCACGAACAGCGGGAACCGCAAGCGGCGTGGGACATTCACCCGGGCGCCGCGGTTGAACACGGCAAACTGCGGCGTCGGAATCCGATGGTACGACAGCAGCTGCTTGCACAGCGGCTTGTCGCGCGACAGGAGCAGGCCGCGGGGATTGCAGCCGGTGTAGGGCTGGCGCAGCAGTTCGAGGAAGGCTACCACGTGCTGATCGTAGGTGCCGATGCCATCGAACTCTTCGAGGAGGTTGAAGACGACGTCAGGCTTCCAGTCGGCGATCGAGGTGCGCAGCTCCGTGAGGCTGTCGAGCACGCCGACACACAGCACCTCGTGGCCGCGGGCCTTCAGCGTCGAGATGACATCATACTCGGTGCGCCATTCGGCGATTTCCTTCTCGGTCCGCCCCTCCAGGGTATCGGGAGGCACCAGGCTCGAGTGCAGGACGACGAGCACGCGCTGCTTCTTCATAACGGAAAGTGCGGTGTCTCACCCTGGGCGTACAGCCTCGCGAGTCGGATCAGCACCCAGCGGATATGCCGCCCGGCATCACGGCGATTGCCGTGCACATGCAGTTTCAAAGCGTCGCACCGTTCCATGATCATCCGCAGCAGCTGGTAGCTACTATACCGCTCGATCTTCAGTTCGCGCGACACCGAATTGATCAGCTGCGTCTTCATCGAGCGCATCAGGGTGCTCGCACGCACTGCGCCGCGCGGCACCGGCCGGGGACGGAACACCTTCTGCACGAGCTCCTCGATCATGCCCCGGCGGTCACTGCCGCGGCGCGCGAGTTTGTCGCGATAGACCTCCGCCAAAGTCCGGGTATCCGTGGCGATGGATTCAACGTGGCGGCGATTGCGCACCGGCGCCGTGCGCTGCCGCACGCTCGCCATCAACTCATCGACGCAACACAGCTTCTGGAACGCCGGCCACTGTGCGTAGGCACGGCGCCAGTTCGAATTGGGCTTCAGCCACACCGCGAACGTCTCGGCGAAGTCCTCAGTCGGATGGGCCTGGGCATACCATTCGCCCAGATGATGCACATAGCGGCGGCTGCCGGGGCGGGCCCGGTAGCGTTCCGGGTACGGCAATGAGGCCGGACCGAACGTCTCGCGCCAGCTCGCGCGGCGACGCAGGCGGTAGGCATTGTCGAGCGCGTGGCCGGCCTCATGTCGCAGGATGCGCATCAGCCAGCGCGTATTGCCGCCCTCCACTTCGTGCATCATGCGACGCTCGAGTCGCTCCAGTCGCGGATGCCCCAGATAGAACGGTACGGCAATGCCGGGCACGCCATCGGGTGAGAACCATTCCTCCGCCAGCCAGGCGTGCGGCTTGAAATCAATGCCGCGACCCGCGAGCTCCGCGTACAGCCGCTGCATGGGGCGCGCGAGGCGTGACTGCTCCAGCGTCAGGTCCAGATCGCACAGCCGCACCTGCAGCAGTTCCTCATCGCTCAAGCGCACCCACGCGCGCGCGCGGCGCGGCGCAGCCGATTTGCGGATGCGGGGTTTCGAGGGCATGCCCCCAAGCCTATCATCGGGGCCAGCTGACTACGTACTGGCGCTGCTCACGCGTTTCGGGTATGGACGGCCAGCGCTTGGACCGGTCGCATTGCTGCCAGGCCCGATTGAGCTCGTCGAGGGCGGCCTCGCCGCTCAGCCCCTGCTCGACCAGCCGGCAGCCCAGTACCGTGCCGGTGCGACCGATTCCCATCCGGCAGTGCACGTAAACGCAGTGTCCCGCCTCCAGCGCCGCGCCCACGGCAGCCAGGATTTGCCGCATGAAGTCCGGGTCGACGGGCAGACCGTGATCCAGAATCGGCAGGTGCAAATACTTGGTGCCCGAGGGCAGCAACGTGCTGTAGGGCGGCAGTTCGCCGGGTCGTGTCAAGTTCACGAAGCAATCGACGCCCGCCAAGGCAAGCTCGCGCAGACGCCGCTGGGTGTCTTGCGCGGTGCCGCCGCCGGGATATTCCCCGCCGAGCAGCTTGCCCGGGATCACCCAGTAGCTGTTGGGCAGCGGCGGCACGCCGAAGGGCTTGCGCAGGATCACGGCGCGGCTGCCAGTTCCGCCTCGAGCAGCGCGTCTTCTTCATCCAGGGTCATCGGCTCGATCCGATCGAGCCCCAGCAGATCCAGGGGCGAGTCGGGCACCGGGTCCGCGCTGCGCCGCAGCGCATCGAGACCCGCGAAGTCATGCAGCCGGGTATCGGCCAGATGCCCGGGTGTGACATTGCGCAGTGCGGCAAAGATGGTCTGTACCCGGCCCGGAAACTCGCGCTCCCACCCGGTGAGCATTGTCTTGACCTGCCGGCGCTGCAGCTGCGGCTGCGAGCCGCACAGGGTGCAGGGAATGATCGGAAATTCGCGGGCGGTTGCGTAGCGGGCGATCTGCGCCTCGCTGACATAGGCCAGCGGGCGGATGACGATATGCCGCCGGTCATCGGACAGCAGTTTCGGCGCCATGGCTTTCAGGCGTCCACCGAAGAACAGGTTCAGGAAGAAGGTCTCCAGGATGTCATCGCGGTGATGCCCCAGGGCAATCCGCGTGATGCCGTTTTCGGACGCATACCGGTACAACGCGCCGCGCCGCAGGCGCGAACACAACCCGCACATGGTCCGGCCCTCGGGCACGACCCGTTTGACAACACGGTAGGTGTCCTGTTCGATGATGTGGTACGGCACGCCCAGCCGCCGCAGGTAGTCCGGCAGCACCGCTTCGGGAAATCCCGGCTGCTTCTGGTCCAGGTTGACGGCCACGAGGCTGAAGTCCACCGGCGCATTGCGTTGCAGGGACAGCAGCACGTCCAGCAGGGTGTAGGAGTCCTTGCCCCCCGACAAACACACCATGACGCGGTCGCCCGGAGCGATCATGCCGAAATCGCCGATCGCCTTGCCAACCTGACTGCGCAGGTGGGACTGCAGCCGCTGCGCCGTGCGGGACAGGATCACGCCGCGGCGCTGCTGGTGGCCGACTCGAGGTACTTGCCTTCGAGGTAGCGCATGAACGGCACCGCCGACAGGGTCTTGCCAGTGGCCTCCTGCAGCAGTTCCTGCAGGGTCAGGCGCGCGCCCTGCGAATGCACATGGGTCCGCAGCCAGCCGAAGAGGCCCGCGAACTCTCCGCGCGCGATCTGCTCATCCAGATCGTGGACATCATTGCGCAGGCTCTCCATGAACTGCACGGCGATGACCGCACCCAGCGCGTACGACGGGAAGTAGCCGAACGAGCCCACCGCCCAGTGAATGTCCTGCAGGCACCCCTCGCGATCGTTCTCCGGACGGAACCCCAGTCGCTGCTCCATCTCCGTGTTCCAGGCCTCGGGCAGGTCGCGCACCGCCAGCTCGCCCGACATCAGGCGCTTCTCCAGCTCGTACCGGACCAGAACGTGCAGCGGATAGGTCAGCTCGTCCGCATCCACGCGGATGGCGCCCCGGCGCACCCGGGTAAGATGCGCGTAAAGGTTGTCCGGATCCCAGGCCGGGCCCGACACCCCGAAATGCCGGATGAGCAACGGACTTGCATAACGCGCAAAGGCGCGGCTGCGGCACACGAGCCGCTCCAGCAGCAGTGACTGGCTTTCCTGGGCCACCATGCCGCGGTCCCTGCCCACGGGCTGGTCGCGCCAGTGTTCCGGCAATCCCATGTGATACATCGCATGTCCGGTCTCATGCATGGCGCTGAGCAGACCCGTGAAGACGTCGGCTTGATCGTAGCGTGTGGTCAGACGCATGTCCCCGGGTACACCCTCCGTGAAGGGGTGCTCGCTCTCATCCAGGCGGCCCCGGCTGAAGTCGAAGCCCATGGACTTCATGATCTCCATGACCAGCGTCCGCTGCCGCGCGGGCGTGAACTTGCCTGCGACGGGCTGCGGCGGGCGCGCCTCCTGCATCGCGATCACTTCCCGGATCAGCGAGGGCAGACGGCGCGAGATGGTCTTGAAGACGCCATCGATGTCTTGGCTTCCGATGCCGGGACTGTACTCATCGATGAGGGCGTCGTACGGCGACAGGTTCAGCGCCTGTCCGAGCAGCGCCGCCTTGTCGCGCACCAGCATCACCACCTCTTCGAGGTGCGGGGCGAATATTTCGAAGCGACCTTCGGCACGCGCCTGCAGCCAGTGCGCCTCGGCCTGGGCGGTCGCATGGGCCATTCGTGACACGAGGTTCGCCGGCGTCGCGATGGCGTGATCGCGCTGGCGACGCATTTCGCGAAGGTTCGCGACCTGCCACTCATCCAGGGTCTGGGTGTTCGCATGCGCCCGATCCAGCAGCCGCGTGATCTTCGGCGCCGTGAGCAGCGTGTGGTATTCGGTCTGCAGTGCGGCGAGCTGCTCGCCCCGCAGGGCGGCACTGCCACGCGGCATCATGACCGATGCGTCCCAGTTCAAGAGTGAAATGGCGCCGCGGAAGGCGTGGAGGCGCTTGAACTCCTGCTCAAGCTGCTTGTACGGTGGGGCTGACATGTTTGGCTACCTGCTAAAAACTGCCCCGGCTGATCGCACGCGATGGGCGCAGGAGGCAAGGAATGGGCGTCATTGTACCAGTGCCAAGCCTGTCGCGCCGTCCCGCATCGCACTAACTTATTGAATTACATATGGTTTATTTGCCACGTTGGCAATTGACAGCGTCAGCGCAAGCCCCCTGAATGCTGCGATGCAACAGGTTTTAGAGCTGGCAGCAGTTCGGCCAGCTGGCGACGCACACGCCCACGGCGACGGCGACTGCGAAGATCACCACCAGCACCAGCGCGATCAGCCACTGTCGGCGCAAGAACTACGGCTCCCATCACTTTGGTCAACGACGCAACCGGTATCCTAGTCGAAACAATCCACGCCTTAAGAATCATGTCGGTAAGAATAAGAATCTGCGCGATCGCCTCCGAAGCCGCCCCGTTCGCCAAGACGGGGGGCCTGGCCGATGTCACGGCGGCGCTCACCAAGTACCTGCACGCGCAGGGGCATGACGTGCGGCTCTTCATGCCGCTGTATGCGGCGATCGACCGCGATCGCTTTGCGTTGACACCGGTGCCGCGCCTGACGGATCTGACCGTCACGATCGGGGATCAGCACTACCCGTACTCGGTCCATACCGCGGCGTTGCCCGGATCCGAGGCGCTCGTCTACCTGATCGACTGTCCACAGCTCTACGCCCGCGAGTCGATCTACTCGCGGGCGCCGGATGAGCACGTGCGATTCCTGGGCCTGACCCGCATCGCCATCGAGTGCTGTCAGCATCTGGCGTGGAGTCCGCAGATCCTGCACTGCCATGACTGGCATGCCGGATTCGGGCCTTTGCTGCTGCGCGCGCTCTACGCCTGGGACCGACTGTTCGCCACCACCCGGACCGTGCTGACCATCCACAACATCGGTTACCAGGGTGCATTCCCGGCGGCGGCGGTCGCGGACCTGGGCCTCGGCGACAACGCCTACCTGCTGCACCAGGACGACCTGCGTGCCGGCCGCATCAATGCGCTCAAGCACGGCTGCATGTATGCCGATGCGATCACCACCGTCAGCCCCACCTATGCCGCCGAAATCCGCACCCCCGAGTACGGCATGGGTCTGCAGGAGGTGCTGCGCACTCGCGCCGGCGCACTGGTCGGAATCCTCAACGGGGTGGACTACGAGGACTGGGACCCGCGCCATGACCGTCACCTGAGCGCACA
>Ga0302314_10013737_pt1 | contig 13895 bp, 11 predicted proteins | sample III_Palsa_N2_3_FD_200533 | JGI IMG/M metagenome (GOLD analysis project Ga0302314, IMG submission 200533) | Peat permafrost microbial communities from Stordalen Mire near Abisko, Sweden - III_Palsa_N2_3 | ecosystem: Environmental > Terrestrial > Soil > Palsa > Peat permafrost | place: Sweden... | reverse complement strand
AAACGCGTCCGATCAAGGCGCAAAGCGCAGACGTAGCTCGGGCTACGGCGAGCATTTGCAACGCAGAGCGGGCGTGTCTTGACGGGACGAGCGGGCGTGGCGGGTTCGTTCACAGGTTCTCAGGCGTCCGACCACTTGACGATGCCGGAGATCAGCGTGGCCAGCAGCACGAAGCCAAGTCCGAATCGATACCAGGCGAACGGAACGTAGCTCTCCTCGTCGACGAATTTCAGCGCCCATTCCAGGCTCGCCCATGCGCAGCCGAAAGCGCAGGCGGCCCCGACGAAGACCGGCGCAAGATCGTTTGCGGCCAGCAGGTCGTATCCGCTGACGAGGCCGATCGAACAGGCCACGAGGAGCGTCGGAATCGCGAGCAGGACGCTGAATTCCAGCGCTGCCCGGCGCGACAACCCCAGCAGCAATCCGATGACGACGCAGGCCTCGGGGCGCCCGATGCCGATCAGCGCGACCCCGATGCACTGGACGACGCCTATCTTGAGGGCCTCTGCCTGGCTCAGGTCCCGCAGCGCTCGAACGCGGGGCGCCACTCGATAGCGTGCCTCCGCCATCAGCATGAAGATGCCGCCTGCGAACAGCAGCGTCGCCATCATCGACCCGTTGATGAAGTAGCCCTGCAGTGCACGCCGCGCCAGCAGGCCGAGCAGCAGCGCCGGCAACGCGGCGGTCGCCACGCAGGCGACCATCCGTCTCGTGCCGGAACGGTGTTCGCCTTTCAGAGGCGCAAGGCCGGAGCGACGGATGCAAACACCGATGGCTGCCAGCACGGCGCCAAGCTGCAGCGCGCACTCGAGCGTGCGCAGGGGCTCGCCGGACAGGCCCAGGAATCCCGCGGCGACGGCGACGTGGGCGGCACTCGACACCGGCAGGAATTCGGTGAGTCCGTCCAGCACGCCCAGCAACGCGGCCTCGGCCAGGGTCGTCGCGTCCATGCGGCAATCAGTGGATGACGCCTGGCGCCGAGGCGGCGGTATCGGCGGGCTGCGGCTGGCGCGCGATGCTGCAATCGACGAGATTGATGACGACCTCCTCGCCCGCCGCGTAGCGATCGTCCGCCGCAAGATCGATGGCGCGCCATTGCAGGCTCTTGCCGACCCGGAAGCTCACCACCGCCACCTTCGGGTCAGGGCTGTCCGGGCGCTTCGGTGCGCAGCTGAGATCGACCGCGGAATCGACCTCGGACAGCCTCGACACGCTGCGAACGTGGGCCTGCCGCCAGTCGCCCGCATGGGCCGCGGGCGAGGCGACAGCGCACGCCACGACCAGGGACAAGACGCGGATAGTCGACGAACTGGATGATTTCATGGCTCGAGAGTCGGTTGGGAGGAGGCGGTCGCGATGCTGGAAAGTGATGGGGTCGTCGAGGTCGTCGTTGATTCGTCGCCGTTGGCGCGCTGGCCGCCGCCCAAGGCCACCAGCGCATTCGACGCGTCCACGAGACGGCTGGCGCGCACTTGCGTCTGAAGGAGCTGCATCTGGATCATCTGGGCCTGCGCCGCCAGCGCGTCCTGATGGGAAATCTCGCCGAGCGCCTCGCTGCGCGCGGCGATCTCGAACTGCCGTTGCGCCGCTTGCGCGCGCGCGAGCGCTTCGACGTCCGCCTCCGCGTCGTGGCGAACCGCTTCGAGTCCGTCGGCGACGTCCTTGAACGCACCGACGAGCGCGGCGCGGTACTGCGACGATTGTGCATCGGCCAAGGCCTGCGCTGCCGACACCCGATGGCGTTGCGCACCGGCATCGAACAGGCTCTGCGTCGCCGACAGGCTCAAGTCCCATACCAGGCTGGCCGGATCGAGCAGGTGCCTGACCGTCGTGGAGACGTCCCCCGCGTCCGCGCTGATCGTGATCTGCGGCAGCAGCGCCGCAATCGCGGCCTGGTGCGCCGCGTTGGCCGCGCGGAACTGCGCGGCTGCCATCTGCACGTCGGGACGGCGGCCGACGACGTCGCCCGGCATGCCCGGCGCAATGTCGGGGAGCGTGAGCTGGTCGAAGTCGATGTCGGGCTCGACGAAGTTTCCGGGGGCATCGCCGAGCAGCGACGCCAGCAGGTCGCGCGCTTGGGCGGTCTGCAGGCGCGCCGCCGCAAGCTGCGCGCGCCGATCGTGAAGCTGCTGCGACTGTGCCCAGACCGAGGCGCTCGGCACGTCGCCCAGAGATTCGCGCGCGCGGACGATGGCGAGCACCGCTGCGTCGATCTCCACCAGGCGCGCGGTCAGCTGTTCGACGCGCAGCGCGCTCTTCTCGTTGGCGAGCGCGTTCAACGTCGCCCCTTCGAGCGTCAGTCGCGCGGCCTCGAGTTGCCACCGCGCAGCGTCCTCCTGGGCCTTGGTGGACGCCAGACTGCTGGCGTTCGCGCCAAAGAAGTCAGGCTGGTAGCTGGCCGAGACCAGCGCGCTGCGCGAGCGAGGCGCGCCCGAATTGATCACGGCGGCGTTCTCGCCACGCGCCTGAACAGCGCCAATGCCGGCGCTCAAGGTCGGCCACGCCGCCGCCGACTGTGCCAGCGTGAGCTCATGCGCCTGGCGCAACGTCGCGGCCGCCGAGGCCATGTTCGGGTTGGCAGCGAGGGCGCCGCGTATCAGCGCGTCGATGCGCGCGTCGCCGAAGGCCGACCACCAGTCCGCGCCGCGAGCGTGCGGCTCCGACAACGATTGCGCCCGGTCCCGCGAATCGCCGGCGCCGTCCGTCAGGCCCGGAAGATCGCTGGTCGTCCAGCGCGATGGCAGCGCCACTCGCGGGAGCGGGCTCGAGGGTGCGCTCGCACATCCCGCGAGCGCGCACGCGACCAAGAAGCCGGCGGTCAATCGCGGCGTCACGCGGGCACCCCTTCATGGACGCCATCCTCCACGATCGGCTCGCGCGCCTGGCGATCCGAGAAGCGTTCGATCAGGATCGGCAACACGGTCAGGATGAACAGCGGCGCCAGCAGGATGCCGCCGACGACGACCAGCGCCAGCGGCCGTTGGACCTGCGACCCGATGCCCGTCGACAGCGCCGCCGGCAGCAGGCCGACGCAGGCGACGACGCAGGTCATCAGCACCGGTCTCATCTGGACGTCGCACATCCGCTGCAGCGCGTGAGCGCGCGGCACACCGGCTTCGACATGCGTGTTGAAGTAGGAGAGCATCAGGATGCCGTCCATGACGGAGATGCCGAACAGCGCGATGAAGCCGATCGCCGCCGAGATGCTGAACGGCGTGCCCGTGACGAACAATGCCAGCACGCCGCCGATCAACGCCATCGGAATCACGCTGGCGGCCAGCAGCACGTCGCGGACTCGTCCGAAGTTCAGGTACAGCAGCAGCACGATCAGGCAGATGGCCGCGGGCACTGCCACCGCGAGACGGCCCAGGGCCTCCTGCAGATTGCCGAACTGGCCCACCCACTCGAGGTGATAGCCGGGGGGCAACTTCACCCGCTGGGATACCCGCTGCCGGGCTTCGAGGACAGCCGTGCCGAGATCGCGCCCGCGCACGCCGAACTTCACCGGGACATAGCGCTCCTGGCCTTCGCGATAGATGAAGGAGGCGCCCGACACCATCGCGATGTTCGCCACGTCGCCCAGCGTCGTCTGGACAGTCGACGTCGCACCGCTGTCCGGCGTCGGAATGCCGATGCGCCGGATCGCGTCGATGTCGCTGCGAAACTCGGGCGCCAGCCGGACGACGACCGGGAAGTGGCGGTCGCCGCCGGGCTCGTGCAGATCGCCCACGGCCTGGCCGCCGAGCGCGGTCTGGACCGTCGCGTTGATGTCGGCGGGCCCCAGCCCGAAGCGCGCCGCGCGCTGGCGGTCGATGGCGATGTCGAGCGTGGGCTGCCCGAGGGATCGGAGCGCGGCCAGGTCGGTGATGCCGGGAACCGTGCGCATGACCGTGGCGACTTGTTGCGACAGCCGTTCCAGGACGTGCAGGTCCGGGCCGAAGATCTTCACGGAGTTCTCGCCCTTCACCCCCGAAGCCGCTTCCTCGACGTTGTCCTCGATGTATTGCGAGAAGTTGAACTCGACGCCGGGGAAGTGCGATTCCAGCCGGGCCTCGATCTCGGCGGAGAGCGCCTCCTTGGTCACGCCCGGGGGCCAGTCGGCGGCGGGTCTCAGGGGAACGAAGAATTCAGCGTTGAACGGCCCCGTGGCATCGGTGCCGTCGTCGGGGCGGCCATGCTGCGAGACCGTCGTCTCGACCTCGGAGAAGCCATGGATGATCCTGCGCATCTGGTTGACGTAGCCGTCGCTCTCGGCCATCGAGATCGACAGCGGCATCGTCGCGCGTATCCAGAGATTGCCCTCTTCGAGCTTGGGCAGGAACTCCAGCCCGAGGTGCGCGGCCATCGCCGCCGTTGCCAGGACGACGAATGCCATGAAGATCAACGTCTGGCGCCGGCGCTTCAGCACCCATGCAATGACCGGCGCGTACCCGCGGTGCAGCGCGCGCACCAGCGGCGTCTCGACCTCGGCGACGTGCCGGCCGAACAACAGGCTTGCCAGGGCAGGCGAGACCGTGAAGGTCGCGATGAGGCCGCCGGCGATGGCATAGGCGTACGTGCGTGCCATGGGGCCGAAGATGTGTCCTTCGATGCCCGACATGGTGAACAGCGGCACGAAGCCCGCGATGATGATCGCCGCCGAGAAGAGGATCGGTTGCGCCACCTCGGTCGCCGATTGCGAGATGACCTCGAACTTGCCGCGCCAGCCCATCGACGTCCGCACCCGGTGCAGGAGCGGCTCGCCCGCATGGTGGGCGGCAGCGCTCTCGTTGAGGTGGCGGAAGATGTTCTCCACCATGATGACCGACGCATCGACGATCAGGCCGAAGTCGATCGCGCCGACCGACAGGAGATTGGCCGACTCGCCGCGCCACACCATCAGCGCGATCGCGAACGACAGTGCGAACGGGATCGTGGCCGCAACGACGACGGCGCTGCGCAGGTTGCCCAGGAATGCCCACTGCAGGAGGAAGATCAGCAACATGCCCAGCAGCATGTTTTGCAGCACCGTGTGCGTCGTCAGCTCGATGAGTTCGCTTCGGTCGTAGATCTTCTCGAGCTTGTAGCCGACCGGCAGGATGCCGCCGTTGTTGATGTGTTCGATCTCCTGCTTGACGCGTTCGATCGTGGGTTCGCTCTCGGCGCCGCGGCGCATGAGGACGATGCCCTCGACGATGTCGTCGTCGGCATTGCTGCCGGCAATGCCCAGGCGCGGCTGGTTCCCCGCCGACACGTCCGCGACGTCGCGCAGGCGCACGGCCACGCCCGCATTGCGCGCCACGAGCGTGTCGCGCAAGGCGTCGGGCGAGTCGACGAGGCCGACGCCGCGCACCACCACCGTCTGCGCGCCGATGTCGATCGACTGGCCGCCGACGTTCGCGTTGCTCGCGTTGAGTGCCTGGACGACCTGCGCCAGGGTCACGTTGGACGACGCCAGCCGGCGCGGATCGACCGTCACGTCGTAGACCTTGGTCTTGCCCCCCCAGCCGGTGACGTCGATGACGCCCGGCACCGCCTTGAAGCGGCGCTCGAGCGTCCAGTCCTGCAGGGTCTTGAGGTCCGCGGGGGTCGCACCGGGCGGCCCGATCACGCGATAGCGGTAGATCTCGCCGATCGGGCTCGTGGGGGAGATCTGCGCCTGCGCGCCGTTGGGCAGGGGCGGCAGCTGCGACAGGCGGTTGTAGACCCATTGCTCGGCCTCCTCGTAGGTGGCCTCGTACGTGAACTGCACCTTCACGTCCGACAGGCCGAACAGGGAGATGGTGCGCACGCTCGTCACGTGGGCGAGTCCCGCCATCTGGATCTCGATCGGGATCGTGATGTCGCGCTCGATCTCCTCGGCGGACTGCCCGGTGCTCTGCGTCACGATGTCGACCGATGGCGGCACCGGGTCGGGATAGGCCTCGATGTCCAGTCGCCAGAAGCAGATGCCGCCGACGAGAAACGTCGCGGCCATCAACGCCACCACCAGGATGCGTTGCCGAAGGGCGAAATCGATCACGCGATTCACGAGGCGGCGCCCTCGGCGAGCGTGTCCACGAAGATCGCGCCGCGCGTCACGACCTGCTCGCCGGGCTTCAAGCCCGACAGAACCTCGGTGAGGCCATCCTCCGTGCGACCGATCTTGAGCTGGCGAAGCGCCAAGGCATGCAAGCCGGTGACGACGTAGCAATGCGTGTCGTCGCCATCGTGGATGATGGCGCTGGTGGGAATGGCGATCGTCGCCGAGCGTCCCGTGTCGATCACGCGGATGCGCGCCGTCATCTGCGGCTTGAGCGCCAGATCGGCGTTGGAGATCTCCGCGCGGAACTGGACCCTGCGAGTCTGAGGGTCGACCATGGGCGCGATCCAGCTGATCGTCGACTTGATGACATGACCCGGTGCCGCCAGCGTGGAGATCTCGACCGCCTGCCCGACGTGCAGCGGGCCGCCGTCGCGTTCGCCGACGCTGCCGACGACCCACAGGCGCCGAAGGTCGCTGACGGTGAACAGCGGCGTCGCACCGCCGGCAGCCAGGCTGCTGACGAACTGGCCGGGCGCGACCTGGCGTTGGATCACCTGTCCGTCGGCCGGAGCGACAAGCCGCGCCGGGCCTGCGGCGCCGTCCGTTCCGGACGCATCGGCACCGACCGACGTCGCCTTGATCCGCGCGGCGATCAGCGCCGCGTCGGCAACACGCTTCGCCCCCTCGGAGGCGATCAAGTCGGATTGACTTTGATGCCAGTCCTTGGCCGCGCCGCCGCCGGCATCGACCAGCGCCTGCTGGCGCGCGGCCACCTCGCGGCTCAAGGCGAGCTGCCGCTCTGCCGTACGGGCCTGGGCGACCGCTGCGGCCAGATCGGACTGCGCCTGGGCCGTCTCCGTTCCCGCGATCATCGCCAGGGTGCTTCCGCGCCTGACGGTCTGGCCCGCCTCGGCGTCGACCTCGGTGACTCGTCCGGTCGCCGGCGAGAAGACGGGGACCGTTGCTCGGTCATCGGGCATCACGACGGCATCGGCCACGGCGAGCGTCCGCATCGAGGTGTTCGTCGCGGGACGGATGTCGAAGGTCGACCACTGCGCTTCCGACAACTCGATGGACGCCGAGACGCCGCCGTCGGCGACGATGAGCCTCAAGGGCGTGGCCGGCTGCGCGTTGCCTGTCCTGGCGGTCCAGAGGACGCCCGCGAGCGTGACGGAGATCGTCGCGACGGCAGCTATCCGGAGCTGGCGAGATTCGAGAAGGCGAGGTGTCATTGCGGGTGATGTCCAGGCACGGCCGACCGCGCATCGCACGCTGGGATGCGCCTGGCCGCCGGAGACCTCGCAGTGTCCGGAGCATCCCTATCTCCAACCTATCGACCACAGCGTGTCGCTGTCATCTCGGTGTCGCCGTGGGTCGGGATCACAATGGGTCCAACTCTCGACCTTCACGTGTCATGCGATTGCTGCTCATCGAAGACGACCCGTTGATCGCCCGCGAGCTCAAGCTGCGATGGCAGGACGGCCCCTGGCTGGTCTCGCACGTCGGGCGCCTCGCTGCGGCCGATGACGCGCTCGGGGCCGACGCGTTCGACCTCATCCTGCTCGATCTCGGAATGCCCGACGGCGATGGCGTGGCCTGGCTCCGGACGTTCAGAAGCAGCGATCCGAGGACTCCCGTCATGGTGCTGACCGCGCGCGACCGCGTCGCCGAGCGCGTGGAAGGCCTGCGCGCCGGCGCGGACGACTATCTCGTCAAGCCCTATGCCGCGGACGAACTCGACGCCCGCATCGACGTCCTGCTCCGTCGCACCCATCCCGATCGCGATCGGGTGATCCGGTTTGGCGCCGTGAGCGTGCTGTCGGACGATTTTGCGGCCTACGTCGATGGCGAGCCTTTCGAGCTCGCGCCGCGAGAATTCGAGGTGCTTCGACTGCTGATATCGCGCGCCCCGCGCCTGGTGTCGAAGCGAAGCATCGTGGACCACCTGTCGCTGAGCAACCAGGAGATCAACGATACCGCCGCCGAACTCTATGTCTCGCGCCTGCGCAAGCGGCTGGAAGGTTCGGGTGTCGAGATCCGGACGATGCGAGGCGTGGGCTACCAGCTGGCGATCACCCCCACCGACGTCGCGCGGCGCGGCGGCCCTGCCGCATGACCGCGCAGCGGCAGCCGGGCTTGTACCGTCGCCTGACGGTGCGGCTTCTTCTGCCCATGCTGATCCTCGTGTCGGGCGGAGGTGCGCTGGGCATCTACGCGGCGACCCGGCTGACGTCGGAGGTGTTCGACCGTTGGTTGCTCGACGCGGCAGTCTCGCTGGCGCAGCAGGTCACGGGCAGCGGCGATGCGCTGAGGATCGACATGCCAAGGTCGTCGCAGTCGATGCTGGGTTACGACGAGATCGACCAGACGTTCTTCGCCGTCGAGAACAACGGCGCGCTGCTCTTGGGAACGACGCGGATTCCGCACGCCGGCACGCACGAAGCGGTCTATCCCAACGGGCATGCATTCGACGCCGAAATCAACGGCCGGAAGGTGCGCGTGGCCACGGCGCGCCCGAGCTGCACGCATTGCGACGGCGTCAGGGTGCTGGTGGCGGAGACTCGATTGAAGCGAGAGCGTGTCGAGCGCAGCATGGTCTGGATCTTCTCGCCAATGGTGCTGCTGCTTCTTGCGACCATGCTGGCCATCCTGATGACGGTGCGCCGCACGCTGCAGCCCCTCGAGACGCTGGCCGCGCAGTGGAACCGCGAATCTCATCAATCGCTCCGGCCGATTCCGGCCGGCGACCTGCCACGCGAGCTCACTCCGTTTTCGACCGCGCTGAACGATCTGCTGGCGCGCATCCGCCAGATGCTGGTGAGAGAACGCCGATTCGCCGCCACCGCCGCACATCAGTTGCGCACGCCCCTGGCAGCCTTGCGCCTTGGCCTGGATCGGGCACGGCGTGCGCCCGATCTCGACTCGACGCGGGCGGTACTGTCGGAACTGGACGTGGCCACGGATCACACCGCCCGCATGGTGCAGCAGTTGCTGCTGCTTGGCCGACTGGATCCCGAGCAGTATGCCAACGTCGAACTGCAGCCGGTCGACCTGTGCGAGACCGCACGCGATGTCTGCGGCGCGCTTTCCGACATCGCGCTCGCGCGGAATGTCGAGATCGAGGTCGAGGCGCCGGATCACGCGGTGATGGTCCAGGCCCAGTCCGAACTCCTGGCCGAGGCCGTCGCGAACCTCGTGGACAACGCGTTGAAGGCGAGCCCGCCGCGTGGCCTCGTGCAACTTTCCGTCCTGAGCGACCCGCCCGGACTTCAGGTTTCGGACAATGGGCCGGGCATCCCGCTGCACGAAAGAGAGTCCGTCTTCGAACACTTCGTTCGCGGCGAGCAGGCCACCTGGTCGGGCAGCGGCCTCGGCCTGTCGATCGTGCAGGACATCGCGAAGCTGCACCGCGCCAGCATTTCGATCTCCGATGCCGCGAAGACGCCTGGAACCTGCGTCAGGTTCGAGTTCCCATCGAACTCCTGAGGTCTTGCGCATGTCCGGCAATCTCGAGCGGCGAAGGCTGGCCGCGCCTGTGCCTCGGTCGTCCTGGACGGTTGGCCGCCCAGCCAAGAGCCCTACGCATGGTCCACCTCGACCAACACCGGCGGCATGCCGTCGAACGTGGCAATGGCCTCGCTGAGGCCGGCGCCTGCAAGCACCTGCAGGAGCCCGTCGAGACGGCCCCAGCCTTCACCGTAGATTGGCGTGAGCGCATGCCGCCCGTCGGGACACGAGGCATGGACGTACCAGAGGCCATCGCTTCCAAGGTCGAGTTCCACCTTCGCACCGAAGGATCTTGCCCGTTCTGAAAATGCGGCGACCTTCGCATACTGTTCAAGTGCGCTTGCCGATCCCGCGCTCGTCGCCAGCGTTGCGGAGCGGGACGCAAATACGGGCGGCAGGCCCCTGAAGTTCACGCGTGCCTGAACAAGGCCGACCGCCGCGAGCACTCTCATCAACCGTTCGAGGCGCGGCCAGCTCTCGCCTCCAGGCGTGGCCAGGGATAGCTCGCCCGCCGGCCCGCTCGACGACGCTGACCAGTGACCCTTGCCCGCATAGACCAGGTCGACCCGTGCCTTGGCGGTCTTGATCTGTGCCGCGAATGCTTCGACCTTCCAGCGTTGTTCAAGACTCATCGCAATTCATCGCTCTTGCCGATGCCGGCAGCTATCTTCCCCATGCCGAGCCCGGCCTCGCAGCCAGTCTTCGCTTGGGGAAATCGACCCAGGATTTCATCGTGGCGAGATCCGCTCGCGACGTCGGACCATCTTGACCTCGGTAGCTGAAGCGAGGCTCTCGGCAAGCTGCCTGGAGAGTCACTGCCGGATACTTCCGACCGTACTCTCACAGAGCCGCGCTGCCGGGACGCCGGACGCACCGCTGAGCGCCCGCAGCTGCTCACCGCCTTCGGGCACGTCCGCCAAGGCCGGCCCGATGCGCGAGAGATGCCGGCCCATGGGGGTCGGGGCCGGTCATTGAGGTGGGCCCGCGTTTCGCGCGCAGCGCTGTTCGGCTTGAACGTCGGCGGCTGACAGCCGCGGCGCAAGGACGCACTGTTGCGTCCGGACGCTCCTCGTCGATCGCTCAGGCACCTCCGAGCTCGCAGTCAAAGGGCATCGATGCGGCGTGTAAGGTTGTCGCATGTTGAATCGACTACCTCGTGCCAGCGTTGAGTTCGCAACGTCAATGTCAACGCGGCGATCTCAGGCTGTCGAAACCGACCGTCCAAACCAATCCCTTTCAAGGAGCCATCATGAAATCTACTCTCAACCGTCTCGCCCTCTTCACCGCCGTCTTTGGTGTCGTCGCATCGTGCGCGCTGCCGTCGCTTGCCCAGGACGTACGTCGCGAGGATTCGGTGACCTACTACCTGCAGACGGACAAGATCGACGCGAACAAGGACGGCATGGTCAGCAAGAAGGAGTTCCTGGACGCGATGGGCAAGACCTGGGACATGCACATGGCCGACGTCAAGAAGATGGAATCTGACCAGGCGGGGGCACCGAAGGCCGTCGATCCGAAGATGAAGGACAAGATGACCCTGCAGCAGTACCTCGAGTTCTCGAAGATGTTCGGACTGAACATCGGCGGTTGAACAGTCCGACGCACTTGCGCATCGGCGGGTGCGCATGCGCGTGCGTCAATGCTGCAAGGATCGGGCGGGCCCCGAAAGGGCATTCAAGTGCGACTTTCTGCACGGGTCTCGCGAAACTCGAGCTGCGAAGCAGCCTGTCTCACGTTGCCATGCGGACGTCGGATCCAGATCCCGCGCCCGGAGGCGCGATCATCCCTCGTTCAAGGGGGGCGCTGGGAAGACCCCGGGCAGCGCCGCCGTGGTCGCCTGCTCAAATCCACGCACTCCGAGTCCGCCGGGTTCGCTCGAATCGAGTGAAGTCGCGACGGCGCTTGAGCCACCAATCACTGCACAACCCCGGCCGCAAGATGCGGCTGCCCACAGGAGACTCGGGCCATGGCAAGAACCGACCTGGAACGCTACACGGAAACGCACACATATCTGAACGGCATCAGCCCCGTGCTGGCGCAGTCGATAGACCAGGCGGTGAGCGAGAACGATCTCAAGAAGGGCGTGCTGGGGAGCAAGGTATCGCTCAAGGGCATCTGGTCGAAGGGCCACCTGTATCGCAGCCAGCACGTGGCCATGCGTGCGTTGCTGCTTTGTCAGGCCGTCTTCCTGTCGCCGCCCTGGGCGCGCAAGGCGGCGTACAAGCGCGTCGCGGACGGCAAAGGCGGATACGCTAGCGAGCGCGACGGCTATGTGGCGTACTACACGTCCGGCCAACTGAACGTGCCGACCTCCGCGGTACGCAACATGTCCGAGAGCGACATCAAGAAGCGAATCCTCTGCTACGTGCCGCTGGCCAACGCGACGCTGGACGATCTTGCCAGTGCCGCCGAGGCGCCCAACAATGACGGCTCCATTGACCACAGCATGCTCACGCGCGAGGCGCCGTTGCTGTTCAAGAACCCGATCTGTTTCGACGCCGTGAGCCTGTGGTTGTTCAAGGCCGGCTTCGTCTCGATCCGCTGGCTGACGCGCGAGGGCCCCTCGCTGCAGGCCGACACCGCCAACGATATGCTGGGATTGGGTGATGTGATCACGCCCGAGGAACTCGCCCGCATGCCGCGCGGGCACCTGTTCAACTTCCATGCCGCGGACTCCGGCGGCCGCGTCAACCGCGACGTCTGCCACTGGGGCATCTCGCTGGGCGGAGGCCGCGGCGCGGCGGCCAACACGACCCCGCGTGAGGCGACGACGGAAGGCAGGAGCGTCCAGGTTCGCTTCGAGGGCACTGGCAGCAGCCGTTACGGCCTATTCGAGATGCGCGAATCCTATGAGGTCTGCAAGCTGAAGTACGGCAAAGAACGAAAGTCGGACACCGTGATCCGCCAGATCGATCCCACGGTCGTGACGAGCTATTACTGATCGCGGCTCGGGCGATCGATGTGCAGCGCCTCGGGTCAGCCTGCTCCGAGCCATGCCGCAAGCGCGTTGTTGACGAAGTGCACGACGATCGCTGGCCACAATGACCCCGATGCCCACGTCAACGCGCCCAGCACGAGTCCCATCATGAACAGCACGACGAAGCTCACGGCGACGCTGATGGACATGCCGCCCGCCGCGATCCAGGCGGGCAGGTGCATCGCCGCGAACAGGAGCGCGACGACGAGAACCGCCGGTCCGCCGGACCAACGACGCAGCAGCTGGCGCAACAGGAATCCCCGCATGAGCAGCTCCTCGAGCATGGCCCCTGCAAGCAGCCAGAGGCAGTCGATGGTCGCCAAGAGGCGCACGAGCGAATCGAGACTCGGCTTGGCAGCGCCCTCGGGTGCAGATGCGCTCGCGAGCACTGCGGCGAGAGCCAGGTAGCCGATTGCAACGGGCGATTGCCAAAGCAGGCGCAGCAAGCCGACTCGCGACGTCAGGCCCCACGCGACGCCGATTGGCCGCGGATCGTGCCGCGACAGATAGGCCATCGCCGGCAGGCACCAACAGACGAACCGCAGCGCGAGGCCGACCGGCTCCCGCCGTGCGGCCGCGAGATGAGATTCCTCCCAAGGCAGCAGGAACGCGTTGTGCACGCTCCACGCGGCGAGCACGAGGCCCGCGGTCAGCAGGAAGGCGCGCCAGGCCGCCCCTTCAAGTGGGGGCGCGGCGGCTCGGTGGCTTGTCGGCGACGCGACTGGAGGTGGCATGGTGCACCGAGGTTGAGCCGGATCCCTGCAGACTACCGCAGTGCGACGGTCGTGCGCAACATGGAGGTGGACGGCGACGACGCGCGGAGTCGATCCGCATGCCACCCGATGGCCGCTGCGCGAGGCGTCAGCCCGACCGCCATGTCTTGGTCGCGGTACGCAGGCTGGTGACTCGACCGGCGCGTCCGGGTCAGACCCGACGACGCCTGCATTGGTGCGTGCCATCATCGTCAACCAACAACAAACACCAGGCCGATCATGAACTGCCATATTGCCGACGCGTCGCGTCGAAAAGCCGTGTCCACCTTGGTCGCTGTCGCACGCGGATGCATCGCGGCGCTCGCCGCGCCCGTCGCTTTCGCTGCCGGATCCTCGTCCGGCTTCGCCGAGCCTCCGGTGCCTGCGATCGGCACGAAGACGGTGGCCGACGCGGAACTGCTCGTCGAACGCCCACGAACGACACCCTGCACCGTATCCCTGTTCGCGAACCAGGAGTTCGCGGGCTTCACGCCCGTCGCGCTGTCGTACGCGCCGCCACGCGGCTGTCCGGGCCCGTGGGCGAAGGTCGTGCTGCAGGCCGACTACCAGGTCACTGCGGGACGGCAGTTCGATCGCACGGCCGTGATCGACATCGGCGGCGTCAACGTCTACTTCGGCACGACGATGGAGCCGG
>Ga0302314_10013736_pt1 | contig 13895 bp, 9 predicted proteins | sample III_Palsa_N2_3_FD_200533 | JGI IMG/M metagenome (GOLD analysis project Ga0302314, IMG submission 200533) | Peat permafrost microbial communities from Stordalen Mire near Abisko, Sweden - III_Palsa_N2_3 | ecosystem: Environmental > Terrestrial > Soil > Palsa > Peat permafrost | place: Sweden... | reverse complement strand
GCTACTACAGCGGCGGCCGCCGCATCTTCGGCCTCGGGCCCGGGAGCGGCAGCGATTTCGTCACCGCCCCCGAATTGTCGCCGTTTTTCGGCCGCGCGCTGGCCGTCCAGGTACGCGAGGCGCTCACCGCCTCGGGCAGCGAGCGTGTCTACGAGTTCGGCGCCGGTACAGGCGCGCTGGCCGAGCAACTGCTGGAGGCGCTCGACGCCGACGACGCGGACGACGACGGCATGCTGCGCGTCTCCGTGGACTACACCATCGTCGAGCTCTCCGCGCACCTGCGCGAGCGCCAGCAGGCGCGCCTCGCGCGCTTCGGCTCGCGCGTGCGCTGGCTCGACGCCTGGCCCGAGACGATAGAGGGCGTGGTGGTGGGCAACGAGGTGCTGGACGCGATGCCCGTCAAGCTGCTGCAGCGCTCGGGCGGCCGTTGGCACGAACGGGGCGTCGTCGACCTGGCCGACCCGGCGTCGGCCGCGCGCGCGGTCGATCCTGCCAACGACGGCAGCCACCCCGGCGGGGTGGCCGATGCGTCTGCCGACGCACGGCACCGCTTCGCCTTCGCCGACCTCGAGGCCCCGTTCTCGCTCGAAGGCGAGACCCAGGCCGCGGCCGCGCTGATGGACGGCTACTTCATCGACGGCACGGTCACCGAGATCCACCCGATCGCCGAAAGCTTCGTCGCCAGCCTGGCCGACCGCCTGCAGCGCGGCGTGGCGATCCTGATCGACTACGGCTTTCCCGAGCACGAGTACTACCACCCGCAGCGCCTGGGCGGCACGCTGATGTGCCACCAGGCGCACCAGGCCGACGGCGATCCGCTGGCGGCCATCGGCGACAAGGACATCACGGCCCACGTCAACTTCAGCGGCATCGCGCTGGCGGCGCAGGAGGCGGGCCTGACCGTGCTGGGCTACACCTCGCAGGCGCGCTTCCTGATCAACTGCGGCCTGGTCGACCTGCTGGCGGCGGCCAGCGTCGGCGAACGCGCCAATGCGCAGAAGCTCGTCAACGAGCACGAGATGGGCGAGCTGTTCAAGGTGATCGCGATGGCGCGCGGTTGCGAACTGGACCCGATCGGGTTCCGTGCCGGCGACCGATCCCATATGTTGTGATGCGCTTGCTGCTCGTCATCCTCATCTGCCTGCTCGTCTTCAACCGCTTCGGCGACTGGATGACGCGCCACGGCTTCGGCAAGCTGCCCGGCGACCTGCGCTTTCGCCTCGCCGGCCGCGAGTTCTTCCTGCCGCTGGGCAGCAGCGTCGTCCTGATGCTGATCGCGGGCGCGATCGCCTGGATCAAGTAAAGAGGAGCTCGGCTGCCGGCACCGCGGCTATCACGACATGGAAGCTGCTGATGTTGCGCAGCGTCTCGTTCTCGTGCAACCGGATCTGCAGCCCGGTGGCATGCGGCTTGTCGTGCGACGTGTGGGCGTCGGCGGCCAGCGTCACCGCGTAGCCACGCGAGGCGGCGCCGCGCACGGTGGAGTCGACGCAGAACTCGCTGGAGTAGCCGCAGACGGTCACGTGGCGCACGTCGCGTTCGGCCAGCAGCTCGTGCAGGTTGGTGCGCAGGAAGGCGTCGGACATCGTCTTGCGCAGGAACACGTCGCTCGGTGCCGTGACGAGTCCCGGGTGCAACTGCCAGCCCGGGGTGTCGGCGACCAGGTCGCCGCTGGCCGTCTCGTGCTGGACCCAGACCACCGGCGCTCCCGCGAGACGCGCGCGCGCCGCGAGCGCGTTGATGCGGGCGACCACCTCTTCGGCCTCGGGCGGCTCGGGGTCGAACAGGATGGCCTGCATGTCGATGACGAGAAGGGCGGTGTGCACGGCGGGGATCTTCATGGCGCGGAGTCGTCGGTGTCGGTCCTCAAGGCGATCGCCAGGGCTTGGCCTCTCGCGCGGCGGATGGCGTCGGCGATGGCCGGCCCTTTCAGCCCGCGTTCGATGGCTTGCGACGACACCGCGCGCGCATCGACGGCCTGCGCGGTACTGAGCGCGGCGGCCAGGCGGGCGCGCTGCGGGTAGGGGCGATCCTCGAAGCCCAGGCGGCCCGTGGCATCGCACTCGCAGGCGGCCAGCATCTGCAGGAAGCGTTCGGGCCGCCGGAACGCGTCGCAGCGTTCGAGCAGGCGCATCAGCGCCGTTGCGTTGAGCGATTCGCTGGCGTGGACGTGGGTGTGCTCGCGTGCGGTGAGCAGCGCGAGCTCGCCGCAGTCGACCGGCACGCGCAGGCGTTCGTCGAGCGCGCGGATCAGTTTTTCGCCGCGCTGCTCGTGGCCGATGTGGCGCGGCAGGTCTTCGGCACGCGTCGTCGCCTTGCCCAGGTCGTGCACCAGGCAGGCGTAGCGCACCGGCAGCGGCTGCGCCGTGACCGCGCAGCGATCCAGCACCATCATCGTGTGGACGCCGGTATCGATCTCGGGGTGATGCGCCGGCGGCTGCGGCACGCCGAACAGCGCGTCGACCTCGGGGAGCAGCTTGTGCAGCGCGCCGATGCTGCGCAGCACCTCGAACATGCGCGCCGGCGCGCGCTCCATCAGCCCGCGCGAGAGTTCCTGCCACACGCGTTCGGCGACGAGCGCGTCGACCTCGCCGGCCTCGACCATCGCCCGCATCAACGCGCTGGTCTCGGGCGCGACGGTGAACTCGGGCCAGCGCGCCGCGAAGCGGGCCAGGCGCAGGATGCGCACCGGGTCCTCGGCGAACGCCTCGGAGACGTGGCGCAGCACCTTCGCGGCCAGGTCGCGCTGGCCGCCGTACGGATCGATCAGCGTGCCGTCCGCGTCCTGCGCGATCGCGTTGATCGTCAGGTCCCGGCGCACGAGGTCGTCCTCCAGCGTGACGTCGGGCGCGGCGTAGACCTCGAAGCCGTGATAGCCGGGCCCGGTCTTGCGCTCCGTGCGGGCCAGCGCGTATTCCTCGTGCGTGTGTGGGTGCAGGAAGACCGGGAAATCCTTGCCCACCGGCAGGTAGCCGGCGTCCAGCATGGCGCGCGGACTGGCGCCGGTGACGACCCAGTCGCGATCGTTGACCGGCTCGCCCAGCAGCTGGTCGCGCACCGCACCGCCGACCACGTACGTCTTCATGGCATGTCCGGCGCCGGCGGCTGCTCGGCGTCGCGCGGGCCGATCTGCGACCCCAGGCGCGGGCGCAGTTGCGGGCCCTTGTTGCCCAGCAGCGCGGCGTAGATCGCGGCGTTGGTCATCACCTTCTTGACATAGTCGCGCGTCTCGTGGAACGGCACGTTCTCGGTCCAGACCTCCGGCGCCAGCATCATGCCGCCGCGCCAGCGGCGCGGGCGCGCCGGGCCGGCGTTGTAGGCCGCGGCGGCCATCGGGTCGGAGCTGCCGAAGCTGTCGAGCACCAGCTTCAGGTAGAAGCTGCCGATGCGCAGGTTGGTGGACGGATCGGCGATCAGGTCGGGCCGGTACGCGATCCCGCCCTTCCTGGCGGCCCACTTCGCGGTGGCGGGCATCAGCTGCATCAGGCCGTTGGCGCCGACGGCCGAGCGCATCTGGCCCATGAAGCGCGTCTCCTGACGGATCAGGCCGAACACGAAGGCCGGATCGAGCCCGGCGTTGCTGGCAGCCTCGGTGATGTCGCGCCGGAACGGCATCGGGTAGCGCTGCGCGATGTCGATCTCGGTCTTCGTGCGCTCGCTCGTGTTGATGCACAGCTGCCAGTCGCTGCTGTCGCAGGCCCATTGGGCGGCGGCCATCAGGTCGCGGTCGCTCATGCCGCGCAGCGTGTAGTTCCACTCGCGCCGGGCTTCGTCGCGCAGGTCCAGCGCGTTGAGCGCGAGCGCGCGTTGCAGCCCCGGGTTGGCATGCGCCAGGCCGCGTTCCAGCGGCGTGATCGGCACCGGCCTGGGCGGCAGCGCGAACGGCGTGCCCAGATCCTCGGCGGCGAGCAGGCCGTAGAAGCTGATGCTGGACGACAGCGCCTGCAACTGCTGGCGCGCCTGCGCGATGGCGACGTCGCTCTGCGGGCCGGGTGACGCCAGCGCGAGCGCGAGTTCGGCCTGGGCGCGCCAGTACGTCCAGTCGCCTTCGGCGCGTTCGGTGGCGCTCATGGCGTCGATGGCGCGCTCGACGTCCTTCCAGCGTTGCGTGCCGGAGCCCGCGCGCAGCGCCGCGCGCGCATGCCAGGAGAACACGTCGTCGCTCCAGTCGGGCGGCGCCAGCTTCTCGCCCTTGCGCGGCTTGCGCGCGGCCCAGGCGCGGTTGGCCCAGTCCACGGCGTCGGGCAGCAGCGACTGCGCACCGTGCTTGGCAATGACGGCCCAGGCCCACGCCGCGTTGTCGCTGCCTATCGTCTGCTGCCAGCGCTCCTGCAGCTGCAGCGCCGCGGCGGCCGGATCGGCCGCACCCATGCGCGCCAGCGCGATCGTGATCAGGTCGTTGCGGCGCGAGGTGCCGAGGTCGACCCCGCGGGTGATGAAGCGCGCCGGGTTGTCCCACAGCTCGTTCACGTTCTTCAACGTCGGCTTGCCGAGAATCTGCGCGGCGCCGCGCGCGGCGCGCTGGCGCCCGAATTCGGCCGCCTGGCGCAGGCGGCGCCAGATGTCGTCGTCGGTGAACACCTGGTCGTCGTAGAGCGTCTGCGCCATCAGCTGGCAGCCGCTGTCGCCGTCCTTCTGCGCCAGCCATTGGGTCATCGCGACGTCGTGCACTTCCTTGCCGGCGAGGTGATCGATCAGCGTGGCGTAGCAGGTGACGTCGCGATCGTCGTTCATGCGAAAGCGCGGGAAGTCGCGCTTGAACGCGTCCCAGTCGCGGCGGCGACCCACCTCGACCAGCCAGTCGTTGCGCAGCCGGTCTTCCACGTAGCTGCCGGGCCAGCGCGCGTAGAACTGCTCGACCTCGTCGGAGCTCACTTCGGACAGCCGGGTCGTCAGCTCCCAATAGTCGACCCACGGCGCCAGTTGCAGACGATTGGCGAACGCCGTGGCGCGCAGCAGCGCGAGCTTGGCGCGGTCGTGGCGCAGGAAGGCGTCGTGCGCGTCGCGGATGACGTCGTCGCTGGCGTTGGTGGCATTGCCCGTCGGGGCATCGGCCGGCGTCACCGGCGGCAGCGCCGCGGCGTCCGCAGCGGCAGGTGGCGCCGCCGCGGCCGGCGCGGACGCCGCATCGGCGCCGGTTTGCGGGAAGACGGGGCTGCAGGACAGCAGCGTGAGGACGGCGACAGCGAGCGGCGCGAGCGCGGAAAGACGGAAATCGGACATGTGCGTCCAATATACCGAAGGAACATTCGACGCCGTCCCTCGAAAAGCCATGCAAACGTGGCCGCGTCGCGTCCTTGCGTCAGGGGATACTCAGTCGCGCGACGTCCTGTAGGCCTCCTCGAACTGCAGGAATTCCTTTTCCTCCAGCGCCTCGCGGATCCACGCGGCCGTGCCCTTGGCGGCGACGGCGCGTTCGAGGTACGCGGCCACGTCGTCCGGCACCGGCAACGCGTAGGTGCGCATGCGCGTCACCACCGGCGCGAAGTAGGCGTCGGCGATGGAGTAGTCGCCGAACAGGAACGGGCCGCCGGAGCCGGCGAGCGCCTCCTGCCAGAGCTCGACCATGCGGTCGAGATCGGCCCGCGCGCCCGGGTTTTCGGCCAGTACGCGGGCGCCCACCTCCGGCAACGACGCCTCGATGTTCATGCCGAAGCAGCTGCGCAGTGCGCCGAAGCCGCTGTGCATCTCGGCGCAGACGCTGCGGGCGCGCGCCCGCAGCTTCGCGTCGCGCGGCCACAAGGCCTTGTCGGGATGCTTCTCGGCCACGTACTCGGCGATCGCCAGCGTGTCCCAGACGGAGAAGCCGTCGTCCTCCACCAGGATCGGCACCTTGCCAGCGGGCGACAACGCCGCCACCGTGGCCTTGAATGTCGAATCGGGCGCGAAGCTGTCGAAGCGGGCCATCACCTCCTCGAACGGGATGTCGAAGTGCGTGAGCAGCACCCACGGACGCATCGACCAGGACGAATAGTTCTTGTTGCCGATCAGCAGCTTCATGCAGGGCTCCGGGGCGTGGCGTTGTGACGAGGGAACTCACTGTAGCGGCGCCCGTGACCGGCCAGGATGCCGAATGTGCATCGAGACCATGCGGTCGCTGCATCGAAGGCTTTCATTTCGCAGGAATGGCGTGCTGCATTTCTGAGCTACGCTTCGCGGTCGCGCGCCGCCGCCCAACCTCCTGCCATGACCGATCTGTTCCGCCGCCAGGCCATCGATTACCAGCGTCAGAAGTTCCACGGTGCGATCGTGTTGACGCGCAGCCCGTGGCAGACGGCCACCGCGGTGTTTTTCGTGCTGCTGGTGCTGGCGTTGATCGTCTTCGCGGCGACTCAAGGCTTCGCACGCAAGGAATCGGTTGGCGGCGTGCTGATGCCGGCGGGTGGCGTGCTGCGACTGGTCGCCCCGCAGGCGGGCGTCGTGGTGGCGACGCCCGTCGTGCAAGGCAGCCAGGTGGCGGCCGGACAGACGGTGGTGCGCTTGTCGGCCGAACAATCCAGCGCGACCGGGCCCACGCAGGAGGCCGTCGCGCGCTCGCTCGCGTTGCGCCAGGGCAGCCTGAGCGACGAGTTGCAGCAGCAGGGCCAGCAGGTCCGCCAGCAGGCGGCGGCACTCGACGCGCGTGCGGCGGCCGTCGAGGCCGGGATCGCCCAGCAGGAGCGCGAGATCGCGTTGCAGCGCGAGCGGGTGCAGCTCGTGCGTGACGTCGCCGGGCGCTATCCCGACCTGGTGCGCAGCGGCGCGGTCTCGCCCGTGGAGGCGCTCGAGAAGCAGACCGAACTGCTGGATCAGCAGGCGCACCTGTCCGAACTGGAGCGGGCGCGTGGGGCCGCGCAAGCCGAGCTGGCGACGCTGCGCGCCGATCGCGCCGCAATGCCGCTGCAGGCCGGCCGCGAGAGTTCGCAGATGCGCCGCGAAGTGCAGGCGCTGGCCCAGGCCCAGGCCGAGAACGAATCGCATCGCGCGACGCTGGTGCTCGCGCCGCAGGCCGGCGAGGTGGCCACGCTGCTGGCCGCGCCCGGCGAGCCGGTGGTCGCCGGGCAGACGCTGGCCACCGTGCTGCCGGCCGGCGCGGCGCTGGAGGCCGAGCTGTGGGTGCCGAGCCGCGCGGCCGGCTTCGTTCGCCCCGGCATGCCCGTGTGGCTGCGCGTGGACGCGTTTCCGTACGCGCGTTACGGGCAACTGCCCGCGCACGTGCGCGATGTATCGCAGAGCGCGGTGACCATGGCCGATCTCGGCGACCTCCCGGGTACCCCCCAGCAGCCCGGCATCTTCCGGGTGCTGGTGACGCTGGACGCCAGTGCGCCTGCCGATGCCGCACTCGCCTGGCGCCAGTCGCTCAAGGCCGGCATGCGCGTGCAGGCCAGCCTGGTCGCCGAACATCGCACGCTGTTGCAGTGGGCGCTGGAGCCGCTCTCTACCTTGCGGGTTGCCGCCAGATGACCGAGGCGATGCAACACGATCCCGTGCCCGCGGGGGTGACGCGGCGGCTGGGGCTGGGCCGCCACGTGCCGGTGATCCTGCAGACGGAAGCCACGGAGTGCGGCCTGGCCTGCCTGGCGATGGTGGCCGTCAGCCTCGGGCTGGATATCGACCTGCCGTCGCTGCGCCTGCGCTTCGGGCTGTCGCGCAAGGGCGCCAACTTCGAGAGCCTGGTGAGCGTGGCGGCGGCGCTGGGCCTGGCCAGCCGCCCGCTGAAGCTCGACATGCACAACCTGCGCGAACTGCAGCTGCCGTGCGTCCTGCACTGGGACATGAACCACTTCGTGGTGCTGACCGCGGTTTCCGCGCGCCGCATCGTCGTCCACGACCCGGCGGTCGGCGTGCGCACGTTCACGCCTGCGGAGTTCGCGCCGCACTTCACCGGCATCGCGCTGGAGCTGTCGCCCGGCGAGGGCTTCGCGCCGCAGTCCGAGCGCGTCCACTTCACCCTGCGCGGGCTGATGGGGCGGATCACGGGCCTGAACCGCGGCCTGGCGCAGATTCTCGCGCTGGCACTGGCGCTGGAGGTGGTGGTGATCGCGCTGCCGTTCTACCTGCAGTGGGTGATCGACCAGGCGCTGCTGGCCGCCGACCGTGAGCTGCTGACCGTGCTGGCGCTCGGCTTCGGCCTGCTGGTGCTGCTGCAGGCCGGCATCGGCGCGGTGCGCGGCTGGTGGGTGGCCACGCTCAGCGCGCGCCTGAACTTCCAGTGGCTGGGCAACGTGTTCGGCCATCTGGTGCGCCTGCCGCTGGAGTTCTTCGAGAAGCGCCACGTGGGCCACATCGTGTCGTGCTTCGGTTCGATCTCGGTGATCCAGAAGACGCTCACCACCGGCATCGTGCAGGCGCTCGTCGACGGCCTGATGGTGGCCGGAACGCTGTTGATGATGGGCCTCTACAGCCCGGCGCTGATGGCCGTGTCGCTGGTCGCTGCGGCGCTGTACGGCCTGCTGCGCTGGAGCGTGTTCCGCGCGTTGCGCGAGGCGAGCGCCGAGGAGATCATCCACGCCGCGCGCCAGCAGACGCACTTCCTCGAGACCGCCGGCGGCATCCAGAGCGTGCGCCTGTTCGGACGCGGCGAGCAGCGTCGCGCCGGCTGGATGAACATGCTGGCCGACCAGTTCAACGCGGGCCTGCGCGTGGCGCGCGTGCACGTCGCGCACGAGACCGCGCAGACGCTGCTGTTCGGCCTCGAGCGCGTGGTCGTGGTGTGGCTGGCCGCACGCATGGTGCTCGACGCCGGCTTCACGGTGGGCATGCTGTTCGCCTACCTGGCCTACAAGGAGTTGTTCTCGGCGCGCGTCGCGGCCTTGATCGACACCGCCTCCGAGCTCGCGATGCTGCGCCTGCACGGCGAGCGCGTGGCCGACATCGCCCTCGCCCAGGCCGAGGCCGGCGAGGCGCCGTCCGCCATCGAGGTGGACCTGGGCCGGCGCGCGGCGCGCATCGAACTGCGCAACATCAGCTACCGCTATGCGCCCACCGAGCCCTGGGTGTTGCGCGGCGTCGACCTGGTGGTGGAGGCCGGACGCAGCCTGGCCATCACCGGCCCGTCCGGCTGCGGCAAGACGACGCTGGTCAAGGTGATGCTGGGACTGCTGGCGCCCACCGAGGGCGAGGTGCTGTTCGACGGCACGCCGATCCACCGGCTGGGGCTGTCGCACTACCGCGCGCTGATCGGCACCGTGATGCAGGAGGATCGGCTGTTCTCCGGATCGGTGGCCGACAACATCTGCTTCTTCGACGCGCAGCCCGACCTGGAGCGGATCGAGGACTGCGCGGGCCTGGCGTCGGTCGACGGCGAGATTCGCGCGATGACGATGGGCTTCCACACGCTGGTGACCGACGTCGGCACCGGCCTGTCCGGCGGCCAGAAGCAGCGCGTGCTGCTGGCGCGCGCGCTGTACCGGCGCCCGCGCATCCTGGTGCTGGACGAAGCCACCAGCCATCTGGACCTGGACAACGAACGCAGCGTCAACGAGGCGGTGCGCGCCATGCAGCTGACGCGGGTGGTGGTGGCGCATCGTCCGGAGACGATCGCCGTGGCGGACCGGGTCGTCGCGATGGCGGGCGGCCGCATCGCCCGCGACAGCGCGGTCGGCGCCGTGCCCGCGCCGATTCCGGACTGACCGGCGCGGCCAATCTGCGGGCCGCGTCGCCTGCAGGGCGCGAAGCCCCCCCTTTTGGGGAATCGCTGCACGCCATCTTCAGCGAAACTTCGTCCGTCGGCCTGCTGTGCCTTCGACAGCCAGCCAGCCGGGAACCGATCGACAGGGTCGACACGCCCGTTTTGCCTCTTTCGTGCGCCGATTTGGTGCTTGTTGGGGTCGATCTTCTCGCAAAGTAAGTATTTCGCCTGCTGTCGACGCAGGCACGAGAACCGAAAATCTGCAAAAAAGGACGCTCGTTCCAACGAAACGTCCCGACCCAGCCTCCTGAAGGGCGCGCCAGGTGCGTTTCTCGGGAGTCCGGGCCGCGCTGAAGTTTGGTTTCGGGACGGCATGAAGGCTTGTCTTCCCGCGACGAACCGGCCCCGGAGGAAAGACATGTTCAAACCACTGATCCGCTCCAAGCCCAAGACCGCTGATCGCTCGAACGCCGGATTTGCCGAAACGCAATTCCTGCATCGGAGCGAGGATGAGGACTACAGCGGCTTCGCTCCCACCGAGATGTTCGCGGACGACGACGCGACGCTGGCGCTGCCTGCAGCCCAGGCGCCCGGCGCGACGCCAGCCGCGCGCGCGGCGGCGTCCACCTCGCGGTCGGCTCTGGAACGTGCTGCCATCGCGCCGGCCTCCGCGCCAGTGGCCGCGCCGGCGGCCGTCGATGAGCCGTCCATTCCGCAATCGTGGGTGACCTCGCAGTGGGTGGCGGCACAGGAGGCCAAGGCCCACGAGGCCGCGCACCGGGCGCGCGCCGTGATCGAAGCGCAGCGTCGTGCCGAGGAGCAGGCCGAAGTGGCGGGACCGGTCGAAGCGTTGGCCGCATCCCGCACCGGCCTCGGCCGCTTGCGCGCGGCGTTCGAGCGCCTGCTGCCCGGGGACTTCCGCAGCCTGCTGCCGCTGTTCATCGGCGTGTCGGTGACGATGGCGCTGATCTCGGCGGTGCTGCCGATGTTCGACAAGCCTTGATCCGCCGCGCCGAAGGCCGGTTTATCGGCTGACCGGCAGGTTGCTGCCGCGGGCGTCCGCGGCAAGATGGCAACGATGCGAATTTCCGTTTCGAGGCTGTGGCGATGGGTGGCATGGCTGGCGCTGCCGGCGTCTGCGCAGGGGTCGATGGCGTCCGAGCCGATGCCTCAAGCGCGCGACGCGCCCCCGGTCACGATCCATGCGATCCAGGGCCGCGGCGCGCGCAGTCCGTTCGCTGGCCGGCACGTCGTCACGCAGGGCGCGGTGACCCTGGCCACGAGCAACGGTTTCTTCCTCCAGGAACTGGAAGGGAAAGGCGATCCGCGGGTCTCGCGGGCGATCTTCGTGTTCACCGGCAGCGCGCCTGCGGTGGCGCCGGGGCAATGCGTGCGCCTCGCGGGCCGCGTCGTGGAGTTCAACGCGGGCGCGCCCGACAATCGCGAGACGCTGGCGCACACGGTCACCGAACTGCACGACACCAGCGGCCTGCAGGTGCTGCGCGATGGTTGCAATTTGGCGCCGGTGGCTCTGGCGCTGCCGCTGGCCGATGGCGACAGCCTGGAGCGCTACGAAGGCATGCTGGTCACGCTGCGCGGGCCGTTGACGGTGCAGCAGAACTTCTTCCTGGGCCGCTTCGGGCAACTGACGCTGGCCACGGGTGGCCGTGTCCAGGTGCCGACCAACGTCCTGCGCCCGGGCGCGGCGGCGCGTGCGCTGGCGCGCGCGAACGCCCATCGCGCCATCGTGCTGGATGACGGCTCCGCGCTGCAGTTCCCGTCGCCGGTGCCGTACCTGGACGCCGACGGCACGCTGCGGGCCGGCGATACCGTGGACGAGGTCACCGGCGTCATCGACTACGGACTGGCCTCGGCCAGTGCCGCGGGCCACGGCACGTGGAAGATCCACCCGGTGCGCCCGCCCACCTTCGCGCACGCGAATCCGCGGGCTGCCGCACCGGCCGACGTCGGCGGCGACCTGCGGATTGCCGTGGCCAACGTCGACAACTTCTTCAGCACGCTCAACGACGGCCAGCACGCCTGCGCGCCGCGCCATCTCGCAGCCGATTGCCGCGGCGCGCGCAGCGGGGCGGAGTTCGAGCGTCAGCGCGCCAAGATCGTCGAGATGCTGGTGGCGATCGATGCCGATGTCGTGGCGCTGATGGAGATCGAGAACAACGGTCCGACGGCGTTGCAGTCACTGGTCGATGCGCTGAATGCGCGCGTCGGCAGCGCGTCCTGGGGGCTCGTGGATGAGCCCGTGGGCGGCAGCGGCACCGACGCGATCCGCGTCGCGATGATCTACAGGCTGGCGCGCGTTACGCCCGTCGGTCCCGCGCGCAGCGACCGTGACCCGGTGCACAACCGGCCACCGCTGGCGCAGACCTTCGCCATGCACGACGGTGCGGCGCGCCTGACGGTGATCGCCAGCCATTTCAAGTCGCGCCGCTGCGATGGCGCGGCCGGCGGCGAGCTCGACCAGGGCGACCTGCAGGGCTGCTGGAGCCGCCGGCGCGTCGCCCAGGCCCGCGCGCTGATGCGCTTCGCGGGTGCGCTCGCGCGCGCGAGCGGCGTTGAACACATGCTGCTGGTCGGCGACTTCAATGCCTATGCGCGCGAGGATGCGCCGGTGCTGCTCGCCGCGAGCGGCTTTGCCGACCAGGCAGCGCGCTTCGAGGCGGACGGCTATTCCTACGTGTTCGACGGGGCTGCAGGCCGGCTGGACGGCGTGTTCGCCAGCGCGTCGATCGCGCCGCGCGTGACCGGCGTCACCGCCTGGCATGTCAACGCGGACGAACCGGAATTGCTGGACTACGCGTTCGCATTGCGCGCGCCCGGCGCTGCGGGCGCGCAGGCGGCCGCGTGGGCGGCGTCGCCGTGGCGCGCGTCCGACCACGATCCGGTCGTCATCGGGCTGCGTCTCGGCGCCGCAGTCGCGGCCCGGTAGATCTGACTGCCATCAACGCTTTGCCGTCCCGCGCCCTTCGCCGATGAATCAGATACCAGGCCGCCGGAATCACCAACATGCTCAGAAGCGGCGCGGTGACCATGCCGCCGACCATCGGCGCGGCGATGCGCGACATCACCTCGGAACCCGTTCCGTGGCCCAGCATCATGGGAATGAGGCCGGCCAGGACGATGGCGACGGTCATGGCCTTCGGCCGTACGCGAAGAACGGCGCCTTCCCGAATGGCGGACAGCAGCGTTTCTTCGTTGTCAGGCTCGCCCTCGGCGAGCCGGCGAGCGTGAGCGGTCTTGAGGTAGATGAGCATCACGACGCCGAACTCCGAGGCGACGCCGGCGAGCGCGATGAATCCGACGGCGGTCGCCACCGACATCGAGTAGCCCAGCGACCACATCAGCCAGAAGCCGCCCACGAGTGAGAACGGCACGGCTGCGAGGACCAGCGCTGCGTCGCTGAACGAACGAAACAGCAGGTACAGCAAAACGAAGATGACCGCCAAGGTCACCGGCACGACGAGCCTCAGCCGCTGCGTGGCGCGTTCGAGGTACTCGAACTGTCCTGACCAGGCGACGGCGTAGCCGGCCGGCATGACGACCTGCTTCGTCACCGCGACCTGCATGTCGGTGACGACAGAGCGAAGGTCGCGTCCGCGAACGTCGACGTACACCCATCCTGACAGGCGCGCGTTCTCGCTGCGCAGCATCGGCGGCCCGTCCGCGATGGACAGGTGGGCGACGTCTTCCAACAGGACGGCCGCACCCTTGTCGGTCACGAACGGCAGCGCACGCAGCCGCTCCAGCGAGTCACGAATCTCACGTGGGTAGCGCACGTTGATGGGGTAGCGTTCGCGACCCTGGATGACCTCGCCGACGTTGTCGCCGCCGATGGCGGTCGATACCACGGCTTGCACGTCCGCGACCGACAGTCCGTAGCGCGCGGCGGCCAGGCGGTCGACGTCGACGTCGATGTAGCGACCGCCGGTCAGGCGCTCCGCGAGTGCGGAGGACACGCCCGGAACGCTCTTGACCGCGGTCTCGATCTGGGCCGTCAACCTGTCGATGGTCGCCAGGTCGGTGCCGGCGACCTTGATGCCGACCGGGCTCTTGATGCCCGTGGCCAACATGTCGATGCGGTTTCGGATGGGCGGCACCCAGACGTTGGAGAGTCCCGGTACCTTGACGATGCGGTCGAGTTCATCGACCAGTTTGTCGGGCGTCATGCCCGCACGCCACTGGTCGCGTGGCTTGAACTGGATGGTGGTCTCGAACATCTCGAGCGGTGCCGGGTCGGTCGCCGACTCCGCCCGGCCGGCCTTGCCGA
>Ga0302314_10013735_pt1 | contig 13897 bp, 13 predicted proteins | sample III_Palsa_N2_3_FD_200533 | JGI IMG/M metagenome (GOLD analysis project Ga0302314, IMG submission 200533) | Peat permafrost microbial communities from Stordalen Mire near Abisko, Sweden - III_Palsa_N2_3 | ecosystem: Environmental > Terrestrial > Soil > Palsa > Peat permafrost | place: Sweden... | reverse complement strand
GACCAAGTTCATGCGCGAGGTCGGCGGGAAGGATTACTTCGAGAAGCTGATGGCCGCCTTCGACAAGTACAAGAACGAGCACATCGCCGTCTACGGACCCGACAATCACCTCCGTCTCACCGGCCTCCACGAGACGCAGTCGATCGACAAGTTCAACTACGGCGTGGCCAATCGCGGCGCCTCGATCCGCGTGCCTCACAGCTTCGTCAACGACGGCTACAAGGGCTACCTCGAAGATCGTCGTCCGAATTCCGCCGGCGATCCGTATAAGATCGCGAGCCGGATCCTCCAGACCATCGCGACGGTTCCGACCAAGTAAGTCGAATCGGTTGGTTGGTTTAAAAAAACGCCGTCCCGCTTTGCGGGGCGGCGTTTTTTTTGTTGGTGAAGCAGGGAAAAGAGAAAGCCTCCGCGAAGCGTGCGCGGGTCTACTACTCGTCCGCCGGAGGCGGACTCGGGAATGCCTGCGCGGTAGCGCACATCGTTCCCAGGGGAAACTAACTCGCATGGCCGGGAGGCAATCAAGGGGGGCGACAGCCCCCTTTGAAGCGGCCTCACCATCTCCCCCTTGCATCCCTCCTTGCCCATAGCCAACTCGTCAGATCTTCCCACGATACCCACCACCTGAAACCCATGAGCCCGCTCTCCCGCGCTCCTGCGTCCGAGCGGGGCAAGGGCGCAGCCCCAAAAGGTCACGACCTAACGACGCCACCCCGGCGGAATCGAATTAGTCGCCCCCGGATTCGGGCGATAGGGATAGCCCCGCTCCGACGGGATAACGATAATCGGCGCCGGCGTGAGCGGAGGATAATCAACCGGGTAATCGTTTTCCGGCACCGGCGTCCAGGTTCCCTCCACCCGCCTGCGAAAGTGGCTGTTGAACCCTTCCCCCTCATCCTGCCGCGCCGAGAGCGCGTTGAAGAACGCCGCCAGTTCCTGCCGCTCGCGGATCAACTGCTGGAGCCGCCGCTGATGGTAGGGAATGGCGAAGGCCTGCGGGCGGAGCGAGAAGACGTCGTTGCTGCAGTCGTCGGCGGCGAAGAAGAGGAAATGCTGCTTGGCCTCGAGGAAGGTCCCGCCATGGCTCTTTCGGTCGATCATCTCGTCCCGGAACCGGCCAATGAGATCGCGGAGCGGGTTGCCCTCCTGGAGATAGTCGTCGTAGTGGACGGCGCCGTGGGTGTCGAGATCGTCGGAGAGCCTCGCCAACCAGCGGGTCCGCAGCGCGATCGGCGCGAGCGCCGCCCCCTCGTAGGCGAAGGCCTGCGGGTCGACTTCGCTCCAATGGGCGACGGTATCGAGGCGGTAGGCGCAGCGCCGCTCGATCACCTGCATCGCCGAGCCCGACTCGTCGTCCGGATCGATCTGCCGGATGCGGAGATAGGCGGCGACGCCGATGACCTTGCCTGTCTTCACGTGGATCACCGGGCCGCCCGAATCGCCGGGGACGAAGGGCGCGTCGATATCGACCGCGTCCGGCCCGATCGCCGTCACCTTGCCGGGAATCGGCACCGCCGTGCCGCTGCCGTTGTTGTTTCCCAGCACCACCACTTCGTCGCCGATGTTGACCAGCCCGTCGACCGGATCGGCGACGGCGAGGCCGGAGGTGAGCTTGGCGTCGTCGATCCGGGCGAGGTCGGCGTTGTCGGCGAAGAGGAGATGGTCCTCATGGACCGAGATTCCGCTTCCCGTCCGCGCCGCGAAGCGGGTCTCCCCGTCGATCACCCGCGCCTGAGTCACCACGGCGATTCCGTCCTTGAGCTGGGCGACGAAGCCGATGCCGCCGCGGGGGTCCCCTTCGATCGAGACGAAGAAAGCGGTGTAAGGCCGGAGGTCGAAGGCGGCTGGCGCGGAAGGATCGGTCTGGGCGAGGAGCCGAGTCCCGGCGAGGACAAAAAGCCCCAGCGCGAGCGCCAAGGAGCAAGGGCCTCTCATTCTTCCAAGTTGAACCTCTTCCGCCTGCGGGCAAGGGGAAATGATGTTGCCCGGCCTCTTGAGCGACTCTCCTTCTCCTGTATCTTGACGGTTATGCCCGCTCCCCGCCCCATCGATCTCGAGGCGCTCCTGGCGGAAAAATAGGATCGAAAGCGGGGACGGGAGGGAGGGGAATCCAGCATACCCAAAAGGACTTCTCACCCCACAAAGGAGGTCTTGGCCGAGACCACGCCGCGAATGATAGCGTTCGCTCCATGAAACAACTCCTTCTCTCAGCCGCCTTGATATTGGCAGCGGCCGTCGCTTCCCATGCCGAGACCTATGCGATCGATCCGGTCCATTCCTTCTTCCTATTCAAGGTCGGCCACTTCGGCATCGGCAACGTCTACGGCCGTTTCGACGATGTCTCCGGCAAGGTGGTCTTCGACGCCGCCAATCCCGCCAGCGACATCTTCGACGTCGAGGTGAAGACCGGCAGCGTCGATACCCATAACGACGCCCGCGACAAGCACCTCCGCAGCCCCGACTTCTTCAACGCCCAGCAGTTCCCCACCGCGACCTTCGCCACCAAGTCGGTCCAGGCGGTCGACGCCAAGAACTTCCAGGTCACCGGCGACTTCACCCTCAATGGAGTCACCAAGTCGCTGACCGTCCCTGTCACCTTCATCGGTACCGGCAAGGGCCCCCAGGGCGAAGCGCGGATCGGCGGCGAGGCCCGCTTTACGATTCAGCGGAGCGATTACGGCATCAAGACCTTCCTGCCGGCGATCACCGACGACGTCGAGTTGACCATCGCGATCGAGGGCATCCTCCAGCCCTGAGGAGTCGGTTGCTTCAAACCAAGGTGATTGCCGCCATGAATCCGCTCCTCTCCACCGCCCTCCCCGGCGTGGCCGCTCCGGTCTTGTTTATCCTCCTCGCAGCTCTTGGCCTGCGGCGGTGGGGAGGGGGGCGCGCGGGATTCGTGCTGGCGGGATGCATGGCCGCCGCCTTCTTCTTCGGCAGCGTGGCGCTCGCCGGGTGGCCGCCGTTGCCGCCGGTCACCACCACGCAATGGATCGGCCTCCTCGCGCTGGCGGCGGGAGTGCTGGCGTTTCCCGCCGCCGCCTTTCCTCCGGTGGGGCGCTGGCTTTTCCGCACCGCCGTGATCGCGGCCTTCCTCTGGACCGCCGCCCGTCCGAAGTTCGCCGCCGCCTGGACTCCGGGGCAGGGCGTGCTTTCGCTCGCGGCGGCGACGGTCCTGGTGACGGGGCTCTGGGGATTGCTGCAGCGCCGCTCCCGCTCGGTCGGCCCGCTTCGCTTCGTCTTTCCCCTGGGCGCGGGGATGGCGCTCGGAGCGCTCCTTTTCTTCCAGGAAGGGAGCCTGCTCCTGGCCCAATGGGCGGCCCTGGCCGCGTTGATAACCGGCGCGGCTTGGCTCGGCTTGGCGGTGGCGGCGGGGAAGCCCGTCCCGATGGAGGCCCCGCTCGGCGTGGTGTTCCCGGTCTACGGAGTGATCGCGGTGAACGCTCTCTGGTACACCGATCTCCCGGTCTCCTGGGCGCTCGCGCTTTGGGCGGGATTGGCGTTGCCGGTGGTGATCGGTTTACGCGGAAAGAAGCTCTAATCCTTATCGGTATGGGGCTCGCGTGAATTCTTCAAGAGCGCTGTCAAATCAAGGAGGCCATCAACTATGAAATCGGGTTGGGCGGCGGCAATTTCCTGTCGGCTGCCATAGCCGTGCGTCACAGCAGCGGTTCGGATTTGATTCTTCCGGCCTCCGATAATGTCATGCTCCCGATCTCCCACCATCAATGCCGATGTTGGGTTGATTCCTTGTGATTCAAGGATGTGGGATACCAACTCGCCTTTGTCCGAACGGGTGCCATCCAGGTCGAATAAAATATTCGAGATGTGTTCCATATCCTCTTATCGCCGCAAAGTCCCGCCCGCGAATGCCTCGACCAATTTTTCCCCCGCCGCGCGGAGGGTCTGCTCCCGCTTGGCGAAGTGGAAGCGGATGAAGTCGTGGACCGGCTCGCGGAAGAAGCTGGAGCCGGGGACGCCCGCGACGCCGCCTTTCTCGACCAGCGCGGCGGCGAATTCGGTGTCGGTGGCGTAGCCGAGCGAGGAGATATCGAGCAGGACGTAGTAGGCCCCCTCGGGATCGGTGAAGGGGAGGCCGGTCCGTTTCAGGAAGCCGAGGAAGAGTTCCTTCTTGGCGGTATAGTCCCGCTGCAGCTCCCGGTAATAGGTGTCGCCGAATTCGAGGGCGGTGACGGCGGCCTCCTGGAGCGGCGCGGCGGCACCGACGGTGAGGAAATCGTGGACCTTGCGGGCCGCCGCGATGATCTTCTCATGGGCGGCGACGTAACCGAGCCGCCAGCCGGTGATCGAGTAGGTCTTGGAGAGCGAGCCGCAGGAAAGGGTCCGCTCGAACATCCCCGGCAGGGTGGCGAAGGGGATGTGTTGATGGGGCGCGTAGACGATGTGCTCGTAGACCTCGTCGACGAGGACGAAGGCGTCGTAACGCTCGGCTAGCGCGGCGATCTGGAGCAGCTCCTCGCGGGTGAAGACCTTGCCGGAGGGGTTCGAGGGGTTGCAGACCACGATCGCCTTGGGTCGCTGGGCGAAGGCCCTTTCCAACTCCTCGGGATCGAATCCGAATCCGGGCGGACGGAGCGGGACATAGATCGGGACGGCCCCGGCGAGGATGGCGTCGGCGGCGTAGTTCTCATAGAACGGCGAAAAGACCACCACCTTATCGCCCGGATTGCAGGCGGTCATCATCGCCACCATCATTGCTTCGGTGCTCCCGCAGGTCGTCACCAGATGGCGCTCGGGATCGATGGGGAGGCCGGAGAAGCGGGTGATCTTCCGCGCCAGCGCCTCGCGGAACCGGGCCGAGCCCCAGGTGATCGAGTATTGGTGATGTGGCCCCCGGATCACCCGTTCCAGCGCCTCGATCAGCTCCGGCGGCGGGTCGAAATCGGGGAAGCCCTGCGCCAGGTTGAGCGCGCCGTGGCGATTGGCGAGCCGGGTCATCTCGCGGATGACCGATTCGGTGAATTGGGCGAGGCGGGCGGCGGGCTGGGGCATGGGGCTCCGGTATAAATCGGGTCCCCGGCGGGAACAAGCCTGGCGTTGCTGGAATCTCTCCGAATAACCCCCGAGGGCCGGATGGCGGCGTTGGACGGGCCTGGCAAGGGAGGCATCGCGCGGCCTTGGCGTCCACCATCCGTCCCGCAGGGGTTATTCGGAGAAGTTCCCGCTCTTCCGCGCCCCTATCCAGGCGCGGTTTACGAATAGAGCTTGGCGAGGAGGGCTTGGATATCGGAGGAGCTGTTCGAGCCGGTGGAATCGGAATCGGTCGAGGGGGTGTTCGACGGATTTAAGGCGGTCGATTCCTGGGAGGGGTTCTTCAACTTTTCGAGCGCGCTGCTGGAGAATTGAATTTGATCGATGGGGTTGGCCAAGCCAAGGGCCGTGCTGGTGCTGAGGCTGGTGATCGACAGATTCGTCGAACTGCTGATCGAACCGCTGGTGGAACTCTGCGACAGCGAATCATAATAGCTGTCGACGCTGGAACCGCTCAAACTGGATACGGATGACATAACGATACTCCTGCTAAGTTGTTTTGCCATCCATGGGCACCGTCTTCCCTTCCTGGTCTGAACAGTAAGAGCCGGATGGGGGCAAAAAGTTTCGCATTATTTCCGATTTCTTTTATTCTTTGGACGAAAGACCGGCCCTTGGCGTCCCCTATGGCCTCCATTTGGCGGGTTTTGCAACTTTTCGAGTCGGCCGGTGTCTTGCACCCAGGAGGCTATTGAGGCCATTTTCAGATGAAGGGAATCCCATAGAACCAGAGACGTGGCAGGCGTGGCGGGATCAGCTCGATCGGGCGAAGGGCGGCGACCTGGCGGCGCAGGAATTCCTGATCGTCCGCTACCAGCAGCGGATCGCCGGATTCATCTACACCTTCCTGGGGGACCCCTCGGTGGTGGAGGATCTGGCCCAGCAGATATTCGTCAAGATGTTGCAGGGATTGCGTCAACTGAAAGATCCGGAGCGCTTCGAGGTCTGGCTCTTCCGCCTGGCCCGGAACGCCTGCCTGAACCACGTGCGGGCCGAGAAGTGGCGGCGGCGCTTCACCCCGTTCACCGACCGGCACGAGATCGCCGCCGAGCCGGAGCCGAACCTCGACTTGGCCGACGAGGCCCGGCTGGCCTGGCTGGAGCGGGCGATCCGGACGCTGCCGGCGGCGGACCGGGAATTGCTGGCGCTCGTCCAGGACGATACGCTTAGCTACGAGGACCTGGCCCGCATCACCGGGACGACGGTCAGCGCGGTCAAGTCGCGGCTTTTCCGGGCCCGCGGACAACTCAAACAAAAAATACCGAATGAACTCTGAACCAGAATGGGAGCGGATCCGCAGCCGGGCGTCGCGGCAACTGCCCGGCGATTTCGCCCGGGCGACGGTGCGCCGGGCGCAGCGGCAGCGCCGGATGAAGGTCCGGGTCCGCTCGGCCCTGCTGACGGCGGCGATCCTCTTCCTGGCGGTGAACGCGGGCCGGAGCCTCGACCTCCTGCGGACGGAGGCGCCGGCCACCGCCTCCGCTACTTCCCAGGATTCGGCGGAATGGGCCCGGCAGCGGATGGGAGTCGATCTATGAAGGAATCGATCCAGGTCATGGTGGTGACGACGGTGATCTTCGCCGCCGGCCTCCTCAGCGGCGCCTGGCTGGAGCATCCCCGGATGCACGGCCGGCCCGGTTTCGGGCATGGGCAGGACAGGCCCTTCGGAGGCGGGCCCGGAGAGTCTCCCGAGATCGTCGACAAGGTCCGCCGGGCCGAGCCGGAGATGGCCGCCTATCGTCAGAAAGTCGATGCGATCCGCCTGCAATGCCGCCAGAGCATCGTGGCGTTGCTCAACGAGGGGCAGAAGACCCGCTTCGCGCAGCTGCAGGCCCAGTTCGACGCCGAGAGCGAGCACCACCGGCCGCCCGAGGGGGTTTTCCGTAAGGTGCTCGAGGCGGGCGGCCCCATCACCGGGCCGTTGCAGGGAGACGGCAATTTTCTCAGCCTGATCGTCTACCGTCCCTACCTCGATCTATTAACCAGCGAGTTGGGATTGACGCCCAAGCAGCAGGTGTGGGTGGAGGCCCTCCTCGTCAACCGCCGCAAGACCTTGCTGGCGCTGGTCGACCAGGAGACGCCGCCCAATCTCCTCCTGATCCCGACCCTGCTCGATCACGAGCATGGCGCTCCGCAGGGACCGCCGCCGCCCTCCGGACCGCCGCATTAAGGCGGCGGCTATTTCCGGAAGAAGCGGCGCCGGATCATTCCCCAGGCCTGATGGATCTCCTCGATCCGGAAGGCGAGGCTGGCGCCCGCGTAGACCGTCGCGCTGACTCCGATCACCCAGAGCAGGCCGAGGGCGCGGAGCGGACCGGCGGGGACGTAGCGCTCCACCACGCCGTTGAGGAACCAGGCCGCATCGCCGCAGAGCGCCGCCGCCGCCAGCACGCGGGCGAGATAGGAGGCCCATTCGCGGAAGCCCCCGGTATCGATCTTCTTCGAGAGGGCGGCGGTGAGCTGGCCGAAATTGAGCAGCGCCACGCAGGAGGTGGTGAGCGCTAGGGCCCACGCATGGCCCATGCCAAAGAGTTTCATCTGGCAGAAGTTGAACGTCACGTTAAAGGCGATGCCGATCAGGCTGATGCGGAGCGGGGTCTTCGGCAGGCCGAGCGCATAGAAACAAGGGACCAGCACCTTGATCGCGGCATATCCGGCGAGGCCGATCGAGTAGGCTTGCAGTACCAGGGCGGTCTGCGCGGTTTGATAGGCCGAGAAGTGGCCGTGCTGATAGATCAGCGCGATGATGGGACGCGCCAACACGCCGAGGCCGACCGCTGCCGGAAGGGTGAGGAACCAGGCGAGGCGGAGCGATTCGCGGACCGTCTTGCCGAAGGCGGGGAGATCGTTCCGCGCGAAGTGACGGGAGATCGAGGGAAGCGTCGCGGTGGCGATGGAGACGCCGAAGACGCCGATGGGAAACTGCATCAGGCGGAAGGCGCAATTGAGCCACGAACGTCCGCCATCGATTTCCGAGGCGAACATGCCATTCACCACGACATTGACCTGAACGGCGGCCCCCGCGATCACGCTCGGCCACATCAGCTGCCAGACTTCGATGAGGCGCGGGTCCTTGAGCGCGAGATGCCAGCGGAAGCGGTAGCCGAGCTTCGTCAGCGCCGGGAGCTGCACCCCTAACTGCGCCAGGCCGCCGAGGAGGACGCCGAGGCAGACGCCGAAGAGCGCCCGCTCGGTAAACGTCGGATGGAGCCAATTGGCCAGCGCCGTCGGATCGCAGAGATAGGCCCCGGCGACGCCGCCGACCACCGAGACGATGTTGAAAACCGTCGAGGCCGAGGCCGGGAGACCGAAGAGAAAGCGGGCATTGAGCATCCCCATCACCACCGCCGCCAGCGAGACGAAGAGGATGAAGGGGAAAAGCACCTGGGTCAGGTGGACCGTCAGTTCGAACTTCTCGGCATGATAGCCGGGATTGCCCACCATGACGATCAACGGGGCGGCGAAAATGCCGATCACGCAGATGATGCCGAGGCAGAAGATGATCGCGCTGACGATGAGGTTGGCCAGCTGCCAGGCCGGGGCCGGTCCCTCACGGTCCCAAGTCCGGGTGAAGAGGGTGGTAAAAGCGGTGGAGAGCGCCCCCTCGGCGAAGAGATCGCGCAGCAGGTTGGGGATCTGGAAGGCGGCGTTGTAGGCGTCGAGGAGGGTGCCCGCGCCGAACATCGCCGCGAAGACCTGCTCCCGGATCAGGCCGAAGAACCGCGAACCGATCACCGCAATACCGACGATCCCGGCGGAGCGGCGGGTGCTGTTCTCCGGCTTGCGCGCGCCGGAGGGAGCCTGCGGTTGGGGCTGGGGCTCGCTCTCGGGCTCGGGGCCGGGAGTCTCGCGCAAGCTCATGCCGCCACCTCCGCCAAGGCTTTCTCGCAACTCGCCAGGACCGCCGCCGCCGTCACCCGCTCCATGCAGGCGAAATCGAGCGGGCACTCGCGGAGGAAGCAGGGGCTGCAGGGAACGTGGAACCGCTCGACCCGGACGCACGGATCGATCGGGCCGGTCAGGCGCGGTTCCGTGGAGCCGAAGATGGCGACGCCGGGGGTGCCGAAGGCGGCGGCAAGGTGCATCGCGCCGCTGTCGTTGGTGACCACCAGCCGGGCGCGGGCGATCGTGGCCATGAAGGCGGCGAGATCGGTCTTTCCCGCGAGGTCGCGGGCGCCGGGAATCGCCGCGGCCACCTCGGCGGCGGCGGGCGCGTCGCCGCCCGCGCCCATCACCACGATGGGGGCGGCGTGGCGCTCCGCCAAGGCGCGGCCCACCTCGGCGAAGCGGGCGGCGGGCCACCGCTTGGCCGGACCGTAGGCCGCGCCGGGACAGATCACGATGGGGGCCGGTTCGATTTCGGAAGCGGGAAGATCGGCGGTCTTGGCGATCCGCAGCAGGCCGCCCTCGACCGGTTCCCCCTCCTCCAGGTCGGGCGCATGGGGTGCGCCGAGCGCGGAGACGAGATGGAGGTAATCGTAGGATTGATGCAGCCGCCTTGGATCGAAGGGGCGGCGCAGCACCCGGTGCGAGACCAGGAGATTCCGCCACGGCGTGTCGAAGGCGACCAGCTGGCCGATTCCCGCCCGGCGTGCCTCGAAGGCGCTGCGGAACGAATTCGGAAAGAGCAGCGCCATCGTGAACCGCTCCCGGCGGAGCACCGGCACCGTCGAGCGATAGCGGCGTGGATGCGCGAGCGGGATCACCCGGTCGACGAAGGGGCAGGCGGCCCAGAGCGGGGCGAGCGCGGCGGGGGCGGCGACCGAGAGCTCGGTGCCGGGATGGGTCCGCTTCAGCGCGCGGACGGCGGGGAGCGCCATCACCGCGTCGCCCAGCCAATTGGGGGCGCGGAGGAGCAGACGGTCGGGGACCGGGATGGGAATTGATTTGGGCAGAAGGCTCATGCTCATGTCGCGGAGAGAGCGGCGGGAGTCGGGTGCGAGGTCGAAGTCTCCGCCGGCGGGCAGAGCCGCGCCACCAGCGCGTCGAGGGCGGCCTCGCCCTCGCTGCCGAAGATCTCGATTTCGACCCGGAGGAAATAGATCGGCAGGAGCGGATGCTCGATGCGGGGGAGGCGGACGGCGTCCTTCTCGGTAGTGACGACGATCCGCGCGGTGCGGGCCCGGCTCCGCTGCAGCATGTTGGCCAGCTCCGCCTCGTCGAAGCGGTGGTGGTCGGCAAATTGACGGGAGTAACAAATTTCCGCGCCGAGGTTCTTCAGCCCCGCCTCGAAGCTCTCGGGCCGGGCGATGCCGGAGAGGGCTCCGATCCGCTGCCCCTTGAGGAAATCGAGCGGGCGGCGTTCGCCGGTCTGGAGGTTTTCCAGATAGCGGGGCGCGTGGCGGCACTCGATGAAGGGGGCGTGGCGGTTGAGCGCGCGCAGCTCGGCGCGGAGTTCGCTGATGTCGGAGCCGTCGCACTTGGTGATGAAGACGAGGTCGGCCCGCTTCAGGTGGTGGGGCGGCTCCCGGAGCATCCCGCGCGGGAGGAGATGGCGGTTGCCGAAGGGGGTCTCGCGGTCGACCAGGATGACGTCGAGCCGCTGCTTGAGCGGGAGATATTGGAAGCCGTCGTCGAGCAGGAGGGTATCGGCGCCGAAATGTTCCATCGCGTAGAGGCCGCTCTTCACCCGGTCGCGGTCGACCAGCACCACCACGTCGCCGAGGTTCTTCGCCAGCATGTAGGGCTCGTCGCCGGAGCGGGCCGAATCGAGCAGGAGCTTCTTCCCGTCCGAGACGATGCGGGGCGGCGTCACGTGGTCGCGGCCCCAGATCCGGTTGCGCATCCGCTCGGAAAAGGGGACCGGGGTGCTCTTGTAGCCGCGGCTGAGGATCGCCACCTTCCGTCCCGCCTGGGTGAGGCGGCGGGCCAGCTTCTCGACGATGGGGGTCTTGCCGGTCCCGCCGACCGTGAGGTTGCCGACGCTCACCACCAGGCAGCCGAGCGCATGGACCCGCGCCACCCGCTTCTCATAGAGCCAGAGGCGGAGCGCCACGATCCGGCCATAGAGGAGCGAGAGGAGGTAGAGGAAGCCGCGCAGCACCGCCGCGCCGCGCCCGAGGCGCCGCCCCAGGATCACGTCGATCGCGTAGCGTTCGAAGTTTTCGAGGAACGCTTTCACGCGGTCGGTGGGGGTGAAATGGGGAAATCCCCGCGTTGTCCTATTTCAGGCGGACGAAACGGCATTGGTTCATCACCCGCGCGGTCGGATAGATCAGGGCATCGCCCGCCATCGCGGGGGAGAGGAGCTTGCGCGCCTCCGTCTGGGTCACCGCGAGATCGTTCTCCACGTCGATCCGCGCCGCCCGCGCGGGGATCACCAGGGCCTTCAGCGCCGCCTCGGCCAATTGCGGCTGCGGCGTCGCCGCCGGAATCGCCCATTGATAGAGCGTGATCAGGGAGCCCTCGGGCGGCAGCGCCACCTCCCAATGTTCGTTGGGCCGGGAGAGGAGCGGATGGAGGCGGCTGATCGTGTCGACCCAGGCCTTGTTCGGTTGCTCGGGCGTGACGGTGGGGGTCTCATAGGTGGCCTTTTGCCAGCCGGGGGGGAGCGGCTCGTTCAAGGCGGGAGCGGGCTTGCCCTCCGCCAAGGCCCAGAGAGCGGCGCGGAGCGGGCCGTCGTCGGGGAGAGAGATGGGAAGGTTCTCCAATTCCTTCCACGTCCGCAGGGCTGGGATGGCCGGAGCGGCTGCACCGGACGCTGGCGCCGCGCTGGCGAAGCCGAGCAGGGTGAAGCCGTAGGGCCAGGTGTAGACGTTCTTCGAATCGTAATAATGGTGGAGGAACTCGGGTTCCGGCTGATTCTCCAGCGGCGCCAGATCGGCGGGGAGGGGGAGCAGCTTCTGCTGCCCGATCAGGTCGGAGGCGCCGAGATCGGCGACACCGATCAGATCGTAACCGGAGGGCGAGCTCTGCATGAGCTTGTCCCGCTCGTTGTCGGTCTCGTAGGTCTGCACCACCACCTTGGCGCCGATGGCCGCTTCCAATTCGCCGATCAGCCAGGCCGGGGCATGGCCTGCCGGGACGAGGAGATGGAGGGTGATGCCGCTGTTGGTGGCGACATTCTCGGGGGGAGCCGCCGGAGGCGGAGTCTCGCTGGGAGCATTGGTCGGGAGCGATTCCGGATGGGGCGCCGAGGCGACGATTCCCTCAACGGTGGCCGGTTGCGGCGCGACTGCCTCCGCCGCGTTGGTGACTTCGGCGGGGGCGGCCGAGGCGGTCACGGGAGTCTGGGCTTCCGCCGGCTTCTGGGCGCGGGAGCAGCCGGGCAGCGTCAACAAGGCGATCAAGGCCAGCGGTGCGAGCAACTTTGGACTAAACATGGGTGCTTCAAATCTGGACCGGTCCGCCAAACAATCAAGCAGTTCGCTCGTTCCCTGGGTCGATTCGGAGGGAATTCCGGTTATTCCAGCCCCGCCTGCGCCAGGAGATCGCGGCAGACCTTCCCCGCCTCGAAGTGCTCCTCCGCCAGCCGCCGCGCCGCCCGGCGGTGCCCCTCGTAATCGCGGTTCAGCTCGGCCACCGCGCGGGCGATGTCGTCCTCGTTCTCGAAGGCGAAGAGGCCCCGGCCGGAGGGAAGATGGCGGCTCCAGCCGGTCTCCTGGACGATGGCGGGCCGTCCGGCGGCGAGGTAGCAGGCCGTCCGGCAACTGAACCAGCCGCTCCGCGATCTGACATAACCATGCTTGGCGATGCTCCATTCCCCCTTTGAGCCGGAGATGAAATCGCGATAGGAGAGATGATCGGGGACCACCTCGTAGGGCTCGAGGATGGTCCATCCCCTTTGCTGCAGGAGCTCGGTGGGGCGCTGCCGCCCCTGGCCCTGACCCATCGCCAAAACAAAGCTCTCTCCCGGCACCCGCTGCGGCACATCGAGGAAGCGGTTGAACTCGAGGTCCTTCTGGCCCCAGGTTTCCCCCTCCCACTCGCGCGGGGCGTAGCTGGCCCAGTTCATGATCGTGGTCAAACCTTGCCGATAGGGATCGGCGGCATAGGGCCAGTAATCGAGCGCGATCGGCTGGACGGTCCGCTTCCAGTTCAGGCCGCCGGTCGGCACCCGGCAATCGGGCGCGCCGAGGTTGAGGCCGAAGGTGAAGTGGCTGTCGTAGTTGCGGACCCGCGCGCCGTGGCCGGTCGCCGAGGGATCGAGCAGGTCGATCTGGTTGAACATCGGGTCGCCGTCGAGGAACATCCGGTGGCAGCCGCCGAAATCGATATCGGTCATGTGGGCCGCGCCGGAGACATTGGCGAAGAGGTCGGCCGTGCGGATCAACTCGCGCGCCCGCGCCTCCGGTACGCCGAAGAACTCCCCGTTGGCCCCATTCCGGTAGATCCAGCGGTTCCCCATTCCGAACTCCTCCATCAGCCGCCGCAGCGCCGCCACATTCGCGGAGCAATCCTCGGTGAAGGTCTGCAGCTCGGTGTTGTACGGCCACTCGCCGGTATCCTCGACGTACCAGACCTCATGGCCGAGCGCGCGGAAGCCGAGGACATACTGGACATAATCCCAGATCACCCCGCCGAAGGCGTATTGGGCGAGCAGGCCGCTGACGAGGATGCGCATGCGGGCAGGGCGGTTCTGAGCTTATTTGAGAATCGGCAGCAACCGCTTGAAGGCGGGGGAATCGGCCGACCCCGCCAGCTCCCAAGCCAGCGATTCGACGGAGAGGATCAGGACCTTGTCGTGCCGCATCTCATCAAGGGCGAGCTGGTGGTCGAGCGGCCCGCGCGAGCCGACGGCGTCGCCGATCACGCAGACGTTGCGGTCGCCCAGGCGGAGATCGTAGACCGTCTGGCGGACGCAGATGTGGGTCTCGATTCCCGCCACCAGCACCGTCTTCGGCAA